>Ga0209890_10000028_pt1 | contig 65028 bp, 75 predicted proteins | sample OrgsoiDNA2013049_FD_185799 | JGI IMG/M metagenome (GOLD analysis project Ga0209890, IMG submission 185799) | Permafrost soil microbial communities from the Arctic, to analyse light accelerated degradation of dissolved organic matter (DOM) -... | ecosystem: Environmental > Terrestrial > Soil >... | reverse complement strand
GGAGTCGGCTTCCTCCGCTTCGGTGGGTGCGGTCTCGACCTCGGTGAGGTCGGCTTCGTCCGTTGCCGTGGGTGCGGTCTCGACCTCGGTGAGGTCGGCCTCCGCCGCTACCGCGGGCGCGGTCTCGACCTCGATGGAGTCGGCTTCCGCAGCTGCCGCGGGCGCAACCTCGGCCTCGGCCTCGGCCACAGCGCCGCGTCCGTTGGAGCCGGCGCTGTGGCGCCGTTGGAACAGTCCCATCAGGTCCTCCGCACTGCTGTGCAACGTCACATGGCAACCGTGGCTCAACACCACGGCCCACTTGGAATATCGGTCTGCTCCTGATTCTGGGGTTGGACCCCTCCCCGCTCATCGCGGGCGCGTCACTGAAAGGTGGCGCGCCCCTGACGGGTTTGACACAGGCCGCCCCTCTCTCACGACCCCGGAGGGCCGCTGGGGCGGTCCCAGTTCTTCCCGACTCCGACTGGGTCGGAGCCTGTGGGCCACCTCGTTACCCCGGTGTGACCGGTCATGCGACGGCCCCACGAGTCTCGCGCCTCCATAATCCGGGCAGAGATGAACGCATCAAACGCTGCGAATAGCTTGGAACCAACTGAGCCCAGCCCGGTCCGGCGAGCCCGCCTGGTCCGAGATCGCAGCGTTGTGGAGCGATTCGGCCTCCAACCAGCGGGGATGTACCGGGTCGCCTACGTCGCCGGCGCCACGCAGTCGCGGCGGGTCAGCCGCAGCCTTGCCGTCTTCCAGGGAGTGTCCGAACGGCGCCGCTGGAACGGGGAGACCGCCCTCTGCCTCGACTTCTTGCTGCCCCAGGGACGGCCGCTCTCGCTGCTTCCGGCGCAGGTCGTCGACGTCCGACCGGCGGGCCAGAATGAGCAGGGCCAGTGGGTGCTCGTCGCTCACGATGCGGCGCGCCGGCGTCACCGCGCGCGGCTTCGGACCCGGCCGGTCTCCTGACCCGACGTCGGGCTCGCCGCGCCCGAGCTACTCTCCGACGGCCGCCGCGGCGGCCATCTCGTCATCGTCCTGGACTCGCGACAGTCTGTCGGTGAGTCCGCGGCGCTCGAAGCGATAGCCGATGCCGGGAACTGCGTGGATGTACGTCGGCCTGGGTCCCTCGGGTTCGATCTTGCGGCGCAGCCTGTACACGTGCGCGTCCACGCTGCGCAGGTCGAGGTCCGCGCCCTGGCCCCACACCTTCTGAATCATCTCGGTGCGCGAGATCACTCGGCCCGGGGATGCCGAGAGCAGCGCGAGCAGGTCGAACTCGGTGGGGGTGAGGGTGACTGCGAGGCCGTCGCGCAAAACCTCGTGCCGGCCCACGTCCACGATGAGGCCGGGAAACTTGAGGCGGCCGGGACGCACCTGCGCCTGGCTGGTGCGCTGGCGCCGCAGCTTGGCATTGATGCGTGCCGCCAGTTCGCGGATCTCGAATGGCTTGACCACGTAGTCGTCGGCGCCGATCTCGAGCCCCACCACCACGTCGACCGGGTCGGAGCTCGCCGACACCATGACGATGGGAATCTCGATGCCTGCGGCGCGGATGCGGCGGCACACGTCGAACCCGGTGACGCCGGGCAGGTGGAGGTCGAGAACGATGAGGTCGACGTCATTCTGTTCGGCCAGGCGCAGTCCATCGAGCCCGTCCTCGGCGAACTGGATGCCGAAACCGTGCTGGCTGCCCAGCACTGCGAGGATGTCGTGCATCGAGGGGTCGTCGTCGATCACCAACACCGTCGCCTCGGAACCCGAAGGGCGCCCGCTCGGGACCACATGACCCAGCGTGGGCTCGGTGAAGGTCTTCATCAACGCTGGGCACCTCGACAGGGCGGATCAACGCCGGCAACGTAGCATGCGACCGGCGGAGCATCTGATGCGGTTACCCGAGTGTTGCGGACTTTCACGGCTCTGGAACGTCCGTGACCGGACCCGGCCGCGCCCGGGATCACGACGTCGGCTCCTCGAGGGGAACCGCGATGAAGAAGGAATTGCCGCGGACGGTCTTGTTGTCGAGCCAGATCTCGCCGCCCATGCGCTCGACCAGCTGGCGCGCCAGGTAGAGGCCGACACCGAAGCCGCCGCGCTGGCGCAGCAACGGGTTCTCCACCTGGTAGAACGACGCGAAGACGCGCTCCACCTCGTTGTCCGGGATGCGCCGCCCGTTGTCTCGGACCTCGACGTGTGCCTTGTTGACCACGCGCACCGCGGTGATCTCCACCGCCTCGCCCTCCGGCGCGAACTTGAGCGCGTTGTCGATCAGACACGCGAGCACCAGTGCGAGGCGCTCCTCATCGACGTGCAGGTAGCCGAGGCTCTCGTCGATGTGGACCAGGAACCGCCCCCGGTCGGCGACCTCAACGAACCGTGAGATCACCTGACGGAGCACAGCGGTGAAGTCCACGGTGGTCGGCTTGAGCCGGATCTCGCCGGACTCGAGCTGGGCGATGCAGAGGAGGTTGTCGGTGAGTCGGCCGAGGTGCTCTGCCTCGGTTCGCAGCTCGTGGAACCCTTCGAGGCGAGCCTGTTGAGGGAGGTGGTCGCCACCGTCCTGCATGAGCGCGAGCCACGCCTTGATCTTGGTCAGCGGGGTACGCAGCTCGTGGGAGGCGAGCATCATGAACTCGCTCTTGATGCGGTCGACCTCGCGCAGCTCCGCGAAGACCGCGTGCTCGAGGTCGGCTGTGTGGGCCATCTGACGGGCTCTGGCGGCGACCATCTCGCGCGACAGCAGCGAGCTCGACAGCGAGACCACGAAGAACAGGAAGAGGCGCGACGTCACCAGGTTGACCAGGGAGTGCGTGATCGGTCCGGACGTGGCCAGGCCGACGCTCACGTACAGCGTGCTGATCGTGGTCGCGCAGAGGACGCTGCCGAGGATCCCGAAGCGCAGGCTGCTGATGCCGATGAGCACGTAGAACACGACCGCGAGGTTGGATGCGAAGCCACCGGTCAGGTAGACGAGCGCGCTCGCGACCGAGAGGTCCATCACGAGCACGGCCACCTGGGTGCGCCGTCCGGGGAGACGGTGGAGGAGCAGCGCGAGTGTGGCGCTGAGGTTGAACATGCCCCAGCCGCCGAGGATCAGGTTGATCGCCGACGTGGACGCGGCGCGCGGCTCTCCGGGGAAGTTGTTGCTGACCGCGGCGAAGACGAGCACCGCCCAGCGGGCCAGCTCGATGACGCGTTCGACCCCGGCGCGCCGATCCCGGTCGACCGTCCTGACGGGCTTGGTCGGTGGTGGCGCCGGGACGGCGGCGGTCGCGGAAGCAGCAGGAAGACGGCCGGCCAGCTGCTGGTTCACCACTGCCACAACCCGAACCTGGCGCGTCTCGTCGCAGGGGGTGCGATCACAGAATCGAGCGTACCGACAGATCTGGCCGGCTCAGACAAGGACCGGTAACGAATACCCCGGTGGCCGTGTAACAGGAATCGACCGGCCGCGGGAAACTAGCCGCAGGGTGGGGGAGCAGCGGTCGCGCCGGCCCCGCCCCCGGCCGGGCCGGCCCCGACGGCGGCAGCTCCAGACGCGCCTCGATCGAGGGTCATGACCAAGCTCGCTGAGGTGGCGTCCGAGCAGTCCACGGACCACTGCTGGGTGAGCAGTGCGGAGACCTCCTGGCCCCCGGCGGGAAGGATGGCGGCGGTCACGTCCTCGCCGGGGAGAACGGTGTTCCAGTCAGCCTTGAGGTCGTGGATGTCGATGTACTGCTGCACAGCTGCGTCGCCGAACACCCACAGCTGGTCGTAGAGGTACACCACGCGGCCCCCCGGAAAGCGATCCGCGAGGTACCCGCCCCAGCTGTCGACGGTGTAGAGACGCCGCCCGGCGAGATGGATGGCCGCGTAGTCGGCAGCGGCCTTGGGCTCGTGGGCGGCTTCGAACTGCGCCGCGTTCGACGCGGTCACACGGGGCACCACCGCGACCGCGGCCCCGGCGGCAGCCAGCGCCACCGCCGCCACGGCGACGGCCCGCCGCGAGCGCGGCGTGCCTCCGGGGAACCCGCGGGTTGCGGGCAGGCGGTGTCGATGCGCCGACCACGCCGACGCGCTGTACGCAGCCAGCTGAGGGACGGCGACGAGCGCGAACAGCGAGACGAAGCGCGCGGCCCCGAGCGAGGCGGCAAAGACTGCGCCGGCGAGGACGAGGTCGAAGGCGTCGCGCCGCGTCGCCAGGACCCAGGCGATGACCAGGAGGATCGCCTGCACCTCGAACAGGCGCAACCAGGGGTCGTGGAAGTTCGGCGACTGCAGATCCGGCAGCAGCGCGGTGAGCGTGGGGTCGGAGAACGTTGCGGCAACGCTGCCCCACAGCCCCACTCCCGCGGGGTTGACCAGCGTGGCCAGCACGCCTCCGAGGGTGGCTGCGCCGAGCAGCAGCCGAGCGCGACGACCGGCGCCGGAGGAGGTCAGCAGTGCGATTGCGGCCATGCCGATGCCCACCACGAACCCGGCGTCGACGTTGGCCCACAGAGCCATCAGGGGGGGCAGCGCCAGCAGCGCCCGCATGGAACCGTGCCGCCAGCGCACCAGGAGATTGAGGGTCACCGCCGCGCCGAGGAGGCTCATGACCGGCGCGCGCACGCCCACAAGCTCGGTCGAGGCGACGGCCCCGAGCAGGAGCGAGCCGGCGGTCAGCAGACCGCGGGGGCGACGCGCGGACGGGATGGACAGGGCAGCGACCAGCAGCGCGCCCGAAGCCACCACGCCCATGAGCAGCGAGGCCAGCCCGGCTCCACCGACGTCGACCACGCGGGCCAGGGCCACGTCGTACAGCCATTGCTGGCCCACCCACGGGTTGGCCGCGTGGAGGAAGCTGAACGGCTCGGCGGCCGGGATCCCGTGCGCAACGATGTAGTGGCCGATGGCGAGGTGCCACCACACATCGCTGTCGCGGAACGGCTGGACCGTGAGCGCGAGGCTGACCAGCGCAGCCACGATCACCCAGCGGTTGCGCCGCAGTGCCGTCGCCCTCATCCCGGTGACTGACTCAACTGCGATGGCGGTGTCGTGGCCAGCGTCGTGCAGGTGTCGCCGGCAGCGGTGAACGTGGGCTGTGGGGGCAGCTGCAATGAGGCGACCCGGTCGCGCGATGCGAAGGCGATGTTGTGGGGATCGTGGTACACCTCGACCCAGTCGGGCGCGTGGAGCATGACGTTGCTCAACGGTGCGCCGGTGTCGAAGAGGACGATGTCGGTGCCCGCAGTGCGCACGATACTGTCCCACTGCGGGCTCACCGACTCGACGTCGCCGTAGGTGTTGAGCAGGGCATCGCCCATCAGCGCCGCGTCGCCGAAGATGAACACGCGGTCGCCGTGCGCGGACAGCCTGTCGGCGAGATACCCACCCTCGCCGTACTGGTTGAAGATGCGCAGGGGGAGTGGGTCGGCGCCCAGCCACCGCGCCGCGCAGACGGGAAAGTCCTGTGCGTAGAACACGGAATCCTCACGGGTCCGCATCGCGGGCACGAGGCGGGAACCGACGTAGACGAGCAGCACCGCGCCGCACAGCACCAGCCAGCTGACCACGCGCATGCCCACCGGCGGCAGCTGCTGGCGGCGTCGTCGCACGCGCAGCCGGCGCACCAGCATGTCGCACTGAGTGATCCACACCGGTGTCGAAGCGGCCACGAACAGCGCGATGTGGCGCACCGATTGCAGCGACAGAGCGATGGTGACGAGCACGAGCGCGGCATCGCGCAGCCGGATGCTGCGGTTGGCGACGATGAACCCCACGAGGCTCAGCAACATGATCCCGAAGATGCGCACCGACCAGTCGTTGAAGTCGGGTGAGTGCCACTCCAGGATGAGCGTCTGCTGCGCGGCCGAGCCGAGCGTCCCGAACGGGTAGAGGATGATCGACGGCCCGTTGAGGTTGATGGCGCAGACCAGCAGAGATCCGACGAGCAGCAGCCCGAGGTGGCGGACGCGTGCCGCGGGCGCGCGGCCCTCGAGATGGAGGAGGTGGGCGACCGCCTCGGCCGCAACCACGAGCGCGATGAACCCGAGGCCGATGAGGAAGCCGGAGTGGAGGTTCCCCCAGACGAGGAACATGGGCAGGAGCAGCAGCGCGAGGCGGCCCCCACGACGGAGGTGCAGCTCGACGAGCAGCAGCGTCAGGCACGCGAACGCGAAGGTGATCATCTGTGCCCGCGGTCCCCAGATCGGGTACCCGGCCACGACGGCGAGGATCATGCCGCCGCCGAGGACGAAGGGGCCGGGGCGATCGAACCGCGCGCGCAGGAAGATGAAGAGCACACCCAGCCAGCTCACCGCGCTCAGGACGAGGACCACGGCGGCCAGGCCCTGCCACCGATAGAGGGCGGCGAACATGACCTCGGACAGCCACTCGTGCATCGTCCAGAGATGGCTGCTGACCGTGTACGTGAAGGGGTCGGTGCCGAGCAGGCCGCCTCGCTGCAGGATGAGCTGCCCGCTGCGCAGGTGCCACCAGAAGTCGGGGTCGCGAATCGGGCTCGTCAGCGGGAATGCCGCGGCCAGCATCACGGCGCTGAGGAACAGGCCGCCGGGGGAGGTGAGCCGATCGATGAGCGGCTGGTGGGCCTCGGCGGCGTGCTGTGATGTGGGGGGAGGCGCGGCCACGGGGCCCGTGCTGGTCACGTCGTGCGCCATTGTCACCCGGCCGCGGGGAACGTGGGCAGCCTACGCCTCACGCGGCGTGATGGGCCCCCCGCGATCGGCTCGCGACCGGCCAGCTGGTCAGCGCCCCCGCCAGGGCGGCATTGAGGGCGACTGCGTCGAAGGGCTTGTTCATGAAGGTGACGCCGCCGAGGTCGATGACCTCCTGCATGTCGTTGTCGAAACGAAGCGCGGTGAGCAGGATGATCGGCATGGCGGCGGTGCGCGCGTCGGCGCGCGCGGCCCGGCACAGCGACAGGCCCGAAAGTCGCGGCATCATGACGTCGGTCACCATCACGTCGGGGACCCAGATGGCGAGCATCTCGAGAGCCTCCTTGCCGTCGCCGGCCGACCGCGTCTCGTAGCCGTCGACGCCGAGGCGCAGTTCGAGGAGGCGCCGCAGTGCGCTGTCATCCTCGACGATGAGGACGCGGGGCCCGCCCGCGGACGAGGGCATCTCCATGGGTCTGCCACTCCTTCTGTGCTGACGCCATGGTTATAGCGCGACATCTGGCGGCTCCCCCCGGTGCAACCGCCCTGTGACCCGGATAACACTGCCCCCGCGCCGGGGAGCGATCGATCGTCACGCGGCTGACGCGCAACAATCCGTGGAGGTCGCGGGACCTGCCACGGGTGGCCGGTATCATGCCCGGCATATGTCGCAACCGTCGCCGCCACGCGTCGTGACACCCGCAGAGGACGTGCCCGCGGTCAACCCGTCAGCGCTGTCCGGCGTGCGGTTCCTCCTCACCAAGCGCATCGAGGACCTCGAGGCGTCGTCGGTCAGGCTCGACTCCCGCCTGGCTGACACGGCGGACACGCGCGAGGAATTGCGCCGTCGGACCGAGGAGAGCGAGAAGAAGTGGCGGACCCTGCTCGACCACCTCGACGGGCTCGACCCCGACGAGCTCGACAACGCCTTCCGCACCATCTCGAGGTTCCGCTCCGACCTCGCCGCGGTCGACGAGAGGTTCCGCGATGTGCGCGCCCGGCTGGTCGATCTGCGCAGCGAGCAGGAGGTCCTGCGTTCGGTGTACCGAAGCCTCGACGACCTCGCTGCTGCGGTGGCCCCCTTCCCCGACGGCGCTCGCGTGCGCACCGCGTCGCGCCAGGTCTTCCAGATCATCGAGGAGGAGCGCATGCGCATCGCGCGCGACATGCACGACGGCCCGGCGCAGTCGATGGCCAACCTCGTGCTCCAGGCGGAGATCCTCGAGCGCCTGATCCAGCGTGACCCTCTGCTCGTGGTCACCGAGCTGGCCGACTTCAAGGAGGGGGTGCGGGCCGTGCTCGACGACACCCGCCGGCTGATCTTCGATCTCCGCCCCATGTCGCTGGATGACCTCGGCCTGGTCCCCACCCTGCGCAAGCTCGTCAAGGAGTTCGGGGAGAAGGCGGGGGTCACCGCCCAGCTTCGGGTGATGGGCGAGGACGTCCGCTTGCCCGGGCCCTTTGAGCCGACCATCTTCCGCATCGTTCAGGAGGCCCTCAACAACGTGCGCAAGCACGCCCAGTCGCACAACGTGGAGGTCCTCATCAACTTCGTCCCGGACGGCGTGGTCGCCGTGATCCGCGACGACGGCGTGGGCATGGACCTGGCCGCCGTCGAGGCGCGCCTGGAGGAGGGGAAGAATCTCGGTCTGATCTCGATGCGCGAGCGCGCCCAGCTCGAGCAGGGCACCATGGAGATCCGTTCAGAGCCGGGGCGCGGAACCGAGGTCCGCGTGACCTTCAACATCTGATCGGCGGCGATCGGTGCGCACGCGGGGTGGTGGGGGACAATGGCTGGGTGCGATACCGCGTCCTGGCCTGCGACTACGACGGGACCGTCGCCTCCCAGGGGGTGCTCGCGCCGGAGACGGCGGCGGCGCTGCAGCGTCTCCGTGAGAGCGGCCGCCGCGTCGTCCTGGTCACCGGGCGCATCCTCGACGAGCTCCTCGACATCTGCGATGACATGGACGTGTTCGACCTTGCCGTGCTGGAGAACGGCGCCCTCCTGTACAACCCGGCCACCGGTCATCAGCGCCTGCTCGCCCCCAGCCTTCCCGCCCGGTTCGTCGCCGCCCTGAAGGCCCGTGGGGTCACTCCGCTGTCAGTGGGCCGGGCGATCTGCTCCACCTGGGACCCGTTCGAGGCCGTGGTCGTTCGCACCATCCACGAGATGGAGCTCGACCTGCAGATCGTGTTCAACAAGCACTCGGTCATGGTTCTCCCCGCCAGCGTCAACAAGGCGACGGGCCTCAACGCTGCCCTGGATGTGCTGGGCGAGACGGCGGAGGCCACGGTCGCGGTCGGCGACGCCGAGAACGACCTCGTGATGCTGCGCATGGTGGGGTGCGGGGTGGCGGTCGACAATGCGCTCGCCAGCGTGAAGAACCGCGCCGACCTGGTCATGGATGAGCCGGCCGGCGCCGGCGTCAGGCAGCTCATCCACGAGATCGTCGTCGACGACCTCCACTCCGCACTGGGCCGCGCCTCCCGCCGCGTCGCCGGCTGAGGGTCAGCGCCGCAGCGAGGCGGCGAGCCGCTCCGACAGCGGTGAGGAGAGAACCTCATCGAGCGGGCGGGGAAGGGCCAGGCGCCAGTTCGGCCAGCGATCACCGCGGGTGCCCGGCATGTTGGGCCTCTCGACGACCTCGGCGGCGTCCTCGAGAGCGGCGACCACGAGCATCGACGGCGAGCCGGCGAGCGCGCTGTAGCTGCTGGCGATGACCTCCGCGACGGCGGCTGAGGGCCCGGCGACGCGTGCCAGGCGCTCGCGGATCTCGGCGGTCCCCGCCTCGTTGAGCGGCAGCCCGATCGAGCGCCGTGCGGCGAGGTCGCTGCCACTCCAGAGGCCGGCCACGGTGGGCAGGTCGTGGGTGGTCACCGCGCTCAGGGCACGCGGCGGGAAGGATGCGGGTCCCCCGTCCTCGAAGCAGAGCAGCCGGTAGGAGAGCATGTCGCGGGCCTCCATCTGCTCGCGGACAGACTGCTCGACCGTGCCCAGGTCCTCGCCGACCACCAGCGCCCCGGCGCGCACGCTCTCCAGCGCCAGGATGTCGAGCATGTCGTCCGCGGGGTAGCGCACGAACACCCCCTGCGCCGGGGACACGCCGCGGGGGATCCAGTAGAGCCGGAACAGTCCCATGACGTGGTCGATGCGCAGGCCCATGGCGTGGGTGAACCCGGCGCGCAGCATGGCGGCGAGCGGGGCGTAGCCGCGGCTGCGCAACCGCCGCGGATTCCATGGCGGCTGCTCCCAGTCCTGGCCGAGCGAGTTGAAGGAGTCGGGCGGCGCGCCCACCGAGAAGTCGGTGGCGAAGAGGTCCGGATCGGCCCACACGTCGGCCCCGCCCGGGCTGACACCGACAGGCAGGTCGGCCATCAGCGGCAGGGCCGCGGCGGCGCGGCCGAGCTGCGTCTCGGTGAGCCACTGCAGCCACGCGTGGAACTCGCGGCGACGCGCCGATCGGCGCTGCCAGGCGCGGACCGCCGAGCCCCGCGAATCGCGGAGGGCAAGCGGCCAGAGGCGGAAGTCGCCCCCGTGTGTCTCGGCGATGACGGAGAAGGTGGCGAACAGCTCGAGCGCCTCTCCCTGGGCTCGCCGCCAGAGGGCGAACTCGCGTCCCGGTGGCACGGCCGCGGCGATGCGGGTGAGCGCGTCGATCTTCAACGCAGCCACCGCGTCGCGATCGATGAGCCGGTCGGCGTTGAGCGCGCGTCCCGCCGCCGCCAGGCCGTCGAGCTCGTCGCCGAGCACCGCAGCCCCGGCCACCTCCTCGACACACAGGTAGAGGGGGTTGCGCCAGCGCCGGCTGGACGGAAGGTAGGGGCTGGCCTCCACGGGCGCGGCCGGCGCCGCCGCATTGAGAGGGTTGACCAGTGCGAACGACGCCCCCCGCGTGGCCGCCCAGCCGCCGAACCGGCGCAGGTCGGCGAGGTCGCCGATTCCCCAGCTCGACGCCGAGCGGGCGCCGTACAGCTGCACCGCCCAGCCGCCCAGGCGGAGGTGGGGCGGGAGGTGGCAGCGGCGTGGGCTGACGATGAGCTGCCGGGCCGCGCCGGCGGCGTCGCACGTGTGGTACCCGAGCGGCATGTCTTCCCCGACGCGGCCGGCGAGAACCAGCGAACGGCCGTCCTCGGTGAGCACATCGATGGGGCGCTCGACGGCGTCCCCAGGGTGGAGGATCAGGGCGCCCGGGGGTTCGTCAGCCGCATCGTCCCCGCTCAGTGCGGCCACTGCGGCAGCGACCGTTGCGCGCGGGGCGCGCACGGGAATGCCGCTCACGTCGAGGTACGCCGCCTGAACGCCCCATCGCCGGGCGTCGGTCAACGAGCGACCCCGCTCAGGGTGTCCACGGCCTCATGGTAGTTTCGGGTTTCACAGTGCGCCGCTCCGGAACCAGGGCGGATCGTGCCGAGGTCAGCGGGTCGCCGGCTCCTGGAGGCGCCGATCGGGAGCGCCGGCCACTGAGGAACGCAGGGTGTTCTTCCAGTGGGCGCTGACGGCGCGCTGGATCTGCAGGTCGGACCACCACAGCGGCACGAAGGCAACCTGGTCACCCTGCACGCTGATCCGCGTGCTGAGCAGGCGGCGGCGCACCGGCAGGCCGAAGTCAGCATGCCAGAACATCTTGTAGAGCATGTACAAAACGATCCAGCCGAGCAGGAATGCGAGGCTGGCGCTGAGCAGCGCGGTGTTGATCGGATGGCCGGCGATCGCGACGTCGTTGAGAACATCCACGACGCAAGAGTAAACGGCCCGCTCCGACATTCCTGCAACGAAACCGTAGCCAATGTACGTAGAGGGCCCGCCGAAACCGGCGGACCCTCTTGAAGGAACGTGGTCGGACCCGTCAGGCGGTGGCGGTCGGAACCTCCTCGGGGAGGGTTGCCGACTCGACGCCGAAGCGGGTCGGGGTGAGCTCGACGTCGTCGCCGTCGTCACTGTCTGCGTCGTCGGGGGTCAGCGCCGCCAGGGCAGCGGCCGCCTCCTCCTCCTCGTAGAGGCGCGCGGCCTCTTCGCGGAGCTTCTGGTAGTAGTCGAGGCCGGTCCCGGCGGGGATCAGCTTGCCGATGATCACGTTCTCCTTGAGGCCGCGCAGCTTGTCGACCTTCCCGGAGATGGCCGCCTCTGTGAGCACCCGGGTGGTCTCCTGGAAAGAGGCCGCGGAGAGCCACGAGGCCGTGTTGAGAGCGGCCTTGATGAGGCCGAGCAGGACGGTGCCTGCGATGGCGGGCTCGCCACCTTCGCTGAGAGCGCGGGCGTTCGACTCCTCCCACTCGAACTGGGAGACGATTTCTCCCGGCAGCAGGTCGGTGTCGCCCGCATTGTCGATGCGCACCTTGCGCATCATCTGGCGGACGATGACCTCGATGTGCTTGTCGTTGATGTCGACGCCCTGGCTGCGGTACACGCTCTGCACCTCACGGACCAGGTAGTTCTGGACATCTTCACGGCCGCGCACGAGGAGCAGTTCCTGCGGGCTGATCGAGCCCTGCGTGATGCGGTCGCCGGCGACCACGTGGTCACCGTCACGGACGATCAGCTGAGCCGCCGCGGGAACGGCGTACTCGTGGGTCTCCTCCTCGCTGGTGCGGACGAGGATCTCGCTCTTGGCAACCTTGGCCACGCCCGCGTACTTGGCGCGGACGATGACCTCGTTGCCGTTCTCGTCGGTGCCGCGGAGCAGCTCGGCATTCTCCGCCACGGCCTCCGCCGTGCCCACGAGCACCGAGTGCTTCGGGGGGATGGGGTACGTGGTGTCGAAGACGTCGCGGGAGGTGACCTTGACCTTGATGGACTTGGCCTCGGTGCGGATGATCTCCACCTCGCCGTCCGTCTCGCTGATCAGTGCCTTCCCCTTGGGGACGCGTGCCTCGAAGAGCTCCTCGACACGCGGGAGGCCCTGGGTGATGTCCGAGCCACCGGTGGCCACACCACCCGTGTGGAAGGTGCGCATGGTCAGCTGCGTACCGGGCTCACCGATCGACTGGGCTGCGATGACGCCCACCGCCTCGCCGATCTCGACGAGGCGTCCGGTGGCCAGGTTGCGGCCGTAGCAGAGCCGGCAGACACCCTCACGCGCCTTGCAGGTCATGATGCTGCGGACCTTGATGCGAGGTGCGTCGGCACGGAGCGCGAAGGCACGTCGCGACACCTCGTCGCTGATCTCCTCGCCTGACACGGTGACCGTCTCACCCTCGAGGACGACGTCCTGGGAGGCAATCCGCCCCGCGATGCGATCCATGGTGCGGTCCCCGAGGAGCGGATCCTCGAGGTCCACCCAGATCCCAGCTGTCGTCTCGCAATCGTCGATGCGGACGATGACGTCCTGGGCCACGTCCACCAGGCGGCGGGTGAGGTACCCGGAGTCGGCGGTGCGCAGCGCCGTGTCGGCGAGGCCCTTGCGGGCGCCATGGGTGGAGATGAAGTACTCGAGGACGTTGAGGCCCTCGGAGAAATTGGCCTTGATGGGCAGGTCGATGATCCGCCCCGTGGGGTCCGCCATCAGGCCGCGCATGCCGGCGATCTGGCGGATCTGCTGTGTGGATCCGCGTGCCCCCGACTGGGACATCATCAGCACCGAGTGGAAGCGATCGAAGGACTTCATGGTCACCTCGGTCACGTCGTCGGTGGCCTTGGTCCAGATCTCGACCGTCTTGAGGTAGCGCTCGTCGTCGGTGATCAGGCCCCGGCGGTACTGGAGGTCGACGTCCTCGACCTGCTTCTCCGCAGCGGCCAGGATGCCCGCCTTGGCGCCCGGGGTCTTGATGTCCATGGCGCTCACGGTCACCCCGGCCTTGGTCGCGTAGTGGAAGCCGAGGCGCTTGATGTCGTTGGCGATCTGCGCGGTGCGCTCGGAGCCGTGCAGGTCGTAGCACTCCTTGACCAGCTGACCGAGCTTGCGCAGGTCCATGACCTCGTTGCGGAAGGTGATCGACGGGAGGTCGCTGTGGGTTCCAGGCTCGCCCAGGGGCAGGACCGCGTTGAAGAGCACGCGGCCGACAGTGGTGGCGACCAGGGATGTCCCCTCCGGGGCCGCCTCGGAGGCGCGGAAGGAGACGACATGGTGCTTGGGCATGCGCACGCGGATGTGGTCGTGGAGCCCGATGCACTTGTGCTCGTACGCCAGTTCGGCCTCCTCGGCTGACGAGAACGCCTGCAGCCTGCCGACCTCCTCGGCCGCGGTCGGGAGTTCGGTCATCTCCTGGGTCAGGTAGTAGGAGCCGAGGACGATGTCCTGTGAGGGCGTGACCACCGGGCGGCCGTCGGAGGCGCTGAGGATGTTGTTCGAGGACATCATCAGGTTCTTGGCCTCGGCCACGGCGCCGCTGAAGAGCGGCACGTGCACGGCCATCTGGTCACCGTCGAAGTCGGCGTTGAATGCCTTGCACACCAGCGGATGGATCTGGATGGCCTGGCCCTCGACGAGCACCGGCATGAACGCCTGGATGCCCAGCCTGTGCAATGTCGGGGCACGGTTGAGGAGCACGGGATGGTCGGTGATGACCTGGTCGAGCACGTCCCAGACCTCAGGACGAACACGCTCCACCATGCGCTTGGCGCTCTTGATGTTCTGCGTGAAGTTCTGGCTCACCAGTTCGCGCATGACGAACGGCTTGAACAGCTCCAGGGCCATCTTCTTGGGAAGACCGCACTGGTGCAGCTTCAGCTCCGGACCGACGACGATGACCGAGCGGCCGCTGTAGTCGACGCGCTTGCCGAGCAGGTTCTGGCGGAAGCGGCCCTGCTTGCCCTTGAGCATGTCGGAGAGCGACTTGAGCTTGCGGTTACCTGTGCCGGTGATGGCACGGCCGCGGCGGCCGTTGTCGATGAGCGCGTCCACCGCCTCCTGGAGCATGCGCTTCTCGTTGCGCACGATGATCTCCGGGGCGCCCAGCTCGAGCAGTCGCTTGAGCCGGTTGTTGCGGTTGATGACGCGCCGGTAGAGGTCATTGAGGTCGCTGGTGGCGAAGCGGCCACCGTCGAGCTGCACCATGGGGCGCAGCTCCGGCGGGATCACCGGGAGGACGTCGAGCACCATCCACGAGGGGGCTGTGCTCGACTTTCGGAATGCCTCGACCACGCGGAGGCGCTTGATCGCCTTCTGGCGGCGCTGACCGCTGGTGGACTTCGACTCCTCGCGCAGGCGGAGCCCCTCCTTCACGAGGTCGATCTGGTTGAGCAGCTCGCGCACCGCAGCCGCTCCGATGCCCGCCTTGAACACCTTGCCGTAGCGGTCGACGTACTCGCGGTACTCGGTGTCCGTGAGCAGGTCGCGCACGGTCAGGGCTTCGAGCGCCTCGCGCTGGCGGACGATGTCGCTCTTGAGGGTCTCCAACTCGACGCGACCGGTGTCGGCCGCGCCGGCGCGGCTGCTCTCCAGCTCGGTGCGCCACGTGGCGATCTCCGCGCCGGCGCCGTCGTCGATGTCGGTGAGGCGGTGGGCGAACTGCGCCGTGAGTGCCTCCTCGCGCTCGGTGGCGCGACGCTGCACCTCCACGGAGAGGTCCTCGTCGAGGGCCGTGCCCTTGGTGACCACGGTCTCGGTGTCGACGCCGTCGGTGATGGCCATGGCGGCGACCGCCTTGTGGCCCTTGGCTTCCTGGATGCGCTCGTCGAGATCGCGCGCGGACTCGCGCAACGCCGTGAGGCGCTTCTCCAGCTCGGCATCGAGGGCGACACGTTCCTCGGTCAGCCGGTTCTGACGCTCGGCGATGCGCTGGTCGAGCGCGTCGTCTGGGCCGGCGTCGCCCGACTCGATCTTCTCGCGCAGGCTGGTGACGCGGTCGTCGGTCTCGGGATCGAGCTTGACGAGCAGGTCGGCACGCGCCTTCTCATCGATCGACGTGACGATGTAGTTGGCGAAGTACAGCACCTTCTCGAGGTTGCGCGGACTCATGTCGAGGAGCAGTCCCATGCGCGACGGGATGCCCTTGAAGTACCACACGTGGGACACCGGCGAGGCCAGCTTGATGTGGCCCATGCGCTCGCGGCGCACCTTGCTGCGGGTCACCTCGACGCCGCACTTGTCGCAGATGATTCCCTTGTAGCGATAGCGCTTGTACTTGCCGCAATGACACTCCCAGTCCTTGGTGGGGCCGAAGATCTTCTCGCAGAAGAGCCCGTCCCTCTCGGGCTTGAGCGTGCGGTAGTTGATCGTCTCCGGCTTGGTCACCTCGCCGTGCGACCAGGAGAGGATCATCTCCGGGCTGGCGATGGAGAGGCGGAGCGCGTCGAAGTTCTCGAGTTTCAGCATGTGCTCTCTTTACCTAACGGTCTCGTCGATGTCGTCGCGCTCGTCGCGCTCCAGGTGGATGCCGAGGTCGAGTGGAATGTCGGGACTGTCCTCCTCACCGAGAACGATCTTGTTCTCGTTCTCGGACTGGATCTCGACGCCCAGCGCGAGTCCCTCGAGCTCCTTGACGAGCACCCGGAACGACTCGGGGATGCCCGCCTCCAGTGTGTTCTCGCCCTTGACGATCGCCTCGTATGCCTTGACGCGGCCCACGATGTCGTCCGACTTGACGGTGAGGATCTCCTGGAGGATGTGGCTGGCGCCGTACGCCTCGAGCGCCCACACCTCCATCTCGCCGAACCTCTGTCCGCCGAATTGAGCCTTGCCGCCCAGTGGCTGCTGCGTGACCAGCGAGTACGGCCCGGTGCTGCGCGCGTGGATCTTGTCCTCGACAAGGTGGGCCAGCTTGAGCATGTAGATGTAGCCGACGGTGACCTCACGGTCGAACTGCTCGCCGGTGCGCCCGTCGCGCAGCTTCTCCTTGCCTGTCCTGGGAAGACCGGCTCGCTCCAGCTCATCCTCGATGAGCTCCTCGCTGGCGCCGTCGAAGACCGGCGATGCCACCAGGAGGCCGAGCGCCTGCGCCGCGTAGCCGAGATGGGTCTCGAGCACCTGGCCGAGGTTCATGCGGCTGGGCACGCCCAGCGGGTTGAGGACGATCTCGACAGGTGTGCCGTCGGGGAGGTAGGGCATGTCCTCGATGGGCAGGATTCGGGCGATGACGCCCTTGTTGCCATGGCGGCCGGCCATCTTGTCGCCCTGGGCGATCTTTCGCTTCTGGGCCACGTAGACGCGCACAAGCTCGTTGACGCCGGCGGGCAGTTCGTGACCGCTCTCGCGGCTGAACAGCTTGACGTCGACCACGGTGCCGCGCTCGCCGTGGGGCACGCGCAGCGATGAGTCGCGAACCTCACGCGCCTTCTCACCGAAGATGGCGCGGAGGAGGCGCTCCTCGGCGCTCAGCTCGGACTCACCCTTGGGTGTGATCTTGCCGACAAGGATGTCGCCGGGATGGACCTCGGCACCCACGTAGACGATGCCGCGCTCGTTGAGGTTGCGCAGCGTCTCCTCGGAGATGTTGGGGAGGTCGCGGGTGATCTCCTCGGGGCCCAGCTTGGTGTCGCGGGCCTCGACCTCGAACTCCTCGATGTGGATCGAGGTGTACATGTCCTCGCGCACCACCTGCTCGCTGATCAGGATGGCGTCTTCGAAGTTGTAGCCCTCCCACGGCATGAACGCCACGAGCACGTTGCGGCCGAGGGCCAGCTCGCCGTTGTCGGTGGAGGGACCGTCGGCGAGGAGGTCGCCAACCTCGACGCGCTCACCGGCCTTGACGACGATGCGTTGCGACAGGCATGTGCCCTGGTTGCTGCGCACGAACTTGTGGATGCCGTACCACTGGTCGGCGCCACCGTCGTCGGGGCGCACCAGGATGCCGATGCCGAAGTCCTGGCCGCTGCGGATCTTCTCCACGCTGCGGTCGTTGTCGGTGGGCTCGGGCCAGCTGACCCCGACGACGGTGCCGGGCTTCCTCGCCAGGACGACCTCGCCACTGTTGCGCGCCGCATGTGCCTCCATGCCCGTGCCGACGATCGGCGCCTCGCTGACCAGAAGCGGAACCGCCTGCTTCTGCATGTTCGAGCCCATCAACGCGCGGTTGGCGTCGTCGTGCTCCAGGAACGGGATCAGGGACGTGGCCACCGACACGGTCTGCTTCGGCGACACGTCCATGTAGTCGACCTCCACCACGGGAAGGTCCTTGAAGGTGTGACGGCTGCGGCAGGCGACGTGCGCCACGGTGAACTTGCCGGCGTCGTCGACCGGGGCGTTGGCCTGGGCGACCGTGTACTTGTCCTCCTCGTCGGCGGACAGGAAGACGATGTCGTCACTGACCCAGGGAACGATGCTGACCGTGCCCACGCCCGCGGTGGCGAGGGCCTCGGCGGCCTCGGGCGTGAGGACCTGGCCCTCCTTGACGCCACCCTCGGGATAGGCGCGCGCCACGGTGCGACCCGCAAGCACGCGGGGCTCGGAGGTGCTGACCTCCCGGTAGACACGGCGGAACGGGGTCTCGATGAAGCCGAACTCATTGACTCGCGCGAAGGTGGCCAGCGACCCGATCAGGCCGATGTTGGGACCCTCCGGGGTCTCGATCGGGCAGATGCGCCCGTAGTGGCTGTGGTGGACGTCGCGGACGTCGAAGCCGGCGCGCTCGCGGGAGAGTCCGCCCGGGCCAAGCGCCGAGAGGCGCCGCTTGTGGGTCAGCTCCGCAAGGGGGTTGGTCTGGTCCATGAACTGCGACAGCTGGCTCGACCCGAAGAACTCCTTGATCGCAGCCACGACCGGGCGCGCGTTGATCAGGCTCGCCGACGTCACCGTCGCCGAGTCGCAGATGGTCATGCGCTCCTTGATGATCCGCTCCATGCGGATCAGGCCCATGCGGAACTGGTTCTGCAGGAGCTCGCCGACGGCACGAACCCGGCGGTTGCCGAGGTGGTCGATGTCGTCCGCTTCACCCTTGCCGTTGTTGAGGTTGATGAGCTTGCGGATGATCGACACGAAGTCGTGGTTGTCGAGGACGCGGCGGTCGCGGTCCTGGGCGCGCTCACGGGCCTCGTCCTCAGGCACGCCGAGGTTCTTGTCGAGCTTGAAGCGCCCCACCTTGGAGAGGTCGAAGCGGCGCCCGTTGAAGAACAGCGAGTTGAGCAGGTTGCGCGCGTTGTCCACCGTTGGCGGGTCGCCCGGGCGGATCTTGCGGTACAGCTCGATGAGGGCCTCCTCGACGCTGGTCGTGGGGTCCTTGTCGAGGGTGGCGGCGATGTACTGGTGCTCCGGATCGATGTCCTGCTCGGCGAAGAACGACTTGATGTCGTCGTTGCTCGCGTAGCCGAGGGCGCGCACCAGGGTGGTCACCGGGACCTTGCGCTTGCGGTCGATCTTGACGGTGAGCACGTCCTTGCCCGAGGTCTCGATCTCCAGCCAGGCCCCGCGGTTGGGGATGAGCTTGGCGGAGTAGAGGAGACGGCCCGAGGTCCGGTCCTCGGCGCCGGTGAAGTACACGCCCGGCGAACGCACCAGCTGGGATACCACAACGCGCTCGGTGCCGTTGACGATGAAGGTGCCCTCGGTGGTCATCATGGCGAAGTCGCCCATGAAGACCTCGGCCTCCTTGATCTCCCCGGCGTTCTCCCCGGTCTTGATGTGCAGCCGGGTGCTGATCCGAAGCGGGGCGGAGAAGGTCATGTCGCGCTGGCGGCACTCCTCCTCGTCGAACTTGGGCGCGCCGAACTCATATTCGAGGAAGCGCAGCTCGTAGTTCTTGCCGGTGTAATCGGTGATCGGGTTGATCTCGTCGAAGAGCTCCCGAAGACCCTCCGTGCAGAACCACCGGAATGAATCCAACTGGGTCTGGATGAGGTTGCCCACCTCCAGCCTGTCTGTGATCTTTCCGTAGCTGTGTCTGTTGGAGAGTCTGGAAGCAGTCAAAACCATGTGCTAGAGTTCCCTCGACAAGGTGGGCGTGCGGGTACCGACGGAGACGGGCACAAGGTCGTATCGTACCAAAGCTCGGCGGTTCGGCGCCGCCTGACTCCCCATGCCCGCGGGTTGGGGTTGTACCGCCGCCAGGCCTGTTTCAAACTCCGCCGCCAACTTCGGCCGCGAACTTCCGCAGCGGCGGGCGGCGCACGGGGGCGACGCGGCCGCCTACATCTCCTCGGGCCGCAGGGCGCTCAGGATGCAGAACTCGTTGCCCTCAGGATCGGCGAGGACGACCCACGTCGGTGTGCCCTGCCCGATGTCGGCGTGGCTGGCGCCCAGCGCCACGGCCCGGGCCACCTCAGCGTCCTGGTCGTCGGGGCGCAGGTCGATGTGCAACCGGTTCTTGATGGTCTTGGCCTCGGGCACCGTCAGGAAGAGGATGTCGGCGGCGTCGTCGCCGGGCTCCACCCAGTACTCGGTGCCGTCCCCGTCGTCCTTGAGAGGCAGGTTGAGGAGCTCGGCCCAGAAGGTGCCCACACGCAGCGCGTCGTTGCAGTCGACCACCGTGGCCTGGAATTTGAGGGACATGTACCGAGTCTATGTCCACCAGCGTCGTCCGGCGCGCGAGGCGCGCCGAGGGCCGGGGTGAGCCCGGTCGGATTCACTTCGACCTCCAACCGTCCGGCGCGCGAGGCGCGCCGAGGGCCGGGGTGAGCACGGTCGGATTCATTCCGACCGTGCGAGGGGGCGGGGATCTGCCCCGCCCCCTGTTAAGACCTCGCGAGCGAAGCTAGCGGATCTCCACGGACGCGCCCGCGTCCTTGAGCTTGGCGGCGGCGGCGTCCGCGTCCTCACGGGACACGCCCTCACGGATGGCCTTGGGAGCGCCGTCGACCAGGTCCTTGGCCTCCTTGAGGCCAAGACCGGTGACCTCGCGGACCGCCTTGATGGCGTTGATCTTGGCGTCTCCAGCCGAGGTGAGGACAACGGTGAACTCGGTCTGCTCCTCGGGAACGGCCTCGGCGGCAGCGCCGCCACCGGACGGGGCGGCCACGGCGACGGGCGCGGCGGCCTTGACGCCGAGCTTGTCCTCCATGAGCTTCACGGCGTTGACGACGTCGAGCACCGTCCAGTCCTTGAGGGCCTCGACGAAATCCTCCGGGGTCAGGGTCTTGGTTGCCATGTGGGTCTCCTGTGGGGCCGCTATGCGGCGGCGGCGAGCTTGTCGCGGTACGCCTCGAGCGTCGACGCGAGGGTGGCTGTGATCGAATCGAGCGAGGCCGCGAGCTGGGTCAGCGGCGACAGCAGCGTCCCGGCGAGCTGGGAAAGAAGGACCTCGCGCGAGGGCAGTTCGGCAAGGGTCCTGACGCCGGCGGCGTCGAGGACGGTGCCCTCCACAAGGCCGGCGACGGACGGGAGCCGCTTGTTGACCCGGAAGTACTCGCTGAGGATCCGGGCCGGGGCCGCGAGGTCGCCATAGCCGACGGCGAGCCCGACCGGCCCGGCGAGAACCTCGGAGAACTGGGGGAGGCCGGCGGCGTCGGCGGCGCGGCGCGCCAGGGTGTTCTTGACGATGACGTAGTCGACGTCCTCGCCCCGCAGCTTGGTTCGCAGGTCCTCGAGCTGGTGAACGGTGAGGCCTCGGTAGTCGGTGACCACCGCCGACGTCGCCCTGGTGAGCTTGTCGGTGAGGCTCGCCACCGCCTCGTGCTTGCGTGGGCCCGCGCGGACCTCGCCGTCTTCGGCGGCGTTGACCGGCATGCGCTTCCTCCCGTGTTGCAGGAACCTCCGGCGACACCCACCCCTGTGTGAGGTGGGCGTCACGGCCAACGCGTCCCGGACGCGCAACCGCTCCGCTCACTCACCTAGCGCAGGAGATTGAGGAGCGCGCCGCTCCGCCTGCGGTCTCGGGCGAGATGGTTGCCTCGACGGCACCATGGATTGATTTGCGGAGCCGACGATAGCAGGGATAGGCTCAGCGCCTCTCCATCACGCCAGGCCAACGGAGGCTGCTCCATGCTCCTCGACGGACGTCGAACTCTGATCACCGGGGCCTCCAGCGGCATCGGCAAGGCGACCGCCATACGCTTCGGCGCCGAGGGTGCCAGCGTCTGCGTCAACTATTACGCAGACCCGGAGAAACCCGACGCGGACGCCGTCTGCGCCGCCATCGACCCCTCCGGCAAGCGGGCATTCACCTTCCAGGCCGACGTCGGCGACGAGCAGCAGGTGATCGCCATGGTGGCCGCGGTGGTGGACCGCTTCGGCGGCATCGACGTGCTCGTCAACAATGCCGGCATCGAGAAGCAGGTACCCACGCTGGAGATGCCGCTCGACCTCTGGAACGCGGTCCTGCGCACCAACCTCACGGGCGCGTTCCTCTGCCTTCGCGAGGCCGGCAAGCACATGGCCGCCGCGAAAAGCGGGGTGATCGTGAACATGAGCTCCGTCCACGAGTTCATCCCCTGGCCGGGCTTCGCTCACTACTGTGCCAGCAAGGGCGGCCTCAAGCTGCTCACCCAGACCGTGGCGCGCGAACTGGCTCCCCTTGGCATCCGCTGCGTCAACGTGGCCCCGGGGGCGATCGCCACCCCGATCAACAACTTCGTGCTCGACGACCCTGAAGCCAAGCACATGGTTGAGGAGGAGATCCCCCTGGGCCGCTTCGGTCAGCCCGCGGAGATCGCCGGGGCGGTCGCCTGGCTGGCCAGCGACCAGGCTGACTACGTGACCGGCACCACGCTGGTTGTCGATGGCGGCATGTCGACCTACCCCAGGTTCATTTGACGTGGACCCGGGCCTCCCGGCCACAGAGATCGCAGGCACGATCAGCGCCCACGTGGCTCTTGCCTCCACGATCGAAGCTCTGACCGACGAGGTCGCGCGGCGTCCCAGCCTGCTCCCAGACTGGTCGGTCGGCCACGTTCTCACGCACCTGGCTCGGAACGCCGACAGCGTGGTGCGGCGCCTCCAAGCAGCCGCGGAGGGCAGGGTCGTCGACCAGTACGCCGGCGGGGCGGAGGGGCGCAAGCAGGATATCGAGGCCGGGGCCGGCCGCCCCGCCGGAGCGCTGGTCGCCGACGTGCTGCGCGGCAACGCCGAGGTGGAGGCTGTCCTCGCAGCCTATCCCGAAGGCGGGTGGGATCACCTCTGCCGATCGGTCACCGGGGCGGAGCAGCCGGCCCGGATGGTGGTCCTCTCGCGCTGGCGCGAGGTCGCAGTGCACCACGTCGATCTCGGGCTCGGCTACGTACCGGCCGACTGGCCGGACGACCTTGTCGAGCGCTGGCTGCCGCGGGCCCGTCAGCGGTTTCTTGCAACCGCCGACGAGCGCGACTTGCTCGCCTGGCTGGTCGGCCGCGGCCCGGCTCCGCGGCTGGCCCCCTGGGGCTGACTGGAACGGGCGGAGCTCGTTTGACGGCTAGACCGGGTCGCTGGTACGATGTCCGTCCGCGCCATCAAGGCGGCGACGTATTCGCGCGCAGTTCGCTCGGACTGTGCTGTTCATACCTATCGGAGTAGCGTGCCCACCATTCAGCAATTGGTCCGCAAGGGCCGTCGGACCGCGGTCAAGAAGACCAAGGCGCCCGCCCTGAGGGGTTGCCCTCAGCGCCGCGGCGTCTGTGTGCGCGTCTACACGACCACCCCCCGCAAGCCCAACTCGGCGCTGCGCAAGGTGTGCCGCGTCCGGCTGACCAGCAAGGTCGAGGTCACCGCCTACATCCCCGGTATCGGCCACAACCTCCAGGAGCACTCGGTCGTGCTCGTGCGCGGCGGCAAGGTCGCCGACCTCCCCGGTGTGCGCTACCACGTGGTGCGCGGCACCCTCGACACAGCCGGCGCCAAGAACCGCAAGCAGGGTCGCAGCAAGTACGGCGCCAAGCGCGAGAAGGCGAAGTAATGCCCCGCCGCGCCCGGATCCAGAAACGGACCATCCTGCCCGACCCCATCTACGGCAACCCCGGCCTGGCCAAGTTCATCAACTGCGTGATGCTGGCCGGCAAGAAGAGCACCGCCGAGAAGATCGTCTACGACGCCTTCGAGAAGATCCGCCGCTCCCAGCGGCGTGAGCCGCTCGACGTCTTCGACCAGGCGATGCGCAATGTCACCCCAGTCCTCGAGGTCAAGCCCAAGCGCGTCGGCGGGGCCACCTATCAGGTACCGGTGGAGATCCGCCACGACCGTCGCGCCGCGCTGGCGCGCCGCTGGGTGATCCGCTACGCCCGGGCCCGCAACGGCAAGAGCATGGCCGACAACCTGGCCGGCGAGCTGATGGACGCCGCCAACGGCGTCGGCGCCTCGATCAAGCGGCGCGAGGACACCCACAAGATGGCTGAGTCGAACAAGGCATTCAGCCACTTCCGGTACTAGAGATGGCTGTGGCAACGCGGGCGTTCCCGCTCGAGAAGACCCGCAACATCGGGATCATGGCCCACATCGACGCGGGCAAGACCACGACCACGGAGCGCGTCCTCTTCTACACGGGTCGCATCCACAAGATGGGCGAGGTCCACGAGGGCGCCGCGACCATGGACTGGATGGTCCAGGAGCAGGAGCGTGGGATCACCATCACCTCCGCGGCCACGGCTGCGGAATGGCGCGGCCATCGCATCAACATTATCGATACGCCCGGGCACGTGGACTTCACAATGGAGGTGGAGCGCAGCCTCCGCGTGCTCGACGGCGCCGTCGCCGTTTTCGACGCCGTCGCCGGTGTCGAGCCCCAGTCCGAGACCGTCTGGCGCCAGGCCGACCGCTACGACGTCCCGCGCATCTGCTTCATCAACAAGATGGACAGGGTCGGCGCCAACTTCTTCGCATCGGTGGCCAGCATCCGCGAGCGCCTCGGCGCCAACCCGGTGTGCGTCCAGCTTCCCATCGGCGCCGAGTCGGACTTCACGGGCGTCATCGACCTGGTGCGCATGGAAGCGATCGTCTACACCGACGACCTCGGCACCAGCAGCAAGCGCTCCGAGATCCCGGCTGAGATGGCGGCTCAGGTGGCGGAGTACCGCCACACCCTCCTCGAGGCCGTCGCCGAGTGCGACGACGAGGTGATGATGCGGTACCTCGACGGCCATGAGCTGACCGTGGACGAGCTGCTGCGCGGCCTGCGCACGGGTACCGTCGCGACCAAGCTCGTCCCGGTGCTGTGCGGCAGCGCGCTCAAGAACAAGGGTGTGCAGCCGATGCTCGACGCGGTGGTGGACTTCCTGCCCTCACCGCTCGACAAGCCCGCCATCGAGGGCCTGCTCAACGACGAGGCGGCCACGCGCCACGTCGGCGACGACGAGCCCTTCTCGGCGCTGGCGTTCAAGATCGCCACCGATCCCTTCGTGGGCAAGCTCACCTTCTTCCGGGTCTACAGCGGCGTGCTGCGCAGCGGCAGCTACGTCTACAACTCGACCAAGGGCGAGCGCGAGCGCGTCGGCCGCCTTCTGCAGATGCACGCCAACCACCGCGAGGAGATCGAGGAGGTGCGCGCCGGCGACATCGCCGCCGCCATCGGGTTGCGCAAGACGACCACCGGCGACACGCTCTGCGACGAGCTGAACCCGATCATCCTCGAGTCGATGAGCTTCCCCGAGCCGGTCATCTCCGTTGCCGTCGAGCCCAAGACCAAGGCCGACCAGGACAAGATGGGCATCGCCCTCCAGAAGCTCGCCGAGGAGGACCCGACCTTCCGGGTCCACACCGACGACGAGACCGGCCAGACGATCATCGCCGGGATGGGCGAGCTCCACCTCGAGATCATCGTGGACCGCATGCTGCGCGAATTCCGGGTGGACGCCAACGTCGGCAAGCCACAGGTCGCGTACCGCGAGACGATCACCACCAAGGCGCACGGCACCGGCCGATTCGTGCGCCAGTCGGGCGGTCGCGGCCAGTACGGCCACGTCGAGCTGGAACTTGAGCCCAACGAGCCCGGCAAGGGCTTCGAGTTCATCTCCAAGATCGTCGGTGGCTCGGTGCCCCGCGAATACATCGCGCCGACCGGCCGTGGCATCGAGGGCACGCTCACCAACGGGGTGCTCGCCGGCTACCCCGTCGTCGATGTCAAGGTGTACCTCGTCGACGGCTCATACCACGACGTTGACTCCAACGAGCAGGCGTTCTCCATCGCCGGCTCGATGGGCTTCAAGGACGGCATGCGCAAGGCCAAGCCGGTGCTGCTCGAGCCGATCATGAAGGTCGACGTGAGCATGCCCGAGGAGTACATGGGCGACGTCATGGGCAATCTCAGCGGACGTCGCGGCACCATCCTGGGGATGGAAGGACGCGGAACCTCGCAGATGGTGCATGCTCACGTGCCGCTTGCGTCCATGTTCGGGTACGCCACCGAGCTGCGCAGCATGACCCAGGGTCGCGCGACGTATTCGATGGAGTTCGACCACTACACCGCTCTTCCCAACAGCATCGCGGAAGAGATCATCGCCAAGACCAGAGCATGACCAGCAGAAAGAGCAACAAGGAAAGCGGAGACACGAGCAAAGATGGCCAAGAAGAAGTACGACAGCACTAAGCCGCACGTCAACGTGGGCACGATCGGCCACATCGACCACGGCAAGACGACGCTCACCGCGGCGATCACCAAGGTGCTCGCTGAGAAGGGTGGCGCGGAATTCCGCTCCTTCGACTCGATCGACAACGCTCCCGAGGAGAAGGCACGCGGCATCACCATCGCCACCGCGCACGTCGAGTACGAGACGGCGACGCGTCACTACGCACATGTCGACTGTCCCGGTCATGCGGACTACATCAAGAACATGATCACGGGCGCCGCCCAGATGGATGGAGCGATCCTCGTGGTGGCCGCCACCGACGGCCCGATGCCCCAGACGCGCGAGCACATCCTTCTCGCCTACCAGGTCGGCGTGCCCTCCATCGTCGTCGCCCTCAACAAGTGCGACGCCGTCGACGACGAGGAGCTGCTCGAGCTCGTCGAACTCGAGGTCCGCGAGCTGCTCACCAAGTACAACTTCCCAGGCGACGACACCCCCATCGTCCGCGTCAGCGCGCTCAAGGCGCTCGAGGGTGACAAGGAGGCCGCCGAGGGCATCGTCAAGCTCATGGACGCAGTCGACAGCTACATCCCCGTCCCGGAGCGTCCCATCGACAAGCCGTTCATGATGCCGATCGAGGACGTGTTCTCGATCGAGGGTCGCGGAACCGTTGTCACGGGGCGCATCGAGCGCGGTGTGGTCAAGGTCAACGAGCCCGTCGAGATCGTGGGCATCAAGGACACCACCAAGACGGTCGTCACCGGTGTCGAGATGTTCCACAAGCTGCTCGACACCGGTGAAGCGGGCATGAACGTCGGCTGCCTGATCCGCGGCGTCAAGCGTGAGGACGTCGAGCGCGGCCAGGTGCTGGCCAAGCCCGGCACGATCACGCCCCACACGAAGTTCAAGGCCCAGGTGGTCGTGCTCAGCAAGGACGAGGGCGGCCGCCACACACCCTTCTTCAACGGATACCGTCCGCAGTTCTACATCCGCACCACCGACGTCACCGGCACCATCAGCCTGCCCGAGGGACAGGAGATGTGCATGCCCGGTGACAACGTGGAGATGGGCATCGAGCTGATCAACCCTATCGCCGTCGAGGACGGCATGCGCTTCGCCATCCGCGAGGGCGGCCGCACCGTCGGCGCCGGCGCCGTCACCACGATCGACAAGACCAGCAAGTAGTCCCCCAGGGCAAAGGAACCGGTTTCACCTCATGGCACAGAAGATTCGCATCCGCCTGAAGGCGTACGACCACAGGGTCCTGGACCAGGCCGCCTCGAAGATCGTCGAGACGGCCACGCGCACAGGCACCCGCGTGGCCGGCCCGGTTCCGCTGCCCACCACCATCAACAAGTACACGGTCGTTCGCGGGCCCTTCATCGACAAGGACTCGCGCGAGCAGTTCGAGATGCGCACGCACAAGCGCATCCTCGACATCCTCGACCCCAATCCCAAGGTTGTCGACGCGCTGATGCGCCTCAACATGCCCAGTGGGGTGAACATCGAGATCAAGCTCGGGGACCAGCGTGGCTAAGGGAATCCTCGCCCGCAAGGTGGGCATGACACAGATCTTCACCGAGCGCGGCACGGTTGTTCCGGTGACCGTGCTCGAGTCGGACTCATGCCTCGTCGTGCAGCGCAAGACGACGTCGGTCGACGGCTATGAGGCTGTGCAGATCGGCTTCGGTGAGCAGCTGTCGAAGCGGGTGAACAAGCCGCTCACGGGCCACTACAAGCGCGCCGGGGTTCGCCCCCTGCGCCGCCTCACCGAGTTGCGTGACGCCGGCGAGGCTACCCTCGGCAGCCGCCTCCGCGTCGACATGTTCGCGGCCGGTGAGCTCGTCGACGTCACCGGGGTGAGCCAGGGCAAGGGGTTCTCGGGCACCGTCAAGAGGCACGGCTTCAGCCGCGGGCCGGTGAGCCACGGATCGATGAACACGCGCCAGCCGGGCTCGATCGGCTCGGTGGACGCGGCCCGCACCTTCAAGGGCGTGAAGATGTCCGGCCAGTACGGCAACGTGCGCCGCACCATCCGCCACCTCGAGGTGGTGCGTGTCGACGGCGAGCGCAACCTGCTCCTCGTCAAGGGCTCGGTGCCCGGCCACAAGAACTCGGTTGTGCTGGTCCGGCCCAGCGACCGCGATGAGCAGTTGTCATGACCACCGTCAGCGTCGTCGACCAGACCGGCACGGCCACGGGTGAGCTGGAGCTGTCCGAAGCGATCTTCGGCGGCCCCATCAACATGGCGGTCATGCACCAGGCGCTGATCCGCCAGCTCGCCAATGCGCGCCAGGGCACGCACGACACCAAGACCCGCACCGAGGTGCGCGGCGGTGGCAAGAAGCCATGGCGACAGAAGGGCACAGGGCGCGCCCGCCAGGGCTCGATCCGTTCCCCTCAGTGGGCGGGCGGCGGCATCGTGTTCGGTCCCACACCACGCAGCTACCGCCAGGAGATGCCGCGCAAGCAGCGCCGCCTGGCGCTTCGCAGCGCGCTCGCGGCCAAGGCCGCGGACGGCCACATCTCGGTGCTCGGCGGTTTCGAGCTGGACGCGCCGCGCACCCGCGCCGTCGTCGACCTGCTCCGCACCATCGAGGCGGGCGCACGCGTGCTCGTGGTCCTCGGGTCCCACAACGAGCCGCTGGAACGGAGCGCGCGCAATCTCCCCGAGGTGCGCGTCATCCTCGCGGCCAACCTCTCGGTGCGTGACCTGCTCACCGCCGACACCGTGCTGATGACCCGCGATGCCCTCGAGCACGTCGAGGAGGCCTGGTCATGAGCGCCGGACGCACGGCCGAGCAGGCGGTCCTCGGTCCCGTGGTCAGCGAGAAGTCGTACGGGGCGATGGCGGTGGGGCGCTACGCCTTTCGCTGCGCGCCGTGGGCGACCAAGATCGAGATCGGCCACGCCATCGAGGAGCTCTTCGCCGCGCAGAAGATCACGGTCACCAGCGTCAATACGATCAACGTGCGCGGCAAGGTGCGGCGCCGGTCGCGGGGACGGTCGCGCGTCATCGGGCGCAGCCCCAACTGGAAGAAAGCCGTCGTCACCCTCGGCCCCGGTCAGCGGATCGACGGCCTCTTCGAGGGCGTGTAGTCATGCCGATCAAGCGCTACAAGCCGACAAGCCCGGGTCGCCGCTTCATGTCGGTGAGCAGCTTCGAGGAGGTCACGCGGACAACCCCTGAGCGCTCCCTCACCCAGCATCTCAAGAAGCACAGCGGACGCAACAACACGGGCAGCATCACGGTCCGCCATCGCGGTGGCGGTCACAAGAAGCTGTACCGCCTCGTCGATTTCAAGCGCAACAAGCTCGACATCCCCGGCCGCGTGGCCACGATCGAGTACGACCCCAACCGCTCGGCGAGGATCGCGCTGATCAACTACGCCGATGGCGAGAAGCGCTACATCCTCGCCCCGCACGGCCTCGCCGTCGGCGACCCGGTGATGGCCGGTGCCAAGGCCGAGGTGAAGCCGGGCAACAGCATGCCCCTGGCCAACATGCCCCTGGGCACCACCCTGCACAACGTCGAGCTCAAGCTCGGCCGCGGCGGCCAGCTGGTGCGCAGCGCCGGCGGCGCCGCCCAGCTGCTCGCCAAGGAGAGCGGCTTCGCCACCCTGCGCATGCCCAGCGGCGAGGTGCGTCGCGTCGACGTGCGCTGCTCGGCGACGGTGGGACAGGTCGGCAACGTCGACCACGAGAACGAGACCGTCGGCAAGGCGGGCAAGTCGCGCTGGCGCGGCTGGCGCCCGTCGGTGCGCGGCATGACCATGAACCCGTTCGACCACCCCCACGGCGGCGGCGAGGGCCGCAGTGGCGCCGGTGGCCATCCCCAGACCCCGTGGGGCAAGCCCGCGCTCGGCTATCGCACCCGCCGCAACAAGTCCACCGATCGCATGATCGTGCGACGACGCAAGAAGTAGAGAGATGAGCCGTTCCCTGAAGAAAGGTCCCTTCTGCGACGACCACCTTCTCAAGAAGGTGCAGCTGCTCAACGCGAGTCGCGAGAAGCGGATCATCAAGACCTGGTCGCGACGCAGCGACGTCTTCCCCGACATGGTCGGTCACACCATCGCGGTGCACGACGGCCGCAAGCACGTCCCCGTGTTCATCACCGAGACCATGGTCGGCCACAAGCTCGGCGAGTTCGCGGCCACGCGCCGCTACCGCGGCCACGGGCACCACACCGAGCGCAGCGCGGCGCTCAAGTAGGCAACGAGAAGAATGGAAGTCGTCGCAACCGCCAAATGGGTTCGCACCACCGCGCGCAAGGCGCGCCTGGTGACCGCGAGCGTCGAGGGCCTGCCTGTCGCCGAGGCGCTGGTGATCCTTCGCTTCACGCCGCGTGCCGCCGCCCGCGACGTCGCCAACGTCATCAAGTCGGCGGCAGCCAACGCGGAGCACAACTACAACCTCGACAGCTCGACGCTGCGCGTGGCGCGCATCGAGGTGGAGGCCGCGGCGATCACCAAGCGCTTCCGCCCCAAGCCGCGCGGCATGTCAGGCAGCATCTTCAAGCGCACGGCGCACCTGCGCGCCTTCGTCACCGACGATGAGCCCACCCTGGAGAAGCGACGCCGCTCAGCGATCCGCATGCCCCGAACCGTGGTGACCGCCCCGTCGGCCGGCCCCTCGCGCGAGACCCCGGCGCGGCGCTCGCGGCCGCGCCCCGCGCCCGCCGCCGCGGACGCCCCGCAGGCGACGACGCGACGCCGCCGGCCGTCCACCAAGAGCACCGACAGCGGGGCCGCAGCGGCCGAGCCCGCCATTGACACCGCAGCAGAATCGGCGCCCGTGGACGCCACCGAGGAGCCGGCAATCGACACCGGCGAGGGAGACACGCAGTAATGGGTCAGAAAGTCCACCCCATCGGCTTCCGCCTGGGCGTGTACCGCAACTGGGACGCGCGCTGGTACGCCGACAAGGACTACACAGCCCTGCTCCATGAGGACATCGCCATCCGGCGCCTCATCGGTGGCCGTCTGCGCAACGCCGGCGTGGCCAGGATCGAGACCGAGCGGCGCGGCAACGAGCTCACCGTGACCATCCAGACCGCCAAGCCGGGCATCGTGATCGGCAAGCAGGGCGCCTCGGTTGATTCGTTGCGTGACGAGCTCGAGAAGGTCACCAACAAGAAGGTGCGGGTGACCATCCACGAGATCAAGACCCCGGAGCTAGACGCCAAGCTGGTGGCTGAGAACGTCGCCTCGCAGCTGGAGAAGCGCATCGCCTTCCGCCGCGCGCTCAAGCAGACGCTGCTGCGTTCCATGCGCGCCGGCGCCAAGGGCTGCAAGATCCAGGTGAGCGGACGCCTCGGTGGAGCCGAGATGTCGCGGCGGGAATGGGACCGCGGAGGTCGCGTGCCCCTGCACACGCTGCGCGCCAACATCGACTACGGACAGGCCGAGGCTCGCACCACCTTCGGGCGCATCGGCGTGCAGGCCTGGATCTACAAGGGCGACTTCGTGACCGCGACAGGCGAGCCGATCAGCGGCACCTCCGCGCGCGAGTCAGAGGACGGCGACGAGTCTCTCGAGCGCCCGACCGCAGCGTCCATAGAGGCGGCCCGCGCCCGTCTGGCCCCGGCCGCCGAGCCGGTGGTGCGCGTCCCTGTTGTCGAGACCGCCCCGGCCGAGACCGAGGAAGAGGCCGCGGTCGATGACGAGCCCGTCGACGTCGACGAGGAGGTCGTTGTGGCAGCCGTCGGTCAGGTCCCCGAGGACGGGCAGAAGGTCGAAAAGCTGGCGTCCAAGCGGAAGGCACCTGCCGCCGCCAAGAAGCCGGCGACGCGCGCGCCGGCCAAGCCTGCCGCCCGCAAGCCCGCCGCCCGCAAGCCCGCCGCCCGCAAGCCGGCTGCCTCCGCGGGCTCCGCGGCAGACGAGGAGTAGCGCCATGCTGATGCCCAAGCGCACCAAGCACCGCAAGCTCCACCGCGGCCGCCGCCAGGGAGCCGCGCAGCGCGGCAACAAGATCTCGTTCGGCACCTACGGGCTGCAGTCGATGGGCGTGTGCTGGATGACCAACCGCCAGATCGAGGCCGCCCGGCGTGCCATGACCCGCCACGTCAAGCGTGGCGGCAAGATCTGGATCCGCGTCTTCCCCGACCACGTCTTCACCAAGAAGCCCGCCGAGACCCGCATGGGCAGCGGCAAGGGGCAGCCCGAGGGGTGGGTCGCCGTCGTCAAGCCCGGTCGCATGCTCTTCGAGATGTCGGGCGTGACCCAGGACGTCGCCAAGGAGGCGATGCGCCTCGCCGCCCACAAGCTGCCCATCCGCACCAGGTTCGTCGTCCGCGAGGAGCCCGGCGCCGAGGCCGAGGAGACGGCATGACCGCTCGCGCCGCCGCCCTCGACACCCTCCGCGCCCTGACCGGCGAGGAACTGGCGCAGCACCTCCGCGAGCAGCGGGGGCAGCTCTTCCAGGTGCGCCTCCAGCAGACCATCGGCCAGGTCGAGAACCACCGCCAGATCCGTGCCATCCGCATGGAGATCGCCCGCACCATGACGGTGCAGGTGGAGATCCGCCTCGCCGCCGAGCGGGGCGAGCCGGCGCCGGCGCCCCGCCCGGTCACCGCCGGGACCACCGCGCGACGCGGCCGCCGGGCCGCCGCCCGCGACGCGATCGTCGCGCCGGTCCGCTCCCGCCGCGCCCGCGGCGCTGTGCTCGAGAGCGCCGAGACCACCGCCGCGGCGAGTGACCACAGCCCCGTGGAGGACGCCATCGCCGCCACCGAGATCGAGACAGTGGAGCCGGAGGCGACACCTGCCACGCCCCGGTCGCGTGGGGCCGGCGCGGATGCGGCGCCCGCCGAGACCGAGAGCAGCGAAGGCGCCGTGGACGCCGATGAGGACGACGTATGAGCACCGAGCCCGAGGCAGCCACAGTCCGCACGCGCCGCAAGGTGCGCGAGGGTGTGGTGGTCAGCGACAAGATGGAGAAGACGCGCATCGTGCTCGTCCAGGAGCAGAAGCCGCACGCCCTCTACAAGAAGGTGGTGCGCATCAACCGACGCTTCAAGGTCCATGACGAGACCAACGAGAGCGGCGTCGGCGATCGCGTGCGCATCGCCGAGACCCGTCCGCTCTCCAAGGAGAAGCGCTGGCGCATCGCCGCGGTGCTCGAAAAGGCCAAGTAGGTGATCCAGCAGGAAACCGTCCTCAAGGTGGCGGACAACAGTGGTGCCCGCGAGATCCTCTGCATCCGCGTGCTCGGCGGCAGCTACCGCAAGTACGCGTCGGTCGGGGACGTGATCATCGGTACCGTCAAGGTCGCCCAACCGAACGCGCAGGTGAAGAAGGGCGATGTCGTCCGCGCCGTGGTGGTGCGTACGGTCAAGGAATACCACCGTCCCGACGGCAGCAACATCCGCTTCGATGAGAACGCGGCCGTGCTCATCCAGCCGAACAACAGCCCGCGCGGAACGCGCATCTTCGGCCCGGTGGCGCGCGAACTCCGTGAGCGCAACTTCATGAAGATCGTCAGCCTTGCCCCGGAGGTGCTCTGAGGTGAGCGCGAAGACAGAGCGCCGCACCCGTGTCGGCCTCAAGCACAACGGCTGGGCCCGCGGCCGGGCCCGCCTCTTCGACATCCGCTCGGGTGACACCGTCGAGGTGATCGCCGGCAAGGACCGCGGCAAGCGCGGCAAGGTGGTACGCACCGTCCCGGCTGCGCAGCGCCTCGTCGTCGATGGCATCAACACCCTGAAGCGGCATACCAAGTCTGGGGTTGCCGGCAACATCCAGGGTGGCATCATCGACTTCAACGCCCCCATCGCCTACAGCAACGTCCTGCTCGTCTGCAACCGCTGCGACAAGCCGACAAGGATCTCGCGTGTGGTCCAACCCGACGGCACGGTTCCCATCGTCTGCAAGAAGTGCGGGGAGATCTATGTGAGGCCAGAGAGCTGATGGCAACCGTCGTCGCCGACCTGCCCCGTCTCCGCCAGCGCTACCAGGACGAGATCGTCCCCGCCCTGGTGCGCGACTTCCGCTATCGCAACGCCATGCAGGTGCCGGGCATCGAGAAGGTGGTCGTCAACATCGGCCTCGGCGAGGCGATCCAGAACGGCCGCGCCATCGACGCCGCCGTCAACGACCTCAAGACGATCACCGGCCAGTCGCCGATCGTGATCCGCGCCAAGAAGTCGGTGGCGGCCTTCAAGCTGCGCGAGGGCATGCCCATCGGCGTCAAGGTGACCCTGCGCGGTCGCCGGATGTGGGAGTTCCTCGACAAGCTGCTCAGCGTCACCCTGCCCAGGATCCGCGACTTCCGCGGCATCGATCCCAAGGCTTTCGACGGCCACGGCAACTACACGCTGGGCTTTCGCGAGCAGCTCGTCTTCCCCGAGATCGACTTCGACAAGATTGACAAGCTGCGCGGATTGGAGGTGTGTATCGTCACCTCGGCGCCGACCGACGACGAGGGCCGCGCCCTCCTGGCAGCCTGCGGAATGCCCTTCCGCAAGCCCGGACAGCAACAATGAACAGAACGCCGCGCGCGTCCGGGGACACCCCCGGATACGGCGTGGAGAGGTAGATAGTGGCCAAGAAATCGTTGATCGCCAAGTCGCTGCGGCCGGCTCGATTCGCCAGTCAGCAGCACAATCGCTGTGGTGTGTGCGGGCGCCCGCGCGCCTACATGCGCAAGTTCGGGATGTGCCGCGTGTGCTTCCGGGGCATGGCCTCGCAGGGCCAGATCCCCGGCGTCAAGAAAAGTTCCTGGTAGACGGCCATGATGAGTGACACGATCGCGGACATGTTGACGCGCATTCGCAACGCCAACGCCGCCAACCACCACACCGTCGCGGTGCCCGCCTCCAAGATGAAGGTGGAGATCGCGCGGGTCCTCGCAGCGGAGGGATTCGTGGATGGGTTCGACGTCGCCGGCGAGGCGCCCCAGCAACTGCTGACCATCACGCTCAAGCCGCGCACGCCGCGCGGTCGCGCCCTGTCCGGGCTGCGCCGGATCAGCCGCCCGGGGCTGCGCGTCTACGCACGCAAGACGGAGATCCCTCGCGTCCTCGGCGGCCTCGGCATCGCCGTCATCTCCACCTCGCACGGTCTCATGACCGGCCAGGCCGCACAGCGCGCGGGCCTCGGCGGCGAAGTTGTTGCGTACATCTGGTAACCGCCATGTCCAGGATCGGAAAGCTGCCCATCACCGTCCCCGGGGGTGTCGACGTGACCCTGACGGGAAACCACATCACCGTGTCCGGCTCACGAGGCACGCTCGAGCGCAGCCTGCCGTCGTCGATGATCATCGAGCTCACTGATGGTGTCATCAGCGTGCGCCGCCCGACAGAGACGACCACGCACCGTTCGTTGCACGGCCTGACGCGTACGCTGGTGGCCAACATGGTCGAGGGGGTCAGCAAGGGCTTCGTGCGCCAGCTCGACCTCGTCGGCGTCGGCTTCCGCGCCGCCAAGCAGGGCAACGACCTCGTTCTCAGCCTCGGCTATTCGCATCCCATCAGGTACACGCCACCCGACGGCGTCACCATCGACGTCCCAGTGCCCACGCAGATCGCTGTGAGCGGCACCAACAAGGAGATCGTCGGCCAGGTGGCCGCCAAGATCCGCTCCTTCCGCAAGCCCGAGCCGTACAAGGGCAAGGGCGTGATGTACAGGGGCGAGGTGATCCGGCGCAAGGCGGGCAAGTCCGGCAAGGCCGGGAAGGGCAAGTAGTCATGCACACCAAGTTCGATCGTCGCGCCGCCCGCGACCGCCGCCACCGCCGCGTCCGCAAGAGCGTCCACGGCGCCGCCGCGCGTCCCCGCCTCGCCGTGTTCCGCAGCCTCAACCACATCAGCGCTCAGCTCATCGACGACTCCGCCGGGCACACGCTCGCCGCCGCGTCGACGCACGACGCCGACATCCGCAAGGAGCTCGGCGGCAAGGGCAACGCCACCAGCAGCGGAGCGCAGGTGGTCGGCCGAGTCATCGCCGAGCGCGCCCGCGGTGCCGGTGTGGTGAAGGTCGTGTTCGACCGCGGAGGGTATCTCTACCACGGCAGGGTCAAGGCCCTCGCCGACGCTGCCCGCCAAGCGGGACTGGAGTTCTAGCCATGGCCATGCGCATGGATCGCCGCGACGATCGCGCCAGTGACCTTCAGGAGAAGATCGTCTCTCTCAACCGCGTTGCCAAGGTGGTCAAGGGAGGCCGGCGTTTCTCGTTCAGCGCGCTGGTCGTGGTCGGCGACGGCGCCGGCCGCGTCGGTGCCGGGCTGGGCAAGGCGGGCGAGGTGCCCGATGCCATCCGCAAGGGTGTCGACGACGCCAAGAAGCACATGATCACCGTGCCCATGGTGGGCAGCACGATTCCCCACGAGGTGCACTACAAGCTCGGCGCCGCCAAGGTCCTGCTCAAGCCGGCGGTGCCCGGCACCGGGGTCATCAGCGGGAGCTCGATGCGCGCCGTCGTCGAGGCTGCGGGCATCCACGACATCCTCACCAAGTCGCTGGGAACCGACAACCCCATCAACGTGGTGCGCGCCACCATCGCTGCGCTGGCGAGCATGCGCACCCTTCGCGACGTCGCCGCTCTGCGCGGCCTCACGCCCGAGCACATGGTGGGCCGCAAGCGCGCCGCCGAGATGCTCGGCGAGGGCGCGGCCACCTCCGAGGCGGTGAGCGCGTGAGCACCGTGCGTGTGACCTATCGCAAGAGCGTGATCGGCTACGCCAAGGACCAGAAGGCGACCGTGGCGGCGCTCGGATTGAAGAAGCTCAACCACACAGTCGAACACCAGAACAGCTCGTCGATCCGCGGCATGGTGCACAAGGTGCGCCACCTCGTCAGTGTCGACGGCTTGGCCGCCGACACCCCGGAGGGGATGGCCGTGCTGGCCGCGGGCGTCGCGGAGAAGAACTCATGAAGCTGCATGACCTGAAGCCTGCCCGCGGCAGCAGGAAGAAGAGGACGCGCGTCGGCCGCGGCATCTCCGCCGGCCAGGGCAAGACGTCCGGCCGGGGCCAGAAGGGGCAGGGCGCGCGGGAGAGCAGCAGCGTCCCCAAGGGCTTCGAGGGCGGCCAGATGAAGCAGTCGATGCGGCTGCCCAAGCTGCGCGGCTTCCACAACCGCTTCCGCCGCGAGTACCAGGTGGTCAACCTCAGCAAGCTCAACCGCTTCGGCGCGGACTCCATCGTGGACGGCGCCGCCCTGGCCGCCGCCGGCCTGGTGACCGGGCCCGATGCGCCGGTCAAGCTGCTCGCCGCGGGTCGCGTCAAGGTGGCCGTGCATGTGCGCGTCCACCGCGCCTCGGCAGCCGCCCGCAGCGCCGTGGAAGCGGCGGGGGGCCGCGTCGACCTCCTCGAGGAGCCGGTCGCGAAGGCCGACGAGAACGCCGGCCCGGTCGACAACGCGGCATCGCGGCGGCGCGCCCGCACAGCCGCCGCCGAGGCCGCTGAGGACGCGGCTCCGGCGCCTCGGGCGGCAGCCCCGAGCGAGGCGGCCGAAGACGCCCCTGACGGCACGCGGGACGAGCCACAGGCGTGAACCTCCTCCAGGCGCTTGGCCAGGCCATGCGCATTCCCGAGCTGCGCCGCAAGCTCGTGATCACGATCGGCCTCGTGCTCGCCTTCCGGGTGCTGGCCAACGTGTCGATCCCTGGGGCCGATCCCAAGGCGTTGGCCGCCCTCTTCAGCAGCAACTCGCTGCTCGGGCTCTTCAACCTTGTCGGGGGCGGCGGCCTGCAGCGGTTCACCATCGTGGCGGAGGGGCTGAACCCCTACATCAACGCCACCATCATCATGCAGCTCATGACCGTGGTGTCGGTCCGGCTCAAGGAGTTGAGCAAGGAGGGTGACCAGGGTCGCAAGAAGATCACCCGCTACACGCGCTGGCTGACGATCCCTCTTGCCGCGCTCCAGGGCTGGGGCTTTCTCGCTCTCTTCACCAACACAAACGCCGTCACCATCAACGGTGTTCCCCAGGCGATCATCCCCAACGCCACGACCACGCAGGAGATCGGCATCGTGCTGACGCTGACCGCGGGGACGATCATCGCCATGTGGCTCGGCGAGCTGATCACCGAGTACGGCGTCGGCAACGGCGTGTCGCTGATCATCTTCACCGGCATCATCTCCCGGCTGATTCCGTCGATCGGCGACTACAGCACCACCGGCGGCACGCACATCATCCAGATCATCGGCGTCGCCGTCATCGCGCTGGTGGTGACGGCCGGGATCATCGGCGTGCAGCAGGCGCAGCGCAAGGTGCCGGTGCAATCGGCGCAACGGGTGCTGAACCCGCGCACCGGGATGGCGTCGCAGGGACGGCGCAACTTCCTGCCGCTGCGCATCAACACCGCCGGCGTCATCCCGATCATCTTCGCCCTGTCGATCATGTTCTTCCCGACGATCTTCGCCAACCTGTTCGCGGCCTCGGGCGGATTCCTCGCCAGCGCAGCGACGTGGATCACCGCCAACTGGCAGCCCAACGGACCCAAGTGGTACATCAACGTCCTCTACAACGGCATGTACTTCCTGCTCATCCTCGGCTTCACCTATTTCTACACCGCCGTCGTGTTCGATCCCACCGACGTGGCCGAGAATCTCAAGAAACAATCGACGTTCATTCCCGGCATCAGGCCCGGCCGCAGCACGGCCGAGTACCTGGGACGTGTGATGGGCCGGATCACGCTGGCGGGCGCGCTCTTCCTGGCTGTGATCACCGTCATCCTGCCGCTGTTCACGGCGTTCGCCACCCGAGCCGACCCGACCAGCCTCTACCTGGGCGGGACGGCGATACTCATTGTTGTCGGCGTGGCGCTCGACACCATGAAGCAGATCGAGACCCAGCTGCTGATGCGCCAGTACAAGGGCTTCATCCGTTGATCACCATCCTCTTCGGACCACCCGGCTGCGGCAAGGGCACACAGGCATCGATCATCTCCGAGCGCTTCTCCCTGCCCCATGTGAGCACGGGAGAGATGCTCCGCGACGAGGTCGCCGCGGGATCTGATCTCGGCGAGGAGGTGGCGCCGATCATGAAGGAAGGCGGGCTCATCCCCGACAACGTCATGGTGCGCGTCATCGAGCGCCGCCTCGCCCAGCCGGACGCAGCCGGCGGGGTGCTCCTCGACGGCTTTCCTCGCACCGTGCCTCAGGCCAAGGAGCTCGACGACATGCTCGAGAGGTCCGGGCGCGAGATCGGCGTGGTGCTCTTCTTCGATGTCCCCGAGGCCGAGCTGCAGAAGCGCATCGCGCATCGCGCCGAGATCGACCACCGCGCCGACGACACCCCCGAGGCCTTCGTCAAGCGGATGCGCGAGTACGAGGCCAAGACGGCCCCGGTGGTCGACTACTACCAGGAGCGTGGGACCCGCGTCGAGTACGTCAACGGCAACGCTCCCATCGCGGCGGTCACCGACTCGATCCTGACGATCTACGGCGACCAGTCGCCGCGCGGCGAGGCCGCCTGAGTGGCCAGGATCGAGGCGTTCCGCCTCAAGCGGCCCGAGGAGATCGAGAAGATGCGCGTCTCGGGAAGGATCCTCGGCGAGTGCCTGGGCCACCTCGCGGCGGCCGTGCATGCCGGGGTGACAACCGACGATCTCGATCGGGAGGCGGACACCTTCATCCGCGACCACGGCTGCATCCCCGGCTTCCTTGGCTACCAGGACTACCCCAAGTCGCTGTGCGTCTCCGTCAACGACGAGGTGGTGCACGGGATCCCGGGCCCGCGGGTGATCGAGGACGGCGACCTCGTGTCCCTCGACTGCGGACTCATCCTCGAGGGCTGGTGGGCCGACAGCGGCCTCTCCGTCGCGTGCGGGGAGGCCAGCCCCGAGGTCGCCCGGCTGATCGAGGTCACCCGCGAGTCGCTCGAGCGGGGCATCGCCGCTGCCCGTCCCGGCAACACCATCGGCGACATCGGCCACGCCGTGCAGACCTATGCGGAGGCGAACGGTTATTCGCTCGTCCGCGAGTACGTCGGTCACGGCATCGGCCGCAACATGCACGAGCCGCCCCAGGTGCCCAACCACGGCCAGCCGGGCACCGGCAACGTGATCAAGCCCGGGTACGTGCTGGCGATCGAGCCGATGGTCAACGTCGGCGGCCCCAAGGTCCGCGTTCTCGACGACGGCTGGACGGTGGTCACCGCCGACCACAAGCTCTCGTGCTACTTCGAGCACACCGTCGCCGTGACCGAGTCCGGCCCCGACGTCCTCACCCTGCGACCGGCCCACGCCGCCATCGCGTAGGTCGTCGAGCCGCACGGCAGCGAAGCGAATGAGGCACACTTTCCGATCGTGAGGGTGTCCGCCAAGGTTGACTACGCGCTGCGGGCGGTCGCCGAGCTCGCCGCAGTGGGCGGCGACCGGCCGCTGAAGGCGGACCAGATCGCCCGCGGCCAGGACATCCCGCTCGCCTTCCTGCTCGGCATCCTGCGCGAGTTGACCCGAGGACGGCTCCTGCGCAGCCACCGCGGCACCGACGGCGGCTACGAGCTGGCGCGGCCGGCCGACCAGATCACCCTGGCCGAGGTGATGCGCATCATCGACGGCCCGCTCGTCAACCTGCGCGACTCCTCACTGCGCGAACTGGACTACGGAGGTCCGTCCGAAGCACTGGAGGATGTGTGGATGGCTGTCCGCTCCAGCGTGCGATCCGTGCTCGAACGGGTCACCGTCGCCGACCTCGTCAGCGGCTCGCTGCCCGCACCCGTGCGGGAGCTTGCGGAGACGTATCTCCAGTCCGAGCTGAACCGCCCCGGGGCGCGCTGGAGCTCGATAGCGGAGGAGAAGCCGGCCGCTCTCTGAGCGGCGTGCTCACCTCACTGGCTCCAGGCGTCGTCGGTCACCCGCTGGCAGCCGGGCTTGACACATTGGCAGGACAGCGGATATCGTTCGCCTACCATATTGGTCAAGTTGACCAGATTGATATAGTTGGGGAAGGGGACGAAGGAATGGTGGCTGTCGACAGCGCGCACGCTGCTGCCGTTCAACCGTGGCCCACCATGATCCGCGCTGTCGAGACCGACGCATCCGTCGGTGCAGAGGTGGGCCAGGTGACGCCGGCCATCGCTCCGCGATTCCCGGGCAAGCCGCCCATGCGCATCACGCTGGACCAACTGAGGATCTTCAGCGCGGTCGCTGAGCGCGAGCATCTGACCGGCGCTGCCCGCGCCCTCCGCCTCTCCCAGGGCTCCGTCAGCGTCCAGGTGCGCCGCCTCGAGCGGGCGCTCGGGCTGCCGCTGCTCCATCGAGTCGGTCGCAACGTCCGCCTCACCGACATCGGCCGCGCCGTCCACCGCCAGGCGCAGGAGGCGCTGAGATCGGCGCAGTCGATCGAGGACCTGGCCGGAGCCTACCTGCAGGAGGACTGCGGCGAGGTGGCCGTCGCCGCCGGCTCTGTCATCGGTGCTCACCGTCTCTCTGGCTGGCTGGGCCCGTTCGTCCAGGCTCATCCACGCATCGACATCCGCATCTCCATCACCCCGATGCAATCAGCGATGGAGGCACTGGCGGGCGGGGCCGTGGACGTGGTGATCCTGGGCGCGGCTGTGCCCATGGCCAACGTCGAGATGCTCGCGCTGGAACGGACCGAGCTGGTGATTGTGGTTGCCTCGCAGCATCCGCTGGCCGCTCATCCCAGCCCGCTCGCCGAGCTCGACAAACACCGCTACCTGAAGCATGACCACGGTTCAGCCACGCAGGCGCACGCCAGCAGCGTGCTCCGGGACCTCGCCGACAACTCCCCCACGGTCGAGTTGGAAGAGGGAGCGCTGGTGGCGGCCCTCCACACCGGCCTCGGCTTTGCGGTGATGCCGCGCGCCATCGTCGAGGAGCAGATTGCGGCGGGCTCGCTGGTGGTGCTGAATGGTCCCGGCCCAGCCGTGCCGGTCGCCTTCTCAGCGGTCCGACGGATGGGCCCGCACACGCCCGTTGTCGAGGCCTTCTGGACATACCTGCAGGGGCTCAGTGCGGACCTGGACCCCGTGAATCGTTCTCTCGCCGCGAACGGAATCATGTGATGTTCGGCATGGACACGCGCGACCAGGACACCGACGATTGCGAACACGTCAAAGCCACCGCTCAGCGCGAGAGCAGGCAGCCATCAGGCATGGCGATGGACGAAGGAAAGGGATGGTGTGGGATGGATGGAATGTTGAAGGGCCAGTCGTGGCACCGGGTCTCATGAGCGCACTCACCGTTGTCGACGCCGTCGCCGCCGTCGACGGAGCGGCGGTCAGGCTGGTCGACTCCGTCGCCATCCGTTTGGACGAAGTCACCAAGGTCTTCGGCAGTGGCGACTCCCGCCTGCTCGCCGTCGATCGGCTGAGCATGGAGGTCAACCGGGGCGAGTTGGTCTGCCTCCTCGGCGCGTCGGGATGCGGGAAGTCCACCGTCCTGAACCTGGTCGCCGGCCTGGAAACCCCCACCCGCGGCACGGTCTCCGTCCCCGCCGGCAACACCACACTGATGTTCCAGGAGGCGGCGCTCTTCCCGTGGTTGACAGTTGAGCAGAACGTCGGCATGCCGATGCGACTGCGCGGCCGGCGCCGCAGCGAACGCTCCGGCGAAGTCCGCGAGCTGCTCGAACTGGTCCGCCTCGACCGCTTCGCCAAGCACCGACCGCATGAGCTGTCGGGCGGCATGCGCCAGCGGGTCGCGCTGGCACGCGCCCTCGCGCAGCACAGCGAGGTGCTCCTCATGGACGAGCCGTTCGGGGCGGTGGACGCCATCACCCGCGACCTCCTCCACGAGGACCTCGTCCGGGTTCGCCACGAGACCGACGTGACCATTCTCTTCGTGACCCACAGCGTTCGCGAGGCGACCCGCCTCGGGGACCGCATCGTGGTGCTCAGCTCACGACCCGGGAGGGTGCTCGAGGAGTTCACCATCCCCGGCGACGGCTCGCCTGCCGGTCATGAGCTGGCCGCCGCGCCGCTGGTCCCGCGCATCACCGAGGTGCTCCGCCACGAGATCGGTCGGCACGGTCGTGGCTGAGGCCGCCGCCAACGTCAGCGAAGGCCTCGACCGCCTGGAGCTGCCGGTCGCGGTCCGGAAGCCGCGGCTGAACAGCATCGCGACGCTGGTGCTGCCCAAGGTGGCGGCCCTCGCCGTCCTCATCGGTGTCTGGCAGCTCGTCTTCGTGCTGCGGATCAAGCCCGACTATGCGATCCCGAGCCCGGGCACGGTATGGGCGTCATTCGTCGACCAGTGGCAGCACGGCTTCATTCTCCCTGCGGTCTGGTCGAGCGTCCACCGCGCCGCGTTCGGTTACGGCCTCTGCCTGCTCATTGGCACTCCGTTCGGTCTTCTCGTGGCCCGCGTCCGGCTTCTGCGGCTGGCCGTGGGATCGACGATCTCGGCGCTGCAGTCGCTGCCATCGGTGGCATGGGTGCCGCTGGGCTTGATTGTCTTCGGGCCGAATGAGACCACCATCTTCTTCGTGATCGTGATGGGGGCATTTCCCTCGATCGTGAACGGCATGGTGCACGCCGTGGACCAGATTCCGCCGATCCTGCTTCGCGCCGGGCGATCGATGGGGGCGCGCGGCGTCCGGCTCTGGTGGTATGTCGTGCTCCCGGCCGCCATGCCGGGCTACGTTTCCGGACTGCGACAGGCGTGGTCCTTCTCGTGGCGGTCGCTCATGGCCGCAGAGCTGATCACCACCAGTGCGGACCTGGGCAGCGGGCTTGGCCAGCTTCTCTCCATCGGCGGCACCAACGTCGATATGGCGCAGGTGGTCACAGCGATCCTCCTCATCCTGGCGGTTGGGCTTGCTGTCGACACGCTCGTGTTCAACCCGCTCGACCGCGCCGTGCGCCAGCGCCGAGGACTGCTCGCCGACGCCTGAAGAGGGCCCCGACGCAGTCATACACGTCGACTGCAGTGAGCCAGGCTGCCGTGGTATCGACCACGACACCGCCTGCGCGGAGTGCCATCGCTGTGCAGATTAGCGCGCCAACAATGTGTGATCGTGCGCGCCCGCGCCTTGAGGAATTCGTTCTTGTGAAACGAATAAACACATGACATTCCGGCCGTAGACGGCCACAACGTTGGTCGGCATACTTTTGTGGAAGGGACGGCGCGCTTGCGCCGTAGGAAGGGATTTCCCGTATGAGGTATCTACCATGACGCGCATACATCTGCCGGTGCGGCTCGGGCTCCGAACATGGCGGCTGGACAGCCGCGCGCACACCCCACGTCCATCCGCATGGCGTCGTTCCGTGCTCGCATCGGGCGGGGTGGCCGCCCTGCTGGTGATGGTGAGCTGCGGGTCAGCAGCGGTGAGCACGGGGACTGCGGCGACTGCACAGAGCAGCGGGCCGGTCACCCTGAGGATGGGCTACCGGCTCAACCTCACCGACACCCCGGACCTCGTCGGCGTGTCCAACGGGTACTTCGCACGCGCTCTCGGCGGCAATGTCACGCTGAAGGCGCAGACATTCAACGCCGGCCCCGACGAGATCACCGCCATGTTCGGTGGCGCCCTGGACATGGCCTTCGTTGGGCCGAGCCCCGTGATCAACGGCTTCATCAAGAGCCACGGCCAGGCGCTCCGCATCGTCGCGGGCGATGTGCTCGGCGGGGCAGAGCTCGTGGTGAGCCCGGCAGCGGGCATCAGCACCGCGAGTGACCTTCGCGGCAAGCGGATCGCAACGCCTCAGCTCGGCAACACACAGGACGTGGCTCTGCGCGTCTACCTCGCCGCCAACGGCATTCACACCACCGTGCAGGGTGGGGGCGACGCGACCATCGTCAACGCCGACAACTCGACCATCGTCACGTTGTTCCAGCAGCGCCAGATCGATGCGGCGTGGGTCCCGGAGCCGTACGCGTCGAAGATTGTTGACGAGACCGGCGGAAAGGTGCTGGTCAACGAAGCATCGCTGTGGCCGAACGGCAAGTTCCCCACCACCATGCTGGTTGCCTCCACGTCCTTTCTGCAAGCGCACCCAGACGTTGTGTCGCATTTCCTGAAGGGTCTGCTGGGCGCGATGCAGTGGATCAACGCCAACCCGGAACAGGGCAAGACAGCGGTCAACAACGCCCTGCTCGCGCTCGCGTCCAAGCCGCTGCTTCACAACACGCTCAACGATGCGTGGGCGCACCTCGACTTCTCCATCGATCCGCTGGCGTCGGCGATGACCACCGAGGCAAAGCACTTCGTGCAGGCCGGGTTTGCAACCAGCGTCGACCTCCACGGCATCTTCGACCTCCGGCTGTTGAACAAGCTCCTGAAGCAGGAGAGCCTGCCCACCGTCAGCGACGCCGGACTGGGGTCGACCTCATGAACATCGTCGCCCTGGTTGCGGCACGCCCCTGTGACGGGAGCAACCGCATGGCACGATGAGGTAGCAGCACGGGCGGTCACACCGCCCCACTCAGAGCGTCTGAACGAACTGGCTTTTCCTGCGCGCACACCGTGCGGCAGATCACAAGACAACGCAATGGATTTGGAGGGGTAACAGACATGTCGAAAAGGATTCAGGTTTCACGCTTTCCGAGGGCCAAGGTGACCGTCGGACTTGGGGTATCGCTTGCCCTCGGAGGAATGTCATTGATCTCGGCTCACGCGGCAACCGGTGCCATCACCGAGTTCACTGTGCCCACCGCCAGCAGCCAGCCCAACGGCATCGATCTCGGACCGGACGGGAACATCTGGTTCACGGAGTTCAACGCCAACAAGGTCGGCAAGATCACCACCTCGGGCGCGATCACCGAGTACACCGTGCCGACAGCCGTGAGCGGTCCGCGCAACATCGCCGCAGGCCCGGACGGCAACCTGTGGTTCACCGAGTTCAACACAGACAAGATCGCCAAGATCACCACGTCGGGCGCCATCACCGAGTACCCCGTCGCCACGGTGAACTCCGGGCCGCGCGGCATCATCACGGGCGCTGACGGGAACCTGTGGTTCACCGAGTACAACGCCAGCAAGGTGGCCAAGATCACCACGTCGGGTGTGATCACTGAGTACAACACCCCCACCGCCAGCGCTGGCCCCCGAAGCATCGACAAGGGACCGGACGGCAATCTCTGGGTCACCGAGCAGGGCATCAACGACATCGCGCGCGTCACCACCGCCGGGACCATCACGGAGTACCCGACCCCGACGCTCAGCAGCGTCCCGGCGCGCATGACGGCAGGGGCCGACGGCAACCTCTGGTTCACCGAGAACGCGGCCGACAAGATCGGCCGGTCGACGACCTCGGGAAGCATCACCGAGTTCCCGATCCCGACAGCGGCCAGCTTCCCGGTCGGAATCACCAAGGGGCCGGACGGCAACGTCTGGTTCGCTGAAAACACCGCCAACAAGATCGGCCGCATCGACACGAGCGGGCACATCACCGAGTTCTCGGCTGGCATCACCGCGGCCAGCGGTCCGCAGAACATCACTGTCGGCGCGGACCACAACATCTGGTTCACCGAGCAGAATGCGGGCAAGATCGCTCGCCTGTCCGTCGTGCTGGCCTCGACATCGACCCCCGGGCCAACCGCGGCCCCGGGCCTGGGCGGCACAGGTCTCGCACCATCGTCCGGGTCGGGCACCCTTCTTCCCGCGGCTCTCGCGGGCCTCGTGCTCGGCGGCGGGGTGGTGCTCACGGCGGGCACACTGCGTGTCCGTCGCCGCAAGCAGGTCCAGCGCTGAGCTGAGCCAGCCGGTAGGTGCCCAGCCCGAGTCGCTCGGGCTGGGCCATCGGTCCAGCGGTCCTGCACCCACCCCCACGGGGTGCGGGACCGTTGGATTTGGCGTTGAGAGGCCATGAGGAGCAGAGATGAGCCACGCCAGGGGGCGGCGATGAGCAGGACGGTGGTCCGGCTGTTCGGGCGACTCGACAAGCTGCTGATGGTCGGCGTGCTCTGCATGACCGCCTCCGGGCTGGCCATCGTGACCCAGCTGGGTGGCACACGGGCGACTGCGCTGAGCATTCCGCACGACGCCTACGCCCAGCCCTACAGCGGCGGTCCCTCGTCGCCCCCGGTCACGAGCACGGTTCCGGCCACTCCATCGCTGCCGGCCCGCGCGACCGTGGCGGCGAGCCCGACTGCGAAGCCCCCGGTCTGCCCAGCCCCCACGTACCACAGGATCGCCGGCCTCCCCGCAGGCTGGCCCGAGATCGTGGTGATCAAGAAGCTGGGCGTCGACGCCTGGGTGGAACAGGCCGGCCTGGACCGCCACGGCAACATGCAGGTGCCGGTCAACGCCTGCGACGTGGCCTGGTTCAAGCCCGGCCCCGCGCCCGGCGCCCCCGGTGACGCTGTGATCGATGGCCACCTGGACTGGACCAGCGGTCCGTCCGTGTTCTGGGACCTGGATCACCTCAAGCGCGGGGACGAGATCGACGTGGTCCGTGCCAATGGGACAACGCTGCGCTTCTTCGTGTCGCGACTGCGGGACGTCCCACACACGACCCTGCAGTCGGGATTGTTCTCCACCACCGGGCCGTCGACACTCTCCCTCTACACCTGCGCGGGTACGTGGGATCCTCGAGCGCAGACGTACACGGAGCGGCTCATCGTCGACGCCACCCTGGGGCGCTGATCACGATGGGGCCGGGAGCCTCGACCGCTTGCTGCGAGGCCCATGCCGGCGCGCAGCGAGAACCCACCTGTTGACGCGGCCGCGTCGGCGCCCTATGCTGGCACTTCGGTCAACTTGACCATTTTGATTGAGAAGGGACGGGGAAGGGGATCACGATGCACATCGACCTGTACATCGCGCTGGCGGGGCTGATCGTTGGATTCGCGGTGGGCCTGACCGGGATGGGCGGCGGGGCCCTGATGACCCCGGTGCTTGTCCTGATCTTCGGCGTGCCGCCGCTGGCGGCGGTGTCGAGCGACCTGGTGGCGTCGTTGCTGATGAAGCCGCTGGGGGCCATGGTCCACGCCGGCAAGCGCACCGTGCAGTGGCCGCTGGTGCGCTGGCTCAGCCTGGGGTCGGTCCCGGGGGCGTTCCTCGGTGTGAGCTTCCTGAAGATGCTCGGCAAGGGGAGTGCGGTGCAGAACGTGGTTCAGCTCGCCCTCGGCTCGGTTCTGCTTCTTTCTGTCTCGGCGCTCGCCGCCAAATGGCTGATCGACCGCCGTCAACGCGGTCGCCGCCAGGACCCACAGAATGCCGAGCCGCTCGAGGTGCGCCGCCTCGCGACCGCGGCCGTGGGGCTGGTGGTCGGCTTCATCGTGGGCATCACCGCCACCGGGTCGGGCACCCTGATCATCGTCGCGCTGATCGTGTTGTACCCCCGCCTGCGCGGCTCGCAGACGGTGGGCACCGACCTCACCCAGGCCATCCCGATGGTGGGGGCGGCTGCCCTCGGCCACGTCCTCTTCGGCGACTTCAAGCTGGCCCTGACGCTGTCGATCGTGGTCGGCGCCGTCCCTGGGGTGCTGGCCGGCTCGCTGGTGTCGTCGCGGGCCAGCACAGGTCCGCTTCGGGCAGCGCTCTGCGTCGTGCTGGTCGCCTCCGGCCTCAAGCTGGTCAACGTGCCCACGCTGGCGATCGGCATCGTCATCGGCCTGGCCCTGCTCAGTGCCGCGGTGGTGTTCCTGGCGTCGAGGCTCGACGCCAGGCCGCAGCGGCGGCCGGCGGTGGAACTGCTCGAGGCGTCCTGACCGGCGCCGCCATCGCGGCGGTCGGGCGTACGATCAGCGCACGCATGTGGTGGCGCCCAAGGAAGAAGGTCGGCTGGTTTGCCGTATCAGCCGGTCTTTCCGTATACTCGTCGGTCGTGGCTGCCGTTCAGCCCGATTCGGCACGTCTCTCCCAGAGTCGTGGCTGAGCCGCTGATCGGGAGGGTCATCGAGCCCCTTCCCGACTCGCTCTACCGGGTCGAACTGGACGACGGCCACCGGGTTCTCTGTCATCCAGCCGGAAAGGCGCGCCTCCAAGCGGTCCGCATCCTGCCGGGCGACAGGGTCCACGTCGAGCTCAGCGCGGCCGACCCCGGTCGGGGGCGCATCCTCCAACGGCTCGCGTGAGCCACAGACACCAGTGCAAAGGACAGCGGGACAGCGATGAAGGTCAGGGCGTCGGTCAAGAAAATGTGTGACCACTGCAAGGTCATCAAGCGGCACGGCGCCGTCCGGGTCATCTGTGACAACCCGAAACACAAGCAGCGACAGGGGTAGAGCGACAAGTGGCACGAATCGCAGGTATCGACATCCCGCGCGACAAGCGGATCGAGGTCGCGCTCACGTACATCTTTGGCATCGGGCCGACGACGGCGCGGCGGCTGCTCACCCTGGCGCAGATCTCTCCTGACCTGCGCACCCGTGACCTCAGCGACGCCCAGGTCGGCAAGCTCCGCGACATCATCGCCAAACAGCTGCAGGGCCGCGTGGAGGGCGATCTTCGTCGGCAGATCGCACTGAACATCAAGCGGCTGATGGAGATCGGCACGTACCGCGGCCTCCGTCATCGTCGCGGCCTGCCCGTCCGCGGCCAGCGCACTCGCACCAACGCACGCACCCGGCGCGGGCCCAAGAAGACGGTCGGCGTGCGCCGCAAGAAGAAGTAAGCGTGGCCAAGAAGAAGAAGGTCGTTCGCACCCGGCGCCGTGAGCGCAAGAACGTGGCTGTCGGTCACGCCCACGTGCTGGCCACCTTCAACAACACGATCGTCAGCCTCACCGATCCGTCCGGCAACGTGATCGCCTGGGGATCGGCCGGCGGCCAGGGCTTCAAGGGCTCGCGCAAGAGCACTCCCTTTGCAGCCCAGATCACCGCCGAGGGCGCTGCCAAGCGCGCCATGGAGCACGGCCTCAAGAGCATCGAGATCTTCGTCAAGGGTCCCGGGGCCGGTCGCGAGGCCGCCATCCGCAGCCTGCAGGCATCGGGCCTGGAGGTCACCGCGATCACCGACGTCACCCCGATCCCGCACAACGGCTGCCGCCCTCCCAAACGGCGCCGGGTTTAGGTAAAGAGATATGGCCAACCAGGCAGGACCCGTCTGCCGCCTCTGCCGCCGCGAGGGCACCAAGCTCTTTCTCAAGGGCAACAAGTGCCTCACCAACTGCACGTTCGACAAGCGCAACGCTCTCTTGCCCGGGCAGCACGGTCTGGCGCGCCGCCGCAAGACGAGTGATTACGGCATCCAGTTGCGCGCCAAGCAGCGCGCCCGCCGCCAATACGGCGTCCTGGAGGCGCAGTTCCGCACGTACTTCGCTCGCGCCGAACGCAGCAGCGGTGTGACCGGCACGGTGCTCCTCCAGCAGCTCGAGCGTCGCATCGACAACGTCGTGTACCGGTTGGGGCTCGCCGCGTCGCGACGCGAGGCGCGTCAACTCGTGTCCCACCGCCACTTCCAGCTGAACGGCCGCACCATCAACATCGCATCCGCGCAGGTCCGCCCCGGTGACGTCGTCGAGGTGCGCGAGCGCAGCCGCAAGCTGCCCCCGATCATCAACGCGCGCGAGCTTGTTGCCGGGCGAACCGTTCCAGACTGGCTGACCCTCGATGCCTCAGCAATGCGCGGCACCGTGGTGCGGCTTCCCGAGCGCCACGAGATGGAGCAGACGATCGACGAGCAACTCGTCGTGGAGTTCTACTCGCGATGACGCCGCTCAACCTCTCCCCGAAATCCAGGAGCGACGGCTCCCAGTAGAACCACGCCCGGCGTTGCGGACGCGCGACGCCGGCACCCTTGTGAGGCACCCCACTGCTTATGGTTGACACCATCGCCGCTCCCGCCGTTCGCGAAGTCGAAAGCAGCACCGACTACGGAAAATTCGAGATCGAGCCGCTTGAGCCCGGTTTCGGCACCACCCTGGGCAACTCGCTGCGCCGAGTCCTGCTGTCCTCACTCAACGGCGCCGCCATCACGTCGGTCTCGATCGACGGCGTCGCCCACGAGTTCTCCGCGATCCCCAACATCAAGGAGGACGTCACCGAGATCCTCCTCAACATCAAAGAGATCAACGTCGTGTCGCACAGCGACGAGCCGGTGCGCGTCACCCTCGACGTGCGCGGTCCCAAGGAGGTCACCGCCGGTGACATCCAGACCAGCAGCGACGTCGAGATCCGCAACCCCGGCGTGCACATCTGCACCCTCGACGGCCCCAAGTCGCACCTGCGCATGGACCTCACGGTGGAACGCGGCAAGGGCTACGTCACCGCCGAGCGCAACAAGCGCGAGGGCCAGCCCATCGGGGTGATCCCCATCGACGCCATCTTCACGCCGGTGCGTCGCGCCAACTTCACGATCGAGAAGACCCGCGTCGGTCAGGAGACCGAGTGGGACAAGCTCGTCGTCGAGGTGTGGACCGACGGAACCCTGAGCCCGGTGGACGCCGTCAGCCAGGCGGCCGGACTCTTCACCCAGCATCTCGACCTCTTCGTGCGCTTCGGCGACAACCTCGCCGTGCCACCGCAGAACCCGAAGCGGGGCAACGACCTGCCCAGCCGCCTCGCGGACACGCCCATCGAGGACCTCGAGCTGAGCGTGCGGGCCCTCAACTGCCTCAAGGCCAACGACGTGACCAAGGTCGGCCAGCTGGTGGCCATGCGCCAGGAGGATCTCCTCACGCTGCGCAACTTCGGCCAGAAGTCGCTCGACGAGATCCGCGAGAAGCTGGTCGAGCGCGAGATGGTCACGGCCGAAGAGCTGGAGACCCTCTTCCAGCCCAGCGGGCGATAGGGGAGAGCAGTGCGCCATCGTCGCGCCGGCCGCAAATTCGGCCGCACCGCCGCGCATCGCCAGGCGATGACCCGCAACCAGGTCACGTCCCTGCTGCGCCATGGGCGCATCCAGACGACCGAGGCGCGTGCCAAGGAGTTGCGACGATGGGTGGAGCGGGTCATCACGACCGCCAAGCCGGACGATCTCCACGCCCGTCGCCAGGTGGCGCTCTACGTGACCGACCGCGAGGTCAGCGCTCGCTTGTTCACCACGCTGGTGCCCCGGTTCAAGGAGCGTCCCGGGGGCTACACGCGCATCATCCATGTCGGTCCCCGTCCCGGCGACGCCGCGCCGATGGCGATCATCGAGCTGGTCGACTGAACATGACCATGGTGCGGCTCGTGCTCGAGTACGACGGGACGGATTTCCACGGCTGGCAGGCGCAACCATCGGTGCGCACCGTCGAGGGTGTCGTCCGTGACGCCCTGTTGCAGGTGACCGGCGAGCAGCCGCGCCTCAGTGCTGCCGGTCGCACCGACGCGGGCGCGCACTCGCATGGTCAGGTCGTCGGCGTTCCACTGTCACGGGAATGGGAGCCGGCCCGGCTGTCGACAGCGCTCAACGCGGTGCTCCCGCGCGACGTCGCCGTCCGCCGAGCCGAGCTCGCAGGCGACAAGTTCCACGCCCGTTTCGACGCCCTGAGCCGTACCTACCGCTATGTCGTCGCCTCGCGCGACGCGCGTGCCCCGCTGCTGCGCCGCTACTCGTGGCAGATCACGGGCGACCTCGACGTCGATGCCATGCGCGACGCCGCGGCGCTACTCCGCGGGGAGCACGACTTCCGCGCATTCGGCCGCGCTCCACGCCCCGGCGGGACAACGGTGCGCACCGTTGAGGACATCGCCCTGCACCGTGTCGCCGCCCCCGACGCGGAGGGCACCACCTCCTTCGTCATCGAGGTTCGCGCCAACGCATTCCTGCATGGGATGATGCGTGCCATCGCGGGCGCCGTCGTAGCCGTGGGCCTGCGCCGCATGACCGTCGCCGACCTCGCCGCCATGCTCGCCGACCCCGGCTCCGCACCGCCCGTGACCGTGGCGCCGGCGCGTGGCCTGCATCAGTGGTCGGTGACGTACCCGGCGGCCGGCGAGGCGGCACCGGTGGAGATCACCTCATGACCCAGACATCGCAGCGGACCTACACCGCCAGGCCGGGAACGCTTCCCGACAACTGGTACCTCGTCGACGCGCGTGGTCAGACGCTGGGCCGCCTCGCCGCCAACATTGCGCGCGTGCTGCGCGGCAAGCATCGTCCGCAGTTCACGCCGCACATCAACACCGGCGAGCACGTCGTGGTCATCAATGCCCGCGACATCGTCGTGACCGGCCGCAAGCGCACGATGAAGCGCTACGACCGCTACTCCGGGTACCCGAGCGGCCGCCACGAGCGCAGCTTCGAGCAGCAGATGGAGCGCGATCCCACGTACCCCATCATGCATGCGGTCAAGGGCATGCTCCAGCACAACACTCTCGGCGCGGACATGCTCACCCGGCTGCGCGTCTACGCGGGCCCCGAGCACCAGCACGCCGCCCAGCGACCGCAACCGATCAGTTTCGGTGAACTCGGAGAGATCAAGCGTGCCACCAGTTAGCGAGCACTACTACTACGGGACGGGACGCCGCAAGAGCGCGGTGGCGCGCGTGCGCCTTGTGCCCGGCGAGGGCAGCCTGGTCATCAACGGCCGCTCCCCAAGCGAATACTTCGGCCGACGCGACCTCGAGACCGTGGTGACGCAGCCACTGCGCGTGACCGACAACCTCGGTCGATTCGTGGCCAGCGTCAAGGTCGAGGGCGGCGGCGTCGCCGGCCAGGCCGGGGCGATCTGCCACGGCATCGCGCGAGCTCTCATCGTCGCCGACCCGGAATTGCGAGCAGTGCTCAAGAAAGCGGGCCTGCTCACCCGGGACCCGCGCGAGAAGGAACGCAAGAAGTACGGCCTCAAGCGCGCCCGCAAGGCCCCGCAGTACACCAAGCGCTGAGGGTCGCCGCTACGGGCTGACCCGTCGAACGAACGCTGCCACCTGGTCGAGGGCGTCGTCGAGCACGCCGCCGAGGCCGTGCCCGGCCCGGCGATACACGACCAGCTCGGCGCCTGTCAGCGAGGCCACGGCTCGGCGCAGCAGTTCGATGCGTGCGAACGGGTCCGCGTCGCCGCTGAGGAACAGCACCGGGCAGCGGATGTCGGGCCAGTGCTCCGTGCGCTGCTCGTCAGGATGGCCGGGGCGGTGGAGGGGGTAGCTGAGCAGCACCAGCCCGGCGACGGCATCCCCCGCGTCAGACGCCGCCAGCATGCTGGCGACGCGTCCGCCGTACGAGTGCCCGCCGATGACGGCAGGGCCGCCCAGGGCCGCCAGCCGGGCCGCGTACACCGGGATGGCACGCTCCGCCCGCCCCTTGGGAAGGTCGATCGCCGTGGCCTCGACGCCCCGGGTGCGCAGGCCGTCGACGTGGGGGCGCATCGATGCGGCTGTGCCGGAGGCACCGTGGGCGAGAAGGACAGGGAGTGGCACGGCGTCAGCCGGTGCTCGAGGTGGTGGAGAGCAGCAGCGTGTCCAGGCCGCGAACCAACCCGACGGTGCGCGACAGAGCCCTGGCGGCGAGCAGCGTTCCCGCGACGTACGGCGTGGCAGTCGACCCGGCGTCGTGGCGGATCGAGAGCCGTTCGTCGGCGAGCGCGAAGACGACCTCCGTCGAGACAACGAAACTGGGTAGGCGAACCGAGTGAACCTGGGTGCCGGCGACGGTGGCGCCGCGGGCCTCGCGCTGTCCGGCAACATCGTCCACCGCGAGGGCAGTGATGGGTGGTCGGACCGCGGCCAGCCTTTCGGCGAGCTCGCGCGACGTGCCGCTGGGCGCGTCGGGCTTGGTGGCCGACGCGTAGTCGATGATCTCGCAGTGGGGGAGGAAGGGTGCGACGAGCGCCGCCGCCGCCTGGGCCATCGCGGCGGTGACCGAGAAATTCCCCGCCGCGATCACGCCGAGGCCGCGCGAGCGGGCACGGGCGTCGATGTCGACGTATTGGTCGGCGCTGAGGCCGGATGAGCCGACCACGACCGCAACGTTTCGCTCCAGCGCGGCAATGACGTTGGCAAGGACAGCATCGTGTGACGTGTAGTCGATGAGCAGGTCGATGCGCGCGCCGGGCGCGTCGACTGCGGCTCCCACCGTGGCGTACACGGGCACGCCCCTGCGTGCAGTGCCCCAGGCTTCGCCGAGGTCCTGCCCGGCCGCCCGGCGCGCCACGGCGCTCACCAACTCGAGGTCTTCAGCGGCGAGGACGGCCTCGGCGATGGGACGTCCCGCCCAACCTGTGGCGCCGGCGATGCATACCCTCAGCATGGCTTCTTCACTCTCCCTCGCAACCCGTGCTCGTCTGCCGGACCAATTCCAAATGGTGGTGAGCTAGGGAGAGGGCTGCCATGGCCGACATATGTAGCAGAGAGAGGTGTCGCCGCCGAAGCCGCCGGCTCAGAGGGCAGTGGCCTGCTAGTGTTCCGCGGCGATGCCTCTCACGACGCGCGCGCGCGTCCTCGGCTGTCCTGTCGACGTCGTCGACATGGACGCGGCGGTCCGCCGCCTCGTTGAGCTGGCCGAGGGGCCCGTGCCGCCGGAGGCGGCGATCGTGGTCACGCTCAACCCGGAAATCCTCATGCGCGCACGCCGCGAGCCTGACTTCCTGGCGATCCTCGAGTCGGCTCCGCTGATCGTCCCCGACGGCGTCGGCGTGGTTCGCGCCCTGCGCCGGCGTGGCTACCGCGAGGCGGTGCGTGTCGGCGGCGCCGACCTGGTCGAGGCGTATCTCGCGCACGCGCAGATGCTCGGCCACCGGGTGGCCCTCGTCGGCGCCAGCGACGGTGTGGCGCAACGTGCCGCCGCTGTGCTGCGCAACACCTACCCCAGCCTCGACGTGGTGGCCGACGGCGGCGACCCCACCGCCGCCACGGCGCTCCGCGTCGGCGCACAGGCTCCTCGCCTGGTCGCGGCGGCATTCGGCGCGGGCCGGCAGGAACGCTTTCTGCGCGACCATCTGCGGACCATGCGCGCACGCCTCGGGATCGGTGTCGGAGGGACCCTCGACTACCTCGCCGGCACAGCTCACCGCGCCCCAGCCCCCGTGCGCAGCGCCGGCCTCGAGTGGCTGTGGCGGCTGGGCCTCGAACCCAGCCGCTGGCGCCGCCAGCTCGTGCTGCCCCAGTTCTGGTTCCTCGAGCGCCGTGAGGTGCGCCGGTGATCAGCGTCGTCATCCCTGCTTTCAACGAGCGAGCGCGCATCCCCGCGACCCTGGAGCGCGTCCGGGAGTACTTCGACGCCGCCGGCGAGGAGTACGAGGTCATCGTGGTCGACGACGGCAGCGTCGATGACACCGTCGAGTTCGTGGAGGTGGCGACGCGGACGTGGCCGCAACTCTCGCTGATCGCCCTGCCGCGCAACCACGGGAAGGGGGCCGCCGTCAGAGCGGGGATGCTCCGGGCCCGCGGTGAGCACCGCCTCTTCAGCGACGCCGACCTGAGCACCCCCATCGAGGAACTGCCCAGGCTCCGCGAGCATCTCGGCGGCCGGTGCCAGGTGGCGATCGCCTCGAGGGCGCTCGAGGGGGCGACCATCGGCGTCCACCAACCCGGTCGCCGGGAGATGATGGGACGGACCTACAACCGTCTCGTTCGCCTGCTCGTGCTGCCCGGATTGCACGACACCCAGTGTGGATTCAAGGTGTTCAGCGCGGAAGCGGCCACAGTGTGCTTCCAACCGTTGCGCACCATGCGTTTCGGCTTCGACGCGGAGGTGCTCGTGCGGGCCCGGCGCCAGGGCTGGGTGGTGGCCGAGGTGCCCGTGCACTGGAACCACCGCGACGACTCGCGGGTCAGCGCACTGCGCGACTCGGGGGTGGTCCTGGCCGACCTCATCCGGCTGCGCTTCATCCGCCGCTGACCATGCGCGCGGGTGGTGGGGAGCGTAGACTTGCGACCCGGACACCGCACCAAACGGTTCAGGAAGGGGAGATGGTGACCACTGATCTCTCGGCGCCCCCGTTCACCCTGGACGTGCGCGTGGCGCGGTCGCCGCTGGTCGGGTTGCGGTACGGAGTCGACGGCCGGGCCACCGACATCGATGACCTCGTTCGGCGGCTCGAGGCCGCCATGGCGGCCTCGGCGGTCGAGAGAGAGGCCGTGGCCGCGCAACTGAAGCCCTACGACGTCAACCACCGCGCCATGCTCCAGCGCCTCACCCGGGGCACGTCCGCCAAGTACCGCGAGCACCTCGAGGAGGAGTTCGAGCTCCGCGCCGAACTGGCACGCATCGAGGAGAGGATCACCTGCCTCGTGGGACGCATCCAGCAGCTCGGCGAGCAACGCGCCACGTTGCGCCAGCTGAGTTCCTCGCTCACCCACATCCACACGCTCGGGGCCGCCTCGATCGACGGCCCGGGCGCCGCCGCCAACCAGGCGGTACGGCAACTCTTCCACCTCATCGATGTCGACCACGACAGCACGGCGAAGAACATCTTCGAGGGGCCCATGCAACTTCTTGCCGACGCCGCGGTGCAGACGGAGCTGATCGGCCGGGCTGTCACGGAGGACGTCGCCGGGGCCCGCGCCGGCGCCGCGAGCTGCCGCCGCTCCACCGATGCCGCGCTCCGCGAGCTGCAGAGCGTTGTCTTTCGCCTCCATCCTGACGAACTCCGTGATCTCGGGCTCCTTCCCTCACTGCGCCGGCTCGTCGCCGACCTGGCCAGCGGCATGGAGGCTCGCGTCATCGCCCTCGGAATGGCGCGGCGCCTGCGCCCGGGCGTGGAGATCGCGCTCTTCCGCGTCGTGCAGGAGGCGGTGACCAACGCGGTGTCCCACGGTCACGCCGCCAACGTGGAGGTTGTCGCGCTCTTCCAGCCTCAGCGCGTCGCCGTGGTGATCCTGGACGACGGGGAGGGATTCGATGTCGGCGCCACCGAGGCACGACTTGGTCGCAGCGGCGGGCTCGGGCTGATCACCATGCGCCAGCGCGCCGAGATCGAAGGCGGTCACCTCGACGTGCGCAGTCTCGTCGGCCAGGGTACTGAGGTGCGCGCCACCGTTCCCAGTCCCGACTGAGCTGGTCAGACGGGGAGGTGGTCCCCGACGTGGCTCATCTCATGGTGGCCGGCGATGTTGCAGTAAAGCGGCGCCTCTGTCGCGCACGACGGGCACTCCGGCTGCATGGTGGTGTGCTCGATGCCGAACTCCTCGCAGAGGACGAGCTCGACGGTCCGGATCATCGCGGTGACCTCGGCAAGGGGTCGGTCACCGACGATCACGTGGGCGGACAGAGCTCGGTGCTCGCGGTCCAGCGACCAGATGTGGAGGTCGTGCACGCCGTCGATGCCGGGGAGGGCGGCGATGCGCGTGCGCACAACCTCGGCGTCGACGTCGCGTGGGGTGCCCTCGTTGAGGATGTGGAGGGTCTCGCGAAGCAGACGGAGCGCGGCGACGAGGATGAGGGCGGCAATGATCAGCGACACCACGGCGTCGGCTCGCGTCCAGCCGAAGACCAGCAGGGTGATGGCGCCGACGACCACGGCCGCGTCGGTGAGCGCGTCGGCGATCACGTGCAACGCGGCGCTCTGCACGCCCAGGCCGCCCCCGGCGCCGTGGAGCATCCGCGCGATGCCGGCGTTGGCGACGAGTGCCACGGAGCCGATGATCACGACCGGGACTGCAGCCACGCTGCCCGGGTGCTGCAGCCGTGCGATCGCCCCGCTGGCGATGAACCCGGCGATGGCCACGAGCAGGGTGCCGTTGAGCGCCGCCACGACGATGCCGCCGCGGTGATGGCCGAACGTGTGGCTGGCGCCGGAGGGGCGGCGGCTGCGCGACACGGCGAACCAGGTCAGGCCGAGGGTCACCGTGTCGGTGACCAGGTGGCCGGCGTCGCTGAGAAGGGCCAGCGAGCCCGAGGCGATTCCCCCGGCGACCTCGGTCACCGCGATCAGGGCCACACACCCGATCGCCAGACGGACCCGCGACAGGGTGGTCGCGACGGGCGCGGCCTCAGTCATGAGGCGATTATCCCCCGCTGCGCTCCACGCCAAGCGCCAACGAGGTGACGAGGCTGAGTCCGCAGTGCGCCGGCGACGTGGCGCCGATCGGCCGTGCTATCCGGCAGCCGCTGCCGCGGCGGCAATCTGAGACTCGTAACGACCCACCTCCGGGTAGCCGGTGCGAGGTCGCTTCAACTCAAACACGTGCGGGTTGACGAGGAGGGGCGCGACCACGTCCCAGAGCTTGCCCGCCGCCTCCCCAGTGATGTGGTTGTCCACGATGGGGCCAAAGAACGGACGGCTTCCGTCGACGCTGAGGCTGGGCACCCCGAAGCCTCCGCGTTCGATCGCCGCGGCATGCTCCGAGAGGATCTCGGCCACGATGGTCTCGTCGGCGAGGGCACCGGCGACCAGCGAGCGCGGCAGCCCGGCCGCGAGCACCGCGGCCTCGAGGGTTGCGCTCTCACCCAGCGGCTCACCGCGCTCGTGGTGCGCCTGACCCAGCTCGCGGTACACCGCCCGGATGGCCTGTTCACCGCCGCTCCGTCGCGCCGCGACGAGCACGCGAAGGGCCCGGTCGCCCGCATTGTGCGAGTCACGCATGTCGTCGGCGGCGCGGTTGACCTCGGCGAGCGAGAAGACCTTCGTCTCCACGGCGAACCGCCGGACGCGCTCGGCCTCGAAGAGCCACAGGGAGGTCAGCCAACACCAGGGGCAGGCGGGGTCGATGAGCAGTTCGACGCTCTGCTGGTTCATGGAAATACAGTAGCCCGATCGGCCGATTTCCCGTCCCCAGCCGCGTTGCGGCACGTACCATGCCCAGAGATGAGGGCCTTCTACCGTCTGGAGACAGAGGGGGGCATCCTGGTCGCGGACCATGTCGAGGTTGCCGACGACCTGCTCTCCCGGGCCCGCGGTCTCATGTTCCGCCCGGAGCTTGCGCCGGGACACGGGCTGGCGCTGCGCCCCTGCAGCTCGGTCCACATGTTCTTCATGCGCTTCCCGCTCGACGTGGTGTTCGTGGACGGGGAGGGCCGCGTCGTGCGCATCCTGGCCGGCATCCGGCCGTGGCGAGCGAGCGGCCTCGTGCGGGGCGCCAAGGCCGCCATCGAGCTTCCCGCGGGAACGGCCGCGGGCGTTGGCCTGGTGCCGCGGATGGTGGTGCGCATGGTCGAGGCCGGCGCCTGAGGCGGTCCGTTCGTCTGCCTGCGTCCACAACGTCCTGTGCCGGCGCCACGCCAGGCACGGGCCGGAGCGATCGCGCCCCGGCCCGTGCGACCCAGAGTGGGCCGTCGATTGCCTCTACTGGCAGAGGTGACCCGGCAGCGAGGTCGCGCACTCGTTGTCTGTGAACCGGTTGCCGCGGCCGCTGCCGTCGTACACGATGTCGGCGGGGGCGTTCCCTGTCGCAGTGTTGGCGCGGACGGTGTCGCCGATGATGTCACTGCCGCCGTCGAGCGGCGCTGCCGACAGGAGCACGATGCCGCCCGATCCCGGCGTGCCGCCGGCGTTGTTGCCCGAGACGTGGTTGCCGGCGACGAGTGTGTGGGTGGCTCCCACCAGGGCGATGCCGCCCCCGGTGAGGGCCGGCCCCTCCGTCGAGGCTGGGCAGAACAGGTTGTTGCCGTGCACATTGTTGCCGGTGACGGTCACGTTGCCGGCACCTCCGGGCTGACCGTCGTCGAGGACGAAGATCCCGAGGCAGTTGCCCGACACCTGGTTGGCGCTCACGGTGACCTCGTCGGAATGCCGCACGAAGATGCCATACCCGTTGCCCTGGCTACGATTTCCGGTCACCACCGTGTCGGCGTCCGGTGAGTCGCCGATGTACAGGCCGGCCTCGCCGTTGCCCGAGACGAAGTTGTCGCGCAGCGTCGACTCCGTCGACTGGAAGCGGGCGATGCCGTAGCCGCCGTCGTTGAGCGCGGTCACCTCGCTCACCTCGAGGCCCGACGTGCCGTAGCCGAACACCCCGTTGGCGGGGAACGAGCTGATGGTCAGGCCGCTGATGTGGTCGTTGCTGACGTCCTTGAGGACGGTGCCGGTGGCGTCGACCGCGCCGAGCACGCAGACGCCGCTGGCCGCGCCGTTGGCCATCGTGCAGAGGTTCGACGGAGGCGTGGCCGGCGGCTCGAGAACCGTGCGGCCCTGGCCCGCCCCGCGGAGGGTCAGGCCGTCGGTCGCGATCTGCAGGCTCTCGTGGTACGTCCCCGCCGCGACGGCGACGGTGTCGCCTGGATGAGCGGCGTCGATGGCCGCCTGAATCGAATGGCCGGGAGCCACCCGGATGGTGCGGTGTCCCTGCGCCGCAGCTGAGGTTGCTCCGAGCCCCAACGTCGCCACCATGGCCGCGGCCCCGCCGCTCACCCATCTCCTTGTCTGCATGGCTCGCCCCCCGTCAAAGACGCCTTTCTCCAGCCTGTTGGGCCGGCTCGGCGACCACCCTACCCAACGGGTTGGCGAGATGTCGATCGTGCTGGCCCACCCATCCGAGGGGGTGCTGGTGTCCGCGACCGCGAGGGTGCTGCCCTGAACGTCCGCACGCCGTCCGTCGCCGCGGCTGAGCCTGTCCCGAATGTTCATGGCAGCGCTGCTCGACGTCCTGGCCCCGCCGCGATGTGCCGGCTGCGACCGCCCCGGACGGGTGCTCTGCGAGACATGCGTCGAGGCGATCGATGCCACGCCGACCCCGCTGATCAGCGGCGCCCGCGCGGCCTTCCCGTTCAGCTCCGAGGTACGCCGGGTGCTCCACTGCGGCAAGTTCCGTGACTGCCGGTCCGCGCTGCGGGCGCTCGCCTGGATGGGAGCGGCGCGGCTGCAGGCTCCGCCGGGGTCACTGGTCACCGCCGTGCCGCTGTCGCGCCGCCGAGCCGCCGAGCGCGGCTACAACCAGGCGCAGGTGGTCGCCCAGGCCCTGGCCGACTTTCACCGCCTCCGGGACGCCGCGCTGCTGACCCGCAGCCGCCACACGCAACCGCAGAGCGCCCTGGATCGAAGCGCGCGACGCGCCAACGTCGCCGGGGCCTTCACCGCGTCGTCAGCATCCTTGGGGGCCACGGTCTGGCTGGTGGACGATGTGCTGACCACCGGGGCCACGGTGGCGGCGGCGCGCCAGGCCCTGCTCTCCGCCGGGGCGGCCCGCGTCGAGGTCGCGGCACTGGCGGCCGTGCTCTAGAAGGTGCGCCCGTTCGCCCCTGCCCTGCGAGAATTGCAACTCGATGCCAGCCTTCTCCAAGATCCTCGGCGACTCGATCAACCGCGAGCTCAAGCGCCACCGCGGTGCGGTCGACCGCACCAATGCCCTCGAGCCCGAGATGCAGGCGCTCAGCGACGCCGAGCTTCGCGCCAAGACGGACGAGTTCCGCGCCCGCCTTGGCGTGACCGGCCCGGACCTCACCTTCGGGCAGACCTACAGCCAGGGTCTCAGCAGCGATGATGAGGAGGACGCGGAGGCCGAGTACGCGCGCAAGGAGGCAGCCGAGCGTGCCGTCGAGCGCCGCCGGGGGCTTGACGAGCTGCTCCCCGAGGCCTTCGCGGTGGTCCGCGAGGCCGCCGTGCGCGCCCTGGGGATGCGCCACTACGACGTGCAGCTGATCGGCGGCATCGTCCTTCACCAGGGAAGGATCGCGGAGATGCGCACGGGCGAGGGCAAAACCCTCGTGGCCACGCTGGCGCTCTACCTCAACGCGCTCGAGGGGCGCGGCACCCACCTCGTCACCGTCAACGACTACCTCGCACGGCGTGACGCCGGGTGGAACGCTCCGCTGTACACCGCGCTGGGGATGACCGTCGCCGTGATCGTTCCCGGCCCTGTGGACAATCCCGACTTCGGGTACATCTACGACCCCGAGTTCCTCGACCAGACCCACCCCGACGTGCGCCTGCAGCACCTGCGTCCCTGCACGCGCCGCGAGGCGTACGCCGCCGACATCACCTACGCGACCAACAACGAGCTTGGTTTCGACTACCTGCGCGACAACATGGCGCAGTCGCTCGACCGCTGTGTGCAGCGCCATCTCCACTACGCCATCGTGGACGAGGTCGACTCCATCCTCGTCGACGAGGCGCGCACGCCGCTGATCATCAGCGGCCAGGGCAATGAGCCCACCGAGAAGTACTACACGTACGCGCGCCTGATCCCGCGGCTGGTCGCCGAGGACGACTTCACGATCGACGAGAAGACAAAGTCGGCGGCGCTCACCGACGACGGTGTCGCCAAGATCGAGCAGTGGACGGGCATCAAGAACGTCTTTGAGCTCGAGCACGTCGCCGAAGCACACCAGATCAACCAGGCGCTCAAGGCGCACGCGCTCTACCTGAAGGACCGCGATTACCTCGTCAACGACGCCAAAGAGGTGGTCATCGTCGACGAGTTCACCGGACGCACCATGCCGGGACGGCGCTGGTCCGACGGCCTGCACCAAGCGATCGAGGCCAAGGAGGGTGTGCGCGTCCAGCAGGAGAACATCACCCTGGCGACGATCACCTTCCAGAACTTCTTCCGGCTCTACGACAAGCTCGCCGGCATGACCGGGACGGCGCTGACCGAGTCGGAGGAGTTCGACAAGATCTACAAGCTGGAGGTGGTGCCCATCCCCACCAACCAGCCGATGATCCGCAAGGACGAGACCGACCTCATCTACAAGAACGAGGAAGCCAAGTACACGGCGGTGGTCGAGGAGATCGCCGAGCGCAACCACGTGGGCCAGCCGATCCTCGTCGGCACCACCAGCATCGAGAAGAGCGAGCGGCTCTCGCGGTTGCTGGAGAAGAAAGGCCTTGTGCACAGCGTGCTCAACGCCAAGTTCCACGAGAGCGAGGCGCAGATCGTGGCCGACGCGGGGCAGCGCGGCTCGGTGACCATCGCCACCAACATGGCCGGCCGCGGCACCGACATCGTGCTCGGCGAGGGCGTTGCCGGCGCCGGTGGCCTGTACATCATCGGCACTGAGCGACACGAGTCGCGTCGCATCGACAACCAGTTGCGCGGCCGTTCGGGGCGCCAGGGCGACCCCGGTGAGACCCGCTTCTTCCTCTCCTTCGAGGACGACCTCATGCGCGTCTTCGGAGGTGAGCGCATGCAGGGCATCATGGACAGGCTCCACATCGAGGAGGACGTGCCCATCGAGAACCGCCTGGTGTCGCGGCAGATCGAGGGAGCGCAGTCCCGTGTGGAGGGCCAGAACTTCGACGCCCGTCGCTACGTCGTCGAGTACGACGACGTCATGAACAAGCAACGCGAGATCATCTACGGCGAACGTCGCAAGATCCTCGAGGGCACCGACACCCGCGAGAACCTGATGTCGATGCTGGAACAGACGGTGCGCCAGGAGGTGCCGGCCTACTGCGAGGGACGCCACCGCGAAGGCTGGGACCTCGAGGGCCTCTGGGAGCGGATGCGCCAGATCGCTCCGCTGCCCGAGTTGGAGACGATCAACCTCGACAGCCTCGGGGACACCGTCGACGACATCGCGGACACGCTGGTCAGCGAGATGTCGGCCCTCTACGAGGAGCGCGAACAGCAGCACGGCGTGGAGTTGATGCGCTCGGTCGAGCAGTCGCTGATGCTCAACGTCATCGACACCAAGTGGCGCGCCTACCTCACCGACATGGAGCATCTCCGCGACGGCATCAACCTGCAGGCGTACGGCCAGAAGGACCCACTCATTGAGTACAAGCAGGCGGCGTTCGAGTCCTTCCAGGGCCTCACCGCCGACATCCAGGCGGACATCGTGCGCCTGCTCATGCACGTGCAGATCCAGCGCGTCGAGACGCCGCCGGAGCAACCCACCGACGCGGCTGCCGAGGCCGCAGCCCCCCGCGGCGGACGCGCCGACACGCCCGGCTCGCAGATGTCGGCGGACACCGCCCCGCCCGCGCGTCCCGCGGCGGCGGCGGCCAGCCAGGCCCTGGCCCGGGCGACGGCGACCACGAAGCCGGCGTCGCTGAGCCCGATGCTGCAGCCCACCATCACCAACATCGTCGAGAGCTCCCCGACGGGGACGCGCGTGACCGCGCCGAGCGCCGGGCCCGTCAACGGCGCCGCCAGCGGCGGGGCCAGGACCCCCGGCGTGCCGAGCGGCGGTGTCACCATCGGAGCTGGCGGCAAGCGCAAGGTGGGGCGCAACGAGCCATGCCCCTGCGGGAGCGGCCGCAAGTTCAAGATGTGCCACGGGCGCTAGGCGAGCGCTCCCGCTGAACTGACACCTGGCTCGGCTCGCTAGGCTCCGCGCCTGGTGCGTAACACGTTCGAGCGCCGCGTGTCTCTTACTGGTCATGACCCCACCTGTGGCGTTGCAGGCCATGGCCGCTGACCAGTGGGTGCGCCGCGAGGAGCTCGAGCGCCTCGTCAGCGACCATCAGCGCCGCCTGTTCCTGGTGGCCCTGTCCATCCTCCGCGACCCGGCCGAAGCCGAGGACGCGGTGCAGGAGAGCTTCCTGCTCGCCTGGCGGAGGTGGGACACGCTGCGCGACGAGGCCCGCCGCCC
>Ga0209890_10000027_pt1 | contig 66365 bp, 61 predicted proteins | sample OrgsoiDNA2013049_FD_185799 | JGI IMG/M metagenome (GOLD analysis project Ga0209890, IMG submission 185799) | Permafrost soil microbial communities from the Arctic, to analyse light accelerated degradation of dissolved organic matter (DOM) -... | ecosystem: Environmental > Terrestrial > Soil >... | reverse complement strand
AAGCAAAAGCGATTTAAGTTCCTTACCAATAACTTCACTCTCCCTGCCCCTGTGATTGCTCAGATCTACAAGTCGAGCTGGGCCGTGGAGTTGTTTTTCAAATGGATCAAACAGCATCTCAGAATCAAGGCGTTCTACGGCACCAGCGAGAACGCGGTGAAGACCCAAATCTGGATAGCTGTGTCGATGTATGTGTTGGTCGCCATCGCGCGAAAGAGGTTGGACCTGGAAGCAAGTCTCTACCAAACTCTACAGATTCTGAGCGTCAACCTTTTCGAGAAAACGCCCATTTCACAGGCCCTTCAGCCACTCGACATGGAAGCAAATCTACTCAGTGACCCTAACCAACTGATTTTGTTCGATCTTTAACCGGACAGCAGTGGCCAAGAACCAAGAACAATGGGTTGAGTTCTTAAGTAGCGCATGAAATGACAAAGCCCGGCGGCGAGTTGCTGCGATGAGACGCTCTGATATCACCCTTCTCCAAAACCCGCACCCATCGCCTCAAGTCAATCCCGTCCTATACAATTAGTCCGCATCAAAAGTAAGCGTCCGGCAGTGGCCGTCTGGACAGGAGTGTAAGTGGAAGGCATGCTCTCGATGTGGACACGAGCAATGGTGTCCACTTGGAGCGATGATGGACACATACACGCAAGTGGTCACACCGAAGCGGCAGTATCGAGGGTTGGCGGAGAAGCGACAGATTGTCGAAGAGACATTGGCGGAAGGGGCGTCAGTAGCGCTGGTAGCGCGAGCGCACGGAGTCAACGCCAACCTAGTTTTCAACTGGCGGAGGCTGTATCAAGCGGGGCGACTGGGTAGACGCGGCGAGGCCAAGCTGTTGCCGGTCCAAGTAACCGCGGAAAGGTCGCTGACAACGACATCGACCGGCACATCGCTACCATCCTCGCCGGCTACGATTCACATCCAACTGCAGCATGCGCAAGTAAGGATAGAGGGCGGTGCCGATGCGATGTTGTTGCGTGTCTTGTTGGAGTGTTTGCAGCGATGATCGCGCCGCCAGGCAACACGCAGATTTGGATTGCTGCAGGGGTGACCGATCATCAAAATGCCTGAGGGGGTAACAATGTCGAATTTAGAAAATGCATTGCAGCAGCTTCGTGAGGAGAACACTCAAGCTCAGTTACGTGTGGAGAAGTTAGACGAAGTGATCCGAGGCTTGGTTGGGCTGGACGATTTGGTATCCGCAGGTAAAGGCGCTCGGCGTAGCCGCACCATGTCGGCTGCTGGTCGCAAACGGATCAGCTTGGCGCAGAAAGCGCGGTGGGCAAGATCGTGGGCGCAGAATGTGATTCCAATTGCGTCGAAGAGGGGCAAGCGCACCATCTCAGCAGCGGGCAGAAAAAGAATCGCAGCCGCTCAACGGGCAAGGTGGGCGAAGGTGCGGGCGCAAAAGAAGGCGGCGTAGGGCGGGCTTAGCAGGTGGGGGGGCTGCGGCGGCGACCGCAGATTCGGGTGGGGCTTTGGGTTTGGGTGCTGGGTAATCAAGAAGAGTTTGTGTGGATGTTTGACAGGAACCGCGTGCGTGGAGTTGTTGACGATCCCAAACTTTTTTTCTTTAATGGGAGGCTTCGGAACCCTTCCCCAAGTATCCCGAACCTCCCACTCCTAAGCTTGCCTGACCTTTTTGAGAGCGGCGAGCGAACCCGCTTAATGAGTGTGATCTTGCTCCTGACCGGAAGAAACGTCCATGGAGCCAGACTGAAGCCGGATGAATTGATCTGAAGAATTCCATCGTGGCGAACCCGACGTGGAAGCCGTCAGGGAAACTGGAGGTCTGGATTTTGGTCAGTCGTTTACTGTGTGAGTACGCTCGTCTTGCTCCACGGTAAATGGGTTGGTTTGCCGAGCTAGGACTTTACAAGCGTCGTCGAGGTTCTGGATGCCCTGATTGCGCTTACACTCGTCGGACGGGACGCCAGATGGGTTATGCAATATCTACGACCTTGTTCGGAGGCAATCTCACACTGTTGGATTCCTGCGGCAAACTCGCAGCGCCACGCCTCGCAAGCGCATCGGAAACCTCCTGCGAGACTCTTGTTCCAATGATGGATATGCTTCCGGCGCGAGGAGACTGACATAAACCTCACCTTGTCTCGCATTCTACTTCTGTGCTTTCTTTCATGAATGAGCAATTGTGAACAGCGCCACTCCGGTTTCGGTGACATCCTCGGCGCACCCCACAACTCGAAGATGTCGCCCTGCAAGGCATGTGGTGTGAGTATTAGTAGCCCTCCCCCACCGCACACCACGCATTTGCAGACAAGTTTGCACGGTTACATGGGCGGGTGTCATGCATACACCACATCACGTGAGTGTCGAGAGCTTTGCGGCTGAGGAAGCCTTGTTTCTAGCAATTGCGTGCCTTGAATACCCGGACAAAAAGATGAACTGTGCCCGGTGCGGGACGCGAATCAAGTGGGAAGTGGCATTCATCTCCACACACTGCCTGACTGAGCTTTGTATCGGCATTGGAACAATAACTCCAGTCGATATTCCATACTGCCCCCAGTGCGAGGAAATACCGTATGAGCCGGGCTGCTTCCATGTCCGGGAGGGGCAGAATGTGGCGGCACAACTAGCGGATTGAGCTGCTCACCGGAAGCGGTTTCAATCTTTCAATCTGCACCTAAAACTGAGCAATTCTGGACAGCCAATCCTTCGCGGCTGCGCCATCATCACTCTAGAGGCAATGGTCTATGGCGCTTGCAATTGCTTGGCGGAATCCAAACCCGGTGCACACCACAAAACGATGCATAAAGTTTGGAAAGGGCCCCCCAGCGACATTTATGTTGTGCAAGAACTAATCGCCAGGGCAGACTGGTCCAGTATGTCCGTGCTAGAAGTACTTTGCATTGGACATGTTGAAGCTCCCCGCGCCCCGGACCTTGCGAGCAATGAATCACGAGCAGCCGGAAGTTACGAGCCAGCAGCAAGCTGAGTAGACCTGTCACTGTTTGTCTGATGTTCGGGCCTTGCGCGTGTCCTGTCTTTGCATTCGATAATACTGTTCTGCACCATCGGAGGTAGACGTAACTATGACAACAGTGAAGGCAGCCCCCCCACAACCAATCCACATCAGGAACTGGAAGGCACAGGATTGGATCGACCATGCTTCATTTGGCGTAGGGCAAGTCAGCGAGTCTCGGGGAGACAAACTCGACATTGATTTTGTGAACGGTGGCAGGAGAACGCTACTGAAATCGACGGAATTGAACCGAGCGGTTGCGCCCAGCGCGGGTTTCAAGTTTCCTCGCGACAAACGCAACCCTCGCACCAGTCCATTGAAGGTGAAAAGTCCCCCGAAACGGTCACTGAATGAACGAGAGCCAGTTTCTCACGCCTGACAAGCAAGTGGATGTTCGGTGCCCGCTGCGATGAAGCGGATGGCTGACTCGCGGCTTGCTCCATCAACCCACCCACCCTCTACAAAAGGTCGAGCGCCGAAACAGCGACCGGCAACGTCCATCGCCTGAGCCGCTTCCGGCGCCTTGCCCTCCGCCAGGGCGATTCTCGCGAGCAGAATCTCCGCGCTGATCTCATCGCCCGGATCCTTGTGTCCCTGCAGATACACCAGCCCTTCCTGAATTTGCTGCCGGGCTTCTGCACTGTGGCCTTCTTCTTCAGCAACTTCTGCAAGTCCCAATTCAACCTCGGCCGATCCTGTCGCGTCAGCGGACGCCCGGGCCGCCGAGAGGGCTTCGGACAACGCCTTGTGCGCTTCCTCAAGATTCCCTTCTAGTTTTGCAATATTCCCTTTATAGAAAAGACTTGTAACGATCGACGTTGCGTTACCGCTCTTCCGCGCGAGGTCGAGTGAATGTTGACATGCTTCCTTGGCTTTGCCCAGGTCCCCCAACATCGTTAGCGAGCTTGTTTTTTCGTTCAAGGCGTAGGCAGAACCAGCATCGTCCGCCATCTCTGCTCACGGCCCTACCGATTCATCCGGTCATCGCACTTCGAGCAGGCCGCTATCGGTGGACATCTGTTTCCATGACTCCGTGTTTTTTGCGTCGTCAACGTGCTGGCACACAATGCCGCGTTCTACGCAGAGCTTCCCGTTGAGCCACCCGAACCACGGTACTGGTGCCGTTTCACCCAAACCACGGAGAACTGGTATTCGATTCAGAATACAGCTAATCTATTGTGTAGGGGCAAGACACAATGACGATCCAGGTCGAACTCAACGCGGAAATAGAAGCGCAACTCGTCGCGGAAGCTCGCGTCCAAGGCATACCTTTGGAAAAAGTGGCGGAGCGTCTTTTGCAGGAGGCTCTGGCTTCTCGCTCTGTGCCTCAAGGGAATCTGACTTTGGAAGGGTTTCATGCCATGCTCAATGCGCTGTCAGCAGGTTCCGAGGGATTGCCGAATCTGCCGACCGAGAGCTTCACGCGCGAGAGTTTCTATGAGGATCGCGCCTAAATGGTAGGCACGCCATACTTTGGTTGACAGCAACGTCCTACTTCGCTGGGTAAAGCCGGATGATCGCGATTATCCCCTCGTGGTCTCCGCGATTGATGCTACTCTGCAGCGCGGTGCTGTGTTCTGCTACACGTCACAGAACGTTGCTGAATTCTGGAACACTTGTACTCGTCCACTTGACCGCAATGGGTACGGGCTTTCTCCTCAGGAAGCCGATCGTCGGGCGCGGTTTTTTGAAGACAAGTTGCGGCTGCTGCCAGATCATTGAGGTTGGTATCAGTGACGTGGCCATCGCGTTGTCGGCCGATCCGGTTGCGGCGCAGGTGAACACTCCGCTGACCTACACGATGACGGTGGTAAACAACGGGGACGACGATGCCGGGAACGTGTTCGCGGTTTTGGCCTTGCCGCCTAAAGCCTCGTTTGTGTCCGCCAGCAAGGGATGCACGCACTCGAAAGTTATGCCGGTCTGCAATATCGGCCACCTCGGCGTCGGTGCCAGCAAGACGGTGAGCGTCACCATACTGCCGGCGATCACTGGGTGGAATCAGGCGACGGCGGGTGTGCGTTTGAGCCCGCCGGATCCGAGCATGCTCAACGACGCCGTGGCGTCGGAGGTTTGGGTTAATCCGTAGCCGCGTTCACAGTCCAGCACGATTTCATGAATTGAACTGTGCTGGAAGGCGGGACCGATCACTCAACCAACTGGTCGTATTATCCCGTGAACGGGAATAGGGGCAGGTCAAGGCGACGACGGCAATCACTAGAAAGACAGTTAAGCGTGGTCGGCTCAGTGGCCGAGTCGGCCCGGGGAATTTCGCCCCGAGCCGCTCACAGAGCCGGACGTGAATCTCTCGATTCATCCGGCTCGTGCCACCCCTGAAAGGCTGCCGCCTTGCGGCAAGACCATGAGTTCCTCCGGTTACCCGTTGACTCAATCTCACCGAGGGTGACCTGCCCCCTTCGCTCCACGGGAATTACCCCGCTTCTTCGCTACTACGAAGCAGTTCGCCCCTGGCTTACGCGTTGGTACTTTCGGCCTCACGGGGCTTCCGCTTGTGCCTTTTCCCTTACCATCGCAAACCAAGTTCTCAAGTTCCGTACGAAAGCCCAGACTAGAGTCACGCCCCCTGTACACCGGACATCGCACGGCCAGTAAGTAGGTTGCTTCCGTGCTCCTCCCGGCCCTGGCAGGCAGTTCCGGTTCTGATGTCGTCCGAGTGGTGTTTCGATGCGTAGTCGGAGGTTCATTTGCATTCGTCTCTCTAATCCCCACATGACGTGATCTAGTGTCACGCCTTTTAACCGTGACGTTCACCACCGCAGCTTTTGACTGAAGCAGCTCACGGCTGTTTGAAGCCTCCCCCTACAGAGTGGCTCCGAAGGGCCCACCTTCATCTTTCGTACAGCCTGACGCTTGCGCGTCTTCTTGACACAACCTGCCACACCACCTTGGAGTGCGCCTTGCCCCAGACGCGTAATGCCTCCTGCGGCCCTTGGTCGATGGCCAAGGACTTACGAGAGGAATCAGTTTTCATATCTAGGTCGATTTGGAGCAAGCACACCGGGACTACAGGCTGATAACCAATCGATCACGGTCCCATGTTGTCTGCAGTACATGTTGCTTGAGCTTGTGAGGGCGGGTAGGGCTTGGGCACACCGCTCGGCGGAGTTAGCCAGGGAACGTTGATAAAGTCGAAAAAGTCCAGAAGATCAGGCTGGGCAGCATCTCTCGCTGTGAGAGCCGCACTGCTTCCTATGAACCTGGTTTCCACGAACTTGATCACTGCCGTGTGGTCCATGGGCGTGTGCGAGACGTAGTGCTTACGAGTGAAGGGCGACAGAACAATGTTAGGCAGGCGGAATCCCAGTTGGGCGGCAAACCCTTGCTGCGTCGCCGCATCATTGGGATCTGTACCGGGATCTCGGTTGCCCGCCGGAGGGGATGTTCTCAGATCGCAGTGCAACGTCGGTGTGTCGGTTCCATTCGCCGGGATGCATGGATTGTACGAATCCGGATTCACGGCAATGCTTGAAATGTCAGTAGGATAGTCAGTCAAAAAGTGGGAATCCGTCTTGTCATTGGTGTGCCCTGGAACCGGCGGCACGTGATCGTAGGGACCGCCTCCTTCATCATAGCTCCAGAAGAAGATTGAATCTTTCCACGATGGGCTTGCCATAAAAGCATTGAACAGGCTGGCGACCTGAGCTTGTCCAAGCAGAATCGATTGTCCCGACCCCGGGTGTTCGTCGTTGTTGCTATAGCCCGCTTCGATCCAGGCGAAGCTAGGGAGCGTGCTATTCGTCAAGTCTGTCGTGAACTGTCCGACGGGAGCGATGTGAGCCACGTCTATGCAAAAAGCGTTGTTTGGATCTTTCACGGCGGGTCCCGAGTCTTGAGTGGGCGCTACGCAGGTGGGACGCTGCTGGTTCTTCAGATATAGGTAATTGACTGAGTAGGTGAAATAAGTAAACGTAGCCGCAGGAAACTTATTAATCGGTTGTCCATTCCCGCAGCTTCCGTTGTTGCCGGCTGAACATTGGTCTTCAGTCGTGGAATAATAAATTGTCCAGGACACATGATTGTTGTCGAGTTTCTCGAAGATGGTAGGAATCGCCAGTTGGACTCCCAGGTTATCTTCGTTGGATCCCGGATCATGCACCAGGCCCTGTGTAGTTCCGCCCGTCAAAGTTGCAATGCGGTTGGGAACGCTCTCGCTTGCGACCGGAGAAAACCAGCGATCCGAAACGGCGAATTGCGATGCCATGTAGTAGTAGTAGTTAAGGTAGTCGCCGTCGTAATAGCCCATGGCACGCCGCCCGATCAAATCGGTGAATTGTCCGCCTGTGCAGTTATTGGCAGGCAGCGCACAGTATTTCGCATATCCCTCGGCGGTGTGGACGAAGCCGTCCATGTTAATAGGGCGAGCAACGCTGAAGTCGTAGCGATTGACGTCACCATAACTGGGCAGCCATGACGAAGAATCGTCGTCGATGCAGGTGCTTTTGAGTTTGAACAAATCAAAGCTCTGCCCTTCGTCGTCAAGGTTATTGATTGTGGTTAGCTTGTCGTCAATACCGTCCACGTTGTAGGTGACGCCGTCGTCTCCTACGCTGAAGCCATTCGCACTGCGATAAGGATTCAGCATTCCGAAATAATGGTCAAAGGTGCGATTCTCCTGCATCATGAAGATGATGTGATTGACGGAACCATTGAGGCTTCCCGGACCCACCGTGACCGTCGCAGTTGCGATTGCAGTTTGATTGTTCGTTCCGGTTGCGGTTGCCGTGTAAATAGTTGTGGCCTTTGGACTCACGCGCTGAGTTCCGCCACTCCCTGGCAGGGGGTAGGTGATCGAATCCACGTTATCGCTAATCACCACGTTGTTCGAATTTGTGGCCACCACGGTCAGCGTGCTCGACTGTCCGGCAATAATGGAGGTGGGATTTGCGCTTATTGTGACCGTGGGCGCCCCCGGAGGCGTCACGGTGACCGTGGCTTGTGCAGTGGCCGTCTCGGTCCCGGACCCATTCACGGTAATGGTATAGGTCATGGTTTGAGTGGGTTTTACGGTTGTGCTCCCCGTCGGCGCGACCGTCCCTATTCCATTATTAATCGTGGCCGATGCTGCGTTGGCGGAGGTCCATGTTAAGGTCGCGCTCGCGCCGGAAGCAATCGTCGTGGGCGAAGCAGCAAACGTAACAGTCGGCGCTGGCGGCTTGGCACCCACGCCCACGCAACCGGTTAACAAACTAGTCGCTAAGCTCAAAGCGAGGGATAACAGCAGCAGGCGAGGGGCGCGCAGTCTAGACCTTTTCATGTCGGCATTGGGGTGCCGAAAAGCAGGTTGAGAGTTGCTTGTGCGGAAGTTTATTTTCCGCGGAAAACCAGTATCTGCGAACTTTATTCCTTATTCTTTAGGGGAGAAAAAACGGAATTCCATTCCCTGGTTCTCCCAAAGAATCAGAGGGTTACGGTAACCCGACGGCAGCCGCCCGCCAGCGAGGGCCGTCGATTCTCCGTATGGAGGGCACTGCATCATTCGGAAGGGCGGCGGCCGTGAGAGAGAATCGTAGAAAACTCTTGAACCTCGCATATTCCCGGGCGGAAAAGTGTCGCAGCGGACCGCCAACATCTAGCCCTCGCATAGTCAAGTACACGCCTGCGGGCAAGCTGCGACCGAGGCCTCCGGCTGTATTGGGGCTGGGAACAATCGTGGCATGTACCTTTGAGTAATTCTATGCCCTTGTTGTCCTTGTGATTCCTCGAAACACGCGCCTACAATCATCACGATTAGCCCTTAAATCGTTCCCAATTGCTGACCGGGGAGATCCGTCCAAATGAAGAGGTTCACGCTTTTCGTGGCACTGGCGACCGCAACCCCAGCGCTCGCAGGAGTTTCTGTCGTTGCACCAGTCAATAATAGCAATGTTGCCACGAGCGTTCAGTATGTTGCGACCGCGACTACGACGTGCGCCCATGGGGTCTCTGCCATGGGTATCTACACAGCTCCTGGAGTACTCGCATACACCGTCAGCGGTTCCGCACTCAATACCCAGTTGACGTTCAACCCGGGAAAGTACAATACCGTAGTCCAAGAATGGGACAATTGCGGAGGAGCCTCAAAAACGCCGATCACGATCACGGTGGCCGGTCCTGTGCAGGTGTCTACTCCCGCGAACAATAGCAAAGTGAGCCCCCCCGTCCAGTTTGTTGCTTCTGCCACAACCACCTGCCCGGCGGGAGTGGCGGCGATGGGTATCTACACGGCGCCTGGAGTGCTGGCATATAAGGTCAATGGAGCCAATCTGAATACTCTTTTGACACTCAACGGGGGAACCTATAACACCGTCGTTCAGGAATGGGACAATTGCGGGGGCGCCGCTACCACGCCGATCGTAATCACTGTGGGCTCCGGCGGCAACTCGGGCCAATTCGCGAATCTTCAACAACAGTCAGGGTGGACCGGATATGCACTGCTTCCGCCACTGTATGAGATCTGCGCTTCGTGCGTGCCAAACGGACCCCAGACTACGTGGGCGATGACACAGGGCGTCAAATCACCCTCTCTGAGTGGGAATTCCGCCCAAATGGATCTCGGGGGCCAGACGGTCTATTCCGACGCGTTGTGGAACAATCACTTGATCGGTGATTTCTCGTCGCAAGGTCTGCCCGATTCAAATCACTCCATTATTCCTAATGTCCACAATTTCACCTACGACGTCTATTTCTACGCGACGGATCTTAGCGTCTCCCAGGCTCTGGAGTTCGACATCAATCAATTCGTCAATGGCCAATCCTTCATCTGGGGACATGAATGCCGTATTGCCGGAGGAAATGAATGGGACATCTGGGACAATCCGGGACAGAAATGGCATCCGACCGGAATTGCCTGTAATCCCGTAAGCAACTCGTGGAACCATCTGGTCATTCAGGCGCAGAGAACCTCTGACAATCACCTTCTGTTCCAATCGATTTCGTTGAACGGTCAGACTGCGACGCTGAACTACTACGAGAGTCCAACTCCCACGACCTGGTACGGCATCACGATCAACTACCAGCAGGATGGGAACTACAAGCAGCAACCCTATTCGATTTGGCTGGACAAGCTGACATTCACATACTGGTAAGACTCGCCCCAGGGCCGCGACCGTGAGATTGCCACGGTTGTCGACCACAAGCATGCTGGTGTAGAGCCGGGCATCCCCGCCCGGCTGGACGGGCAGACGCCCGCCTCTCCACCGTACAACTCATCTCGCGTCACGGTACTCGCGGTCTGTACCACTGTCGGCGATCTCGCTCCCGGCTTTCTCGAGCCGCGTTGACACCGATGGTTGCTGGTTCCCTCCACGCCTAACGGGCGCCAGATTCCCTGACCACTACCTTCTACCCTCAATGCCAATCCACGGGCGTTGCTACTCAGGTATTCACCCTAGAATCATGATCGGTCCTAATGGTTCTTTTCTATGAACTTCCGTTATCTAGCGTATTGACATCCGCCGGATTAGGTTGTATTCAGCACGACCCAAACCCAACCGTAGGAAGGATTTGATTCATGAAGGACTCCCTGGTGCTTTTTGCCCTCGTCGTGTGCCTAGCCGGCTGCGGCGTGAACTCAAGCAATTCCGCCGCTCCCGACCTGACGCCACCCGCCAGTCCCGTTCCCGCTCAATCCACTTATGACATGCTCGCCTGGATGACCATGCGATCGGATATGGGAGTCGATCATCACATGGCGGGCACCGCTAATCCCCTGTACACAAGCGTCACAGCGGATCGTTTCTACTGGACAAAAACAGCAGGCGGTTACCCCTGGGACATTCAGTTGTACGACAAAAACTACGTCTACCTCTGGGTGACAGAGATGGATTGGCACAACCCCCGCACCTACAAAGCATTCAACAGCCCGACGCAAGGAAAGTTCAATCTTCCGTTTGCCCCGCGATTTGCCAAGGGTGGGTACCCAGGCTCAAGCATAAAGATCAGCGACCCCACGTACGAAATCCATTCTGACTGCAATTCCTTTGTCACAAAGAGTCTAGGTCACGTCATCAACGAAGTCTGGGGACCCTACCAAGAATCGCTGGGGGGACAGCTTCCCGCTAACCTGCAAACGCTCGTGGTCAGCTATCGATACAGCTGCGACGCGAACTATTCCAACTGTGGGGACAAGGAAGAATTCCACCTCGCGAAGCCATATGGTCTTGTGAAGTGGCAGCACCAGAGCCTGGGAGCAAACGGGGCATACGATCCTCCGGACAACGTAACCTATTTCAATCAGGTCGTTTCCGGGCAAACCACTCCGGTTACAGTCTGCTTCTGACAGGAGGCTGGTCGGCAGTACCATGGTTGCCCGAACCGGATCTGGCCTCTATCGGGGATGGCTTCGCCACCAGCCTGCGGTAATTCAATCGTCCCAATGGGTTGCCTGCGACGTAGCCCCGGACCATCGGGGTAATACACTGTAACTGGCCCTGAACCCGAGACTCTCGCATGGGGCGCCTTCCTCCTTGATCTCATCTGGAGATCAGATCAAACATCTCGCATTCCGGACAACCCTAGGCGGGTCCTCTTCATCCATGAACCTACAACTTCGTGATGGAGTCTGAAATGAGAATGAACGCTGTCGACGGATTCCGAGCGTGGTTGGAACCCTCACCGCCAGCTGAGAACCGTCAAGGGTCTCGGCTCACACTGCATGTTGAGCGGAGAAACCTCCTTTTAGTCGCCCGCGTGGCTGTGGCAGCGGCCCTGGTGGCAGGCGCTGTTGCGCAGGACAGTCGTTCCGTTCCACCGGTTGCGCCTTCGGCATCGACTCAACAACCCATGAACGTCTCACCTAGCGCGCCAGTTGCTTCCGATAAAGCCCAGGATGCCACATCCTCGCAGCCGCCTGAGGACGACGCCGTACAATTTGTCTTCAAGAAAAAGGTCGAAGAAGTAACTCTTCACGCGGTGGTCGTTGATCAGCAAAATAACCTGATCTCGAGTCTAAACCGCGATTCGTTCAGCGTTTACGAGGACGGAAAGCTCCAAACAATGACCTCATTCCGCCAGGAGAACGTTCCTCTCGCTCTGGGAATTCTGATCGACAATTCAGGTTCGATGCGCCCCAAACGGCACGAGGTGAATGAGGCAGCCCTCAATCTAGTTCGCTCCAGCAACACGCAAGACGAAGTGTTTGTTGTGAACTTTGGGGAAGCGTACTACCTCGATCAAGATTTCACGGACGATCTCGCCAAGCTGAAGGGCGCGTTGGATAAGGTCGAGACGCGGGGAAGCACCGCACTTTACGACGCCATTGTGGCCTCCGCCGCGCACATAAGGCAGGGCGCGAGAACCCAGAAGCGAGTCCTTCTGGTGGTAACCGATGGAAGAGACAATGCGAGCCAGGAATCCCTCAAAGAAGCGATGCAGCAACTGCAACGGGAAGACGGGCCTACAATCTACGTGATTGCCTTTGTTGACGAAGCGAAAGGCGCGAGTTCTACGATCCGTGCGCTTCAGGCGATCAGCCTAAACAGTGGCGGAACCGCTTATTTTCCCAAAGATCTTAATCAGGTGGATGCCATTACGAAGAACATTGCGAATGATATTCGCAATCAATATGTGATCGGGTACAAATCCTCGAATCCAAAGTCAGGCCATGTTTATCACGCAATCGACGTTCAGGCCAACGATACCAGCCGCCACAGGCTTCGTGTACGAACGAGGGCCGGGTACTACAGCGAGTTGGCCGCTGCATCCCAGTAGGTGCGGTTAGGCGGACGGTTTCTGCTTCGTCTCCAAACGCTGAATGTGAGCAATTGTGCACAGGCAGCATGGCCTTTGCCTTGATAAATTGCCCTTTAACCATGAGGAAAGTTCTATGAGTGCCTTTCGCATTTTGGTCGCCGACGATCATCCAATATTCCGTCTCGGTCTGTGCTCGCTGCTTCGATCTCACGCCAACTGGGAGGTCTGCGGAGAAGCCGCTGACGGACGGGATGCGGTGGAGAAGTGCAGGCAGTTGAAGCCAGATCTTCTTATTTTGGACGTTTGCATACCAAAACTAAATGGCGTGGACGCGACAAGGCAGATCCTGAAAGACAATCCCGCCCAGGCAATACTGGTTCTTACCGCCGTGGACTCCGAGCAGGTGGTCCGAGAATGTCTGGAGGCGGGTGTTCGCGGGTGGGTCTTTAAGTCCGACGAAACCGATGACGTGATGACCGCAGTGGAGGCCCTGCAACGGCACAAGAGTATCTTCAGTTCGCGTGTGTCCGATCTGCTTACGGACGTCTACAAGCGGCATCGCGTGGATCCAGCCGCAGCCAAGGTCCCTCGATTGTCGCCTCGAGAGCGCGAAGTCGTGCAACTCTTGGGTGAGGGCAAGACTTCCAAGGAAGTCGCCTTGATGCTAGGCGTGACATTGAAAACGGCAGAAACGCACCGAGGCAATATCATGGTGAAGCTCAAGCTTCATTCCATCGCGGAGTTGGTGTTGTATGCGGTGAGGAACGAAATCGTCCACGTGCAAATTCCATCTGCGCAGTACTTCCCGAACCCGGGGGAGGAACGAAGGCGTCCACTTGTAGCTTCCACCGGTGTTACCCTTTCCCAACCCGGGGATGGCCGAGCAAACGTGCGCCCCCAGGGCCTTAACTGAGAGTTTCGTTTGCCTCGATTCGCCCTGTGGTATTGGCCAGGACTGATCCGCTGCACGATCGACTGCAGGGTTGTAAGACAGCCCTGCTGCTTGGCCGGTACGACTGCGCGATCGTTAAATACTCCAGGCCTAAGCAGCAGCGGCGATTGGTGCGCTGCCATAATTCACTGCAGATGCCCGTAATCGCACACACCCGTGATGGGCTGTGATGGCGGCGTAGGCGGTACCCTCCACGGTACATTCACAAAATCGAAGAACTCCGTCATGTCGATCTGGGCATCGTCTCGATTCGTCAAATTGGGGAGGTTGTATCGCGTTTCGATGAACTTCAGAACCGCTGTGTAATCCGTGGCATTGTGAGATACGTAGTGAGGCTTTGTAAAAGGGGAGATGACGAGGAGAGGCAAGCGAAAGCCGGTCCGATCGAAATCGCCGGGGATATGTCCGGCGAGATCAACCGGGTTGATGTTGTCGGGCTTCACCGCAGTTGCTGGAGGGACGTGGTCATAGAGCCCTCCTGATTCGTCCCAAGAAAGGATGAACACGGAATCTGCCCATGACGGACTTGCCATGAGAGTGTTGACCAGAGTCGCGACATAAGCAGCACCTATCTGCACATTCTTCCCGGGATGTTCGTCCAATCCAGGACTAGTTTCAATGAAGCTCACCGCCGGCAGAGTGCCATTCGCAACATCGGTTAAGTATTCAGACACGGGGACAATCTTGTCCATGTGTTGGCTGGCGAACGGCTGAAAGCTAAAGAGAAACGTGCTGCCCGTATCTTCTGGGTCGTCCGGCGGCCCCGCGACTGGCGTCAGATACACCTTCCACGAGATCTGGTTATTCTCCAGGATCTCGAAAATATTGGTGTTGGTGAGGGTTGTCGTAAAAGGGTAAGCGTGCCCAGTGGACGTGCCTGCGAGCACGTATATGCGGTTGATCATACTATTGGACATGACTGGCGCAAACCAGCGATCGGAAGTCGCGAACTGTGAGGCCATGAAATAGTAATAGGGGATATCTGTCTCGTCGTAGTAGCCCATTACACGGATACCTTGGATTTCTGCTCCTTTGGTATCGCGGGAGAACTTGCCGGCTACGTATACGAAGCCATCCATGGTGGGCGTCGAAGACGCAGGGTCGTTGCGATTCGCGTCGACGTGTTCTTCATCCCAGGAAGGGCTTTGGTTTTCCGCGCACATTGTCTTAATGTGGTAGGCCGGAACGACCGCTGTGCCGTCATAACTTGGGTTTGACGCATTGCTCGGTAACCCGTCCACATCCTGCGGGAGACCTTGCTTTCCCCGGTACTGATTTAACTGCCCGAAGTAGTTATCAAAAGTTCGGTTTTCCTGAAGCATGAAGATAATGTGTTGAACCGATTCAATGCTTCCCGTTGAAACGTTCACGCTAACACTGGCCTGGGTGGTTCGGCCGCTGCCGTTCGCAACCGCGGTGTAGAGGGTGGTAGCTGTCGGCGACACAGTGGTCGATCCAGATGCTGCGACGCTACCGATGCCATGATCGATGGTGATGGAAGTTGCGCCTTGGCTCGACCAGCTTAAGGTGGTCTGACCTCCGGCGCCGATTGTCGCAGGATTTGCGGATAAATGAACACTGAGTTCGGCAGGCGGTGTCTGGGTGCCGCCGCCGCAACTAAGGGCGAACCAGGATGCAATAAAATAAATGAATAGCGTGACAACTTTTCGCATAAGATACCTCTCGCCTTTCGTCCAGTAATCGTCCACGTGCATCTTCCACTTCCCCAACCCGTGAATGGTCGAGCGGACGTTGCCGCTCCTTCAGGGGGCCATAACGTAAGAGTTTCGGATTGGCACTCAGATAACATCAGTACTACCTCAACATCGCGTGATCCAGCCTTTACACGCAGCGAACCCGTTTACCAGACCCCTTTGTCATTTCCCGTGAACTTAAATGCGACAAAGGCTGCTGCCGCCAAGCCAGGCAGCAAAGACAGACGACCTACGGTTCGCAAATTCCTTTGGCTGCCAGCATAAAGAACCTGGCGCAAGAAAAGGCCAGCAGCTTGAGGCACAATCGAAATTCGCAGGAAATCCCCTCGCAACTGCAGGGCGTCTCCTTTAGTGGCGGAAGAAACCACATCGCCGGGCAGTTCCAGCTTGGCCCCACAAGCACGAGCGTACTCCGCAACGGTCGTGAGAAAAGTTGCAACCCCCGGCCAGATGCCGTTAGACTCAGCGGCCGCTCGCAAAATGGTGTAGTCCAATTCCTGTGCTTGTATCAGCTTTGTGGTATCGACGATATCGCACAGCCGGCAGTAGAAATGGCGGTACATGCGTTGCAGGGTTGTAATGAGCACACGTTCCTCAGGAGCTGGTACGCGGAAGGTATAGCCTCCAACCGTTCGGCGAACGGCGCGGCTTGCTACCCGGCGCGCCAAGTTCAGATGCTCCCCGGTCTGTCCCAGGCATCCCACATGTACTTCAACTGCCTCCGACAGGCCCGGCAGTCTAAAATTCCATTTGTGCGCCAGGCGATCCCCCCAACTGCGAAGCAGGACTTCGGCAGCAAATTGTTTTGTCAGGATGCTGATGATCTGGTCTTGACCACCTCCCGTGTAAAGGTCGAGGTCTGAACCAATATCCGGCCAGTGATCGAGCGACTTGATCACAATGGCAGAGCATCCCGCACTTTCCAGTGCGTCGCAGACCGGGCGCAGCACGCCGAGCGCTCGACTGATCCTTTCCTGCTCCTTCGCCAGCGCCGTTGCACATTGGCTCGACAGGCGCGGGCTCATGGCCCCCAAGGTGGAATTTTGCAGCGCCTCGATCGCACGAACCAGTACGTGGTGCAAATCCGCAAAAGCGAGAAATCGAGAGACCTCGTCGTAGTCCCAATTTGAGAGCTCGCGTAATTCATGAACCAAAGGAGGCGCACTCGATCCGGCCGCGAAGGGGTCACCCAGCAAGAACTGCGAGAGCAGATGAAGATACCGAGCAGGGCTCGATCTTCCGGTTTGCGTGACGTCGTCCGCTACTCTGGAACCCATATCAAAACCCATCTTGGTGCGACCTGTTAGTTGCTGGCCCCCCGCACTTAAGGCCGACTCCTGATTCGATAGCGGTGCCCTCCTCATAATCATTCCACGTGGCGATCATGAGAAAAGGCATGGGTTTGACCTGGTTATAGAAGTGAAAGATGCGCAGAGTATCCTCGAACGTCTTCCCGCAACGTTCATCGATGTGGCGATCCAAGCTCCAGGACGCTTTGGTGTCGTCGAACCCAGGCCAGGCGGTGCCAATAGAGATCTTGTCGGGCTGGCTTTGCATCTTCTTGTAGAAAGCCTCGAGATACTCTTTGCCCCAGTCGCTTCCATCCTGCGTCCATCCCTTGGAGGGATGCACCCAGGCATAGTTGCCGTCGAAGGCATTCGCATACTGCGGTGGAGGATCATCCTTATAAAATAGGAGCGGGGGAACGGGCCAACCGTTGACTTGCGCTCGCACACGGTTCCAATCGGTGCCGCCGCGTTTGGGAAAAATGAAAATTACCGGCCGACCGTTGTGCTCGAGGTAGGCATCCCGACCGGGGGCTCCAGGTCGAAGGTAGGCTTCATACGCTTTGGTCATTGCCGCCAGTGACTCCTCGGTGGCCCGGCCGTTATCTTCCTCGGTTTCATCGTACATAAGAGCCACTTTGAAGTGGCTCTGGCTGGCAACCTGCTGCATCAGCGCGTAACTGTGATCGAGAAAAGGCCGGCGTTCCCCATACCAGTCAACTGCGAAGACCTGCACTCCAAGATCCTTGGCTTTGGCAATTTGCCGCCGCAGGACTGCGGGATCGTCGGTGCTGTACCCCACCTTGATGTGTCCCGGGTCGCCGAACCACGGCACGTAAACCGCCACCACCTTAGCGCCTTGCACGTGGCTCTCGACTGCCTGGCTCAACGGGCGGTAAGCGCCCGCGCGGTGACATCCGGAAGCGAGCACAAGTACCGCCACGATGCCGAGAATTAGGGGCAGCTTCGACTTCGACTTCGACTTCATCATTGGTCTCATTGAGAATATGAGCTCCATCAGGAAGCCGGCACATTTTGCAGCAGACGAACCATCCAGCGATCCGCAGTTGGGGTCATCAGCACCAGAAACCTCGCGGTCATTGTCTCGCTATGAAGGAGCTTGGCGCCATCGAATATCTGCACTTCATATTCAGCATCGTCCTGTAGTTGGATGACGCCACCATCGGGTGAATAAAAGAGGGCTTCCAATTTGTGTCCATGGTCGACGTAATGGCGGTGAATAGCGGTGCCAGCCTGATCCGCAATGGTCTGTGCGAATTCCTTCTTGGCAAAGCCAGTAAAGTAGTCATTCAACAGTTCGGCCCGGTTCCGCTCCAAACCTGCGGCGAGTGTTTGCCAGGCTGCGGCGTAATCATGCACGATCTTCTGACGAGTCAAGTCTTCCATGTCTCGTGGCCCCCGCGATGCGGTAAGTTCCACCCTGGGTAGCGACGACGAAGCCGGAGCGGAACCAACCACAGCTGTTTTCGGCGCCCACAGCCCGAAGCAAAGCAGGAAAGCCGCCGCGCTTGCAAAAAGGTTCAACGTGGGCCTCCCATATGAATGTCATTTCCGACCACGACACCGCAGGCCACAGAAATCGTCGCGGGCCCGGCGAAACCCATTTCTGTTCGAGCCACACCTTTCTTGATGGGAGCGTCTACAGTGCTTCGTCCGAGTTTGTCCAGCTTGGTAAATGTGACGATCGTGCCGTCGGGTACTGAGTTCCCTCGACAATCGCGAACCGGCTCGGTCTGCAGCACGACACGGTCGCCTTTATGCTCTGCGGACGCGTGCAGCTTGCAGGGTTCCGCCGCAACCTGCTGCACTACCCTCCGTTCGGACAATTGTCCCAAGGAAGCGCTAATCTCCACGGTGCCGTCCTTAAGACCGGAATTCAGCCGTTTCCACCCGACACCGTTGCGGGTCATTTGTGGCGGGGAAGAAACCGCGGTCTCTTTGGTGATTGCGCGGAACGTGACGCCCTCCGACTGCAACGCGAGATTCTGAAAACGGTCCACCACCACGGTCACAGCACTGATGGCATCGGGCTTACCCACCGGTACGCGAGAGGGGTGTACCAAAAGTACAAGTTCTGCCCCGCGGTTTGGAGTCACATAGAAACTTGTGGTGGCGCATTCCTGTCCGTTGCAAGTTATGGCTTGGTAAGTTCCAGCGGTCGCGATCTCGTCAGAACTGATCTGGATAGTGTCTCCTGCATGAAATTGGCGTTTTGCCACGTGCCCAGGCCCGATCAGGTAGAACGTTTCAGAACCAGTGCCGCTGCTCGATACAGCGAACGCTTCTCCGGCGCTGACGTTGGCGGGCAGGTGCAGTGCGGCTGGCGTTTCTGCCTGGGACATGGCCGAGAATGCTGAACACAGAAGGAATGTGCAGAGGAAACGCATCTCAGGAGGCACCCCGTGTGTACTGATTCGCCATTACACGAAAACGCTGGACCCGCGCAGCCACATCTGCAGGAAGATCGACCGCAAATGGCTGCGGAGTCATCGGCAGCAGCGCCCGATCCACGTATCCGTCCGAGACCCAGATGACTTTGCCATTGTCGTCATAGCAAGTCGCTAGCACGTGAGCGATGTTGAGAGTCTGGCCGCTTTGGTTCACCAGTTCGCCTGCCAGAACCTTATCTCCCAGGACATCCGTTTCCAGGCGCTGGTTCATAACACCGACCACCGGATCGGCCGAGGCCGGAACTGCGGCGACACTGGCGTCCATGCGAACCTTCTTCAACTGATTAAGCCGCAGTTGCGGAAAATCGATGCGGTAAGGCGTAACTTGGCTGGGCAGCAGAATGTGGGACACCTTGTCGAAGCTGCCTTCTTGACGGAATTCCAAACCCTTGGCGTCAACCAGCGCAGCGTTGATGTTGATGTAGGCGGGAATGGTATCTTCATTTACGACTTCCCCCATCACGATCACTGAATCGGACCACTCGATAGCATTCATGGAGATAATGCGCACTTTCGGGGGATCGATGCTGGCCGTACCCCATTCACCTTCCGGACCGCGATTCACAACATCCCATCGCAGGTAGTTAACGGACATCACTTGAGCGGGGAGTTTTGGAACCTGGGAGACCGGCCAGAACACTTTCCAGTCGGTTCCCTTGCGAACCACTTTCAGATCGCGAGTGTCGGAGAGCGAACCCACGGCAGTGGACCAGTTCAGCTTCACGCGGACCAATGCGTCGCCAGCGTCTTGGTGGAGCACCTTGACTTCAGAATCCTCCAGTGTGGAATAGGTACGCAAGCTGCCATCGCCGCCCGCCAGGTCATAGACGAAAGCAGAGCTATTCACTTGGGTGGCATTCGCCAATTGGGCTTGGGCCTTGGGCCAATTTCTCTCCCGCACTGAGCGCATCAGGCTACGGACGGCCTGTTCCGGAGTGTTCTGAGGGCGCAGAGCGACTCCCGCCGCTTTGGCAGACTGCAGCCAACCCACAGCCACGAGCAGAAGGGTCCCGACGAGTAGGGTCAACGCCAACCCGTATTTCATGAATTCCCTTCCCGAACATACAGGGCATCATTTGCCCGAACCGGGACCATCAGAACCTGCGGCATTCGCCGGCGGTCTGGCAGCAGAATGAGGAACAGAACGGCCAGGGCGGCGCAGCCAATTGGCAGGGTGCCCCACAACAGGCCCTCCCAAGGCGCTGGGACTGCATCCGATTCGATTTTTCGCGCCGGGGCTACATCCTCCTTCGACCAAACCGTAATCGTCCCGCCATCGTAAGTTTCAATCTGGCGCCAGCCAGCAAACACTAATAGCGGCTCATAATACGAATCGTGAACGAAGATGTATTTCAGGCCATACCGGTTGGCATGTTTCAGCATGGCGCGGAGAGAATCCATACCAGCGGTCCCGAAAAACTTGGCGCTCGTTAACTGTGCCGCGCCATAGTCTGTCATTTCCGGCAGCAACCGCGCCGAGTTGTACTCGCCATCGACGCTGGGCGCCTCGGTATACGTCGAGACCTTGGGGAGGGCGTTGCCGAAACCGAGCGTCAAGTAACGATAACGGTCATGTCCGTCACGGTTCAGGAAGGAAACGACCGAATCCACATTCAGACCGCCCGTGGCACGGAAGGGGCTCATATCCAGCCAAGCCATGGCCAGCGCAAATGTCCCTACGGCAGCGAGGGACAGACCAGTCGCAGCCGCGCGTGGGTACCGGCGCAACAGATCCACCGCCAACAGGCCCATGATAGGCAGAGCGAGGAGCGACGCCCAAAGCGTGAAGCGTTCGAACGTCAGAATGTCAAAAGCGCGTCCCAGCAGCCATTTGGGCAGGGGCGTAGTGCCGCCCAGCCCGAAGATGAATGCAAACCAAAAACTGATCAGCAGGGGCCTGAGCCGTGGCACAGCAGCGCCCCGGAACAATAGGAAGGGGAGGGCCAGAATCATGGCGCCGTAGGGAACAACGAAATAGTTAAAGCCGTAGAGAGAATTGAAAAGCAGATTGGACCGGCTGGCATGCGGAATTGGAATTTGCTTGATCGGGTGCTGCAGAATTGAGATCCAGTACGGCAACAGAACTACCGCTATCCCGACACCTATCACGGCCGCGAAAATTGCTCCCCGCGACAGTACTTTCGTCCCCGAGCTGCCATTGACTTCGGCTCGCTCGTCCATCCATGCCAGCCAGAGGACAGGAATGGCGAAGAAGATTGCTCCAAAGAGCAGGGTGACGTGATGCACCGATGCCGCGGCCAAACCCAGCATGACTCCCTTCAACAGAGAACGAAGCTTGCCATGCCTCGCCCAGTGATAGAAATAAGGCACCGCGTTCAGGTAAAGGGGGGCCGCAAGGGTGGTCGATAACTGCCCCGCCGAATACACCAGGAACGCAACGGCGCCAAGGAAAACGCTACCCACGGCGGCGTAGCTGGCCGATGTGTCGTCCACCCATAATTTCGCGAAACGATATACCCCCACCGGCAACAACAGCACCGCCAAAAACTGGACTAGCCCATACGCCGCGTTCAGGCCGACTGCATAAGACAGAAGCGCGACCAACTGGTGTCCCAATGGTGGATAGGTGGTCTGGGAAAAACCCGCGAACCATTTTTCGTTCCAGGGATTAAACCAGTGCTGCGCATAGTGGGAAGCGAAGAAAATGTGAAAATTTGTGTCGTAGGACGCCTTCGCGGGCAACTGCATCAACAACAAGGGCCCATGGACAACTGCGACCAGCAACAGTATTAGCAACAGCGGGATAGGACGGCCTACCGGACTTCTTTCAGGGGTCACTGCAATCCTCTCGGCCACCGCTCTTTTGGCAACGGTATTGGATTCCAAACCCCCATCAAGGGTTTGCTCTGGCGTTCACCCATTGCCATTTAAATAAGCACCCAGTAGTGCCTCCATAAGCATCCCCTCCAGCCCCGGTAGCACCTAAATGACCGCTTGCGAGCTCATATTCTAAAGATGCCCGTCTTGGGGGGTAATAGATACGTGTCACGCCGTGTCGCGGTGTCGGCTGGAATGCTCTTGTTGGGCGCAGTATTGTCCTTCGCGCAAACCTTCGAGGTGGCCCCGCACAGCGACGCCAGGCTCCCCTCTGGGGCCGCCCGCACACCAAGAGCGCGGGTTGCGCCGCCGACTGTGGAAAACACGCTCGGCTGGGGGTCGGGTCTCGAAGTCGCTCAACAGGCCCGCGCAGCACAGGCGGCACTAGGTGCCGGAGATTACGCGGCTGCCAGTTCGCACGCCGAGCGTGCGGCAAAAGCCGCACCCCAGAATGCCGATCTCTGGTTCCTGTTCGGATATGCCGCCCGGCTTGCCGGTCGTTACCAGATATCCGCCGATGCATTTCAACGTGGGCTTGCAGTTCGGCCTGCCTCTGTCCAAGGCTTGGCAGGCTTGGCGCAGACGTATGCCAAAATGGGTCGGAACGAAGACGCCCGACGCCTGTTGTTGCAGGTGATCGCAGCCAGCCCCAACAGCGCCAATGAGCTGCAACTCGCAGGAGAGCTCTTTCTTAGTTCCGATCCCGAGCATGCTCTGGAGTTGCTGAAGCGAGCGGACGCGCTCGACCCGGCCCCTCGCACCGAACTGCTCATGGTCCGTGCCTATCAAATGCTGAACCGTCCCGACGAAGCCAAGCAGCTTCTGGAACGCGCGCGCAGCCGGGCGCCGCACGATTCCAGCGTCCTGCGTGCAGTGGCTGCCTACTATCGAGAAAACAGGAAGTACGATCTCGCCCTCTCCACGCTGCACGAAGTGACATCCAAAACGGCCGACTATTGGGCCGAGTTGGCCTATACCTATCAGCTCGCCGGCAAGAAGAACGACGCAGCAGACGCCTATGTGCGGGCAGCGAATGCGGCCCCAAAGGAGATTGGATTTCAGCTAGGCGCCGCCGAAGCACTGCTGAACATAGGTAAAGCCCAGGCCGCGAACGAACTGCTGGGGCGTGCCGAGACGCTGAACGCTGACCACTATCGCCTGCACGCCATACGCGGCCGGTTGGCCAGCCTGCAAGATCGTCCCGGCGACGCCATCCGGGAATATCAGACCGCCATAGCACATCTGCCGGAAGCTGTTCCCGAGGGTGCGCTTTATGCAGTCGAGTTGCGCATCAATCTGGCTGAGGTGTACCAAGACTCTGAGAACCCTGCTGCATCGGCCGAGCAAGTGGGCTTGGCCGCGGCTCAGATCAAGAATATTGAAGTCGGCGAAGCGGATAGGCCAGAGTTCCTGCGACTGCGGGCGGCCGTCGAATCGGCCTCCGATGACCAGGCAGCCGCGGAAAAAGATTTGGACGAAGCTCTTTCCCTCGATTCCGGTAATGTAGCTCTCATTCTCAACTACGCGAATCTGCTCTGGAAAATGCAGCGCCGCGACGAGTCCCTCAAGATGTTTCACCAAGCCCTGGAACTGGATCCAAGCAACCGCTCCGCCCTGACGTCGCTTGGCTTCTTGTCCAGGGAGACCGACAGCCCGAAGATTGCAGAAGGGTACTTTCTGCATCTGGCCGAGCTATATCCGAACGATCATGTTCCCTATCTGGCTCTTGGCGACCTGTACACGTCGGAAAAGCTGTTTCCCAGTGCCCAGGCCAACTATCAGAGAGCATATAACCTGGCACCGAAGCGACCACTCGTCGTCGCGCGAGGCGCCAACGCCGCTCTCGAAGGCCACGATCTTGAACTGGCCAAGAGCTGGCTAGACCGCGCCGAGGGCGAAATGAACGGCGATGCCCAGGTGATGCGGGAGCGCGAACGTTATCTCACCCTCACTGGGCACTATCGTGAATCCGCGGATTTGGGATACAAGGTGCTGGAGAAACTGCCGAAAGACCCTGAAGCGCCCGTCTATCTGGGCTACGATTTGGTTTTTCTCGGTCAATATGAAGAAGCCCTTGTCTTGTTCGAGAAATACGAGTCCATTCTTCCCCTGGACAAAGACCTCTGGCTGATTGCAGGACATTCGCACAACTCGTTGGGTTTTCCAGATAAGGCAGTCACCGACTTTACCGAGGCCTTGCAGCGCGATCCCACCATGGCTACGGGCTACATGAATCGTGGGTATGTCCTCAACAATCTGAAGCAGCCCGAGGCAGCGGCCAGGGACTTCGAAACCGCAATCAAGTTGCATCCGGGGTACGGCGAAGCTTACTTGGGATTGTCGATGTCGCACTTGCAACTTCACCGTGCAACTATGGCGATCGAGGAAGTGAACGTCGCGGAGAAGATCCTGGGGCCGTCTCGCATCACGCATCTGACCCGCGCCGAAGCATTTCGGCAGCGCCTGCGCTTGAGCGACGCGGAGAAAGAATATCGGGCTGCGTTGACCTACGCTCCCAACGATCCCGAGGTGCAACTCGCACTTGCGGACACGATTTATCGGTTACGCCGTTATCAGGAGGCGGTCGATCTTTTGCTCCAAGTTTCCGCCGCCAAGCCTGATGGAGCACTTGTTTATGCTCGCCTGGCGCAAGTGTATGCCTCGATGCACAACCAACAGGAAACGCTGCACTATGCGCAAGAAGCTGAGAGGGTGGACAAGGACCAAAGCGGCATCTTGCTGGCTAACGGAGAAGCGTTTTTGACCCTCGGGGACCGGGACGCCGCAATGCAGCGATTTTCTCGCGCTCTTCAAGCTCCGGAAGGGGATTTGATCGAGACTCGCCTCGCCATTGCACGCCTCTTCGCACGCGAAGGCCGGGGAGCGGAGGCTCGCCAACAGGTAGCTTTGGGATTCGCCGAAGCTCGCGTCTCGGAAAACATGCCCATCAAGCCCGAACACATGGTCGAAGCGGCGGATGTCTTTCTGTCCACGCACGAATTTGAGTTGGCCAAGATGTACCTGCAACGCGCCCTCGCCGCAGGAGCGGACGAGCAGGTCGTTGCCCTGCGTCTGGCGAATGCGTACCTGGCTGAAGGAAAGACCGAAAGTGCTGAAGTGCAACTAGCTGCGGCGGCTGGACAAGATGACCACACCCAGAGCTACGACTACTTCATGGCTCAAGCCAATGTCCACCGCCAGCGGCAGGAAAATGTACCAGCCTTGGTTGCCTTTTCCCGGGCCAACGAATTGTCCGGCGATGACAAGACCGCCGAAGAGGCGCAGTACGAGGTGGCAGCCGAAGAAGGGCGCAAGATCAACGAAAAGGTGAGCGTATCGTCATTGGTGTCGTTCGCGCCAGTTTTCGAAGATATTAACATCTATGTTTTGGATGCGAGGCTTTTAAACGTGTCCTCCCCTAAAGACCTTCCGCCACCGCGCTCTTCTTTCGAAAGTCGGGCGGTGGCCGGCTATCGTTTGCACTTTGAGGGGCTGCCGACCTTGAGCGGTTTCGTGGGCGAACGTAACGCCCGCGGAAGTATGTCCATTCCCAGCACTTCCACAATCCAGGACCGCAATACATACGACACGTTGTTCAATGCTGGGATAAGTCCAACCATGAGGTTGGGGAATGCAAGCGTTCTTCTTAATACAGGAGTTCAGTTCACACTCCGCCGGGACAGCATCTCGCCTGTCGACATGAATCAGAGACTCTTTCGGCAATTTCTGTATTTCTCCACCACTCCACTTATGAGTTGGCTCACGGTTTCGGGCAACTTAATTCACGAAGCCGGCCCTTTCACAGGACGGGATCTGCACTCTAGGGACGTCGGCGCGTCCCTTGCCTTCAAAGTGGGCCGTCCTTGGGGGAAAACGTCGCTTATCACGGGATACGGCGTACGCGACGTGCTATTCAGGCCCTTGATTCGCGAATATTACACTACCGACGCATATCTGGGACTGCAACGCCGCATCGGTACACGCCTGCAGTTTACCGTGCTGGCGGATTACGTACGCTCCTGGAAAGTGCAAGACAATAACTTTGCGATCGCGCAAGCCATTCGTCCGGCGGTCAGATTCGAATACCATAAGTCCGCCCGGTGGAACTTTGAAGGCTCATTCGCCTTGTCTCGAGGGCAGGGCTTTCACACGTATGACAATGCGCAGACTGGATTTATGGCCTCTTACGTGAAACCGCTACGCGGCGCGCTTCATGAAGGAGACGAAAAAGTTCCAGTGGCTTACCCATTGCGCTTCTCCTTCGGCTTCCAGGAACAAACCTTTTACAACTTCTCGGGACACGCCAGTAGCACACTTCTTCCAGCGGTCCGTCTGAGCTTCTTCTGAACGGCCGGCGTCTGCGTCACACCGAGCAACTTTGGAGAAGTGACGCTTCTCCGAAGCGCAGGTAGTATCTACGAAGGAGCTTGGTTCTAGGAAATGGGCCGCACGAGCGGAAGTAACCCTGATTTCACTTTGGCGCCAGGGGCAGCGGCAGTCGACGGCGCGGTGCCCCTATTTCCGGCATCGCGTTCACTGCGCGACGCCATCCTGAGCGGGAGCATGACTCTGCTGCTTGGGTCAGGATTGGTCAGCATCATCAATCTGATCTACAACATTATCCTTGCTCGTTCACTGGGAGCAACCGGGTTCGGCCACGCAGTCTCGGTTTACACGCTTTTGATGCTGTTGTCGGCGGTCACCCTTTCGTTCCAGTTCGTCTGCTCCAAATTCGTCGCCAAGAACAATTCGCTGGCCGCCAAGGCGGCGGTCTACTCCGTTCTGCACCGCCGGTCCTGGCAGGCTGGCGCTATCGTCGGAACCGCTCTGGCGGTTGCCAGTCCTGCAATATCGCGCTATCTCAATCTCCCCGACCCATTGCTGATCATCCTTCTCGCAATAGGAACTGCCTTCTACATTCCGCTCGGAGTCAGACGCGGCCTGCTGCAGGGGATGTACGATTTTCGGCGGCTCAGTATCAACTTCATTCTAGAAGTAGTGGTGAAGCTGGGCGCAACGGTCGCATTGCTTGCGTTCGGTTTCGGCGTTCAAGGAGTGATCGCGGCCGTATCGGCCTCTGTGGTGGCTGCCTACCTGTGGGCCGGGCCCGGCCCCGAGTTGAAAGTTACGCCAGAGCCTGGACTTCCAGCGTCCTTCCTTGAGGGTGTTCAAGCGATCGTATTCTTCGTAGGTCAGGTCATCATCAACAACGTGGATATTCTGCTAGTCAAGCATTTCTATCCGCCGGCAGAAGCCGGTCTATATGCTGCCGTGGCAGTGGTGGGGCGGGTCGTATATATGGCTTCCTGGGCAGTTGTGAGCAGCATGTTCCCATTGTCGGCAGGGGTAGAGCGCCCAGAGCCCTACCGTCGGGCTGTGGTAGTGACTCCCCTTCTGCTCGTGCTATTGATTGCGGCATTGTCGTTATTTGGCCTTTGGCTGCTTCCCAGTGTGGTCTGGAAAGTAGTTTTCGGAGCCAGTTTCCAACTAAGCGCGCAGAATGGATACTCGTCGCTGCCACTTCTTTATGTTGCCGCCACGAGTGTGTATTGTCTCAGCGTTGTGCTGATCACATACGAAATGTCGAGGAAGATCGGAAACGCCGGGTGGCTGCAACTGGCTTTCAGTGGGGCCATCGCCGCAGGCATCTATCTGTTCCATGGCAGCCTGCACCAGGTCATTATGGTGCAGTTAGTGCTGATGCTATTGCTGCTGGCTTGCGTCTTCGTCCCATTTCTTCGCTTGGAATCCGTACGACCTTTAGGATCGATGCCGGAACAAACCCAGTTCCCAGTTTTAAAACAACGGCTGCTGGGCGAAGATGAAGTGATTGCGGAGTTTCTCAGGAACGAGTTTTATCACCCGGAATTTCACCGATACTGGCAAAGGCTGGAGAAAGTTGTGCTAGCCCGCGACTTTCGGGATGCAGACCAAAACGCACTGCGTCGGGCACTGCTTTTCCGCAGACGGGGAGGAATGTGGCGGGAACTCCCTGCCGACACGCAGTGGTGGGAAGTAGAACTGGATCCTGCGGATCTGGCGCGCGTGTACATTCTTCCGCGTTCTCATTGGCGCAAAATCGCCGATGGGAACTTTGCGCTCAGTGGAGTCGCGGATAATGTCCGGGCCCGCGCCGCCCATGGATTGGACGCAAACTTCTTGGCTAAAATCCGCTCGCTGAGCACTCATCTTCGACAGGAAGAAGGACCAGCAACGGCGATCCTCCTGATTGGAATCGATGAGAATAGTCCCCTGACGGTCATTGAGGGAAATCACCGCATGGTTGCTGCCATGCTGCTCTCCCCCCGCACCGTCTGTCAGCGTTTTCGGTTTCTCTGTGGGTTTTCGCCGCGGATGGCAGAATGTTGCTGGTACAACACGGACGTTTCTACCTTATGGCATTACACGAAAAACAGAGTCCGATACTTGTGGAGCGATCGCGATGCGGCGCTTGAGGACATGCTGCTTAGAATCCAGCAATAATAGGTCCGTTAGCAAGGAAGAGGGTTCCCGGCGCTGCGGTGCGCTATGGGGTTACGGCCGCCGGTGCGGGCTCGATCACGGGTGTGTGGTCACGCCGTTGGAGTTGAATCGGACCGTGGTGGCGGCGTTTTGCTTCTCTTTCGGCGTCAATTACCGCATTGACCTTCTTATCGCTGTCTTGCGCCAACTGTTCCAGCTTCATGCCCAATGCATCGTGGCGCGTTGCGGCGGTTACGTGTGCGGCGGAGCGCTCTGCCGTCCTAGCCTTCTGGTAGTACAAGTCGGCAGTTTCTTGATCGCCATCCATTTCGGACAAGTATCCCATGTTGTTCAAGGCGAAACCGTCTTTAGAATCGAGTTCAACCGCTTCCTTGAAGTATTGGCGCGCACTTACGAAATCGTTGCGATTGATTGCGGAAACACCCAAAAAGTTCAACCGCGCCGTCTTGTTCTCGACCCTGTCCTGCTCAGGCAGCCGACGCTTGATGCGCTGGGCATTTCGTTCAGACACTTCTGCGATTGGATGCCCGCGTAGCGCACGATCCGGCGTAACGATCGCGGGCTCTTTCGAATTCCGGCTGGAGGCCGCCTGGTAACTGCTGAGCGCGCCCTGCAAATCGCCTTCTTTTTCTCTGAGAAGGCCAACGTTATTCAGCGTAAACGGATTATTCGGATCCACCCTCAGCGCCTTCTGCAACTGCTCCTCGGCGTCCAGCACCTGGTCCTTCTGCAACAACTGCATCGCTTCCAGGTTTGCCCGGTTCACTAGCATGTCCCGATCCAGTATCACGGTTGCCTGAGCAATGGTTTTGCCGCGCAGGCCCGACTTACTGGACCGGTCCACGACAGCGCTGTAGGAGTGCTCCCGCGCAAGGGCGTAGAACCGCAGAGCGCGGTCGCTCGAGCCCTCCAGTTCCGCGATGTATCCAAGATTGTTCAACGTGAAGGGATCGTCGGGATCCAAGAGGTAAGCCTCATAGAACAGTTTCTTCGCCTTATCCACATGGTGCTTGTTGATGGCTTCTACACCCTCGCGATTCAGTTGCTGCACGGGGGTTGTGGTTGCCCGCTTGGGCACTACAATTCGCAAGTCCCGGGCCTGAGCGTCCTGTAAAAACAGTCCGCCGAGCATGGCCGCGAATAAGACGTATTTTGAGAACATAATCAACACCCCTGCCAATGGTCCCGCAATTGACTTGCCTTTTAGATGAAATGGCAGGCACGGGGTTGCTCAGAGGAAGGCCGCTTCAGTTGGTTTGAGGCTTAAAGTTTGGATTGGGGCTAACTCCAGGCTCGGGAAAGTCATCAAAAAGGGGCCTTTGAGGAGTCTGCCCGGTATGAATCTCGCCACTCTCTTGCGCTCGGTAGTGATATTCCTAGCAACGCTCAGCTTGGCGTGGTCTCAGACCCCTCCGAGCCCCAATTCTACCGATGCGCCCGTGGACCCGGACCAGGGCCTGAAACAGGCCGTGGTCCTGCCAAATCAGCCAGATACGCTCTTCGACCTGCCGCGCCTGAAGCGGGACCGGGCCAGTTTAATCGGGGGCACCCTGGAAAGTATTGACCGGTTACGGGATCGCTTCATCCTCCGTCCGTTTGGACGAGGCAAGCTCACAATTGTTTTTGACCCGCGGACTCAGTTCGTGCGCGAAGGGAAGGCAGCGGGCGCGCAAGACATGCATCCCGGCGACCGCGTTTATGTTGAAACGGTTCTGGACGGAACCGCAGTATTCGCTAAGACCATCCACGTGCTCACCGGCGCAGCCCTGGGAGCGACTTTCGGCCAAGTCATCGCCTATGATGCCGCGCAGGGAAGTCTCAGTATCCGCGATCAGCTTTCCTCCCGGCCGGTCCAGTTTCACATAACCTCACAGACGATTGTCACGGGCGCTGGTGTTGGTCCGGGCGCGCTCGTACAGGTCAGCTTCCTGCCTGGCAAGGGCCCCGCGTTGGTCCGCGAGATTCTGGTGCTGGCGGCTCCCGGCTCGGTTTTCACCTTCGCAGGCCGGATTACTTTCCTCGACTTTGCCTCTCATGAACTCGTGCTGGCCAACGCAAGCGACGACAACCGGTACGAAATCCAATTCAATCCGGCAACGCTCGAAACTGACGCGAAAGAACGTCTGCAGGAAGGCGCCAGCGTAACCGTCGCTGCCAGGTTTAACGGTCAGCGCTACGTGGCCGAAAGCGTTACCGTGCTGCCCCATTCCGCAGAGTAGAGCAGTGGCACGGTTCCTGTGTTGCCAATCGATCACGCAGAATAACTGTGACAACGCGAGTACCCAAGATTTACTTGGTCGGCCAGTCCTGCTGCCAGGACGTAGCATCGCGCGACACGACAGAAGCCAACGTCGAGCGATAGGGCAGCCAGCGTGGGAGCCGGCGTGCTCGGAGTTCAGGAGCGAGCATCCGTGTATGGTGGTCCAGGTCGAAGAGACGCAGATATTGCCGGACAACTATCGGCATCGTCATGCGCAGCGCGGCAGCGAAGTTTCGTTCCGTCATCTCACGCTGCCATTCTGGATGCTGCAGTACCGAAATTAACGCATCTGCAAATCGATTCGTATTTCCCGCCTCGTAAAAACAGATGGCCAGCCCCTCGGCGGCAGCCATGTCACGAAATTCCGGCAGATCAGCCGCCACAATCGGCAGGCTGTATTCGCAAGCTAGGTGAGCGACGCCGCTTGATCCCGCGGCAGAAGAATAGGGAAGAACCAGGAGAGTGGCACTTCGGAAGAGTTGTGGAATGTGCTCTTCCGGAACGTAACCTGTGAACTCGACGCGGGGGTGGCCGGCAAGTTTCTGGGCCACCGATTCCACGTAACCGGGTGTCTCTGGATGGTTACCGCCCGCGATGATGAGTTTCACGTTCTTCTGTTCGGCCGAGACCTTTTCAAATGCTTCAATCAGAGGTTCCAGTCGTTTGTACGTTCCCCATTTGCCAAAGGCCAGAATGCGCTGTTCAGGGTTTCCCGGGCGGGCGAGGTCCGGAGATTCAGGCTGTCCGAACAAGATTCCGTGGGGACGGAAGTGCACATTGTTTCTGCGATATTTCTCAATGAGTGTGCTGCGGTAAGCCGGAATGAGTACAGAAATGGAATTCGCCATCAGTAACAAATGGGTTGCCACCCAGCCGCCCATCCGGTAGAGCCTCGGATACTTTACGTTTGCATTCGCCAGGTCCATCATGTCCATGATCTGGTGCAGCGTGACATGCGTGTAGTAACCGCGCAGACGAACCAGCGCCGGAGAGACCACGCCACAAAAAGCGGGCAGCGGCCGGCTGCCGAACGAGGCAAATCCAAGATTGAACCACACTACGTCGGGTTGCACGTTCTCGATAGCGCGGAGTAGGCGGGCTGGGTTCGCCAGGCTATTGAAAGACCAGCAGCGAATCACATGAAACCCGTCCATCTCGGGTTCTGGAATCCTTAATTCATCAGCCAGGATCGTGAGATTAAGTTGTGGAAGGTTCGACAATGCCCTGGCGACATGCAGCCCGTACTCATTCAAGCCGCCGCGGCTCGGGGGAAAAGCGGTAACCAGGCAGATTTTCACGACGAACCTGATCTCGAGAAAGCACTTTTGGAGAGACGTCCCAGCAACACAACATAATCGAGGCCGACGCGCAGACTCGCTTTGCTCTTGCCGGCGAACCGCTGACCGAAGTTGTATGGAATCTCAGTCACGGACCGGATGTTTCCGCGCACCAGTATCTCCAGCAGCAACTTGAAACCTTCCGGTTGCAATTGGACTCCCGTAATACACATGCGGCGCATCATGAAGAAACCGGAAAGGGGATCCCGTACCCGTATGCTTGGCTTCTGCAGCAGCATGGTAGTCCAGGTGCCCAGCAGGGAGACGGCTCGGCGCAATGGGTTCCAGCCGGGTGTGCCATTCCCCGCGGAGTACCGGCTGGCGATGGCAATGTCCTGACCTCCCTGGATGGCGGTTACCAGCGCTGGCAGCAATGCCGGCGGGTGCTGGAGGTCGGCGTCGATCACACCCAGCAGATTGGCATCCGTATGATTCCAACCATAAATCACCGCGCCGGCGAGCCCGCGGCATCCCACCCGTACCAACAGCCGGATGCGAGGATCGGACTTGGAATACTCTCGGACTACTGCTCCGGTGCCATCCGTGCTGTCGTCATCGACAACGAGCAGTTCATAATCGATTGGCAGGCCATCGAGATTCAAGCGGACGCGGTCAAGCAACGTTCCAATGTTTGCTTCTTCGTTCAGCGTAGGTATGACCAGACCAAGTTTGTCGCTCATGGATTTTTCCTGCCGGCAATTGAGCCGGCCGAGCGGCTCTTGGATGGCCGTAGCCCCTCAGATGTTGTATGCGAGCTGCCTGATGTAGGCTGGGTCGATCGAACTTGCGGGTTTAGGAGACTGTCTACCACGTTCGAGAATACTCACGCGCGTTGGAGATATCGCGGTCACTTTGTGCCGGGCAAATACCGATCTTCTTGAACTCGTTTGCAACTCTACGTCCAGTTTCCTCCAGCGGAAGGGCGTGAATCAACGTTATCCCTCCCATGACTTTCCTCACTAGGAGATACGAGCGACGATACTGCTTTAGAAACTCCAACGGATATTCGGGCTTTCTGGTGAAAGCCGCTTCGGGGTCTGCATCCAGCAGATAGGCGATGTCCGGCCGGGGAAGCAGCTTGAAAAGCAGCTGCGCATAGATTCGCACAGCTTTTTGTTCGATAGGCAAAATCGCAAGCTGGTCGTAGAAGTATCGGTCAAAAATGACAACGTCTACTTCGGAACTGAGCATTTCTTTTACCAGCCACCGCAGGTGAATCGCGTCGAGCACATAAAACCCGCATCGCCCCAAGGTTACGTACCAGGGACGGAGGTTCTTGTCGCGGCGTTGGACTGGCCTTTCCGGCGAGCCGACACCCGTTTCCCCGCGGAACAACTTGCGTGTGAGGTTCTCCCGTAAGCGCGGAAGGACCACCACGTTGTCCCAAAAGGTCGCCACTCGAACCCGGAGTCCGGCACTCGTCAGCCACGCCGTGAGGGTCGCGATGTTTGTGCTTTTTCCAGACCCGTCTATGCCCGAAAAAGTGACGAGCAACGGACGCGTCCTTGACCTGGCTCGAACCGGCAGCTCAGCATCCCGCAACCACGAATTCCGTCCTGCCCGCGACATTACCGGCTACCCGGAGGTTTGCTGGGACTGGCGCTCGATAGAGCGACCACGGTACCCACAGCGATGCTTGCACCAGCCAAAACGCCCAGGCGGATCAGAAATGAACGAGACCGCTTCTGCCTGGCAGGCGCCATGGCGGCCCCAGCCGGTTGGGAAGCTGCTGTGCCGGTCGTGGGCTGCAACCGGGCGGCGGCCGCTCCTTGAGGTTGTTGCACCGCGTCGCGATCTGGATTCTGAGTCTTTGCGGCCTCCTGGGTCTGTTGAACCCGTAGCGATTCTCTTATGTCTTGTGGCTGTGGCTCGGGCGCCTGTGGGTCGGGCGCTGTTTTCTGGCTCCCGCTGGTGGCATTGTCGGCGGCTTGTTCGGCGGGAGATGCTGCAGCTGGTGTGGACGCGATCGGCTGCTGGGCATCGGTGTTAGCACCGGTCGCAGCGTTCTGCGCGAATGCTGCGGTTGTGGACTGGAGTGCAAGTATGCAACCCAGCGCGAATGCGATGGTCTGCAGAGTACGTGGATTCATGCAGCTGCCTCCCCTCTCGCCGGTCTCCCGTCTAGATCTGCTACGGCTGAGGGCCCGGTCAGATTTTCCGCCGGCTTATGATTGGCTGACGCCGCCCGAAACAAATCCCACGGCTCGGGATAGTTGTGGGCGTTCGGAAGAAAGACATCGAAGCTGCGAACTGCATCTTCAACGGCTGGAAAGATCTCGAAGAAACGACCTACCCGGGTCATCTCAAGGATCGTCTCTGCCTGCGGAGACAAGGCGGCGAGTTTCAGCTCGCCGTCGCGCCTCACAATCGCGGATAAACTATCGAGAAGAAATCTTATGCCGGCAGAATCCAGGTGCGTGACCGAGCGGAAATCAAAAACGATTCTTGGTTGGTCTCTGCGCAGCACCTCTTGCATTTCTCGTCGAAGTGCGGCCACTTCGCTCCGGTCAAGCCGTTCCGTCAGAGTCTTAACTACAACCGCCGAATAGGGGTTCATTTTAACCTCACACCGTTCTCGAATTGCCGGTCCCAGGTACCTCTCGAAGCCTTGGCCGGCCCTCAGAAGCGTTATATGAAAAGCGCACCGATGCCGGAGATGGCAACGGTCTATTGGGGAGAAAGGCGCTGAGCGCGCCGTTCAGCATCCGCCACGGTGAACGGCCACTGAATGGCAGCGAGCTCACCGACGACGGCCCGGGAGCATAAACGGGAAGTGGAGACGTGGAACCGATGAGAGAGCGGTCGCCAATTTCCACTTCGACAGCCCGCCTTACATCGACCATGATATTGCGGTTGACAATAGCGTGAGCGATATCGAGGCTTGAGCCTACATAGGTGTGAGGCAGTATGGTGGCGTTCTCAACCACGCTACCGCGATCGACCTCGCAGTGATGCTCAACACTCGTGCAGCGTGTAATGACCACACCAGACCGCAATAGTGTGTGAGCCCCTATATATGCCGGATCGACGACGCGAGCCCGAGGATGCAAGCGGGCGCTAGGAGCTACCCACACACCCGGCCGCACCTCACTGCCATTGGGCTGGATACTGCAGCGTCGGAGCAGTGCATCCTGGGCCAAGCGCCTGAGATCCTGAGGCGTGGCCAACCGGTTCGCGTATTGATGATGCATGTAGTCAAGGGGGGTGGTTTGGGGCGCTCGCCGGCCGGGTAGCATGAACTGTTCCGTGGACTCGTTCCCGACCATGGTGATGCCGAGTGGGCCGCTGCTGTCCCGTACAGAGGTGACCAGTTGGCCGGTCGCGCGGTGAAACTGAAGCATTTCGGCGACATCAAGTTCCACGTATTTTGACGCTTGCATCACGATTGTGGCGTACGTCCCACTTTCCCGGCAGTTTGTCAGGGCGTCCTGGATCGCTGTCCAAAGCTCCTCTCCGGGAGCGTTCCTGACGTGGACCCGCCACCGGCTGATTTCCCTTACCACCACATGGCTGGCAAAGACATCATCGGTGACAAGAAAAATCGGTCCAACCCCTGATTTCCGCAGGTTTTCTATGATCCTGTACAGAATGGGCTCACCTAACAAGTCGAGCATAGTTGCGGGCGCACCGAAAAATGACGGCATCGCCTGCGGAAAATAATTCCGTATGGCCGCTTGGCTTACGCCATTGCCGACACCTCCACCAAGTACCAGAACCGCGCCTACTTGCATTGGATCAACACTCCTGTGTTGCCTCTGTAAATTCTCAGAATCAGGTACCACTCTCCGCCATCAGCGCAGGATTGGCCTGTCCAAACGCAGGAAGCATTATTTCCGGATTGCCGATTAAGCAATCGGTTAAGTCCTTGCGACGATTGAGCTGCTTTTCGTCGCCTGATGAAGCAATGCCCTCCAGTCGCCTGAGCACAGAATCCTTACGTTCGTCACCATCGGTTCCTCGCAATTGGTTAGTGGGCCATGGCGAAGCATCGGTAACAGGCAGGACGAGGCTCCTGATGTTTGCCGCTCCGGCCGAAACACTGGCGTGGAGTGCAGTTGGTTTCACTGCCGCAACCCTTCGCCGGTAAGTGTAGCCACGAGGCGCCAACAACTCTCTCATTCGCAATTTGGCCTTGTGAAGCTGTGATTTCGAATTGCCGATCGAACAGTGCAGACGCCGCGCTATCTCCTGGTGCTCGTACCCTTGCATCTCGTGCAGAAGAAAAATCGTACGGTAGCCGGGAGGAAGTTCTTCGATGGCCCGCGTCAGCGCCAGGCGATCGGCGCATGCGGCGAGCCTTTGATCCACTCGTCCATACTCGCGCCTGAGTCCGCCCGAGTCCTGAGGGTGGGGATGTTCCAAAGACACCTGGCGTCTGCCCTTCCTGCGAAAGTGCATTAATACCGTATTCACCGCCACGCGGTGCAGCCAAGTGGAAAATGCCGAGTCGCCCCGAAAGGTAGAGAATTTGCGGAAGACGTAAATGAAGGCATCCTGTGTCAGGTCTTCCGCTTCAGCCATATCCTTCGTCATCCGCAGGCAGACCGCCACGATGCGTGGTTTGTGCGTCTCATACAGCACGGCAAAAGCATTCACATCGCCGTTCCGGGCTTGAGTGATAAGATTCGGTTCTGGATTCGAGTTGGCTGTCGCCTGAACGCTCACGGGACTTTCCTTTCTTACTGCTATCTGGCCCTCCCGTTCGTCCGTTTCGCTCTGTTAGTACATGGGCCACTTTCGTGAGACCCAGCCAGCGAGCACAGACTGAAACGGAACATTGGAAGATCGTCAGCTACCACAAATGCGAAACTGACTCATCAAACCTCCGCTGCCGTTAGTAAAGAAATTATCAGGGCAAGTGCGAAGCCGTCTGAGCAAAATTGCTCAGTGCAACAGGCGTGACCGGCAATCGCTAGGATGGCGTCTTTGGCCTGGAATTGCTTCCCTGGAGCTGCTTCCGTGGAGGAACTTCTTCCCTTTACTGCGCGAGGAACATGAACAAATGAGGTCTTGGTGCATGGGCTGGATCTTAAGATCGACCGAGGAGATCTCCACAGATGAAGATATACGCGGGCCATCTTTTGTGAACATTAGTTAGTGATCAGCTGAAAGTCATCGCTCGTCCCGGTACCCCCGTGCGGCCGCCGATCTAATAAAAGCTCGAAAGACTAGCCAATATCAATGTGAGCGGTATTGAACAGACAATCGAGTCCACGCCCAATAGAGTGTCCCCTATTCCACTCTGGATGCTCAAGGTTCCTAGGCCGGAAGCTCGACCGGTGCACAACGCGCGAGAGTTCTGCGTTAAGGAGTCGGAAGCAAAATCAAATCCTAAGTGACAATCCAATCCGCCACCCGTCGAGAATCTTAGGAGGATTCTATGAAAAGCATATTTCTGTTGATCGTTGTACCGGTGCTGCTGGTCACATTCGGGTTTGGACAGACTGCCGCACCGAGCAGCAATACCGACCAGGCTAGCATCAAGGGATGCCTTGGTGGCTCCGATGGTAATTACACCGTGGCGGAGGAAGGCACAACTCAAACTTTCAAAATCACCAGCAGCGCCGTGGACCTGAAACCACATGTGGGCCACGACGTCGAAGTCATCGGACAAAAAACGAATGCGGCTACGGGCTCCGGTTCTTCCGACAACAGCGTTGTTGTCACGGGACTGAATATGATCTCCGAACACTGCGCCAGCGCGATCGCCAGCGCACCCACCGCGACTACCAGCACACCCGCTGCGGCTGATACCACACCGACCACGACTGCCAGCACACCCGCTGCAGTCGACACCACACCCACTGCGACCACCAGCGCACCCGCTATGGCCGATCGAACTCCTACGGAGACTGCCAGTGCGCCTATGACGGCGAGCGCGAGAGCACCCGAGAGTAATGAACATCTGCCCGACACAGCGACTCCGCTGCCGCTACTTGGATTGCTAAGTCTGGGCCTGCTGGCTACGGGCCTACTGACCAGGAGGTCACGAAAGAACCAACAGTAAACGTTTGAAGCATGGTGCATCAGATGGAAAGAGCATTCCCCGGAGTGGGCGAGTTGCATAAGTCGAAGGCCGTGCGTGCGCCTCTATCCAAATATCGAGGCCGCGTGCGGCAACGGCTCGCCCCATTTTTTACCGGTATTGGGCTGTTGTTGCTACTTTATGTTTCCTGGCAGTACTGGCAGATGTACGCTGGTCAGAGAAAACTGGCACTGGAGTGGCAACAGCAGAGCGCACGGCCAGCAAACATCGTAGGCGGTGATAGCGATGTTCTTGTCCGGCTCACGATCGCAAAGATCAAACTGGATGCTGTGATCGTGGAGGGCACCTCGCGCAGGTCGCTCAAGCTTGGTCCGGGCCACATGGAGCACTCGGCTCTTCTCGGATCTCCGGGAAACGCGGTTCTCGTCGCCCATCGGGATACTTTTTTTCGGCATCTCGACGAGTTGCAGGACGGGGATGAGATTTACGTCCGGCGGCAGGGCGAAGTTTACCGCTTCGAGGTTTCAGAACGTCATATCGTGGAGCCTACGGATCTCTCAGCCTTACGGCAATCTCTTTCTGCGCAGCTTACGCTGATCACCTGCTATCCGACACACTATATTGGACCGGCACCGAAGAGACTGGTAGTCGTAGCGCGTTTGATAACAACGAGTAAAACCGCGGGCATGTAGAATCTAAAATCGCCTGGCGAATCCAGGTTTCCAATGCTGACTCTCAGAACTTGACCAACAACGAGAAATTCAGATGTTGCCTCCCGGAGGCGTAACCCCGCCCCTACCCGAAAAATAGGGCACGTTTGCGGCTCTGTGGTTGTACTCCCAGCGGAAGGTGATGTACTGGCTGGGCATGTAATCAAAAGTACCCGATGCATCCCAAGCCTTGTATGGGTCTCGAGGATTTTCCGTAAAGTACGGCGTGCCCGAGGCGGCGGTTGCTCCGTTGATGGGCGGCAGGAGCACAAGATACCGCCCGGGATTGTTGATCTTCCCCCCACCAAGCGTGAGCCCGAACATGTCTTTGTGAAACCACAGTCTGTTATAAAGCATGAATCCAAGGAAACTCTGCTTGGGACCTTTCGCCGAATTTCCCCAGCAACTCACGCCGCCTCCATGTTCACAACCTGCATCCCCGGTCAGCGAGAACGCGGCTTTGTCGAGCCAATGGTCTGGCTGGTCATAGTACTTGACCTGGACGCTGTCGTCGGTGTGGTAGCGTATCCGGCCGGGTACGCCCAGCGCATCCGCCCCCAAACCGTATTGATTGCCAACTATCGATAACCAGCCATTCGGGCGCCATTGAATCTGGCCTCCGATCCCGGGACGGCTGTTAAAACGCCCGTAGGACTGCCACCCATTCACGAACCAGGGTTCAATCTTCAAATGCTCAGTGGGAAAGATCTGCACGCGCACGCCGTTGAAGAACCACGGCGTATTCGAGGAGACATACGAAGGTTGGTACATCCAATTATCGAAGTTGTAGTAGCTCGCCAGGCCGATGTATGACATGAAGATGCCGGCATCGACGTTGATGCCGTGCAGAACGTTGAAATGGTAGCCACCGTATGCTTCGGATATGTAGCGATAGGCGTTGTCGAGATTCCATTGCCCGCGTGAGGGGCTCGCGTCATTACGCGGCGTCGTCTGAGAGTACATTCCAAACTGAGTCATCAGGCGTGCGCGAACGTTGTCGAAATGGAAATCGCCGCCCACTCCGAGTTGCGTCAACTGGACTTCGCTGGACCGAAAGACTTCGCTTGAACCGCTGATCGTATCGTCTGCAGGGTGGTTGAAGTCGTAAACATAACCCACGTCCGCCCTGATTTCAGGCGTAAAGAATGGGCTGTCAAACGCCGGCGTTTTGGTTCGGGGATTGCCGTTCAACCAGGTCCAGTCCGCGAAGGCAAAAGGCTCTGCCGGTTTGGCCTTTTCGGGCGCGCGCAGCGGTGAGGAAACAAGAGCTTCAGTCGGCACACTTGCCGGTGGCCCGACACCATCAGCCCCACTGCCCGTCGGCGGGGCAGCCTCCACGCGATTTGCTGGTGGTTCCTTGCTGGTTTGCAATTGCTTTTCCAGTTGCTCGATCCGCCTTCTCAGAGTCTCGAGTTCCTTTGCGACTGCAGGAGAAATCTGATCCCGTGAAGCATGGGTTGGCGGCTCGGCAGCAACCTGGGCGAACGATCTCTGGAACGGGATCGAAACGAAGAACACAAGAGCCGCAATTGTTAGGTGCCATTCTCGATGATTGATTAGATTGAACATGATTCTCCTGACCACCCAGCTCGGGACGTTTATAAAGAAACACAGTGCTATTCGGGGGTTTGGTTGGCTAGCTCGATGTTGAGTTCCAGCACATTGACGGAAGGCTCACCGAAGATACTGAACTGGCGACCACGGGTGTGCTTAATATTAACTGCGTCAGCCGATCTCCATCCATTTTTCGTTCCCGTGCCACACGAGGTACCTGGAACAAGGCTGCAGCCGGCGTGATATGAGGATCGAGGCCCGATGCAGATGTTGTGACCAAGTCAACCGGGACCGAAGCGTTTGGATTCTCGGCCTGAAGGCGAGCCCCGTATCCACGTTCACACGATCAATCAACTTCTTGTTGGTCGGCCCAAGATTGGACCCATTGGAGTTCGCCGCGTCATAGCCATCGCCGGCGGCGGACGGACGCGAATGAAAGTATCCCGGCCCAGTAAATGATTGGCCAATGATCCGTGAACCTATCAACTGGCCATCTCGACTGATGAGCTGCCCATTGGCCTTGTCCCGGAACAATACCTGGGCAATGCCGGTAATGATCAGGGGATACGCCAGACCAAGAAGAAGCGTGGTCACTACGGTCATCAGAAATGATGTGAGTAGATCTTTTTTCATAATCGTTAAGCCAGTCCTACTGACCGAATCAGGAGGTCGATCAACTTGATACCGACAAAGGGCGCAGCAATCCCACCCAGCCCGTAAATCAGCAGGTTGCGGCGCAAGAGTGCCTCCGCATTCATGGCGCGATAGCGCACACCACGCAGCGCCAGCGGAATCAACGCGACGATGATCAGCGCATTGAAGATGACCGCGGACAGCACCGCCGATTGCGGTGTAGCCAGGTGCATGATGTTGAGCGCGTTGAGCACGGGGAATGTGGCCGCGAACATCGCGGGAATGATGGCGAAGTACTTCGCGACGTCGTTGGCGATGGAAAATGTTGTCAGCGCGCCGCGAGTCATCAACAACTGCTTGCCGATCTCCACGATTTCGATGAGCTTCGTCGGATTGGAATCCAAGTCGACCATGTTGCCGGCTTCCTTGGCAGCCTGGGTTCCAGTATTCATGGCCACGCCAACGTCGGCTTGCGCCAGTGCGGGAGCGTCGTTGGTGCCGTCTCCGGTCATCGCCACGAGCTTGCCCTCTGACTGCCCGCGGCGAATCAAGTCCATCTTGTCCTTCGGCGTAGCTTGAGCAAGGTAATCGTCGACACCCGCCTCACGAGCGATGGCAGCGGCGGTGAGCGGGTTATCGCCTGTAATCATCACCGTCTTGATGCCCATCGAGCGCAACTGGCTGAAGCGGTCTCGTATGCCGCCCTTCACGATGTCTTTGAGGTGGATGACGCCGAGAGCGCGATGCATTTCCGCGACGACCAGCGGGGTTCCTCCGGAACGTGCGACGTTGTCAACCACGTCCTGCAACTCCTTGGGCATCACCACATCGTGGAGCTCGAGATAGCGGACGACCGCATCCGAGGAGCCCTTACGGATCTCGTTTCCGTCCAGATTGACGCCGGACATTCGCGTTTGTGCTGTAAACGGAACAAACTCGGTATCGCGCGAGGCCAGTTCCCGTCCGCGCAGGCCGTATTTCTCTTTTGCCAGAACAACGATGGAACGGCCTTCGGGAGTCTCATCTGCGAGCGAAGAGAGCTGCGCCGCGTCCGCCAACTCCGCCTCGGTAACACCAGGCGCTGGAATGAATTCCGCGGCTTGCCGGTTGCCCAGAGTAATGGTTCCGGTCTTGTCGAGCAGCAGAGTATTGACGTCCCCGGCCGCTTCTACGGCACGTCCTGACATCGCCAAGACGTTGTGCTGGATGAGACGGTCCATGCCCGCGATCCCGATCGCCGACAGCAGTCCTCTATCGTCGTCGGAATCAGGCACACCAGCAGCGAAACGAGCACGAAGACGGTTTGGGGCGAACCGGCGTAAATTGCGAATGGCTGCAGCGTAACGACGGCCAGCAAGAAAATTATGGTCAGCCCCGCTAGCAGGATGTTCAGTGCGATTTCATTCGGCGTCTTTTGACGTTCCGCTCCCTCGACCAATGCAATCATGCGGTCCAGGAAAGTCTCTCCCGGATTGGAGGTGATGCGAATTTTGATCCAGTCCGACAACACGCGCGTGCCGCCAGTTACTGCCGACCGGTCGCCGCCGGCTTCCCGAATGACCGGAGCCGATTCTCCGGTGATGGCAGACTCATCGACCGACGCAACCCCTTCGATGATCTCGCCGTCTCCTGGAATGAAATCACCCGCAGACGCCAGCACAAGGTCGCCAGTCCGCAGCTCGGAGCTGGGTACAACTTCCTTCTGGCCGTTTGCCAACATACGGTTGGCTTGGGTTTCTGAGCGCGCTTTCCGCAGAGTGTCCGCCTGCGCCTTACCTCGCCCTTCGGCCATGGCCTCGGCAAAATTGGCAAAGAGCACCGTAAACCAGAGCCACAGCGTAATTTGCAGGTTGAAGGCGAAACTCTCGCGGGGCGCATGAAACAGCAGCGCGGTCGTGACCACGCTGCCCACTTCCACCACGAACATCACCGGGTTGCGCATCATGGTCCGGGGATTCAGTTTCAGTACCGAGTCCCACGCGGCGCGCCGTACGATGCGCGCGTCCCAGACTGCCCGTTTCGATTTGTTTGATTTGCTCATTGGGTTAGAAAGCCTTACCTGCGTGCAGCAGCAAATGTTCCAATATCGGACCCAGACTCAGCGCCGGAAAGAACGTCAGAGCGCCGACGATAATAATCACGCCCACCAGCAGCACCGTGAACAACGGCGTCGTCACCGGAAACGTCCCCGCCGATGGCGGCACGGCTTGTTTGCGTGCGAGATTCCCGGCGATCGCGAGCATGGGAATGATCATGAAGAAGCGGCCGATCAGCGTGTTCAGTCCCAGCATCGTGTTGTACCAGGGAGTATTTCCATTCAAACCGCCGAACGCTGACCCATTGTTCCCCGCGGTGGAGACAAACCCGTACAGAATTTCCGAAAATCCGTGAGGTCCGGGATTGCTAATGCTGGAAGTTCCGAATCCCTTCAGAACGGAGATGGCCGTAAGCACCAGGATGGCGAATGGGAACACGAGAGTGACCAGCATGGCCATCTTGATATCGAAAGCCTCAATCTTCTTCCCCAGGTATTCTGGCGTGCGGCCCACCATCAGTCCCGCGATGAAGACTGCAAGCACCACGTAAATCAGGATTCCGTACATCCCGGCGCCCACTCCTCCAAAAACAACTTCACTGAGCATTATGTTGACCATCGGCACCATGCCGCCCAGCGGAGTGAACGAATCGTGCATGCCGTTCACCGCCCCGCAACTGGCGTCGGTTGTAACCGTGGCAAAGAGGGCGGAGTTGGCAATACCGAAGCGCACTTCCTTCCCCTCCATGTTGCCGCCCGGTTGAGTCAGACTCGCGCGCTGATCGACACCTTTGAAAAGCGGGTTACCCTGTGCCTCCGCCCAGTACGCGGTGAGGACGCCCGCGGTAAACAGCACCGCCATCGCGCTCCACACCGCCCATCCATGCCGCTGTGACCCAGTCATCTTCCCCAAGGTGTAGGTCAGCCCAGCGGGGATGGCGAAGATCGCCAACATCTGAAGAAAATTTGTGAATGGCGTGGGATTTTCGAAAGGATGGGCGCTGTTAGCGTTGAAGAATCCGCCACCATTAGTCCCTATCATCTTGATGGCTTCTTGCGAAGCCACCGGCCCCTGCGCGATGACCTGCTCAGTGATATTTTTCGTGACTAGTTTGCCGTCCGCGCCTGTCGATTGGACACTCTGTGGCTCAACCAGTTTCACCGTGTCATACGGCCTGAGATTTTGCACCACGCCTTGCGAAACCAGGGCAAGAGAGAACACGATGCAGAGCGGAAGCAGAATCCACAGTGTGGCCCGAGTCATATCCACCCAGAAATTGCCGAGGGTCTCTTTTTCGCGGCGGGCGATCCCGCGAATGAATGCAATGGCCAAAGCAATGCCGACTGCGGCCGACGTGAAGTTGTGGTACGCGAGGCCAGCCATCTGCGTGAAGTAGCTCATGGTGGTCTCGCCCGCGTAATTCTGCCAGTTGGTGTTGGTGGTGAACGACGCAGCGGTGTTGAACGCAAGATCAGGGCCGACGGCTGCCAGCTTCTGTGGATTCCAAGGCAGGAATATCTGAACGCGCTGGATGAAGTAGAGCACCAGCATGGAAATCGAGCTGAACAGAAGCATGCTGATGGCATACTCCGTCCACTTCATCTCGCGCTCTTGATCCACGCGCGTCAGCCGATAGATCAGCCTCTCCGCCGGCCTTAAAACTGGATCGAGAAATGTTCGCTCCCCGCTGAACACACGGGCCATAAACAAGCCGAGCGGCTTCGTAGCCGCGAAAATAATCGCGAAAAAACAGCAGAATCTGAAACCAACCATTCGCGGTCATCGCTAAAAATCCTCAGGACGCAACAACGCCCACACCAGATAGACGGTCAGCAGAAAGCAAATTCCCAGAACTACAACGGATTCAATATTCACGGTGTGTTCCTCAGCGCAAACGCCCGCAGGCGTACACGTAGACGATCGAAATTATGAAGAACATCAATGTGACTCCGATGAACGCAATGTCGCGCATGGATTCTCCTGTCGAGGCCCTACCGCATTCGTCTGCGGGGTACTCTTCAACATCTTCAATTCCTGATGCATGGCCCAGAGGAAGCGCAAGTAAAACCTGCATCCTCCAGCCACGACGAGTACGAGCAGCAGTGTCATTTTGGCGCGTCCTTACTCTCATCCCACGCACACTTTGATTGGATCAACCCGGCCGTAAAGCCGGAATAAGCGATTCATAAATTCTTCACAAAGATGACGGGGATGGTCAGGAGGCGAATCGCTCGCTAGTCACGCGAAGGCGTGGGGCCGGGTTCAAAACGGTAGCCGACCCAGGGATCGGTAACGATGAAGCGGGGCGAGGAGGAGTCCACTTCAATCTTCTTGCGCAACTGTCCGATGAAGACGCGCAGGTACTCGGGCTGTTCTGTGCTGTTGCCGCCCCACACCGCGGCGAGCAGCGCCCGGTGCGTGATCACCTTGCCCGGGTGGCGGGCAAAGTAAGTGATGAGTTCAAATTCCTTGGGCGTCAACCGAATTTCCCGACCTTGGACGGTCACCGCATGCGCGTCCAAATCGACGCGAAAATCGCCCGCCTCAATAACCCCTGCCTGGGAATCATGCGGGATAAAGCGTCGCATATGAGCGCGAACCCTCGCCAACAACTCGGTCATGCCGAACGGTTTGGTCACGTAGTCGTCCGCTCCGGCGTCGAGCGCCTGCACCTTGGTCCGTTCCTCACCTTTCACGGATAGAACAATAATGGGCACCTGCGACTTCGCGCGCAGCCGGCGGCACAACTCCAGACCATCCATGTTCGGCATGGAGAGGTCGGTGATCACCAGATCCGGCGTCCAATCCTTTACGATTTCCAGAGCGGTTTCGCCGTCATTCGCCACACGAATGTCATAGCCTTGCGAGGCCAGCGAGGTCCGCAGCACTCGCGTAATCTGCGGCTCGTCGTCCACTACCAGGATGTGGCGGTGATCTGCCGTCACTTCGCCTCCTGCGTCACGATGTGAACATCGACGGATGGAGCATCTCGCAGAAATTTCTGAATGACGGTGAGGTACAGATACTTGCGCCAGCCTTCGGCTGCCGAGCGGCCGAGAATTACCTGGGTGATGTGTTTCTCCCGTACAAACTCCGCCACACGTGTAGCGACGTCGCCGCGTTCGAGCCGGACGATTGTAGCCCCGAGATTCTCCGCGAAGCGTTTGTTTTCGGCCAGCGTCCGCCGGTTTTCAGCGCTTTCGTCCGCTGCCACATCCACATACACAACATAGAACTCGGCATCCATCGCATGCGCCATGCGTCCACCGCGCGCAATCAAATACTGGGCGACAGGATTGGAACTGATGCACACGGCAATGCGCTCACGAACGCTAACACTGGGATCGAAATTCTCTCCCGCCCGATGCGCCTCCAGAGTCTTGTCGACAACCTGAGCCACCTGTCGCAAGGCCAATTCGCGTAAAGCAATGAGGTTGCCGCGGCCAAAGAAGTTTCCAATCGCGCGCTCCGCACGATCGACGGGGTAGATGTCGCCGCGCCGCATTCTCGTCTGCAGCGCTTGCGGTGTCAGATCGGCCATCACGATCTCGCCCGCCCGCTGAACCACCCAGTCGGGCACGGTCTCGCGGACGTGCACACCCGTAATCCGCTGCACCAGTGGCGTGAGGCTCTCAATGTGCTGGACGTTCATGGTCGAGACGACATCGATCTTTGCGTCCAGCAGATCGATCACGTCCTGATATCGCTTTGGGTGTTTGCTGCCTTCTATGTTGGTGTGCGCCAGCTCGTCCACCAGAACGACCGCAGGGTTGCGCCGCAAAATGGCATCGACATCCATCTCCTCGAACACGGTTCCTTTGTATTCGAGTTTCTGTCGTGGCATGGTTTCGAGCCGGCTCGACAGGTCTACGATCGGCCGCCGACCGTGCGTTTCGACGATGCCGATCACCACGTCTTCGCCGCGGCTGTGGCGGCGGATCGCTTCGCTGAGCATGCCATATGTCTTGCCAACACCCGGCGCGTAGCCCAGGAAGAGCTTGAACACGCCCTCTTTTTTTTCGGGCGCTGCTTCCTCGAGCCATTGTTCAGGAGTTTTCGGCACGGCCTAATTGTCATCGAGTAAATCAGAATTGTCGAGAGCGGCGTAAAATACGCCCGTGAGTAAGCCCGCGACCGAATCCGCCTTGCGTTGGGTAGTTTGCATCGTCATTGTCGCCGTGGTGGTCGCAACCTAGTTGCTTTCCTGGTCACTGCCCTGATTGCCAGCCAGCTATCGGAAAAGGCACGACGGCAGGCGCTGGCGGCAACCCAGCGAAGAAAGGAAATCGAGCGTCTGTACGGCTTCAGCCAGCAACTGCTAACCACCGAGAACCTTCCGGAGTTACTGAACGTGCTGCCGCGCTTCGTGGTGGAAGGTTTTGGCGTTGGGGCCGCAGCCCTGTTCGTTCCCGGACGACAGGATATTTACCGCTCAGACCCAAACACCAAAGAGATCGACGCTGATCGTCTGCGGTCGGTCGCCGCACGCGGAGAACCATCCATCGACGCCGATCATGGAATCTCTTTTGCCCCGTTGCGGCTGGGAATGAAGTCAGCGGGGGCCATCGGCATCTCCGGAGCAGCCCTCTCCCGCGAGACCCTCGAAGCTCTTGGCACCCTGATCGCCATCGCCATCGAACGTACCGGAGCGGTCGAGAAACTCAGCAAAGCCGAAGCCAGTCGCGAGAGTGAGAAACTGCGTTCCGCGATTCTCTGACCAGCATTAAAGCCTCGGTGACCACCATGCTCGCGGATGCCAATCTCGACCTGAGCCAACGCCATGAATTGCTCACCATCATCGATGAAGAAGCCGACCAGTTGAATCACCTGATAGGCGAAGCCGCCGAAATGGCGCAGCTCGATGCCAATCAAGTCGAGCTGCACCGCGAGCCCCACGGCGTTAGCGAAGCCATCGAAAGGGCGCTGGAAGAAGTAAAACAACGGCTCACGGATCACCCAGTTGAAGTCCGCGTTCCCGGCAATCTGCCATTGCTCTCCATTGATCTCGACCGGATCGCTTCCGTGCTCGTGCAGTTGCTGGAGAATGCCGCTAAATATTCACCCGCGGCATCGCCGATCTGCATTACGGCAGAAACAAACGACGGCAAGGTTACCGTCAGCGTGGCGGACCGTGGTCCGGGCATTGACGATTTTGAGCAGGCGCTCATCTTCGATAAGTTCTATCGGGGCAAGAACGAACGCTACCGCATCCAAGGCACGGGATTGGGACTAGCCATCGCAAAAGCTGTGGTGGAAGCTCACGGCGGCGCCATCGGCGTGACCAGCCAACTGGGACACGGCTCTGTGTTTTATTTCACTGTGCCCGTGTAGCAGCGCCGAAACATCCTCTTCTGTTTGTTGGAACCGCTGGCAGTGTCTTGACGTGGGCTTACCAATCACCAGTGGTCAGGTAGTCGTGAATCGACTGGGCCGCTCGCCGCCCCGCCCCCATGGCCAGGATTACGGTGGCACTTCCAGTCACGATGTCGCCACCGGCAAACACACCTTTCCTTGAAGTACGCTGCGTCTCCGGACTGGCCTGGATGTACCCCCGCTTGTCCGTGCCCAAACCAGGAGTCGTGCTTTGGACAATGGGGTTAGCGCTGGTACCAATCGCGATCACGGCGACCGACAAGGGAATTTCAAACTCCGATCCAGCCACCGGCACGGGCCGTCTGCGCCCTGATGCGTCGGGTTCACCGAGTTCCATGCGCAGGCAGCGGACTGCACTCAACCAGCCATCACCGTCAGGCAGAAATTCTACCGGGTTGACCAGCGTGTGAAACTCGATCCCTTCTTCGCGCGCGTGCTTCACTTCCTCGGCGCGCGCCGGCATCTCGGTTTCGCTGCGGCGATAAAGCACGTAGGCTTTGCGTGCTCCCAGTCGCAACGCCGAGCGAATGGCGTCAAGCGCAGTGTTTCCGCCACCGATTACGGCTACATCTCTTCCGTGCAGGTCGAGCATGGGCTCGTCGTAGGTTGGGAATTTGTAAGCTTTCATCAAGTTGATGCGGGTCAGAAATTCGTTTGCGGAATAGACGCCGTTCAGATGCTCGCCCGGAATGTTCATGAAGACCGGCAACCCGGCACCCGTCCCGATAAATACTGCGTCGTAACCTTCTTCTTGCAGCAGTTCATCGATAGCGACAGTCCTGCCCACAACCACGTCGGTCTCGAACTCGACTCCCATGGCGCGCATGTAGTCGAGTTGTTCCCGGATGATCTGCTTGGGCAGGCGAAACTCGGGAATGCCATATGTCAGCACGCCACCGAGCTCGTGCAGCGCTTCAAACACGCGGACCTTGTGTCCCCTCTGCACCAGATCGCCAGCCACCGTAAGCCCGGATGGACCGCTCCCGACGACAGCAACTTTCTTCCCAGTCGGAGCAACCGCCGGCAGGCTGCGGACACCCATGCGCTGCTCGTAATCCGCCACGAATCGCTCCAGGTAGCCGATCCCGAGCGGTTTCACTTTCTTCCCCATTAGGCATCCGCCCTCGCAGTGATCCTCCTGCGGACAGACACGGCCGGTGATCGCCGGCAGAACGTTGTCTTCGCGGATCTTGGCGGCGGCGCCCAGGAAATCGCCGGCCACGATTAGCTTCACGAACTCAGCTACCTTGACGCCAACGGGACAATCCCTCACACAGGCGGGCTTGGCGCACTCGATGCAGCGCAAGGCTTCCTGCCGGGCAAGTTCTTCGCTATAGCCGAGATTTACTTCGGTGTAATTGGTTGCGCGCAACTCTGCTGCCTGCTCCGGCATGTGCTGCCGAGGCAACTTCATTCGGTCTTTGATGGGCACCGGATTTAGCGATGGTTTGGTCGGAGCGGTCATTGCTTGACTCCTTGCCCAGCGCAAACTCCATTTGCTTCGGCTTCACGGCTCTCGACTTGCGACTCGTGTTCACGCCGATACTCAGCCAAAGATTGCTGCTCTTGATTGCGATACGCCCGATTGCGCTGGACCAGCACCTCGAAGTTCACCTCGTGCGCATCGAACTCAGGTCCATCCACACATGCAAACTGGCTCTTGTTGTCCACCAGCACGCGGCAACCGCCGCACATGCCGGTACCGTCGATCATGATGGGATTGAGGCTTACGAGCGTGCGAATGTGCTCGGCGCGCGTCATATCCGCCACCGCCTTCATCATCGGAATCGGACCGACGGCCAGCACCAGGTCAATACGCACTCCGTTCTGAATCAATTGGCGAAGCTTGTCGGTAACGAACCCTTTGTCCGCATAACTCCCGTCGTCAGTCGTGATCATCAGCACATCGCTGACCCCGCGCATCTCACGCTCCAGGATCACCAGTTCCTGGTTACGCGCTCCCACAATCGAAATGATCCGGTTCCCGGCCTGCTTCAAAGCCGCCGCGGTGGGATATGCCATTGCGGTCCCCACGCCTCCACCCATCACTACCACCGTGCCGAATTGTTTTATTTCCGACGGCTTCCCAAGAGGTCCGACTACGTCCAGAATGTGGTCTCCCGTGCCCATCGAATTGAGCAGGGTGGTGGTCTTCCCTAACGACTGCACCACGAGGCTGACCGTTCCCTGCTGCGGATCGGAATTCTCGATGGTAAGCGGGATGCGCTCCCCTTCCTCATAGATGCGCACGATGACGAACTGCCCGGGTTTCTGCTTGCGCGCAATGCGCGGCGCCTCAATGAGGAACCGCTTGATCCCCGGGGCAAGAAATTCGGCGTGGAGAATCTTAAACATTAGTACCTCAGGAATTGGTTTCAACGTTGGGTTCAACGTTCGACTTGACGACGGGCTTCTCAATCACCTTCCGGATACGCTCGAAGGCCCAGTCAATTTCTTCACGCTGAATGACCAGCGGCGGCGCGATCCGAATTACACGGTCGTGGGTTTCTTTGCACAGGATTCCTTCTTCTTTCAACGCTTCGCAGTAGGCCCGTGCCGGACTGTGAAGCTCGATTCCGATCCACAGCCCCTTGCCGCGGACTTGCTTCAGATCTGGGCTACGAAGTGTCTGCAACAACTCGAGGAAGTAAGCGCCAAGTTCAGCGGACCGTTCGACCAGCTTTTCCTGCTTCAACACACGTAGCGCGGCGCGCGCCACGGCGCAGCCCAGAGGATTGCCGCCGAAGGTGCTGCCATGATCTCCAGGCTTGAACACACGCATGATTTCCCACGAAGAGAGCACAGCGGACACTGGGTAGAATCCGCCCGACAGCGCCTTGCCCACAATCACCATGTCTGGCTTGATTCCGTCGTGCATGTGCGCGAAAAGTTTGCCGGTGCGGCCGAGGCCGGACTGAATCTCGTCGGTGATCAGGAGCACGCGGTTCTGGTGGCAGATATCGGCGGCCTGCTTCAGGAATCCCGGCGGAGGAATGATGATCCCGGCCTCGCCTTGAATGGGTTCGACCAGGAAGGCGCAAGTGTGCGGAGTGATGGCATCCGCCAGAGCCTGCACGTCTCCGAAGGGGATCACTTTGAAGCCGGGGGTAAATGGCCCGAAGCCGTCGCGATACTGAGCGTCGGTCGAGAAACTCACCTGGGTGATGGTTCGCCCGTGAAAATTGTTGGCGCAGACGATAATTTCTGCTTTGCCCTCGGGAATGCCCTTGATCTTGTATCCCCACTTGCGGGCGGCTTTGATGGCGGTTTCCACTGCTTCCGCCCCGCTGTTCATGGGCAGGGCCATGTCATACCCGGTCAATTCGTGAAGTTCTTTATAAAAAAGCGGGAGCTGGTCATTACGGAAAGCCCGCGAGGTTAACGTCACCTTGTGCGCCTGCTCGATCATCGCCTTCAGAATTTTGGGATGGCAATGCCCCTGATTGACCGCGGAATACGCCGCCAGGCAGTCGAGATAGCGATTGCCTTCGACGTCGTAGACCCAGACGCCTTCCGCGCGCTCGATCACGACATCAAGAGGATGATAATTGTGGGCACCATACTTATTTTCCATTTCAATAAAATCATGTGTGCGCTGATGTTCTTCCGCCATAAGTCCGCTATGCATAGTTATCTCCTTACCTTACTCCTTCTCCAGTAGCATGGTTAGGAGCGCCATGCGCACGTAGAGTCCATTCACCGCCTGGCGGAAATACAACGCCCGCGGGTCTTCATCTACTGACTTGTCGAGTTCCACGGTTCGCGGCAAAGGGTGCAGGATGAGCGCGTCCGGCTTCATCTTGCGCAGGACCGCCGAGTTGATCGCATAATGTTGCGGGCTTCTCAAACCGGTCATGCGCTCAGGCCTGATGCGGGTTTGATACACCACATCCACTTCTCCGATAATCTTATCAATGTCCGGCTCCAGTTCGTAACGCACTCCATGCGCATCGAGATATTCGAGGATGTCGGGCTTCATCTGCATCTCAGGCGGGCTGACAAAACAAATCTTTACCCGTTCGAACTTTGCCAGGAGATAGGCGAGCGAACGCGCGGTGCGGCCTTTATCAAGCTCTCCAATAATGGCAACGCTCAAGCCATCGAGCGGACGCTCGTGGTAGATGGTGTATAGATCGAGCAATGCCTGCGTCGGATGCTGCCCGCCGTCACCGTCTCCGGCGTTGATGACCGGCACGTGAGAGACCTGTGCCGCCCGTTTAGCGCCGCCTTCCTCGTGGTGCCGGACTACGATCACATCCGAATAGCTGCTGATAATGTGGATGGTGTCCTCGACGTTCTCTCCCTCAATCTCGGAAGAAAACTCGCGCGCATGTTCGGTAGACAGGACCCTGCCTCCCAGCCTGTGCATGGCGGCTTCGAACGAAAGTCGTGTGCGGGTCGAAGGCCTGTAGAACAGCGTCGCCATGATGCGATTCTGATAGTCGAGTGTTCCCCCGCGAGCCACCACCCGCTCCATGCCACGGGCACGGTCAAAAAGCTCCATCAGCAACGGCACCGTAAACTGCTGCGACTCGATGACGTGCTTCAGTTTCCCGTTGCGCTTGGCCTTGGCCCCTGCCGGCATATCTGGAGTGTCAACCCGGTCTTCCATAGGATTACCTGCCTCCCACCGGCAACTCGCTCTGCACACGTGCGTCGACCACATCGAGTCTCCGATCCAACACAGCGCGATCCGGCAAAACATGAGTGCCCACCGGTCCAGACACGGCTGAGCAGAGGTTTTCGCGGGAAGTAATGATTGCCTCGCGCCCTCCCTGCATCAGAAATCGCAATACCGATTCGACTTTAGGTCCCATGTTGCCCGGCGGAAAGTGCCCGGCATCGGCATACTGCTGCAACTCGCTGCAACCAACCATGTGCAGCGGTCTTTGCGTTGGCTTCTTGTAATCCAGGTACACGTAATCCGTGTCGGTGGAAATGACGAACCGGTCCACTCCCAGACGCGACGCCAGCAGCGCGGAAGCGCGATCTTTGTCAATCACGGCTTCGACGCCCTCCAATCTGCCCTCCCGCCATGCTACGGGGATGCCCCCGCCTCCGCAGGCGACGACCAGCACGTTCCGTTCAGTCAGATCGCGGATGATTTCGAGTTCTATGATGTCCAGCGGTTCGGGCGAAGGCACCACCCGCCGATAGCCGCGCGCCGCATCTTCCACAATTTCCCAGCCCAACAGGCGCTTGCGCTCCTCAGCAGCGGCGCGAGAGTAAAACGGGCCAATCGGTTTGCTCGGACGCCTCATGGCCGGATCATCCAGTGAGACCACGACCTGAGTCAGCACCGTCACCACTGACACGTGCAAACCCGCCAGCCCAAGTTCCGTATCGAGGGATTGCTGCAAGAGGTAGCCGATTTCGCCCTGGGTCGAGGCATCACAGACATCGAGCGGTTGTCCCGGGACCTGGCTCGCTCCTCTTTCCGAGCGCAAGAGTGCCGCCCCTACCTGCGGCCCATTGCCATGGGTGAGAACGATGCGGTGGCCATCACGCACCAGCTTGACGACTTCTGCCGCCGTGTGTTGCGCGTTCACCAACTGCTCAGCGATTGTGCCTTTTTGGCCAGCGCGAATCAGCGAGTTCCCGCCTACCGCCAGCAGCATGGTCTTCATGGCTTCCTGTTACGCGTGCACCAGTTCCGGAATCGTTACCGGACGGACCAGCCCTACCGGAACGTCCTTCATCAGTTCCAACATGATCGCCTTTTGGACGTGCAGCCGGTTTTCCGCCTGCTGAAAGACAACTGAGCGCGGCGAGTCAATCACGTCGTTAGTCACTTCCTCACCGCGATGTGCCGGCAGGCAGTGCATAAAGATGGCATCACTCTTGGCGCAGGCGAAAAGGTCTGAATTCACCTGATAGCTCCAGAAATTCTTGAGCCGCCCGGATGCTTCGGCCTCCTGCCCCATGCTCGTCCACACATCGGTGTAAACCACATCCGCCGCCAACACCGCTTCTTTCGCGCTATCCGTGATGCGGCAGCTTCCTCCTGTCTTTCGAGCTCGCTCCGAGGCCCAGGCGATCGCATCCGCTTTCGGCTCATGGCCCGGAGGCGTTGCCACTACAACATTCGCGCCGAGTTGGGCACCCGCGAACATCAGCGAGTGCGCGACGTTGTTTCCATCACCGACGTATGCGACTTTCAAACCCTCGAGCCTGCCTTTGACCTCCCACATGGTCAGGAAGTCCGCCATCGCCTGGCAGGGATGGCTGTAGTCGGTCAGCCCGTTGATGATCGGAATCCCGGCATACTCCGCCATCTGTTCAACAACCGAGTGTGCGAAGGTCCGAATCATGATGCCCTGCACCATGCGCTCCAGATTTTTCGCTACGTCATACACCGATTCGCGCGTGCCGAGGTTGATTTCCGCGGGAGAGAGGTAGACTGAAAAACCGCCCAGTTGCTGGATGCCGACATCAAAAGTCACCCGCGTCCGCAACGAAGGCTTTTCGAAAACCATGGCCAGAGTTTTCCCTCTGAGCGCTTCGCTGTAGACATCAGGGTAGGCTTTGATCTGCCGGCCCACCAACAAAATGTCTTGAATCTCCTGCGGAGAGAAATCTCTGATCGAAACAAAATCCTTGGTGTTCATCGCCCCACCCCCGCTGGCACTTCAATTTGCGCCAGGATCTCAGCCAGCCCCGGATGCGTAAGTTCTTCGACCTCATAAGTAACCCGCAAACTGGGTTTGCTAATTTTGATGACTCGCGCCAGGTCAATTGGCGTAGCGATTAAAACCAGGTCGCACGGCACGCTGTTGATGGTCTCTTCCAGTTCATGCCGCTGCATAACGCTGTAGCCCATCGCTGGCAGAAGATTGGTCATGTGTGGATAGCGGTCAAAAGTGCTGCGAATGGAGCCCACCGCAAAAGGCTTCGGGCATACCAACTCGGCCGCTCCCCATTGCCGCGCGGCCACGACTCCGGCGCCATAGGGCATTTCACCGTGGGTCAGGGTCGGGCCATCTTCCACCACCAGCACACGTTTCCCTTTCACCAGTTCAGGCGTAGGCGCGGAAACCCGGCAGGCGGTTTCGAGAATCCTGGCTTTGGGATTGCTTGCGTGAATGTTGTGCCGGACGGTCTCGACGTCATGCCGCGCGGCCGTATCCACTTTGTTGATCACGACAACATCGGCGCGCCGCAGGTTCACTTCTCCTGGAAAATACGACAATTCATGTCCGGGGCGAAGGGGATCGGCCACCACGATTTCCAGATCGGACTTGTAGAACGGAGTATCGTTGTTCCCTCCATCCCACAGGATGATGTCTGCTTCCTTCTCTGCCTGGCGCAAGATCTTCTCGTAGTCCACGCCCGCATACACAACGGTTCCCTGACGGATGTGCGGTTCGTACTCCTCCCGTTCTTCGATGGTGCATTGCTGGAAATCTAGATCGTCCACGGTGGCAAAGCGCTGTACCGCCTGCACCACCAGATCGCCGTAGGGCATGGGATGGCGGATCACTACCGGCTTCCAACCTTGGCGGCGTAACTCAGAGGCCACCAGTCGCGACAGCGGACTCTTGCCGCAGCCGGTTCGTACCGCGCAAATGGAAACCACTGGCAGTGACGACTTGAGTTGAGTGCGATCGGTCCCCAACAACCAAAAATCCGCGTCGGCAGCCACCACGCGCGATGCAAGATGCATCAGGTTCTGGTGCGATATATCGCTGTAGGCAAATACCACCGCATCCACCCGCTCGTCGGTTATCAGTTTTTCCAGGTCCTTCTCTTCAAAAATCGGTATCCCGTCGGGATATTGCAGACTGCCTGCCAGCTCCGCCGGGTATCGGCGGTTGGAAATGTCGGGGATTTGTGTGGCAGTGAAGGCAACGACCTGGTAGTCAGGATTGTTGCGAAAAATTACGTTGAAATTATGGAAATCTCTGCCCGCCGCACCCAGAATGAGGATTCTTTTCATGGCTTTTCTCCTGCCGCACTTATCCTTGAACCTCAAGTATGTTCTCGCGCGGCAAAGCGCATGGCAGTGCTGCATATCACCGAGACGTGTGATTTCCGCGTAAGCGAGGCTTCATAACGCGACCAGCGTCACAACTCAATGAAAAACAAGGCATAATCTGATTAGAAAGGCGGGACTCACCCTCGACCCCGGGGGCGGAAGCAGAGCGTATGAAGACAATAAGGCATGGCAATACGCAACCCAGACGCTACGAACCGAACTGAATGCCTCTACGCTCGCGCCCCAGCGCCACCACCACCGCCGCCAGGGTGAACACCACAAACGCTGTAAGAGCCATTGCGTTTGCGTAGCTGGTACGCTGGGCGAGAATCGCCTCCACGTAGCCGACCGAGCCGGCTAAAAGCACGCCACACTGGTAAGCGAATCCGGGAAGGAATCCGCGCACCGAGTCAGGTGACAATTCCGAGAGGTGCGCCGGAATAATGCCCCACGCTCCCTGGACCATGAACTGAATCAGGAAAGCTCCAACGACCAGCAGTCTCAGCGACGGGGCGTAGGCCCACAGAGGAACGACCGCGACCGCGCAGACGAGTGCGGTGGCCATCGCCCGCCGCCGTCCAAAGCGGTCGGACAAAAAGCCCACCAGCAGGCCTCCGAGAATCGCTCCTACCATTGAGACCGCAGTGACCACCGCGCGCTGGGTCGGCTTCATGCCCCACTGGCGTTGCAGAAAGGTTGGGAACATATCCTGCGTGCCGTGCGAGGCAAAGTTCATCATCATCATTAATAGGGTTAAATAGAGAAACAACTTCCAGTGGGATAATATCTCGCGGCCCAGATTGCTCCAGCTCGAGTGACGAGTCTTCTTCCACACTTCTGACTCTTTCACTCGGAAGCGGATGAAAAGCCCCAGCAGCGCGGGCAGCCCTCCGATGAAAAACATCGGTCGCCATCCCCAGCGTGGAAAAACAAAATAGAAACACACCGCCGCCAACAGGTAGCCTAGAGCGTATCCCTGCTGCAACATCCCGGAGAGAAACCCGCGCAGCCGGGGTGGAACTTTTTCCATGGCAAGCGAAGCGCCCACGCCCCACTCTCCGCCCATGCCAATACCAAACAACGCCCGCAGCACCAGAAAGGTAGTAAAACTATGCGCGAACCCAGTGAGCACCTCGACCACGGAGTAAAAGACGAGGTCGATCATCAAAGGGATGCGGCGCCCGTAGCGATCAGCCATCAATCCAAAGATGAACGCGCCCACCGGACGGAACGCCAGGGTGAGTGTGATCGAAAGAGCAATCTCTGCGTCGGACCGGTGAAATTCCCGAGCGATGGCCGTTAGTGACAAGACCACCAAAAAGAAGTCGAACGCGTCAAGCGTCCATCCGAGGAATCCCGCAAGTACCGCGGGGCCGTGGCCTTCCTTGGCCAGAGCAGTAGTCGGCGAAGTCACGCAGTCTTCCGGAACGGTCGAATCCGCTGGGGTCAAGCTTTCTCCTTATTTCCCGCGGCGACCACTATAAACGAATCAGGTTTCACTTGAACCATGCCGTAGGTTTTCCGCATGCGGTGCCCGCCCCGTCTCCATAGGCGCGTCAGGTCGCATCTTTTCGAAAAATCAGAAACTTCCGCGATCGCCGGCAGGTGTGTGTAGACGCGTCAGGTCGCGGACGCAGGGACGATCACTCCCCGGCAACTGCCCAGTCCAATGCGACGGAACCCGTCTCGCTCGCAGAATCCCCGAAGGATGACCTCGTCTCCATCTTCCAGAAATCTCCTCTGCTCTCCCGTCGGCAGCGTTACCGGATCCTTGCCGCGCGAAGTTAACTCCAACAGACATCCCCGCGCCGTTTTGTCCGCGCCCGACACAGTTCCGCTCGCCAGCAAATCTCCAGGCCGCAGATTGCAGCCATTGCTCGCGTGGTGCGTTAGCATCTGCGCCATGGTCCAGTACATGTCGCGAAAATTGCTGCGACCTAAAACCACAGGAGCGATGCCGGCTTCGTGCATCCGAGGCGACAACAGAGAGACTTCCAGCCACAGGTTAAGACCACCAAATTCCTGATCGCTCTGACTGAAAAGGTAAGGCAATGGCACCGGATCACCTTCCGCACGCGCAATGGCAGATGTACGAAACGGAGCGAGCGCGTCCATCGTCACCACCCACGGCGAAAGCGAAGTAGTAAAACTCTTCCCCAGAAAAGGTCCCAGCGGCTGATATTCCCAAGCCTGAATGTCGCGCGCCGACCAATCATTCACCAGGCAGATTCCGAAAATATGTTCTTCCGCCTCGCCGATTGGAATGGTTTCTCCCAACCGATTTCCGGCGCCCACAAAGAAGCCCAGTTCCACTTCGTAATCCAGCGTCTTGGTGGGTCCGAATTTCGGAGCTTGATGCGGATCGGCGTCGCCACCAAGCGTCTGGCCCGACGGCCGCCGCACCGCCGTTCCCGTAGGCACCAGCGAAGAGGCACGACCGTGATAGCCAACCGGAATGTACTTGTAATTCGGCAGCAGCGGATTGTCAGGGCGGAACAGCTTCCCAACATTGGTGGCGTGGAAAATCGACGCGTAGAAATCCGTATAGTCGCCGACCGCCGCGGGCAGAAGCATGTCAACATCAGACTGCGCCACGAGGTGGCTCGATGCGGACTGCCGATCGGACGCAGGCGTGTCCTCACGCAAAATAGCATGAAGGCGCCGGCGCAAAGCATGCCTGGGACCGGCATCGAGTGCCATCAGCGAATTCAACGAATCGGATGAGCAAGCATTCGCCGCCAGCCGCACACTCTCATCCGCAAGCAAGCCCTCACTCTGCATTCCCGCAAGGTCAAGAATGCGCTCTCCAATCGCAACTCCGACTCTCGCCTCCGAGCCCGCATTGCGTCGCCGGAAAACTCCAAAAGGCAAATTCTGGACGGGGAAATCCGACCCAGCAACGTTGGCGGATTCAACCCAACTCTGCACTTTGGAATCATGAGTCTCGTCGAGAACAGGTTTCATAGCAGATGTTTCATACAACAGGTTTCACAATAGGCTTTGAAGGAGCGCGGCCCCAGCCGCGCCGTTTCCCATGCTCTGCGCACTCTAATCGCAACGCTCATAGCAGGTGTAGAGACCGGAGGTCGTCGGTCGACTCCGTAAACGAACACGAACCAAACGAAAGCGCGAAACTCCGGCGCGCCGTGGCGATTTCATGCCGGCTGAGCCGATGCTGGCGCCATCCCACTCCTTCCGAATCGAACTGGAATGCCCCCGCCGACTGCTCCTCAAGCAATTGAACGGCAATTGGGGGTTCCATCCCTGCCCGCAAAAAAGCAGCTGCCAGAAAAACGTTTATGAAACCGTGCATCGTTCCCGATGGGCTGTCGCTCTGATAAGTAAACCGGTGCACCGACCGCAGCGGATGGTGCAGTCCCGCGGTCGCTTTGAAAGGCACATTGCCCACCGCACACAGCCGAATGAATTCAATCACGCTCTCGGGAGCAGGAAACTTGTCAGCCGTCTCGCCGCCCGTCCTGATCTTTGCTCTGCGTCCGCAGCCGGCTACCGCCGCAATGCACTCGCTGGAATTCGACAGCGGAATTTCGAAATAGGCCGCAAGCTCTTCCGGGATGATTCCAGAAAACCGCGTGACCTCGCCGGCGCTGGCAACTTTCACCTCAACCGACTCGACAACAGCCCTTCGAACCGAACTGGAGCTCATATTTCGAACACTGAACTTGCGAATGCGAGCGACCTCCGCAACCGGATCGGAGCCCAGAAGAACCGATAGCCGCAATTCCGTAAAGCCCGTGCCATGCGTCGGAGTTGGCAATCCGGCCACCGCTTCTTCGAACTCACCCAGTCGCGCGACAGGAACCACAAAACGCCCGAGAATCCAGTTCGAATCCGACCGCAAGTATGCGTCGTAGTTAGCCACAGACGCCGCCATGGCCAACGAAGCAGGAGGAAATAATCCCGCATAGTCGATCAGGTCACGCAGCAGAGCGCCGATGGCATCCACTGCGTCCGCGGAATTTCTCACCGTCTGAAACGTTTGCAGATTCATTGGTTCGTGTCAGGGCATCGCTTCAGCGATGCCGAAAGCCGCCCGGAATCAGACGCCCCTTTAGGGGCAGGGCGGAACTCCAACTCTCTCCGCAGCTTACTAACCGCCCGATCCCTTGAACTTCTTCCGCAATCCCTGCCAGCACTCGAAGTACTGATGATCAAGCTGCGAAGTCTCCAACGCAAACTTCGTCGGTTGACATACGAAGCGGGTCTCGAACATGAACGCCATGGTGTCGCCGAGATAGACCGGCTTCAATTCCGCCTTGCTAGCCTTCTCAAATGTTTCCGCATCCGGCCCGTGACCAGCCATGCAATTGTGTAGGCTGGCGCCGCCCGGCACGAATCCTTCCGCCTTGGCGTCATATTCACCGCGGATCAACCCCATAAACTCGTTCATGAAATTACGATGGAACCACGGCGGCCGGAACGTATGCTCGGAAACCATCCATCGCGGCGGAAAGATTGCGAAGTCAACATTGGCCGTGCCCGGAATTTCGGAAGGCGAAGTCAGCACCGTGTAAATCGACGGGTCCGGATGGTCGAAGGTCACGGTGTTAATGCAGTTGAAATTCGCCAGATTGTACTTGTAGGGCACATAGTTTCCGTGCCAAGCGACGACGTTCAGCGGGGAATGATCGATCGCCGCCGCCCACAACCTTCCTTGGAACTTGGTCACAATTCGAAAATCGCCTTCAATGTCCTCGAACGTCGCGACTGGAGACAGAAAGTCGCGCGGATTCGCCAGTCCGTTTGCGCCAATCGGCCCAAGGTCCGGCAGACGAAGCAGCGCACCATAGTTCTCGCAGACATAACCGCGCGCTTCTTTCTCCAGAAGCTCGACGCGGAAACGAATTCCCCGTTGAATCACCGCAATCTCGCCAGGACCGGCCTCTAGAATACCCATCTCCGTGCGCAGCAGCAGCCGTCCCTTCTGCGGCACGATCAACATCTCTCCGTCGGCATTGTAGAAAAACCGCTCCGTCATCGAAGCGTTGGCAACATAGATGTGAATCGCAACGCCCGCATGAGTATGCGTGTTTCCATTGCCCGCCATGGTAATCAGGCCGTCGACGAAGTCGGTGCGCTGTGCAGGAGCCGGAACTGGAATTGGAGTCCAACGCAACTGGTTTGGCGGCGTCGGCACCTCATCAAAAGGCGCGCTGCGCAACAGGTTTGGGCTAATCGGTTCGAAGGGCTTGTGCGCCACCGACGGACGGATCCGGTAAAGCCACGTGCGGCGATTGACGACGCGCGGCGCTGTAAATGCCGTGCCGCTCAATTGTTCCGCGTACAACCCATGTGCAACTTTCTGCGGAGAATTCTGCCCGCGCGGCAACACACCTTCCACCGACTCGCTGGCAAACTCGTTGCCGAATCCCGACTGGTAACGCAATTCGGCCTTCCCGGTTGCGTTGGTCGGTCTTGCATCCGTCATTCTCGCTTTAGCCATCGCCTACAGATTCCCTCGTCGCGCCTGCTCCATCTCGATCGATTCAAACAGCGCCTTGAAATTCCCTTTGCCAAATCCGCGGCTGCCCTTGCGCTGAATGATTTCAAAGAACACGGTCGGCCGATCCTCCACCGGCTTTGAGAAAATCTGCAATAGATAGCCTTCCTCGTCGCGGTCCACAAGTATACCGAGCGTACGCAACTCTGCCAGGGATTCTTCCACCGGCCCGACCCGCGACGTCAGCGCATCATAATAGGTGTCGGGAACGCGCAGAAAGTCGAGCCCGTTGCGCTGCAATTTCCCTACTGTGTACAGAACATCCTTGCACTGCAGCGCGATGTGCTGCGCCCCTGCTCCTCCATAGGCGTCGATGTATTCCTGAATCTGGCTTTTGTTGCGCGCCGCGGCAGGTTCATTGATCGGAAATTTTACCGAGTGCGAATCGTCCGACATCACGATGCTCATCAACGCGCTGTACTCGGTCGAAATATCCTTGTCATCGAAAGTGATGTAGCGATGAAACCCGAAGACGCGGGTATAGTAATCCGCCCAGTACTGCATTTTGCCGAGTTCCACATTCCCCACGATGTGGTCAACCCGCAGAATGCCGCAGTCGTCCCCCGCCAGAGGCGCCGCCACGAACCCCGGTAGAAACGGCCCATCGTAATCCTTATATGAGATCAGCGAGTGAATCGTGTCGCCATAAGTATGGACCGCGGCCCGTCGAATGGCGCCGTGTTCATCCTTTATGTCATGCGGTTCCTCGGCTGGCTGCGCTCCTCGCCGGACTGCTTCCGCAAACGCCTCGTCCGCGTCCTCCACTTCCAACGCGATATCGCGCACGCCATCTCCATGCTTCCGGATGTGGTCCGCCGCCAAGTCATCCGGCGTCATGGGCGTAGTTAGGATGAAATTCGCCTTGCCCTGGCTCATCGCATAAGAAGCGCGCTGACGCTGACCCGTTTCTAGTCCGCTGTAAGCAACCTGTGAAAAGCCGAACCCGTTGCGGTAAAAATAGGCCGCTTGCCGGGCGTTGCCCACCCAGAATTCGACGTGGTGAATGCGTTTCAGCTTAAGTGGATTCTCCATCCCCTCGCTCTCCCGGATCCCATCTTCGCATACCACCGCGCGTTCAACCCACTCTTCCCGTGACTCTGCGCACACCCCGGACCGTTGCAGTCGTTCGTCGCGATCATTGTGTTTCAATCGAAACTATTTCTCCTTCATGCTTCCCCACCCCGCGGTAGTTCACCGACACAACCCGATTCTTCCACTCGCAGGAAAACTGCTCCTCCCCAATTACCAGCAACGATTTGTAATCCGAAGTATGCAGTTTGTAAGTCGTCATGCCACTCAGGATAATAACCGTAGCCTCGGGAGCCTTCGAGCAGTCACTACTCACAATCTTGCCTTTCAGAAATTGCACCGGCCCAATCGTCCCCGGCTTGACAGGCGGGGGTTTCGGCGCCGCATCCGTTTCCTCGTCTTCCGCAGGACTGGCAGCCGCGGCCGGCGCACTAGTCCCCGCCGCAGGGGTGCTAGCCGCGCCCGCGGGGACGACGCTTTCCCCCGCGCGCTGCGGCCGCACTCCATACTTCTGCAGCGTGTCTAAGTCTTCCAACTGCTGCCTAGCCGCCGCTGCGGCCGCCCGATCCGGTCCCGCCTTCAGCCGCGTAAACACTTCCCGCGCCAGATCCCACTTCTTCCCGCCAACATATATCTGCCCCAGGTTGAACTGATACTCCACATTCCGCGGTGCCAGAGCAATCGCCTGCCGTTGCGCCTCCAGCGCAGAATTGATTCCGCCCCCCTCCACTCGCGCCATGGCCAGCATGTTATAAGCATCGGCTAGCTCCGGATACCAATCCGCGACCGCCCGCAGATCCTGCATCATATTCGCCAGCCCCTGCATCTCCTGCCGCGTGGCCTGCGCCATCTGATACTTCAGCGTCGAGCGGTAATACCAAATCCACGGATCCCGCGGATTCAACTCCGTAGCCTTCTCCAGTTCATCAGCGGCCGAGTCGAACTTCTTCTGGCGAAGATCATCCCGCGCCAATCCGCGATGTGCTGCCTCATTGTCTTTTGCATCAGCCGTCAGCAACTGCAAATCCTGCAGCGCCTGATCGCGATGCTCCGGAACGCGCGCCATCACATCGCCAATCACCGCTCGCGCGTCTTCATCCTTTACCGAAGTGACTGCCATCCCGATCTCGTCCGCGTCAAAAGGCAGGGCGATATGAACTGACTGCTGCACGTCCACCGGATCGGCAATCGGCTTCTTCGCCTGATCGAGCGCAATTCCCAAACCGCTCTGGGATTTGAAATAGGCCTTCACCGCCTCTTCCATCTGCGCCGGCGACATATCAAACGCCTGCACGATCGCTTTCTCCACCGGCACTTTCTGGTTCAGCACCAGGTCGAAGTAAGTCCCGGCCTCCGGCATCTTATTCTTATTCACCAGATAGTGGACGACCATCCAAGACTGCGCGTAGTACAAGGTGTTATGCGTCCCCTCGCGCGTTCCCGACCCGTCATGCTTCATTGCCAGCAGGTCCACCATAGACAGCCACACCGGCGAACTCAACAACTGCGTCAGCGATTGTGGCGTCTTCGGATTCCGCCGCATTTCATCGAAAGCGTCCTCGTGCCACTCCGGCGCCAGTTCCGGATCGCCTCCAATCTCCACTTGCTTGCCAATTTGTATCGACCCAAAGTATTCCGCCAGCCCTTCGTCAAACCAGCCCTGCGCCGGAGGGTAGTTGTAATTCAGAAGATAGTGCGCCAGCGGATGCGCCACCGCCCGCCACGGATCAGCTTCAAAAAGATTCAGCACGATATAAATCCGATCCGGCCCCGGTACATAAAACCCGCTCGCCATGTTCTGTTTCGCCGGAGCAACCACCCCATACTGCTTGTCGCTCTTAAGCGCGATAACCGTAATCGGCACCGACATCTTCAACTTGTCTTTCAGAAGCAGTTGTCCAAAAACCGCCCGCATCTGCTCCATCCGCAGAGCAACTTCCCGTCCGCGCTTGTCCCCCGCATCCGTGAGCACGGAGAAATGCGCGGTGTGCACTTCGATCCACTTGGGTTCGTCCTTGGCAAATGTCAGAGGCGGCGCAACGATGCTCATCACGGGAAGCACGACCAGTAGCACGCCAACTCGGACCACGAACTTCGCCGTGTTAAGGGGATGGCGGTGTCTTATGATGAACATGGCAAGTTCCATGAAATGCTAGCACGTTACCTGACAGACACATCACAACCGCGGCCGCGAGCAGCGGAATTGCGGAAATCTCGGTGCACCCCGGAGCCACACTAACGCATCCAAACTCTTTACCTCAATTGATCTCGACGAGGCTCAACGTGAAAATACCCCGACTCACCATCGCCGCGTGTTCTATGTTCTTGGCGCTCACTGCGGTCTCTGCCCAAACTCCGCCGTCTGACACAACCCTGACCAAGAACCCTGTCTACGAGAAGAACTGCGCCAAGTGTCACGGCAAAACCGCCGAGGGCCGCCACTTCGGTGGACCATCGCTGATCTCCGAAAAAATCACCGCCACCTCCGCGGACGACCTGCGCAACATCATAGCCAATGGCAAAGGCCGCATGCCCAAGTACGCCAGCAAACTAACACCGGAAGAAATCGACACTTTCGTGCAGCAAATCAGGTCCAGCAAATCAAAGCCCTGAACAAGAAGTAAATCGCTGGTGGAGAGACGGGCGCCCTCGCCCGTCGCCTTTTCTCCCGATCCCCATCAATTAAATAGCCCGCCCGGATCAACCAAAACTCCTGTGGTACAGTAGCGGGTTTCCACATCTCGACTTATTTCGGCAATTTAAGGAGTCGCCATGCAAAGCCGCATTTTGGGCACGACCATGCCCGTTCTTGAATTCGTGCTCGAGCCGAACGATTCCGTCATCTCCGAAGCTGGAGAACTTTCCTGGATGACCAGTTCGATCCAGATGACAACTCACACCCAGTTAGGCGGAGGCGGAGGAATTTTCGGCGCCATCAAGCGCGTGGCCGGCGGCGGAACCCTGTTCATGACCGAATACCGTGCCAGCGGCGCGCGCGGCGAGATAGCTTTCGCCACTCAACTTCCCGGCCACATCGTGCCCGTCGAAGTCAGCGCCGGCCATGAGTACATGATTCACCGGCACGGCTTCCTCTGCGCCACTCCCCAAATTCAAGTCGGAGTCGGATTCCAACAATCGCTAGGCGCTGGTATCTTCGGCGGCGACGGCTTCCTCCTGCAACGCCTCAGCGGACAAGGCACTGCGTGGCTCGAACTCTCCGGCGAGCTTGTAGTCAAAGACCTTCAGCCCGGAGAAACTCTGCGCGTCCATCCCGGCCACGTCGGCGCTTTCCAGTCCAGCGTTTCGTTTCAGATCACCACCGTCCCCGGAATCAAGAACATGATTTTCGGCGGCGACGGAATTTTTCTCGCCGCATTGACCGGCCCGGGCCGCATCTGGCTGCAAACTCTCCCTATCTCGAAACTAGCTCACAAGCTCATGGAATACATGCCCCGACCCTCCCGCGATGCGGCCAAGGGAGGAGTAGTCGGCGGAATCGTAGGCTCCATTTTGGAGGGAATGAAATA
>Ga0209890_10000026_pt1 | contig 68035 bp, 59 predicted proteins | sample OrgsoiDNA2013049_FD_185799 | JGI IMG/M metagenome (GOLD analysis project Ga0209890, IMG submission 185799) | Permafrost soil microbial communities from the Arctic, to analyse light accelerated degradation of dissolved organic matter (DOM) -... | ecosystem: Environmental > Terrestrial > Soil >... | reverse complement strand
CGCTGTGGGCCCGTGAGAGGGGCAAAGCCCCTCCCACGGAGCGAGCGAAGCGAGCGCTCTTTAGCCCTTCTTCTTCTTGAGCTCGTCGTCGGCGATCTTCTTGAACGTCTCCCACGGGTAGGCGCCGTTGATCTTGCGTCCGTTGATGAACACGGCCGGCGTCCCGTTCACGCCCACCGCCTGGCCTTCTTTGGTTTCGGACTGGATCTGGTCCTTGTACTTTTGTGCGTCGAGGTCGGCCTTGAACTTCGCCATGTTGAGGCCGAGATCCTGGGCGTACTTCTCCAGGTTGGCGCGATCGAGCGCGGTGTTGTTCTCGAACAGCTTGTCGTGCATCTCCCAGAACTTCCCCTGGGCGCCCGCCGCCATGGCCGCTTCGGCCGCCGGCTCCGCGTTGTTGTGGAACGGGAGCGGATAGTTCTTCCAGACCATGTGCACCTTGCCGCCGTACTCCTTCTCCAGCTGCGACAGCTGCGGCTCGACCCGCTTGCAGAACGGGCACTGGAAGTCGGAGAAGATCACCACCTGCAGCGGTGCGTTCTTCGACCCCTTGGCCTGCCCGCCCGCCGCCGACACCTTGTAGACCGTGGTGTCCTGGTCGGGCGTCTTCTCCGCACCCGCCTGCGGGGCAGCGGCCGGCGCGGCGGGAACCTCGGTCTTCGCGTCCTTCATCAACGCGTCGTAGATCTTGGCCTTCGGTGTTCCCTTGGCGATCATCGAGTCGGTGACCTTCAGCTCCTCGTCGATCTTGGCCTTGAACATCTCGTAAGGCTGCGCGCCCGAGAGGAACTTGCCGTTGACGAAGAAGGCCGGCGTGCCGTGCGCGCCGATCTTGCCGCCCGCGGCCGAGTCGGCCTCGATCGCCTCTTTGCCCTTCTGCGCGTCGAGCGCCGCCTTGAACTTGCCCATGTTGAGGCCGAGCTCCTGGGCGTACTTCTCGAACGTCGCGCGATCCTCGTGCGCCTGGTCGGCGAACAGCTTGTCGTGCATCTCCCAGAACTTCCCCTGCTCGCCGGCGGCACGCGCCGCGATGGCCGAGGGGAGGGCGTTGGGGTGGAACGGCAGCGGCAGGTCGCGCCAGACGACGCGCACCTTCCCCTTGTAGTCGTCCATCACCTTGGTGATGGTCGGTTCGACGCGGCTGCAGAACGGGCACTGATAGTCCGACCACTGCACGATCGTCACGGGGGCGTCCTTGGCCCCCTTCATCGGGGCGCCCTTGATGTCGGCGCGGAAGCGCGTGTTCGCGTCGGGCTCACCAGGGTGCGCGGCCGCGGGCGGCGGCGCGGCCGCCTTGTCGAGCCCGCTCTGGATGAGCGCGGCGTAGACCTGTCCGCGCGGCGTGCCGGCGGCGATCTTGGCGTCCGCCTTCTTGAGCTCCTCGTCGATGGTGCTCTTGAACGCCTCGATCGGCTGGGCGCCGCGGAGGTTGCGACCGTTGATGAAGAAGTTGGGGGTGCCGCGTGCGCCGAACTTCTCGGCGTCGGCCATGTCGCGCTTGATGCGCTCCTTACCCTCTTCCTTGTCCATCGCTTCTTTGTACTTCGACATGTTGAGCCCGATCTCCTGGGCGTACTTATCGAGCGAGGGGCGGTCGAGGTTCTGCTGCCCGGCGAACATCTTGTCGTGCATCTCCCAGAACTTCCCCTGGGCGCGCGCCGCCTCGGCCGCCAGGGCCGCCGGCATGGCGTTCTGGTGAAACGGCAGCGGGTTGTGGCGGTAGGCGACCGCGATGTCCTTGCCGTAGTCCTTGAGCAGCGTGTCCACCGTGCCATTGGCGCGGCTGCAGTACGGGCACTGGAAGTCGGAGAACTCGATCACGGTGACCTTCGGCTGGTTGCCGCCGCGAATCGGCGCATCGCCGACGGCCACCTTGTAGACCTCGGTGCCGGCGCCCGGACCCTTGCCCGCTGCGGGAGCAGTCGGGGACGCCTTGGCCCCCTTCATGAACGCGGCGTAGACCATCGCCGGCGGAGTTCCCTTGGCGATCAGCTTGTCGGCGCGCGAGATCTCGTCGTCGATGACCTTCTTGAACTCCTCGTACGGCTGCGCGCCCGTCACGTTGCGCCCATCGATGTAGAAGTTCGGCGTCCCCTGCACGCCGATCTGCTTGCCGGCCGCCAGATCGGCGTCGACCCGCGCCTTGCCCGAATGCGTGTCGAGGGCGCTCTTGAACTTGTTCATATCGAGACCGATCTCCTGCGCGTCCTTCTCGAGGCCCGCCCGGTCCAGCGCCTGCTGGTTGCCGAACATCTTGTCGTGCATCTCCCAGAACTTCCCCTGCGCCTCGGCGGCCACGGCCGCCTCGGCGGCCAGCGGCGCGTTGTTGTGGAACGGCAACGGGTTGTGGCGGAAGAAGAGCCGGACCTGCTTCGGATAGTCCTTCAAGATCTTGTCGACGGTCGGGACGACGCGGCTGCAGAACGGGCACTGAAAGTCGGAGAACTCGACGATCGTCACCTTGGCGTCGGCCGGTCCCTTCATCGGTCCTTCGAGCGGCACCCGGACGCGATCGACGCCGTCGCTCGGCCCTTGGGCGGTCGGCATCGCCGCCGCCGTGGGCGAATTCGAAGTGTCCTTATCACGCGTCGCCAGGCGCCCGAGGCCGTATCCGCCTCCCAGCACGACCAGCAACAATGCCAATACGGTTCCTTTTTTCATGATGAGCTCCATTTACGAGAAGACGAAAATGCCGCGCGACAAATAAGACAGGCACCTGCGGGGGCGCGGCCCTCCCCACACGCGCGTCAAACCGGAGATCTCGAGACCTCGAACCGTGCTGGCTCAGGCGCGAGGTGGTCGATCCGGCGGCGCGAGCACGCGGGCCGGGATCGTTCGACTCGAAACGTCTGAATGATTGCGCGCGCCGGTCGGAGCGAGACCAGGGAGGGCGAACAGCGCCAGTGGTTGCACGTCGGGCGCCGACCAGCGGCCGACATCCTGGGCGCCGCTGGAGCTGACGCCGCGATTGCTCTGGGCGCGGCGGGGTGCCGCCACGAGCGATCCGGTCGGTTGCTCGCTGTCGGGAAATCGCGAGACCCGGTACCAAAGATTGAGCGGCGGCTCGCTGCATTCGCCGGTCGCCACCGCCGGCGCATCGGGCGTCGTCGGGCAATCGACCTCGGCCGGCGTCGCGTAGTCGCGCGGGCCGTCGTCAGTCGCCGCCTGCGCGTCGGCCGAATCGTCAACGGCCGTGGCGCCCCAGGCACCATCGCAGCTCGCCGGCCACCCAGGACAGGTGACGCTCGCCGACGGCATGGCCGGGACGACAGAGAGGACGAGGGTGAAGACGAGTCCGAGCAAGGGGGCGAGTCCTAGAAGTCCTACAGAAAGCGCCTGAAAGTTACTCCACCGCGGGGGTCCCAGCAAGCCGGCGTCATGAACCTGTCGTCTGTCATTGCGAGCTCGGCCGCAGATTATTGCCGAGTCCCCACCGGTAGAGGTGACGAATGAATTACAAATGACCCCGTCCTCGGAAAATGATCGACGGCGTGATTTCCAGTCAGGCAGAGCCCGGGGACGGTCTCGAGAAGACCTCGCTCTTCGAGCTCGGGGCTCTCTTCGGGCGTTTGGGGGCGACCGCCTTCGGGGGGCCGGCAGCCCACATCGCCATGATGCGCGACGAGGTCGTCGTCCGGCGCGGGTGGCTGACCGATGCTCGGTTTCTCGATCTTCTCGGCGCCACGAACCTGATCCCGGGGCCGAACTCGACGGAGATGGCCATCCACATCGGGTGGTTGCGTCGCCGCTGGGCGGGGCTGGTCGTCGCCGGCGTGAGCTTCATCGTTCCGGCGATGCTCATCACCGGCGCCCTCGGCTGGGCTTACGTGAGGTTTGGCAAGCGGCCGGAAGTCTCCTGGCTGCTCTGGGGCGTAAAGCCCATCGTCGTCGTCGTCGTCCTGCAGGCCCTCTGGAACCTGGCTCCGTCGGCGGCGCGCAGCTGGCTGTTGCGGATCGTGGGCGCAGTGGCGGCGCTCGCCGTGGCACTGGGGGTCGATGAGCTGATGATTCTGTTCGGGTCGGCGGCCATCGTCGCCGCGATCCGGGCGCGCCCGAAGCAGGGCGAAGCCTCGCTTAGACAGTTCCTTCCGGTGTACCCGGCGGCGGCTGGCGCGACAGCTGTCGGCGCGGTCACCCTGTCGGGACTGTTCGGCGTGTTCTTGAAGATCGGGTCCGTCCTGTTCGGCAGCGGTTACGTCCTGGTCGCCTTCCTCCGTGCCGACCTCGTTCAACGGTTGCATTGGCTCACCGAGGCGCAGCTCATCGACGCCGTCGCCGCTGGCCAGGTCACGCCGGGGCCAGTCTTTACGACGGCAACGTTCATCGGCTACTTGCTTGCCGGCCCCCGAGGAGCCCTGGTGGCCACCGCCGGGATCTTTCTCCCGGCGTTCGTTTTCGTCGCGGCGAGCGGACCCTTGGTCCCGAAGTTGAGAGCGTCGCGTGTTGCCGGCGCCTTCCTCGACGGGCTGAACGTCGCGTCGCTCGCTCTGATGGCGGTGGTCACCGTGCAGCTCGGGCGCGCCGCGGTGGTGGATCTCCCGACCGCGCTGCTGGCGCTGGCGGCGGCGATCGCTTTGCTCCGGTTCAAGCTGAATGCCACCTGGCTGATGCTGGCAGGCGCGGCGCTCGGGATCGGGCTGCACCTTGTCGGCCTCAATCGCTGAGGCCGTCCCCTCGAGGAAGTCTGTGCAGCTAGGCGGGACCGGCCTGGGGAATGCCGAAAACGTCACGCATCCGCGGGTACCGAACCTTTGGCTGATCGATACCGTGCAGGCCGACCCGCAACGTCACCGTCGTGCCGTCGCCCCAGGGCCACCAGAGGCCGAACGCGCCGGCGCCGTCGGCGTCGCCGCCCCAGAGGAGCTCTTGCGACGCGCGCAGCCCGCCGCAGGTCTCGGCCAGCGCCTGGACGCCGGCCGGCGCGCCGGCCAGCGTCCCGCTCGACCAGGAGGTTGGGAACACCTCGGCGAACGCCGCGCGCGCGGCGGCTGCGCCCGCGAGCGGAATCGATGAGGCCACGCAGCGCAGCCGGCGGTCGTACGACCAATCGGTCGAGGGCCAGCGCTCGCGCAGCCGTGCCAGAGCGCCGAAAACCGCCTCCCAAGTTGCATCGATCGCCTCGTCGGGGGTCGCCATCCGAAGATGATATCCCCGATCAGTGGGGCATCGCCAGCAAGTGCGCGCGGCGGTCCCTGCTGCTGCGCGCCGAGAGACCCGATGTTGACTGATCTCCGCGATTCCGGCTACAAATGGGTCGGGCAGAGCGCGGCCCGACCCACTATCGGCCGCGAAGGAGACGGGACAATGACCAGGCCTACGAGTGTTCGGAAGGTTGGGGTCCGCAAATGGGCGGGCACGTTCATGGTGGTCGCCGTGGTTTCAGGTGCGATGATTGTCTCCCCGCTGTTGGAGCATCCCGTCCAGGCGCAACAGAGCTGGGCGCCGCAACAGCAGACCTGGGGGCCGCCACAGCCGGGCGCTCCCGCCTACGCCCCTCCGCCGGTCGACACGGCCCGCGCCGTCATGGAGGCGACGCAGGACGCGCAAGCGGACGAGAACGGCGTGCTCTGGTTCTTCGCCGGCTGCCTCCTGGGCATCATCGGCGTCGTGATCGCCGCGGTCGCGGAGCCGACGCCGCCTCCCGCGCGTTTGATGGGTAAGTCACCCGAGTACCTGGCGATCTACACCCAGACCTACAAATCCGAGGGAAAGTCGGCGCAGCTGCGGTCGTCTTTGTGGGGCGTGGGAACGGCGGTCATAGTCGTCGTTGCGATCTACGTGATCCTCATCGTCACGGTCCTGAAGAGCCAGCCGACCTCCACGACGTATTGACGCCCAGGACGATCGGCAGATGGGAGCCTGGGCCGTGTCTGTCGCCGTCGCTTCGACGTTCGTCTCGGCGGCGATTCCCGGCGCTCCCGTTGCGCCGGCTATATCGCTGTCGGCGAGCTTCGTGTTGAAGACCATCGACGCGCAGGGGACCGACACCGTGTCGGGCGCCCTCAGCTTCATCCCGGGCGGCGAGGTTTGCGTGGCGGTCAAGACCCCCACCGTTCAGGAGATGCATCTGTCGCCCCGTGAGCTGGTCATCTACTACCCGGAGCGGGATCTCGCCTTCGTCGCGCACTTCGACCCGTCGCAGCCGCCCCCAATGCTCGACGCGCTGGCGGCCGGGATTGTCGACCCGGGGAGCACGCTCCCTGGCGAATCGAAGCTGCTCGAGCGGAAACGCGAGAACGGCAACCTGGTGACGCGCTGGCGCGTCGTGGCCGGCGGCGCCGAGACCGGCGAGATGCGAACGGTCGAATCGCGCGCCGGGGCGATCTCCCTCGAGCTCAGCGAGAAGTCGGGCAAGCCGCAGCGCCGGTTTACCTTCGGCGATCGGATCCGCGTGGGAACGCACAGCGTCCCGCGGACAATCGTCGCGGATTACTTCGCGGCCGGCGGCGTGCAAAAGCGCGAAGAGCAGTGGTCTCTCGCCGACGTGATCAGGCCCGATCCGCGCCACCCCGCGCAGATCGGTTGCGCCCACCTCCGGCCAGAGACGAAGATTCAGACGTTGCAATGGTGAGCCGGACATCGGGTCGCGCGGGGCGTCGTTCGCGGGGACGCGCCGGCGTCGCTCTCGTCGCCACCATCTCCGTTGCCGCCTCGGTGGCTCTCCTCCTCTGCGCGGCTCAGCGGCGCGCGGTCGCGGCCGAGGAGGAGATGCCGCAGCTCTGGGAGCCGGCCCAGGCGGTCGCCTTTCTGCTCGGCGCCCCGGGCTCGGCGCACGAGGCGGGTGATAATGGATCCCGTCCCTGGGATGGCGCGCTCGGTGCCGGCATCACCCGGGCACTCTTCGGGACCTACCGGGTGGTGCTGTCGTCGCAGGACCTGCCCGTTTGTGGCTTTACGCCCTCCTGCTCCCGTTTCTCCCAGCGGGCGATCGACCGCTGCGGGCCGCTGCAGGGGGCGCTGCTGTCGCTCGATCGGCTGCTGCGCGACCATCCGCTGGCCCTCCCGTTTTATCCGCGCGCTGCGGACGGCCACCTGAAGGACGACCCCGATCGCTACTGTTTGACGGCGCCGGAGTGAGCGCGGCGGCTTCCACGGCAGCACGTCCGGGCGCGCCGGTTTCATGCGCACAGTACGCGGTCGTCGTGTCGTTGATCCTGGTCGGTCTGGCGCCGCGCGCGCGGGCCCAGACAGCTGCGCCGGCGCCTCCGACTGCGCCCGCCCCCGCGACGACGGAAACGCTGTCGGGGACACCGTCGTTCTTGGAGCTGGCCGAGCGGCTGCGGGGTGTCGGCAGCTTCAGCGAATGCGCGGTCGAGGCGCTGCGCTATGCCTACGATCGTCCGGCCGATCGCGCGCGCGGCTTCGAACGGGCGGCGCTCTGCCTGTCGCTCGCCGGCCGCTACGACGACGCCCGGCGGCTGATGCTGGCGCTGCCGTCCGAGGGGACGCCGCTCGACGGCCGCGCTCGCTTGCGTCTCTGTCTCGCCGAGGTGTTTCTTCCAGATCTCGACGCGCCTGCCTGCGCGAAGCTCGAGCCCGCGACCCCGCGCGATCGCTCCGATGAGCTCGCCCATGCGACGCTGCTCATGCGGAAGATCCACGCCCGGCGCTGGGGCGCGGCACGGCAGGAGCTCGTCGGGTTCGGGCAGCCGTCGGTGCCAGCCCTGCCGCTGACCCCCTACGACTTTACGAACGACCCGACGGTCGCGGCCTGGGGGCGGCAGGATGGCGAGTTGGTCCGCCGCCATGGCGAGCTGCCGAGGAAGTCGCCGCTGCTGGCGGGTGCGCTGTCGGCGGTGATTCCCGGCCTCGGCCGCGTCTACCTCGGCCGCTGGCCCGATGGGCTGCTCAGCTTTCTGCTCGTCGGTACGACCGGCGCGTTGGCGGCGCAGGGATTCTATGAGGAAGGGCGCGGCTCGGTGCGGGGGTGGATCCTGGGGGGAGTGGCCGCGCTCCTTTATGCCGGGAACGTTTACGGCTCGGCGGTCGGCGCGCTGGTCCAGCGTCGCGACGCCGAGGACGCGCTGATGCAGGAGGTGGATCGTGCCTATCAGCGGCGGCTCGATCCTTAGACGTTGGGTCTCCCTGCTCGCCGGCGCCTGGCTGGCGATCGGCACGGCGCCCGCGGCGCTTGCGGTCGAGCCGGCGCCGCCCGGGGATCTGTTCGTGGGGCGCTTGCTGCGGCTCGGGCTCAGCGACGAGGCGGGGATCGAGGCGCGTCGCCTGATGCTGGAGAGCGGCGCCGACGTGCTGGCCGCCGAGACCAGCTACCGGGTGGGGATGGCGCTGGCGACCGACGGAAAGCCGAGCGAGGCGGTGCCGTTTCTCGATCAGGCGGCCGCGGCGACAGAGGATCCGAAGCGCGCCGATCAGATCCAGCTTGCCGCCGGCGTCGTGCTGTTGCGGGCCCAGGAGTTCCCGCATGCGCTCCACGTTTTCGCGCGGGTCGAGGCGTTCGGCGCCGACGAGCCGACGCGCGCGTTCGCCACCCGCCTGCGCTGCGTCGCCGAGGTGATGGCGCACGACGGCGCGGCCGCGCGCGCCTGCATCGCCGCGCTGCCGGCCGGCGCGGTGCCGAGCGATGCCGCGCTGGACGATCTGGTGCGTGCGCTCGAGGTCAATGTGCACGCCCGCGCCATCGCTGGTGGGATCTTGTCGGCGCTGCTCCCGGGGCTCGGACAGGCGACCGGTGGGGATCCAGGTGACGGCCTGCTGGCGCTGGTGGTCAATGGCGGCTTCGCGACCGCCGTCTATTTCCTGATCGCCGACGGTTCCTACGCGGGCGCCAGCCTGCTCGGCCTGGGGGTCGGCCTGCGTTACTACTTCGGGAACATCCACAACGGCGCCGAGGCCTGGCGCGCGTCAGCCGAGCACAAGCGCGACCAGGCGTCGCGAAAGCTGATCCGTATTCTGGGGCCGGCTCCCTAGGCTAGGGCAGGTTCCTGCCGTCGGAGTCGTTCAAGCGCTAACATCGGCGCGTGCGCGCGCCGGCCACCGACCACCACGCCGATCTCTATGCTGTTTTGGGGGTCGCGCGCGCGGCGAGCGGCGCCGAGATCCGGCGCGCCTATCGACAACTGGCGCTCGTCCACCACCCCGATCGCGCGGGGCCGGCCAGCGCCGATGCCTTCGCGCGGATCGCGGAGGCCTACCACATGCTGTCCAATCCGACGGCGCGGACGGCCTACGACGCGCACCTGTTCGAGCGCGAGCGCGCGTTCGCTCCGGGCGCGGCAGAGGCGCAGTCGGACGCCCGCGCCTGGAGCGTCTCCGCTGTCGGGTGGAGCGCCTCTTGGCAACAGCCAATAGCCAACCTGCTGCCGCGCCTCAGTGGGCCGATCGAGCGATTGGCGGAGTCGGGCGCGGCGCAGATCGCCGTCGACGGCTTGCTGGAGCTTCACCTGAATGCGGCCGAGGCGGCCCGCGGCGGGACGGCGCTGGTCGAGCTGCCGCTGCCGATCGTCTGCCCCACTTGCGGCGGGGTGGCCAGGCCGGGCGGCGTCTGGTGCCTGCGGTGCGAGCATGCCGGGCGAGTCACCGCGACGGTGGAGGTCGTGGTCCCCGTTCCACCGGCGGCGCGCGACGGGCTGGTCGTCACCGCGACGCTGCGTCAGGCCGGCGGCTCGCCGCAGCGGGCGCGGCTGCGGGTTGCTTCGTGAACCCGATGCGCATCCTGCTGCTCACGGCGCCGATGGTGCAGCTCAACACGCCCTATCCGGCGACGGCGTACCTGGCGGGCTTCCTGCGGCTGCATGCAGACGAGCTCGGTCTGGAGGTCGCCCAGGCCGACCCCGCGCTGGAGCTGTTCTTGCGTCTCTACTGCCGCGACGGGCTCTCCCGCGTGCTGGCCACCTTGCCCCGGCGCGCGTCGCCGCCGGCAGCGTCGCTCCGCGAAAACGGCGACCGTTACCTCGAGACCGTCGACGCCGTCGTGCGGTTCCTGCAGGGGCGAGACCCCAAGCTGGCGACGCGCATCGTCCGCCGAAAGTTCCTGCCAGAGGGGCCCCGCTTCCGGCCGCTCGCGCGCGCACTCGGCGAGGGGGATGCGGGCGACCCGCTGGCCGCCGCCTACCGCGAGCTGCCGGTTGCCGATCGCGCCAAACATCTGGCCAGCCTCTACGTCGACGACGTCGCCGATGCCATCCGCGACGGGATCGATCCGCGCTTCGAGCTGTCGCGCTACGCCGAGAAGCTGGCGACCAGCGCCGCCAGCTTCGATCCGCTCGCGGCGGCGCTGGTGGGGCCGCCCACCCTGGTCGACGAAATCACCGACGCGATTGGCGCGGAGCTCTGCGCGCGCCACCGCCCCGACGTCGTCGGGATCAGCGCGCCGTTTCCCGGCAACGTCTATGGCGCGTTCCGGTTGGCCCGGGCGATCAGGCGCGCGCGGCCGGCGGCGCGCCTGATCCTCGGCGGCGGCTACGTCAACACCGAGCTGCGCGAGCTCAGTGAGCCGCGCGTGTTCGACAGCTTCGACTACGTGACGCTCGACGATGGCGAGCGCCCGCTCTTGAGCCTGCTCCGGCACCTCCGGCAGCTCAGGGATGACGGGACGACGACGCGGCCGTCCCCGCTGCATCGAACGTTCGTCCGTGAAAACGGCCGCGTGGTCCTCAAGACCGACGCTTCGGCGCGCGATATCCCGCACACGGAGACCGGGACGCCGACCTACGTCGGGCTGCCGCTCGATCGCTACGTCTCGCTGTTCGAGATGTTGAACCCGATGCACCGCCTCTGGTCGGACGGCCGCTGGAACAAACTGACGCTGGCGCACGGCTGCTACTGGAAGAAGTGCACTTTCTGCGACGTCTCGTTGCCCTACATCGGCCGTTATGAGGCCGCCTCCGCCGATTTGATCGTCGACCGCGTGGAGCAGCTGGTGGCCGAGACCGGCGAGACCGGCTTCCACTTCGTCGACGAGGCGGCCCCGCCCGCGATGTTGCGCGCGCTCTCCGAGCGGCTCCTCGAGCGCGGCGTGGCGATCACCTGGTGGGGGAACATTCGCTTCGAAAAGACCTTCACCCCGGCGCTCTGCGACCTGATGGCACGCGCCGGCTGCATCGCCGTCACCGGCGGCCTCGAGGTCGCCTCCAACCGGCTGCTGGCGTTGATGCAGAAGGGGGTCACCGTCGAGCAGGTGGCGCGCGTGACCCGCGCCTTCACCGACGCCGGCGTCATGGTGCACGCCTATCTGATGTACGGCTTCCCGACGGAGACGGAGCAGGAGACGGTCGATGCGCTCGAGCGGGTGCGGCAGCTGTTCGACGCGGGGTGCATCCAGTCGGCCTTCTGGCACCGCTTTGCCGCCACCGTCCACAGCCCGATCGGCCTTCAGCCGAAGAAGTACGGGATCCGTGTCTTCAAAGAACAGGCGGCTTTCGCGCGCAACGAGCTCCCCTTCGAAGACCCGACCGGTACCGACCACGACCTTCTCGGCGAGGGGCTGCGCAAGGCCCTCTACAACTATATGCACGGCGTGGGGCTGGACCTGGACGTCCGATCCTGGTTTTCTGGGGCGCGTCCGGCGGGGGTGACGGCGGCGCGTCCGCCCAGACGAAGAGTACCGACCACGCAAGTCCCCGCCGACCTCATCGCGAACGCGCTGCGAGATTCCTGATGCCGATCAAACCCTGGTTCCCGACCTTCATCTATGACTCGCCGCTGCAGCCGCGCGGCAACGACGCCTTCGCGCGTGCGTTGCTCGACGACTGCCAGAAGATCCGCGCCCACGATCGCGCCGGCCAACGCTGGTGCCGAAAGAACTACCCCGCCGGCTACACCTCGTACGGGACGATGACCAACCTCCACCAGACGTTTTCGACCTTCATCGATCTGGAGGCGAAGATCCGCCGCCATGTGAATCGGTTCGCGCGGCGGCTCGACATGAACCTGCAGGGCGCGCGGCTGGCGATGACCGACTGCTGGGTGAACGTGATGTCGCGCCACGCGGTCCACTCGCTGCACCTGCACCCGCTGGCGGTGGTGAGCGGGACCTATTACGTCGCGACGCCGCCCCGGTCCTCACGCCTCCGCTTCGAGGACCCGCGCCTCGACAAGCTGATGGGTGCGCCCCCCAAGCGCGACCCCTGTCGCCCTGAAAACAGGCAACAGGTCTCGTACGACGTCGCAGCCGGGAAGCTCATCCTGTTCGAGAGCTGGCTGCGGCACGAGGTCGCCTCCAACCCCACCCGCGGGGAGCGCGTCAGCATCAGCTTCAACTACAACTGGGTCTGACTCACCGCGCAGTGTCTGAAACCTGTACAGCTGTCCGCGCGCAGGACACCCGTCCGCGCGGCAGCTCGACCGGCGAGCAGCTACGTCAGACCGCTGGCGCTTCGTAGAACAGAGTGATCGTCAGACAGTGGAACTCGGCGTCCGAGCTCTGCGTCACCGTCTTGTCCACGATCTGCAGCTGGGGATGATCAACCAGCCACCTCGTCACGTTCTCGCCGAGCACTTCTCGGTCGCGAGCCTTCGTCGCCGAAAATACCTTCACGCCTCTAAACATGTTCCGACCAAGGTGCAAGTAATGTACTCGACTCCGCTCGATCGCAAAAGAGGCAGTTTCCGCGGATTCCGCGTCGCCAGCGCGATCTCCGCCGCGTCGTGGCCACGAAATTTGGCGGGGGCACCACGAATGTTCGTGGTTGGCTGGCTCGGGCGCTAGGTTGCGCCCGCAGGCCGGTCTCCTTGCCGGTTTCCTTGCCGGTTTCCTTGGCAGTGCCCATCGGCGTCCGCGCGGCTGAGCAGAGTTTCGAGCGCACCGACCGCCGCCTGGTCGAGCGCCAACCCGATATGGACGATCGCCCCTTCGCCATCGACGACGAGGGTGGTCGGAACCCGGCTCTGCCGGAGGGCGTCGGCCAGGTGAAACCCTTCGTCGACCACCTGCGGATAGACCAGGCCATGCTGACGCACGAAGGCTGCCGTGTGCGGAGCGTCCTCGCCGACCGCCACCCCGACGATGACGCCGCAGCCTTCGAGCCGACGAGACAGGCGATCGAGCTCGGGAAGCTCGGTCTTGCAGCGCTCACACCATGGGGCCCAGAGGTTCACCAGCGCGGGGCGACCGGCCAGCACCTTGGCCAAGGTGACGGGGCGGCTGTCGAGATCGGCGAGCGGAATCTGTTGCCAGCCCGATTCGCTAGCACCGGGCGCCTCCGCCGGCGTGCCCGCGCCTCGCAAGCCGGCGTTTCCGCAGCCGGCGAGGGCGGTCGCGAACGTCACGACGACAAGTCGGCGCCGGCTCATTGCTGCCATCCTACCGCGCCGCTGACGAAGTCGACGTGCAGATCGTTGGAGCGGAAGTAGCGCTCGCCGGTCAGCGCGAAGTAGATCTGATGTCCCCGGTGGCCGATCGGCTGATCCCAGCGGGCGCCCGCCGAGACGGCGCGGGCGGTGAACGCCTCGAGATCGCTGTCGGCGGTGCGAAACCCGGTGCCGGCGGGATCGAACACGATGCCGAAGAAGTCGACCGCCGACTGCCGGTGGTAGCGCGCGCCGAAGTCGAGCGTCAGCTGACCGACCCGCTGCGAGACGTTGGCGTCGACCGTGTGCGCGACCGAGCCCCAGCTGTCGGCGTAGAACCGATAGCCGAGCCTGAGCGCCCCCTGCCAGGGGAGCCACTCTACGAGTCGCCCCGAGAGCGCGTGTCTGTCGCGCCGGCGCGGGACGATCTCGGCGCCGCGCGTCCCGTCGGAGAGAGGGACGCTGTTCCAGGTGTTGGTCAGCGTCCCTCCTTGGGTCGTGAAGCCGTAACTGCCGAGGACGATCGTCGTCGGCGTCAGCAGCTGGGTGACCCCGACGTTGACGTTGGTCGTGGTGCGGACGTCGCGGCCGTACCGTTTGCCGTCGAGGTGAAAGTAGTCGAACCAGTCGACGAGCTGGAACAGGCTGGCCGACAGCACGGTGTTGTCGTCGGCGAACGCGTGCGTGGCGAACATGCCAAGCCCCCACGACTCCAGTGGCTCCTCCAGGTGATAGTCGGCGTGAACGCCGAAGTTGGTGGTGCGGCTCCAGGCGTAGGTCGTGTCGGAGTCGATCTGCTCCGCTTCGTTGATCCGCGAGGGCGAGCTGATCACGTCGACCGGTGTCCCGACCGGCAGGCCGTAGAGCTTGTGGTTGGGAGACGCGGCGGTGACGACGTCGACGGAGGTGACGATCCGTTGGGTCAGGCGATCGCCGATCGTCGCCACCACCTCGCCGAGCGGTTCGGCGACGGTGGTGCGCTCGGAGCCGGGGCCAGAGATCGGGCCGGCCGCCGACTGGTAGCCGAGGCCGTCCTGATCGAAGTAGGTGAAGCGCACGGCGAACGACTGGATCTGGTAGGCGGGCGCGTGGACGATCACCGCTTGATCGATCTGGGGCGCGGGCGGAGGCGCCTCGAGGATCGGCTCGGCGCGCGCGGGTGGTGGGCTGACCAAGCCGAGAGCGGCCGCGGCCGCAACTACTGACAGCCGCATCCGCCCCCGGCCGGCGCCGCGTCGCCGCCTCCCGCCGACTCGCGCGAGGTGTAGAGCTTCCGCCTGCCCGCGGTCAGCAAGAGGTCGCCGTCGGCGCTCATCAGCGGATCGGCCAGGTGCTTGCGTCGATTCTGGGGGACCATCGCGCAACCGCTCGCCAGGAGGGTGGTCACCACCACACCGAGCAGCAGGCGGCCCCTCCCGGTCCAAGCTCGCTTCAAAGCGGTGAGCTCCAGCCGAGCCCGGTCGCGAACCCACCGGCCGCCGGCGCCAGCCACAATGAGAGCCGCGGGGGCGTTTCGGCGCGGTCGCGGTCGAAGAGGCTCATGACGACGCCGAGCACGGAGCTCCCCATCGCTAGCGGAAGCAGGAGCTTGGTCGGGATTCGCTGCTTGTTGCCGACGCGGCGTCCGAACGCGTCGCTCTCCTCCATCTCCACCACCGCGCCGGCCGACAGCGCCAGCGAGATACCGCCATAGATCGCGGCGCGCCGCCACGAGCCTTGGAGGGCGTGCGCGACCCAGGGCGCCAGCGCGAACCCCGACGCCATCACGATGAACCCGGCCGCCTCGAGCCTGGGTGACTGGTCCTCGGCCATCAACGCGCCGCCGACGATCAGCGGCAGAATGGCTGTGGCGGTCCCGGCGATGAGTCCGACGGGCGCCGGGTCATTGGGCGGCGCCTCGGCGGCGGGGGCCGGCAGCTCCGTCGCCAAGACCAACGCCAAGATCGATGCCCACATTGACCGCTGGATTTTCTTATCACGGGCGGCGTCCCTCCGTCCGATCACGCTCAGTTTGGGTAGGCGAGGAACTGGCTGGCGCGGCTGTTCCGGGGCTGGCGCATTCCGAGCGCCGGGCTGTCGTCTTCGATGAGGAAGGCACGGAACGAGACCAGCTGGTCGTCGGAGCGGCCGGTTCGTTCGGGGTAGCGCAGGACCCATTCTTGAAACGCTTGGTAGTACTCGGGGTGCCAGGGGAGCATGGTGACGTAGTCGCACGCCAGGGCGTCCGGCTCGAGCCGTGGCGGAACGCGAAAGCCGGGCGCCGGGTAGCGACTGCTGGTGGCCTCGTTGTACGGATCGACGTGCCGACCATCGCGCGTGATGGCGTCGACCGTGATGTTCATGTCGGTTCGAGGGGTGTCGGGCGCGAAGAGCGCCCACCCTTCGAAGAGCTGCAGATAGAGCGCGCTGGCCTCCATCCATCTCGGCTGACCTGGATCGTGAAGCGCGGCTTTGGTGAGACGATTGTCGAGCGCCACCTGGACAACCGCCAGGACCACGAGGCAGGCGAGCGCCGCGCCCCGCAGCCAGCCGCCGAGGGTGCGCAACGCTTGGCGCGCCGGGGAGATCGTCGGCGGGACCGGCGGAGCGACCAGCAGCGGCACCGACGCCGAAAGGCCCAGCCAGGCCGAAAGGCGCGCGCGGTGACGGGCGAGGCTCGCGCAGGCGGCGTCCGCGCTGGAACGAAACAGGGGGAGGCGCAACAGCCCCGCCAGCAGAAACCCGGCCGGAATGAAGCGCGCCAGCTCGGCGACGGCGGCGGAGCGAGCCCAGCGCTGGCCGGTGGCGGGATCGATCACGATGACGGAGGCTTCTCGCTCGGCGGAGGAGAGCGCGACGCCATCGAGCTCGGCGTCCGTCACGAGGCGTTCGGTGGAGACGAGGCGCAGTCGTCCGGCCAGGTCCAGCCGGCAGAGGACGCGCGCCGCCTGGAAGCAGACGCCGCTGCGGCCGTCGTAAAGGACGAGGCGCTTGCCCCTGCGGCCGGTCGACCACCGCCCGAGCCGGTCCCAATCCTCTGCGGAGACGAAGTTGGGAACGAACGCGATCATCGCGGGAACGAAGATCGCCAGGTTGATGAAGAGCGCGAACCCCAGATGCAGGGCGACCACCAGGACCAGCGCCAGGCGGCGCGCGGAGCGTGTGGCGATGGGCGACAGCAGGAGCGCCGGAAGGAGAAATTCGGTGACCAGCACCGCCCAGCTGAGAACCCGCGAAGCGACGGGCGGCAGCCAGCCGCGCACCCACAGCCCGAGGCCGGTGACGATCCGGTCCTGATGGAGCACGTCGTAAACCGCGCGCCCCGTCCGCCAGGTCGCGCCCGTCTTCTGAGCGGCGCTCAGCAGGTAGATGATTGCCAGTTGAACCAACAGGACCAGCACCGCCCACGAAACGAACGGCCTGCCGTCCGGACGAACGCGGTCGCGGTTCGCGAGGTCGCCGTCGTCGCGGTCGGGGAACGCCCGCAAGCTGGCCCGCAGCGCATCGACCGAGTAGCGACGGCCCGTGGGGAGAAACAGCGTCCAGAGACAGAGCTGGCCGAGGACGGCGTCCCCGCTGTTCTCCAACATGAGCAGCCGGCCGTGCAGGCTGAGCACGCAGAGCAGGCTGGCGAGCTGCGCGGTCCGCGTCCGGAAGCCGAACAGCAACATGGTGTACGCGGCGGCGCAGAGGACGAACCCCACCGCCACCTCGCTGGGCCGTGAGGCCATGAAGAAGAACGACCAGGTGTAGGGGTAAGCGGGCTGCCAGAGCACCGTATGGTTCGGCAGAAGGCCGAGGTTCGAATACCAGAGCGTGAGCAACGGGACCCGGCGAAGGAGATCGAGCAGGAGGCAGAGCGCGAGCGTGATCCGTCCGGCGCCCAGGCTCCTGGGATCAATCGTCAGGTAGTCCCGGGTCAGCCGCTCGGGTCTGCGCACCGGCGCATGATATCGCTTATCGGTTCGCCTACCGATTCCCCAGTACTACATTCCTTGCAGCGTCGAGTTCTTCACGGTGATGCTCTTGGCGTTGACGCCGATCGCGGTGCCGACGTTGGTGACGCTGCCGGTCGTCACGTTGGTCCAGGAACCGCCGGTGTTGCCGGTGATCGTCGTGTCGGTAATGGTGAGGGTGCCCGACATGTCGTCGCTGGTGAAGAAGAGACCGCCGCCGAAGGCGTTCTTCCCGGCGGCGTTGTTCAGCACCGCGTCCCCGCACAAGAGGATGTTGAACCCGTTGCCATCGCCGTAGATCGCGCCGCCATTTCCGCCCGAGCCGATTTCGAATTGACCATTATTCATTACCGAGCAGGTGCTGGAGTTGACGTCATTGGCGTCATGGCCCGTCGCCGTGTTGTTCTGGAAGAGGGAGTTGTAGATGTCGAGCTCTCCGAATAGCGCGCCGATCGCGCCGGCGTTGGCGCCGCTGTTGTTGGTAAAGGTGCTCCCCACGATCACCGCGCCGTGTTTGCTTCCCAGCAGGTAGATCGCACCACCGCCCGTGTCGGGACCGAGCTGCGCGGCCTGATTGCCGGTGAAGATCGAGTCGATGACGGTCAGGTTGCCGTCACGCATGAAGAGGGCGCCGCCCTGGCCGTCGTCGTACCCCTGCGAGCAGGGGGCTGGCGCCGTGGGGATCGCCACGGTCGGCGTCATCTTGCCGTTGACGAGCGAGATGTGCTGCAAGGTCAGGCGGGTTTCGGTGGCTTGAAAGTTGTCGCTGTTGAAGTTGAGGATCTGCACGGCATGTCCGCCGTCGAGCGTGATCTTGTTGCCCCCGTCGATCACGGTGTCTTTGGTGATCGGCAGGTTCATTGTTGCCGTGACCGCGATGGTCGTCGGGGCGCTGCCGCAGTTGAAGGTGATGACGCCCCCCTTGCCGACCGCGGTGGTGAGCGCGCTGAACGTGCAACTGGCCGCGGTGCCCGTCCCGATCACCGACGTTGGGTTCGAGACATCGGCCGGCTGGCCACTCGACGGGACGCCGGCGCTGCACGAGCCGTTGGGGTTCCCGGCCGTCCCGGGCGGGCTGCCGCCGGTGCCGGTGGAGTTCGTGCCGCCGGTGCCGGTGGAGCTCGTGCCGCCGGTGCCGGTGTTACCGGCGTCGTTCGAGAAGGCGTTCGAAGAGCCGCAGCCAGCGTACAGAATGACCGGCAGGACCAGGGCAAACGACAAGCGCATGCGTACCTCCGAGTGGTGGAGAAGAACCTGAAGGTGTCCTTCACAGGATACCCTGATTGGGCCCCTTTTCGGAGGAATCCCCCTCGGACGTGGACGCTGCGGGTCAGAAGACGGCCTCCGCCGAGAGGCTCACCCGCCGCTCGATCCCGTCGTACGAAGCACCCGGGAGCTGACTTTCGCGGTCGATCTGATCGATTGCCAGAGCGCCGCGCAGTGGTCCGCCGAGGATGCGAAGCGTGGCCGCCGCCCGTAGATAGATGCGCTGATCGTGAAGTGAGAAGTTGTCGGTGATCTTTCCCTGGAAGCGATCGCCGCTGTTGATCGACCAGTAGGCTCCGACACGCGCCCGCAGGTAGACCTCGATCGGCTCGTCGTTCAGGGAGAGCGTAGCGGCGCCGGTCACGCTCTGCGCGTAGTAGTACCCCTGCATCTGGAGCTCGGTCTTGACGGTGTCGTCGGCGAACCCGGCGGCGGCCCCGGGGAAAGCGAGTGAGGTCACCATCGAGAAGCCGTACTGGGCGGTGAGCGTCGCCCGGGTGATGAGGCCCCCGTGCCTGTCGGCATACTCGAGCATCGGCCCGGCGAGGCCGGCCGTCACCACCCGATCCCACTCGAGCGGAAGGAGGCGCGAGTCGAAATCGAAGGTGCTGCCGAGGCCCAGCATCAATCCCCATCCGTCCGTCTCCCGATGTGCGGTCTCGTCAGGGGCCGCGTAGTTGCGGTAGTAGCGCCCCCACCAGGCGCCGCCAGCGTGAATCCGGAGGCCCCGGAGCCCGCCGTGGGAGATGAGGTTCTCCCAGGAGAGCTCGGTCCATTCGCCGGGCGAGACGGCGCTGAGTCCGGTGCCCGGCTGTCGGTAGCCGTGGTGGTCGACGATCGCGACGCCGAGTCCTAGGTCGAGCGACGAGCCGACGGCGCCGCCGTCGAACGAGAAATAGGCCTGGCCGAGGTTGAATCCCAGATAGTGCCAGGTGCGCGTTGGTAACCCGAAGTCGTCGGTCGGCTGGTTGTAGCCGGTGCGACAGACATGCGCTTCATTCAGCGTGGCGATAGGTGAGAAGACCAGGGCGCCCAGGCAGTTCCCCATGCTGGGGCTCCCCGCCGCGAACATTCGCCCTAGGCGATAGGTCGCCTCGCCGAGCACCGCACCGCCCGCCGGAGTGAAGATCAGATCATTGGTCGAAGGCTTCTCGTCCCACTCGGCCAAGTACTCCCACGCCGTCGAGGTGAGGAACGAAGCGACGAGCGAGGAGAGCGGCGAGAGGCCGTTGCCGCGCGCGACCTGGTAGTAGATCGCTCCGGCGAACGGGTGCGCGAGTCCGTTGGTGGCAAAGAGATCGTTGTCGAAGACAATCATGCGGTCGCTGAACAGCTTGGCGCGCCAGTCGGTCCAGTTGAAGTGCAGGTCCCAGGAGTTCTTCGCGGGATGCCGCCAGTACCAGATGGCCCCTACACCGATGATGACGAACTCCTCGAACGACGTGCGCAGGTAGGGGTGCGCCGGGCGGGGCTGGGGGGTGTCGGGAACCTCGACCGGATCGTCGGGAATCGGCGACAGCGGAACCACCGGCACCGCCGAAGCCGCTTCCATCGTCCACAGGGCGATCAGAGCGCCAACGGCGACCACAAATGCCGAAGGTGCGGACGCGAAATTCGCGGGCAACATCCGGCGCGCCGCGGGCGCCGCTAATGCGGCCCGCGCTTACGGATCGCCGAGAAAACCGCGGCGGCCGAGCTTGCAGCGCGCGTGCGCGTCTCGAACAATCAGTCGCCGCCTCATTGGAACTCATGAAAATCGATCAGCTCACACGTCGCGCCGCACTGAAGCTCGGGCTTGGCGTGGGAGCGTTCGCCCTCGGGCTCGACGCCTGCGGCTCGGCTGCCGATCGCTGTCCTGCCGGTCCCGTCGCCTCCGGCGCTGCGCCCGGACTGCTCTCGGGGATCGACACCATCGTCGTCGTGATGATGGAGAACCGCTCGTTCGACCATCTGTTGGGCGCGCTCGGGACCGACCCCAGCTATCCAGGCGCGAACGTCGTGGACGGGCTGACCGGAACCGAGACCAACCTCGACAGCGCAGGTCTGCCAGTGACGGTCAACCTCGCGTCGGCCGAAATCTCCAAGCTCGACCCGAAGCACGACTGGGTTTCGTCTCACCGCGCGTTCAACGGCGGTCGCAACGATGGCTTCGTGATCGTCAACCCCGGCGCCAACCAGGCCGAGGTGATGAGCTACCACCAGCGCGCCACGGCGCCGTTTCTCTACAGCCTGTGCGACCAGTACGCCGTCTGTGACCGCTGGTTCTCCTCGGTGATGGGACCGACCTGGCCCAACCGGTACTACCTTCACGCCGCCACGGCCGCGGGCCACAAGACCAATATGCCGATGGGCCTCAACCCGCCGCCGACGGTCTGGCAGCGTCTCGCCGAGCGCTGCGTTCCAGCCGGCTACTACTACGCGGGGAGCCTCCCCTGGTACAGCGTCACCTTCCCGGCCAACAGCTTCTCGGGCAACGACGCGGTCGCGCCGCAGACGATCGATCATTTCTTCACCGACGCCGCGCGCGGTGCGCTCCCGAGTTTCTCGATCATCGATCCCGATTTCAACGTCAACGACGGCCATCCCCCTTTCGATTTCGGCATGGCTGAGGCATTTCTCAGCAGCATTCACCGGGCGCTGGTGGCCAGCGTCCACTGGCCGCGCGCGCTCTTGATCATCATGTTCGACGAGCACGGCGGCTACTACGACCACGTGCCCCCCCCGACGCTCCCGGACTCCGATCCCGACTTCCGCCAGATCGGCTTTCGCGTCCCGGCGGTGGTGGTGGGGCCGCAGGTGCGCCCGGGCGCCGTCGTGTCGACCCAGTACGATCACGTCTCCATCCTCGCCACGCTGGCGACTCGGTTCGGGATTGCCAGCCTCGGGCCGCGCATGGACGCCGCCGCCGATCTGTCGGCCTGCATCGATCCCGATCGCGCCTCTGTCATGGCGCCTGTCGCTGCCCTGCCGCCGACGATCGAGATCCCCGCCTCAGTAATTCGGAGCGCTCCGTTTCGGTCGACCAGCCAGCCGGAGCTCGAGGCGCTGGCGCGGGCAGGCGGCGTGCCGGCCAATCATGTCGATCCGCGCGGGCCGGACCAGCGGCTGCAGGCTTGGCTGCGCCACGCCCAGGAGCTGGAAGCGGTTCGGATTGTGGGATGACGGGATTAGCGGGATGACGGCGGCGCTCACCTTCTCTTTGCTGACGGCACTGGCCTCGACGACCGCCGTCGATCTCGGCGGAGCAGCCACCGGTGCGCCGTCGATCGCCCGCGAGGTCGCGCCGGTGCCGGCGTCGGACTCGACCGAGCTGAACCGGTTCGAGCTGAAGGTGCAGCCGTTCCTCGGGTTGACCGGCAACAGCTGGGGGAGCCTGGGCGAGGCGCGGTTCGAGCACGACTTCCGGTTTCCGCTGACGCTGGGGATCGAGCTCGCGCCGGTGGCGCTGGTGCAGAGCGGCGACGGGACCGGCGCGCTGGCCGAGGCACGCCTGACCGCCGCGCTCAACCTCCGCTACTTGGGGGTGGGGCTGGGTGTCGGGGGCCAGCTCCAGCGCTTCGGGCGCAACGGCCTGTCGATCGCGCCGACCCTGCGTCTCGGGCGGCGCGACGGCCTCAACCTGTCGGTCGAGTACGCCTACTCGGTCGCCGCCAACCAGTACACCGGCCAGCGGACGATCGGCTTTTCGAACGTGATCGGAACGTTGCGCATTCCCCTGACCGACCGCCTGGCGCTGCAGATTGACGGTGGGCTCAACCTGCAGGCCTGGGCGTTCACCACCATCGGGCTCCGCCAGCGGGTGCGCGGCGACGGCGGCCCCGGCAGTTGGTTCATCAGCGCGGGCCTCGGCGCCGCCTGGATCACCGACCACGGGAGCTGCAACTACGACGCGGTGATTCCGTGCGGTCCCTCGGCGATGTCTTTCGGGCCGACCATCGACTTCGGGCTCGAACGCCGGTTCTGAATCGGCGCGCGGCGCGTGTCGACGAGCGCCCGGTATGCGAGCCCGCCGAGGGCGCCGCCGACGAGCGGCGCCAGCCAGAACAGCCAGAGCTGGCGGACCGCCCACGACCCCGCATAGAGCGCCACACCTGTGCTGCGCGCCGGGTTCACCGAGGTGTTGGTGACCGGGATGCTGATGAGGTGGATCAACGTCAGCGCGAACCCGATGAAGATCGGGGCGAACCCGGCGGTCGATCGGGCCGGATCGGTCGCGCCCATGATCACCAGCAGGAAGCCTGCGGTCAGCACCGTCTCGCAGAGCGCCGCCGCCGGGAGCGCGTAGTGACCGGGCGAGTGTGCGCCGTAGCCATTGGCGGCGAAGCCTCCCTGCAAGCTGAAGCCTGGCGCACCCGACGCGATGAGGTAGAGGACCGCGCCGGCGACGATCCCACCCGCCACCTGCGCGACGACGTAGGCGGGTAGGTCGCGGCTTGCGAACCGCCCACCCACACAGAGGCCGACGGAGACGGCCGGGTTGAAGTGCCCGCCCGAGATCGGGCCCAGCGCCGCGGCCATCGTCAGCACTGTGAGGCCGAACGCCAGCGCAACGCCGGCGAATCCGATCCCCAGGCCGGGGAAGGCGGCGGCCAGAACCGCGCTCCCGCATCCGCCGAATACCAACCAGAAGGTTCCCACGAACTCGGCCGTCGATCGTCGCAGCAGTGACATGCGATCAACGTAGGCAGCCGCCCGCGTCGACGAAGGGCGGCGGGGGCGAATCAGCTCGTGGCGTACTCCCTAGGCGTCGGCCTCGCGGTCGTCGGTGTGGGCCGCAATTCGCGACGATCGCGCCGAATGGAGCATCCCGAGGTTGGCCGCCAGCCTGACCAGCTCCGCCATGTTGCGCAGCCCCAACTTGCGATTGATCCGGTTGAGATGGCTGTCGACGGTCTTGCGCGCAATGCAGAGTTCCTTGGCCATGTCGCGCGCGATCACACACTCGGAGGCGAGCCGAAAGACCTCCCGCTCGCGGGGCGAGAGGATTCCGAGGACGTCGCTGGCGTCGCGCCGACGAGCTTCGAACGCCGCCAGCCTGGGCGCCAACCCGGGCGCCACGTAGCGATGCCCCTTGCTGACGGCCTGAATCGCCTCGACCAGCGTCTCCGGGCCGTCGCTCTTGAGCGCGTAGCCAGCCGCGCCCGCATCGAGAGCGTCGAGGACGTCGTTGACCTGATCGTGCGCGCTCACGATGAGCACGCGCGCCCGCGGAGCGCGGCGGCCGATCTCGCGAGTGGCGAGCACGCCGTCCATCCCCGGCAGGGCGATGTCCATCAGCACCAGGTCAGGGACCATGGCGTCGATGAGACGAAACGCGCCGCGTGCGGTGCTCGCTTCTCCGACGACCTCGAAGCCGGGCGGCGTGGCGAGGACATGGCGCACACCCACGCGGAACAGCGTGTGATCGTCGACCAGGACAATTTTCATGTTCGGAAAGACTCCAGTGGAGAAATGCAGGCAGTTTTGGGAACGCAATTTATAGCCAAGTAATGGGTGCTTTGGGCTCTCACAATCAAAGATCAGGCATTTACCTACACCGGGCCTTTGCAAGAAATTTGACAAAAACCGGCGGAATTGGGCCGGACGCGACAGGCGAGGCCCGTCAAGGACCCACCCCTCGAGGCGCGGACCGCCTTCAGAGCGCCAGCACCTCGATCGACTTTCGGGGCTTCGGCGGCAATGTGGCGTTCAAGCTCCCGGTCAGCGCCGGAGACGTCGTCCTCGAGCCCCTGGGGTCGTCGGCCATGGCCAGGCCGCCCGCATCGGTGACCGGCCGCTGCGTCCGCAAGAACACAGTGAAGGTAGAGCCGCGCCCTTTGCGGCTCTCCACCGTCACCCATCCGCCGTGCGCCGAGGCGAGCTCGCGAACGAGCCAGAGCCCGAGGCCAAGCCCGCCACCTTCCTCGGGTTTGGCGTGCACGTTGCGTTCGAAGATCCAATCCTGATCGGAGGCGGAGATGCCGAGCCCGTGATCGCGGACGGAGATATGAACGCCATACTCCGCCGGTTTGACGTCGATTCGAATCGGGCGTCCCAGGCCGAACTTCAATGCGTTCGAGAGCAGATTGCCCACGATCTGCTCGACCATCGAACGATCCCACCACCCCTGCAGGTCCCCGAGAGTGACCACCCGAACTGTCGTCGCGTCGCGGACGGCAACCAATCGTTCAACGGTTGCTCGAACGGTGTCCCCGACGTTGATTGATCGTGGCCGGGGTGTCGCGTAACCGACACATTCGAGCTCGGTTACGGTGTCGAGCAATGTCTTGAGCCGTTGGACCTCCGCGCGGGCCACCCGTAAGGCGGAGTGCACAACTCCCTCCGGGAGATCCGCGGCGGAGCCCTCGGCGATCCCGAGGTAGAGCAGCGCCGTGGCCAGCGGCGTGTTCAGCTCGTGCCGGATCAACTTCACGATGTTGTCGCGCCGCCGCATCCCCCCTGGTCCGGCCACCCCCCCTTGCTTGGCTACCCCACCTTCGTTGCGCATCTATGCTCCCTCCATCCCCTCACTGACGAGCGCTTGGGGCGCGTCGCCGACCAGAGAATCCCGGGCGCCACCGTGCCGGACGAGGCCCAGGTTGCAAGCCAGCCTGACCAGCTCCGCGGAGGTGCGCAGGCCCAACTTTCGGTGAATCCGATAAAGGTGTGTGTCGACCGTCTTCCGCGAGATACAGAGCTCGCGGGCGATCTCCCGCGTGAGCAGGCAGTCGGCCGCCAGCCGAAACACCTCTCGTTCCCGCAGGGAGAGAATCGAAAGCGTGTCGAGCGGCTTCTTTCTCCTCGATTCGTAGCTGCCGAGCAGCGCCGCCAGGCCGGGCGCGACGTATCGATCGTTCCTGATGATCGTCCGCAGCGCCGCCACCAGGGCCTCGGTCCCTTCCGTCTTGAGCGCGTATCCTGACGCTCCGGCGTCGAGCGCCTCGAGAACGTCGCTGATCTGGTCGTGGACCGAGAGCAACAAGACCCGCGTCCTCGGCGCACGCCTGCGGATTTCGCGCGTCGCGATGACGCCATCCATACCCGGGAGCTGCACGTCCATGACCACCACGTCGGGGGGATGGGCATCGATGGCCACGAACGCATCGCGGGCGTTTCCGGCCTCACCGATGACCGAGAACTCGGCGTAAGTGGCCAGGCTCTGACGGATCCCCATCCTGAACAGCGGATGATCCTCGACCAGAAAGATCTTCGTCACTGGAGAGCTCGCCCCGGCGAAAGAACCAGCTCGGGCCTCGGAACCCGCCACCGACGATTCATCTCCACTGAGATTCGTTTCACGTCCCCCGCCGTTCCGCCCCTCCCACCCCTTTGAAACTCGAGAGACGCGTCTTGGTCAAACGAGTTCTTACATCGGGGAGCGGCCGGTTGTCTATTTTCACCAAACGTTGTCCGTCGCGAAACAGGCCGGTAAGGGATCGCCCCAAACAAAGGAAGGTGCACGCGACGGTCCGTTTCTAGGCTAGCGATCGATAGTTCGATCTGGCATGTAGCCGAATGAGGATCGGAGGCGACGGAGGGACAATGCGAACCGTTCAAAGGATCACGGCGGCCCGAAACGTAACGACACATGCGGCGTTTCTTGCCAACGTCAGCCGGCATTTTGTTTCCCTGGAGATCGAGCCGATGATCGAGGCGGTCGGCCGCTCGTCGCTGGGGGTGCTGGGCGACGTCTGCGCCGTCGATCGTATTACTGAGGCTCTTCCAACCCGGATTCTGGAGGTCCGGACCTCGCCCGACGCGTGGTTGGAGGGACCCTCCGAACTCGCGTTGACGGTTCGGGGTGAAGTCTCTCTGGACGGAGAGCGCTCGCGGATCAGCGTGCCGATCGGAATGCGGAGAGACCGCTTCGGCGTGCTCAGTTTCGCCAAGAGCGACGGCGTGGCCCACAGTGCGGCCGATCTGGTGCTCGCTCAGGAGCTGGGCGAGCGGATGTCGTTGGCGATCTGCAATGCGCGGGAACATATGAGCATGGCGGCCGCGCTGGGGGACCGTGAGCGGCTGATCTCGATCGCCGCTCACGAGCTCCGCAATCCCCTCTGCTCGGTTCGTTTCTGCCTGCAGACGCTGGAACGGAACGGCGGCGCGCTGGCCCCGCAGGCGGTCCGCATGCTGGAGATCATGTCCAGGGGGGAGCGGAAAATTGCCCGGCTGATCGACGATCTGCTCGATCTCGGACGGATCCGCACCGGGCAGCTGGCGCTTGATCTGTCGTCCTTCGATTTGTGCGACGTCATACGTGAGGTGAGCACGTTGATGGAGGCGCAAACGGTCGACACAGGGTCGACGCTGAACGTCGAGCTGAACGGACCCGTCGTTGGATATTGGGACCGCGGGCGAATCGATCAGGTCGTCTCGAATCTGTTGGCGAACGCCGTCAAATACGGAGAGGGTCGGCCCGTGGTGATTCGGGCGGGTGCCGACGCCCAGCGCAGCGTGGCCTGGATGGCGGTCAGCGATCAGGGGCTGGGGATCGAGCCGGAGCTCAGAGAGAGCATCTTCGAACCGTTCAAGCGCGGGACGTTGATCGGTCAGCGCGACGGTCTCGGCCTCGGCCTCTTCATCGTGCGAGGGATCGTCGAACAGCTCGGCGGCACGGTCCGCGTGGACAGTCGTCCCGGATCGGGTGCGACGTTTGTCGTGGAGCTTCCCCTCCAGATCGCCTATTGACGCCATTTCTCCTCAGGGGCGATGGTAAGGCGGACCCGCAGGGCGTCTGTACGGGCAATAGCTGATTCTCCGCGCAGTCGGGAGGTTCAACACCGACGGGAGGGGCGGCCATCTGGGATGCCGATCGAAGTGTTGAAGGGCGTCGGCGCCCATCGGCTCGTTCACGATGCCCTCGGGAGCTCTACGCTGAAAGTGCACCCATGGCCCGGCTCGCTCTCCACCGAGATCGTGCCGTGACAGGCGTCGACGATCTGCTTGCAGATCCAGAGCCCCAAGCCGAGGCCGGGATGGCGCTTCACCGAGGTCGCCCGTTCGAACCGCTCGAAGATTCGCTCCTGCTCTTGAGTCGGGATTCCCTCGCCGGAGTCCTTGACCTCGAGGCGCGCGACGGCGGAGTCGGCGTCCAGCTCGACCTCGATGGGTCGGCCGCATCCGAACTTGATGGCGTTGGAGAGCAGGTTGGTGACCACCTGGCCGAGGCGCAGTCGATCCCAGTGCCCGACCACCTCGTTGCGCGTCCGGAACAGCACCGGCGAGCCGGCGTTGATCGCGGAATCACGCATCAGGTCGATCGCCTCGATCACCAGCGACTGCAGATCGATCTCCTCCGGGCGCAGGTCGAGGCGCCCTTCCACGAACTGAGAAACGTCGAGCAGCTGATCGACGAGCTGGTTGAGGCGCACCACCTGGCGGCGAATGGCGGCGAGCCGGCGACGCAGCCTATCGTTGATCGGCGTGCTGTGTCCGTTGGTCGACTCTGCCGAGGCGAGCAGCCCGTCCGTCTGCAGGCTCAAGGTGGTGATCGGCGTCCGCAGCTCGTGCGAGGCCGCGGAGAGGAACTCGTCCCTCACATGGAGCGTGTGCTGGAGGCTGGCCAGCGCCTCCTCCTGTTGCGCGTTCCGCCGGCGCATGGAGGTCAGCTCGAGCCGCGTCTGTACCCGCACCAGGAGCTCGCGGCCCGAGAAGGGCTTGACCAGGAAGTCGTCGGCGCCGGCCTCCAGGCCGGCGATCGTCTCGCGTTGCCCGGCGGTGCGGGACATCAGGATGAGCGGCATGTCCTGCGTCGCCCGCTCGGCGCGCAGCTGCCGCGCCAGCTCGATGCCGCTCAGCCCCGGCATCTCCACGTTGGCGATCACCAGATCGAAAGCCGAGCCGAGCGCCTGATCCCGACCCTGATCGCCTCGATCGGCGAGTGTCACTGCCCAACGTGTTCCCAGCAGCAGATCGAACGTGGCCCGCGCCTCGGGATCGTCCTCGACCACCAAGATGCGCGCCGCCGGTTCCTCTTCCGTCGACACGCACCACAACGTGAATCCGTGGAACCTTCGCGGCAACGTCCGTCGCTGTAAGTGCCCGGCGCATTCAGGGAGAGGCCGTCGAGGCCATCCGTTGCCGCGCCTGACCGCATCGTCAGCTTCACTGCCGAGGAGGCCCACCAGATGACGGCAGAGGCTAGGCGATTGTCCGCCGCGGCGAACGCGGCATCTTGGAAAAAATGGGGACCGTATCTGAGCGAGCGCCAGTGGGGGACGGTGCGCGAGGACTACGGCGCGAAAGGGGACGCCTGGACCTACCTCAGTCACGAGCTCTCCCGCTCCTTCGCGTACCGTTGGGGCGAAGACGGCCTGGCCGGCGTCTCCGACGACCAGCAGACGCTCTGCTTCGCGCTCGCGCTCTGGAACGGGCGCGATCCGATCCTCAAGGAACGCCTGTTCGGCCTCACGAACCCGGAGGGGAACCACGGCGAGGACGTCAAGGAGTACTACTTCTACCTCGACAGCACGCCGACACATTCCTACATGCGGTACCTCTACAAGTACCCCCAGCTCCCCTTCCCATACCGCGAGCTGGTCGAGACCAACGCCGGTCGCTCGCGCCACGATTTCGAGTACGAGCTCATCGACACCGGAATCTTCCGCGACGATCGCTACTTCGACCTATTCGTCGACTACGCCAAGGCGGGACCAGAGGACCTGTTGATCGAAATCGCGGCTCACAACCGAGGCCCCGAAGCCGCGACGTTGCACCTGCTCCCCACCCTCTGGTTTCGAAACAGCTGGCGGCAGAAGGAGGTCGAACGTCCGCAGATCCGAGTGTCCGGCGTCGAGCAGGCGGCGCTGTCGGCCACCAGCGCCGCTCTCGGCGAATACCTGCTCCAGTGCGAGCCGGGCGCGACGTTTCTCTTCGCCGACAACGAGACCAATCCTGCGCGCTGGCGCGGACAAGACGATCCACACGATGGGCAGGTTCCCCGCTACTTCAAGGACGGGATCAACGACTACGTCGTCGACGGAGCCAAGGAAGCCATCAACCCGCGGCAGGTGGGGACCAAGGCGGCGGCGCACTACTGTTTCGAGATCCCGGCCGAGAAGAGCCGAACAGTTCGGTTGCGCCTCTCCAGCGCGAGCCTCGCGCACGACGACGGTGCTCTGGGGAGGCGATTCTCGCGGGTGCTCGAGACGCGCAAGCGCGAGGCGGACGACTTCTACGCGGACGTCATTCCAGCTTCGCTGTCTGCCGATCGTCGCGCGGTCGTTCGCCAGTCTCTGGCCGGCATGCTCTGGAGCAAGCAGTTCTACGACTACGACGTCGACGCCTGGCTGACGGCGCATGGCAGCGCGTCGTCGCGGAAGACGGGTGGCGGCCGCAACGCGGACTGGGCGCACATGGTGAACGCCGACGTCATCTCCATGCCGGACAAGTGGGAGTATCCCTGGTACGCGGCCTGGGATCTGGCGTTCCATGCGGTGCCACTCGGTCTGGTCGATCCGGCCTACGCCAAGAAGCAGCTCTTGCTGCTGTTGAAAGAACGCTATCTGCACCCGAACGGTCAGGTCCCCGCGTACGAATGGAATTTCGGCGACGTCAACCCGCCGGTTCACGCCTGGGGCGCCTACCTTCTCTACCAGCTGGACAAAAGCCGCTCCGGACACGGCGATCTCGAGTTCTTGAGGGGGATCTACAACAAGCTGCTGATCAACTTCACCTGGTGGGTGAACCGCAAGGATCAGCAGGGGCGAAACGTGTTCGAGGGGGGATTCCTGGGGCTCGACAACCTCGGCGTCTTCGATTGCAGCACGCCCCTGCCGAAGGGTGGCCATCTCGAACAGAGCGACGGCATCGCCTGGATGGCGTTCTACGCGCAAGCGATGCTGCAGATCTCGCTGGAGCTCGCCGTCGAGGATCGCTCCTACGTCGACATGGCGTTGAAGTTCTTCGACCACTTCGTCTGGATCGCGTCATCCATGATTCACATCGGCGGCGAAGGGGAGATGTGGAACGAAGAGGACGGCTTCTTCTACGATGTTCTGCGGACGCCCGACGGGAAGGCGCGACAGCTGAAGGTTCGTTCGATCGTCGGCCTGCTCCCGCTCTGCACCGCCGCGGCGGTCGACGAGCAGGTGGTGGCCGCCCTGCCGGAGCTTCAGCAGCGCGCCGGCTGGTTCGCCAGCCATCGGCCGCAGCTGGTCAGCAACATTCACGACCCGCGCCGCCCCGGCTATCGCGACCGCAGGTTGCTCTCGTTGCTCAGCGAGGAGCGGCTTCGTCGGGTGCTCGCTCACGTGCTCGACGAGAACGAGTTCTTGAGCCCGTTCGGAATCCGGTCGCTCTCCCGTTATCACCTCGAGCACCCCTACACGCTCGACCTCGGGGGCCAGGAGATCAAGGTCGGTTACCTGCCGGCCGAATCGGACAGTGGCCTCTTCGGTGGAAACTCGAACTGGCGCGGTCCGATCTGGATGCCGGTCAACGCGCTCTTCATCAAGGCCCTCATCAACTACTACGCCTACTACGGGCCGAGCTTCCGGGTGGAGTATCCGACCGGATCGGGACACCGGGCGACGCTCTACGAGGTTGCCAAGGGGCTGACCGAGCGGTTGGCGCGAATCTTCCTGCGCGACAAGAGTGGCCGCCGTCCGCTCTACGGCAGCACGCCGAAGCTGTCAGATGATCCGCTCTGGCGGGATCACTTGCTCTTCTACGAGTACTTCCACGGCGACAACGGCGCCGGCATCGGCGCCAGCCATCAGACCGGATGGACCGGACTCATCGCCTCTCTGCTTCACTACTTCGCGACGGTCTCGGCGAACGAGGCCCTCAATCTGTGGTCGCCAGACGCGCCGCGAGCGGCAGTGGCCGCCACCGGTTCACGCCGCAAGAGCCCCCGCAACGATCGCAGCACCTGAAAGAAGTAAGCAAAGAAGTGAGCCGAGGCCCGGGCCGCCGCGTGAGGGAGCATGTCCGCGCGGCGTCTGGCGCCCCGGCTTGGCCTGTCTAGGCGGCACGCGATGGGTCAGAACTCGAAGCCAACGCGGCCCAGGGCGCCCCAGTTCTGCATCGAGTTGTTGCTGCTCGTGATGCGGCTGAACATCGTGTCGTCGAACACGGCCCGGTAGGTTCCGCGCACGTCGATGAGGAACACCTTCGACGGCCGGATCGAGATACCAGCGCCGAGCGGTATGGTCCCGACGTCATCCGAGCTGAGGACGCTCGAGGTGTTCGTGGCGCTGTTGGTGATCTGGTAGTGGGTCCAACCTGCGCCGCCGAAGACGTACGGCTGCACCTTGTAGTTCGTGAAGTTCAGCCGGAGGTCCCCCTCGACCCCGTTCCCGACCAGGCGCGTGTTGGTCGCGAGCCCGAGCGCGTCGATGGTCTGGGCCGAGCCGACGTAGGCGCCCTCGATCGCGATCGGAAGGCGGGAGCCGAAGGTCAATCGCGCATCCCAGGACCCACCGGTGTTGACCGTGTTTCGCACTGCGCTGTCGATGAAGCCGACGGCGCCCCCGCCGACCATCGCCTCGATGCCGAGCTTCGACGGCGGGGTGTCGTTATGGACCACCGGGAGGGGCGCCGGCATCGGCTCGTACATCGGCGCGGGCGGCGGAGCGGGGGCCACCGGTGGCACGATGACGACCGCCGACGGGGGCGGCGCGACCGGCTCGGGCGGCGCCACCGGCTCCGCCGGCGCGACCGGCTCAGGCGGCGGTGGCGGGGTCGCCTCGGCCATCTTCTTGGGGACGTCGCAGGTCTTCACCTTCACGACGCGCGCGTCGGAGTTGGCGACCGGCGCGGCACCTTCGCCGTGGCCGACCACGCTGATGCGATCCGACGGCACCCCCTTTCCGACCAGGAAGTCTTCGGCCGCTTGCGCGCGGCGTTCGCTGAGGCGCTGGTTCGCGGTCGCGCCGCCGGTCTTGGAGGTGAATCCTTCGAGATGCACCGTACGCTGATCGCCGTTTTGGACCCAGGTGGCGACGCCGCTCAGCGCGCCCTTTCCGTTCTTGTCGATCTCCGTCGATCCGTTGCCGAAGTTAACCGTGACGCCGGAATCCTTGCAGATGGGCGCCGCAGAGGTCTCGTCGGAGCTCGCTCCTCCCGTCGGCTCAGCCATCGCCAAACCGCCCAGCATCAAGACTGAAAGCGGAGCGGCTCCTATCACCCCTCGCCACACTTTGCTCACGTTGTCGCGCATGGTGCTCGTACCTCCCTGATCCCGAATCTGGGACCGGACGGGCCGAGGTCGGACCGAATACGAAAGCGCCGCACAGAAATAGTTGGGCTGCCGCGCCCACCGGGGGGGGCCGATTACGTGGTCTTCTGAGGGGCGCCGTGCGTCGTCGATCCCACCATGCATTTGATGGAACCTCGAATCAGGAACGTCTCGTTCGCGCGAGAGGCGACGTAGTCCCATGAAGTCGGACCGTTCATCCAGGCTCGCGATCGGGCCGTTCGCTGTCGCGTTCGCGCTGCTGGCGAACGCCTGCGCAGGCCAGATGATGGGGAAGAACGCCGCGAGGGGTGCCGCCGAGGAGGTGGCCAATGGTCAGGCCGCAAACGCCGATGATCCAAGCAGACAGATCAGCCGTGTCCTCGCCCAGCGGGCAATGGAAGGCGCCGTGGCCGCCCTCGACGCGCCCGAGCAGCGTGAGAGGATCGTGCACCTCGTCAACATCGCTGTCGAGCAGGCGATCGAAGGCGGCGTGGCGACGCTCGACGCGCCCGAGCAGCGCGCGAGGATTCAGCAGCTCGTCAACGCCGCGGTCGCCGAAGCGGTCGCCACCGCGTTTCGGACCGCCACCGAGGTCCCGCGCGGCACGGGCGGCAGCGCCGCCGGCCGAGGGGGGGTGAGCCCGATTGCGCTGCTCATGGGCCAGGTCGCCCGTTCGGCGGTCGACGACGCGGTCCGCACACTGGTCGCCGATCTCGGCAGCCACGGCGAAGGGCCGCTCGCGGCCAGCATCGTCGGCACCGGAAAGAACGTCTCGGCCGCCGTGGTGGGGAGCGCAATCGATCAACTCAACGAGCTCTTTCCAGGGTGCCGCGGCCCCGACGCTGTCGCCTGCGTCAACCGCCAGATCGCCAGCATGAGTCAGTCGGCCGCGGTCGGCTTTTCGGCCGGGCTGCGCCAGACGATCGGCTGGGCGCTGCTCATCTTCGCCGCACTGATCGGTCTCCTGATGGGCCTCCTCAGTCACTGGCTCTGGTCTCAGCGGGGGCATGCCCAGGTGCTGCGCACCCGCACCACCTGACCGGCCGAGGGGATCGCTACCGGGCGGAAGTCGTCGGCTCGATCGACGCCGCGATCGCCTCGCGGTAGGTGATCTGCACCAGCTGGCCGGGCTGCAGGCTGGTCAGCTTCTTCTGCATCGCCGGATCGTAGACCGTCACCGTTCGAACGCTCCCCTTCGGTCCCTTGAAGGTCACCTTGTTCATCACCTCGTCGACACCAACGATCTCGACGGTCGCGGTGATCTGACGACCGACTGCGGCGCCGCCCGGCCCGGCCGTGCGTCCACCGGTGGTGGTCTCGCTCATGCTCGTCTTCGAGCCAGCCGGCATCAGCGCCAGGCCGATCGACTCGTAGTAGTCGACGTCGACGTGATCCCCGACCTTGAGCGTATCGAACGACTTCATGTCGGGCGGGGCTCCCACGGTTCGGGACTCACCGTCCGCGTTCATCAACGTCACCGACCTGGTGGTGCGATCGATGGCGCTCACCACGACCGTCTCGTGCACCCGCCGCGCCGTCGAAGGCCCCATGGCCGACTGGGCTTGCGACAGGCCGCTCCAAAGTGCGAGCGTCAACAGGCCGCCCACGACGGCCACCATCGCCTTGATTCGTCTCCCCTGATTGGTCATCTCGAACCTCCGAACGAAAGGTAATGCCGCCGGACGCTGTCAATCGGCCGCGCGGGCACGGCCGAAGGCATCCATGCGCCCCCAGCAGCCGGGGATGTCGAGCAGCTCGATTCGCCCCAGCGGCTCGGGAATGGCCGGGTCGACGATCAGGTGGGTGCCGTCGGACTCGAGACCGAGCAGTGTACGAATGAGCAGCAGCGGCGCCCCGGTGGCCCAGGCCTGCGGGCTGCACGCTGTCGGGTACTCGACCGGATAGTGGGTGTCCGATCGGGGGTAGCCGCCGAACGCTTCGGGGAGCCGGCCCCCGAACAGATTCGCCGCCTCCAGCATCGCGCGCGAGATTCGCGCCGCCTCGGCGCGGTAGCCGGACTGACGCAGGCCCCAGGCGATGAACGAGTTGTCGTGCGGCCAGACCGTGCCGACGTGGTACCCGATCGGGTTGTAAGAGCCTTCGCTGCTAGCCATGGTGCGAATGCCCCAGCCGGAGAACAGCGCGTCGCTCATCAGGTGCTTGACGCAGCTGGCGGCCTTCTCGTCGTCGGCGATGCCGCTCCAGAGCAGGTGGCCGATGTTCGAGGTGAGCGAGTCGACTTTGCGCTTCTGACCGTCGAGCGCCAGCGCGAAGAAGTTCCGTTCGGGAATCCAGAACTCGTTGTTGAACCGCCGCTTGAGCTCGACCGCCTGCGTCTCCAGCTGCTTCGCCCAGACCGGATCGTTCCAGACCTCACGCGCCAGCCGCGCCGTCCGGAGCTTGGCGTCGTAGACGTAGCCCTGCAGCTCGCAGGTGGCACGGGGCAGAGGTGCGATCGTGCCGTCGGCGAAGGCGATCGAATCCCAGGAGTCCTTCCAGCACTGATTGTCGAGGCCCGTCTTGTCGTTGCCGCGCTTGTACTCGACGAAACCGTCGTGGTCACGATCGCCGTAACGATCGATCCAGGCAACCGCGCGGCGCGCCTCCCGTTCCAGCTCCTTGGCCAGCGCGCGATCGCCCGTCCAGCGAACGTACTCCTCGAGCACGATGAGAAACAGCATCGTGCTGTCGGCCGCGCCGTAGTAGGGCGAGTGCGGGCGCTCTTCGAAGGCGGTCATCTCGCCGAGCCGCAGCTCGTGCAGGATCTTTCCGGGCTCCTCGTCTCGGAAGGGATCTTCCACCCGCCCCTGAAACAGGGCCAGCGTCCGCAGGGTCGACGCGGCCAACTCGGGCGCGAAAGGAATGGCCTGGAAGCTGGCGATGAGGCTGTCGCGGCCGAACACCGCCATGAACCAGGGGAGCCCCGCGGCCGGCAATGCGCCCGGGGTGAGCCCCGTCCGGAACCGCAACGCCGCCATGTCGACCAGGCTGCGGCGGTAGATCCGCTGTAGCGGCTCCCAGGTACAGACCAGCCGGGGGGCGGCGTCCACCCAGGCGTCGACGGTGGCCTTGGTGCGCATCGGCTCTTCGCCGGTGGCGCGCGCGGACGCTTGTACGTCCAGGGAGACGGTCCAGGAGGTCCGCGGCGGCAGGTGAACCTGAAAGCGCAGACCATCCTCACCAATCTCGGCCTTCTGGCTGGCCGAGATGTACGTCTCGCGTACGAAGCCTTCGCGCTTGTATCCGAGGGTCAGCCGATCGTTCGACGTCTTCGTGTAGAGCTGCCCCTTCTTCGCCAGTTTGTCCTTCACCTCGAACAGATCAGCAAAGTCGCAGCCCGCGTCCAGCTTGACGTCGAGGTCGATCGCCTCCTTGTCGTGGTTCTCGAGCAGGATCTCCTCGTGAAATCCCTTGCCGACGGCGCGCTTGCGGGCGACGGAGAGATGCGAGTCGACGTAGATCGTGCTGGTGGTGACCGCCTCGAAGAACTGGACCTGGAAGTATTCCTGCTCGTCGACCGAAAGCACCGAGGGGCGAATGCCGTTCACGGTCAAGACCCAGCGGGAGAGGAAGCGCGTGTCGTCGAGAAACAGTCCCTGGGTGTCGATGGGGCTGGCCTCGATGTCGCCGCGCCGATCGCTGACCACGAATGAGTTGCCGTCGAGGATGCTGACCGTGTTGAGCGACATCGTTACTGGTCCTTTCCGTCGAGGGGGGTCTGCACGAACGGTGACCCGGCGCGCAGCCCATAGAGGATCTTCGCGCCGAGCTCACGATCGCCATGGAGCCGGCCTTCCGCCTGGAGCGCCATGATGATCGGGTTGAGCTGTCCGCGCAGAAGCTTGATGAGAACGTCGCGCGACCTGCCGACCGCGGTCACGTCGACCGGAGGCCCGTCGGGTGCCAGCCTCGCGCGACCGTTCTCGACCGCCAAGACCCCCAGCGCCTTATCTCCCACCATCAACCGCATGCGGGCCACGACGCCCACCAGCCCAGGCGCCTCTCCTTCGAACGACCCTTCAGCCAGACTGTCGCTGCTCTGGTTCTCCATCGGGGGCCTCCTTCGGGTTCAACTCAGCGTGGCGGACTGACGACCACGTAACTCACCTCGGATCCGGAGTAACGCGGCTGGTACCAGGTGTGGCCGCACTGCTGGTAGGCGACGTTGCCGACCATCACCGAGCTGCAGGCCGGCGGCAGCGAGCGCACCACCGACCCGACCACCACCGCCGTGCCGACCGCGGCGGTGGTGACCACAGCGGCGCGCGCCACCGGATGGTAGTTGACGCTCCTGCGGACGACGACCACTGCGTTTGCGGCGCTTGGGGCGAGGCCGGCGGCAGCCAAGAAAGCCGCGAACATCAATCCCCCCAACTTGAACTTGTGCATGATTCTGTTCATTGCGTTCTCCTTCGTCTCTACTGATGCGAGCTGGCGCTCCGGCCCGCAGCGGTGTCGAACTCGATCTTGTGGGCCTGGGCCGGCGGCACGAACGTGAAGAGATCGTCGGCAAGCTTCGGGTTGAGGTCCCAGTCCAGAACCATCCCGTGTTGTGGGCGCGATTTCTCCGAGGTCGTCGTGATGACCATCTTGCGCGGCAACGCGTGCGGCCCCTGCTCGATCCAGAGCTCCCAGTCGACGTCCTTCTGCCGGAACGCGTAGTGGTCGCAGGCGGTCCCTTCGATGGTGGAGACGCCGACCTTGGTGGCCGCGGTGATGTCGCTGCTTCCGTCGTGCTCCGTTCCCCAATAGAAGAGGTCGGCCAGTGGAAGATCGATCCCGTACCGCTTCTCGGTGACGTCCTTCAGCTCGGCCAGTGTGGCGGGGGCTGGGAAGGAGGCGTAGTAGCCGACCTTCTCGCCGAACATTGTGAAGGTCTTGCCGTCGTAATAGATGCGTTCGTCCCGGCGGTCCCCCCGCACGTCGGCGCGCAGCCGGTCCGGCCGGCGCACCATCAGCTCGATGGTTCCGCCGAACTGAACCTTCTGCCCCGAGGCCAGCAGGTCGTCCGTGGTGACGCTCGCGCGCACCGAGAACTTCTGCTGCTCGCGGAGGAAGGCGCCCATCTTTTGAAGGGCGGCGATGGCGTCCGGGTCGACCGCAGGCTTGGCCGAGGTGGGCTTCGCTTCTGCGTTCGACCAGCTGCTCGCGCCGAGCGTCAGTCCAGCCGCGAGCGCGACCGCCACTAGGGATGATCTCATGTGTGCCTCCGGGCCAACCGCCCGCCCCGAAGATGGGCATCGGTTCATCGAGAGGGCTGTAGTCCGTCGGCGTATTTCCGGCCGACCGTACGGCGACGCCCTAATTGATGTTCCGCAGTCTTGTGCCTGGTTGTGCGGTTGACATGCTCGCGGTGCGGGAATACCCACCGCTGAGGTGAACAGATGCCAACGCAGACTTTGTCCTCGCAACTGAACGTCGAGCGTGCACGCCGGCTGGGCATGGAATGGATCCCGGGCGGCGAGTTCACGATGGGCTCGGACAATCACTACCGTGAGGAGGCGCCGGCTCATCAAGCGACCGTCGACGGGTTCTGGCTCGATCGCTGGCCGATCACCAACGCGCACTTCCGGCGGTTCGTCGAGGAGACCGGGTACGTCACGCAGGCGGAGATCGCGCCGGACGCGACCCAGTACCCGGGCGCCGATCCCGCGCTGCTGGTCCCCGCATCGGTGGTGTTCGTGAAACCGGCGGGGCGGGTCGACATGCGCAATTTCCTGAACTGGTGGGCGTTCGTCCCCGGCGCCGATTGGCGCCACCCGCAAGGTCCCCAGAGCTCAATCGAAGGAATGGATCACCACCCCGTGGTCCACGTCGGTCTCGACGACGCCACCGCGTACGCGAAATGGGCGGGCAAGGAGCTGCCGACCGAGGTCGAATGGGAGTTCGCCGCGCGTGGCGGGCTCAATCACACCGAGTACGCCTGGGGCGAAGAACTGGAGCCAGACGGCAAGCCGATGGCCAACATCTGGCAGGGCGAGTTTCCCCATCAGAACCTGCTGACAGACGGCTACGAGAGCACCTCGCCGGTGGGGGTGTTTCCCCCCAACGGATGGGGCGTCTACGACATGATCGGCAACGTGTGGGAATGGACCACCGACTGGTACGCACCCGGGCACCCGAAACCGGACCATCCAAGACCTGACGACGGCGCCTGCTGCGGCAGCGGCGACAAGCGCACCGCACGCGAGCGGAGCTACGATCCCACCGTGTCGCTCCCCATCCCGCGCAAGGTGATCAAAGGAGGCTCGTTCCTCTGCGCGCCGAACTACTGCCGGCGCTACCGTCCGGCGGCCCGCATGGCGCAGGCGATCGACACGTCGACCTGCCACCTCGGCTTCCGTTGCGTCGTCCGCGAGCCCTGAGCACGTTCGCTCAACCGGTCGGGCGGAGGAGATGAGTGCGGCCGCCGCCGCTAGGTCAGCGCCGGGCGGTGAGGCGGCCGACTCGCGTTGACGAAGGTCTGTACGGAGGGGCGCCGCCACTCGCGCTCTGCGAATGCCAGCAACCGGGCCGGGAGCGGCTCGTCGGTCTTCACCAACCGCTGCAACATCATCGCCAGATCGGTGTCGGCGATGCACCACGCGCCGAAGAGCGCGCCGCCGTCGGAAGGGACGACCCGCTCGGCGAAGCCCACCAGCTTTGTGAGCGCCCTTTGCGCCACCGGCGACAGGGGCGCGTACGGAGGCAGGGTCTCGGTCGCATAGAAGACGTACTCGGACGAGCGTTCTTCGCGGATGGGCAGGAGGTCGCTGCGGAGCCAGGCCATGATCTGGCGCGCCCGCGCCCGCTGCTGCAGATCGAGGGGCAGAAGCGACGCGTGCTCCGGCGCCGGCCATTTGTCCTCGAGGTACTCGACGATGGCGCTCGACTCCGACAGCGAGAACTCACCGTCGACCAGGGCGGGCACGCGCGCCGTGAACGAGGTGTGCACGTAGGCCGCCGCGTGCTGCGCGGCTTCATGCAACCTCACCGTCTGTACCTCGAACGGCAGCTTCTTCTCGGTCAACGCGACGAAACAGGAGAGGACGTAGGGGCTGGTCCACATGGAGTTGCCATGAAGGACGAGAGGGGAAGGAGCGAGCGTCGACATGCTGCAAAGCTACCGCGCGCCTGAAGTAGACGAAAGCTCGCGTGATGTCTCGGTCGGGCCTCCTCGGGCGGGGGCATGCTCATTGACGCAACGTCGGCGTCACCTCGACGGTCTCTCTCTTCAAGTCGCGAATGAGCGTCAGCGTCGCGCCGACACCTGCCTGCTCTTCGGTCAGCAGGCGGTGAAGGTCGTCGATGCCAGCGATGGGCTTGTCGCCGTAGGCGACGATGATGTCGCCATCGCGCAGGCCGGCGCGTCCCGCGGGGCTGTTCGGTTCTACGGACGCCACGAAGACGCCGCTTTCCGCCGCCAGAGCATGGAATCGCACCAGGCGCCGGTGCAAGGGCACGGTCTGACCACCGACGCCCAGGTAGGAGCGCCGGACGCGACCTTCGTGGATCAGCTTGCTCATGACGAAGCTGACCGTGTTCGCGGCGATCGCGAAGCAGATGCCTTGCGCCGGCATGATCATCGCCGTGTTGACGCCGATGACGCGCCCCCGCGAATCGACCAGCGGGCCACCCGAGTTGCCGGGATTCAGCGCGGCGTCGGTCTGGATGACGTCGTCGATCAAGTGTCCGGTGTTGGTCCTCAGCGAGCGTCCGAGCGCGCTGACCACACCGGCCGTGACGGTGCAATCGAAGCCGTAAGGGTTGCCGACCGCGATCGCCAGCTGGCCGACCCGCAACGCCCCAGAATCGCCGAAGCTGAGCGCCGTCAGGTTGGGCGCCTCGATCCGGACCAGCGCGAGGTCGGTCTGCGGGTCATCACCCACCAGCTGCGCGGGGGCGCGCTGACCATCCTGAAATATGGCGCTGATGCGCTTCGCTCCGTGGACGACATGGCTGTTCGTCAACACGTACCCATCGGGGGTCATCACGAACCCCGACCCACTTCCAGTGGACTCGCCCGGTTGTCGGGGCGGTCCGCGCCGTGCGCGGGCAGGCTCGGACGCCGGCTCGGAGCCCTGCACCGCGATCTTCACCACCGAAGGGCTCACCTGCTCGGCGACGGCCGCGACCGTCTGCGAATAGGCGTCCAGCAACTCCTGGTCATTCCTGTCAGAGCGCGCTTCAGCCAGCATTGAATCTCTCCTCCTGCACGCGCCGAGGCCATCAGCTCCCGGCGGGCTTTCCGTGGGCGTTGTGCCTCACGGTATTTTGCCAACAGTAAGCGCCGCGAACCGAGCGTCAACCCCGAGCGGCCGGCGACCGATCAGGCGGGGAAAGAAACCGCGCGTTCGCCGTTGTTGTTGACGGGTTGTCTTCGAGTCCTGAATTATCGTGCCGAAAGGTTGAGGTGGCGGGATGGCGAATGGGGTCATGATGCAGTACTTCCAGTGGTACGCGCCGGCGGGCGTGATCTGGAACGAGCTCGCGAAGAACGCGGCTTCGCTGGCGGCCGCAGGGTTCACCAGCGTCTGGATCCCGCCGAGCGGGAAGGGGTCGGGCGGTCGGGCTGACGTCGGGTACGGCGCCTACGACCTCTTCGATCTCGGCGAGTTCAGTCAGAAGAACACCGTCGCGACGAAGTATGGCTCGAAGGCGGAGCTTCTCGCGGCCATCGCGGCGGCCCAGAAGGTCGGCCTCCAGGTCTACGCGGACGTGGTCTTCAACCACAAGGATGGCGCCGACTTCACGGAGGAGGTCCTCGCCCAGGCCGTCGACTGGAACGATCGAAACCAGCCGATATCCGATTGGTACACCATCAAGGCGTGGACGGGATTCACCTTTCCGGGCCGCGGAGACACCTATTCGAGCATGAAGTGGTCCTGGTGGTGTTTCGACGCCGTGAGCTTCGACCAGAACGATCCGGCCGGGGGGAGCCGCCGGCTGTTCCGCCTGAAGGACAAGACCTTCGCGACGGAGGTGAGCCACGAGCACGGAAACTACGACTACTTGATGGCCGACGATCTCGACATGGGGAACGAATTCGTCCGCGGCGAGGTCTTCTATTGGGGCGACTGGTTCCTCAAGACGACGGGGGTCGACGGCTTCAGGCTGGACGCCTGCAAGCACATCCGGGGAGGTTTCTTCCCCGACTGGCTCGGGACGCTGCGCACGAACTTCAAGCGCCAGCTGTTCGCCGTCGGTGAGTACTGGTCACGAGACGTCGGTGAGCTGCACGGGTTCATCTCGGAGACGGGCGGGTCCTACTCCCTCTTCGACGTCCCGCTCCACTATCGTTTCCAGCAGGCGAGCGTCTCCGGAAGCTCGTACGACATGCGGACCATCCTCGATGGCACCCTGATGAAGGAGCAGCCTTCGCTGGCGGTGACGTTCGTGGACAACCACGACACTCAGCCCTGCCAATCGCTCGAATCGTGGGTCGAGCCCTGGTTCAAGCCGCTCGCCTACGCGCTCATCCTTCTTCGCGGTGAAGGATATCCCTGCGTCTTCTACGCGGACTACTACCCTCAGCCACCGTATTTTGATCAGAGCCGGCCGGTGACGCTGTACTCCCACCGGTTCCTGATCGACACGTTCCTCGCCGCTCGTCGCGACTACGGCTTCGGCGATCAGCACGACTACTTCGACCACCCGAACACCATCGGATGGCTACGAACCGGTGACGTCCAACATCCAGGCGTCATGGCGGTCGTGATGACCAACGGCTCGGACGGCGACAAGTGGATGAACACCTTTCGGCCGAAGGCCAAGTTCGTCGACGTGACCGGGCACTTTCCGCAGACCATCGTCGCTCAGGCCGACGGGTGGGCCAACTTCCCCTGCAAGGGTGGAAACGTATCGGTGTGGACCTCTCAGTGAGGTCGTCGATCGACAGAAGTTACTTGGAGGCCGAGGCGGCGACCTGCGCGAGGTGGCCGATGATCGTGTCCAGCGCCGGACGATTCTCGCCCCCCTCCGGGATCACCAGATCCGCGAACCGTTTGGACGGCTCCACAAATGCCAGGTGCATCGGGCGCACGGTCGCGTTGTACTGTTCGCGCACCTGGGCAAAGCTGCGGCCGCGCTGCTCGATGTCGCGCTCCAGCCGGCGCATCAGGCGGATGTCAGCGTCGGTGTCGACGAAGATCTTCAGGTCCATCTGGGCGCGGAGGCGCTCGTCCGCCAGCACCAGGATCCCTTCGACGATCACGACCGGGGCCGGCTCGACCCGGCGGGTCTCGGGACGCCGCACGTGCTGCCGAAAATCGTACTGGGGGATCTCGACCGCCCGGCCGCCGCGCAGGTCAGCGAGCTGCTCGACCAGCAGCTCGGTCTCGATCGCCGACGGATGATCGTAGTTGACGAGCAACCGCTCGGCGGCGGGCATCGCCGAGCGATCGCGGTAATAGGCGTCGTGATCGATGACCACCAGCGGGTTCCCGGCCAGCCCCGCCACCAGCCGCTCGGCGACGGTGGTCTTGCCGGACCCGGTGCCGCCGGCGATTCCCAAGACGAACATGCTCGAAGATTACACGCCCGGGTGCCGCTCGGCGGGCCAGAGGCCAAAATTGCTGGACGACGACTGCTGGCCGACTACTGGCAGGTCACCGAGACGTAGAGCCGCTTGAAGGTCCCGACGCAGGGATCGCCGAACTGCGTGTTGGTCGCCGGAACGGTGCAGCTGTTCAGGCCGAGGCAGGCGGCGCTGACGTTCGGCGTGCTGGTCGTCGCGTTGCAAGCCGGGCTGACGGTGAATGAGCCGCAGGTTCCGTTCGGGGTGCCGTAGCTGGCGAAATTGACGGCCGAGATCGTCAGGCCAGCCGCGCAGGCCAGCGACAGCGTTCCGTTCTCGTCGGCGGTGGCACAGACCACGATGTTGCTGCAGACGACGTTGATGTTGTTTACCGGCCCGCTGGAGATGGTTCCGCTGCCGTTCGTGATCGCGCAGCTCTGGGGCGGCGAGGAGGGCGAGGTCCCCACGGTGACGGCGTAGGCGCTGCCGCTCCGGACGCTGGTGGCGAAGGTGTAGGCACCGTTGGCCCCCACCGCGAGATTGTCGCCGCCGTTGTTCTTCAGCACGAGCCCGCTGCCGTTCAGACCCGAGACGTTGACCCCCACGGTGTAGGGATTGTTCACGCAGTTGACGGCCAGGGTGACGCCAGCGCCCGCGATCGTGCCCGCCGGCGCGGTGACGGTGCAGGTCTGCCAAAGATTGGTGGGTTGCGACAGGACCGTCACCGCGTAGGTCAATCCGCTGCGGACTGGGGTCGCGAAGGTGAAGGTGCTGTTGCCGGTGATGGCCAGGTTGTCGCCGGCGTTGTCCTGCAGGACCAGGCCGCTGCCCGCCAGACCGGTCACCGCGACCGCGATGGGGTAGGGGTTCGCGGCGCAGCTGATCTGCGCCGAGATGTTGGCGTTCGTGACGGTGCCGCTCCCGCCCGTGACGGTGCAGGTCTGCCAGGGGTTGGTCGGGGAGGTCTTGACGGTCACGGCGTAGGGCTGGCCGCTGGCGACCGGCGCGGCGAACGCGAAGCTGCCCGATCCCGAGATCGAAAGGTCGCCGCCGCTATTGTTCTGGATCACGAGGCCACTGCCGGTCAGCCCGGTGATCGTGCCACCGACGATGTACGAGTTGGTCGCGCAGTTGACGGTCACGCTGGAGACGGCCGAGGCCCCGATGGAGCCGGTCGCGCCGCCCAGGGTGCAGGTCTGCGTCGGGGCGGATGGCTGCGTCTTGATGGTGACCTGATAGCTACCACCGCTCAGCACCGGCGTCGCGAAGGTGAACGCCCCGTTGGCGCTCACGAGAAGATCGTCGCCGTTGTTGTCTTCGAGCGTGAGGCCGCTTCCGAGGAGTCCGGAGGCCATCCCGCCGACCGCATAGCTGTTCGTCGCGCACGAGACGATGATTCCGCTGATGACGGTCCCGTTGACCGTGCCCGATCCGTTGGTGACCGTGCAGGTCTGGGTGGGGTTGGTCGGCTGGCTGGTGACCGTGACGGCATAGGTGCCGCCACTCGATACGCTGGTGGGGAACGCGAACGTGCCGTTCGAGCTCAAGACCAGGGAATCAGTTCCATCGTTGAGCGTGACCGCCGAGGCGAGGCCGCTGATGTTGCCGCCGACCTGATAGATATTGGTGGTGCAGGCGACCGTCACGCTGGTGATGTCGCTGCTGGTGACGCCGCCCGAGCCGTTCGACACGACGCAGGTCTGCCAGGGGTTGTTGGGATTCGCGAACACCGTCACGCTGTACCCCTGGCCGCTGGTGACGTTGGTCGGGAAGACGAACGTGCCGTCGGCCGTGATCGCCAGATCGTCGCCGTTGTTGTCCTCGAGGGTCAGCCCCATCCCGACGATGCCGGTTACGGTCCCGCCGATGGCGTGGGTGTCGGTGGTGCAGTCGATGGCGACCGAGGTGATGTTCGAGCTGACGATCGTGCCGGAGCCAGCGGTCACGCGGCAGGTCTGCGACGGACCGGTCGGTTGGCTGGCGATCGACACCGCGTAGGTCATCCCGCTCGGAACCGTGGTCGGGAACGAGAAGGATCCGCTGTTGCCCACCACCAGCGTGGAGGCACCGCCGTTGAGCGACAACGTGAGTCCGCCGCCGGTCAGGTTGGTGACGGCGCCGCTCACCGTAAATTGGTCGGTGGCGCAGTTGACGGTCACCGACGTGACCGCCGCCGCGCCGACGGTTCCGGTCCCACCCGAGACGGAGCAGCTTTGCGTAGGGGAGCCCGGCTGCGCCGTGATGGCCACCGAGAAGGCGGCGCCGCTGAGGAGCGGCGTGGCGAACTGGAACGTCCCGTTGGCGCTGACGACGAGGTCGTCGCCACCTTCGTTCTGAAGTGTCAGCCCGGATCCGCTCAGCCCCACCACCGTGCCGCCGACCGCGAAGGAGTTGGTCGTGCAGGTCACGCTCACGTTGGAGACCGCCGCGCCGGCGATGGTTCCGCTGCCGCTCGTCACGGTGCAGGCCTGGCTGGGGGACGAAGGTTGGGTCAGGACGGTCACCTTGTAGACCGAGCCGTCGGCCACCGGGGTCGCGAAGGTGAAGGTGCCGGCCGCGGTCACCGAGAGGTTGTCACCGAGGTTGTCCTGGAGAACCAGGCTCGACCCGGAGAGGCCGGTCACCGTGCCGCCGACCGCGTAGCTGTCGGTCGAGCAGATGATCATGACGGAAGTGATGTTGCTCGCGGCGACGGTGCCGCTCCCCTGGCTGACCGAGCAGACCTGCATCGGGGACGAAGGTTGCGTCTTGACCGTGACCGCGAAGCCGTCCCCGCTCAACGCCGACGTCGGGAACGCGAAAGAGCCGTTCCCGGTCAGGGAGAGATCATCCCCGGATCCGTTCTGCAGCACCAACCCGGTGCCGACCAGCCCGCTCACCGTTCCACCGACGGTGTATTTGTTGGTGGCGCAGTTGACCGCCACGCTGGTCACGTTGTCGGCGCCGATGGTGCCAGAACTGCCGGAGACCTGGCAGGTCTGGACCGGGCCCGACGGCTGAGTCTTGACGGAGACCGTGTAGGTCTTCCCACTCGAGACCGGCGTCGCGAAGACGAAGGATCCGCTGGCGCTCACCGCGAGGTCGTCCCCGGCGTTGTCCTGCAGCACCAGGCCGGAGCCGGTCAGCCCGGCGACCGTCCCGCCGACCGTGTAGGTCGTCGTCGTGCAGGCGACCGCGACGTTGGTGACGTCCGCCGTCAGGTCGGCGATCGTGCCGCCAGAAACCACACAGATCTGGGTCGGTGTCGACGGCTGATGACCGACCGTTACAGTCACGCTCGTCCCCGCGGCCAGCTTGGTCGCGAAGGTAAACGCGCCGTTCGCCGTGACTGAGAGCTGATTGCCGGCGCCGTCCTGCAAGGTGAGGCCACTGCCGGCCAGACCCGTCACCGTTCCCCCGACCGCGAAGGTCGTCAAGCCTCCGCCGTCTGCAGCGCCGGCGTCGTGTCCCGCGGCTCCTGCTGCCGCGCCGCCGGTGTTCTTCTGTCCGCCCGTTCCGCCCGTTCCGCCCTTGGCGCCCGCACCGGCCGAGCCACCAGAGCCACCGGAGCCGGCCGAGCCCCCTGACGACGAACCCCCACAACCGACGAACGCCAAGAGTGCGCCAACGACGAGGGGGAGCTTGATTCGCATGCCCCATACTCGTGACATTCCGCGCAAATCTTGAACCAGGACCCTACGGATGGGCTTAGGGGTCCGTTTCGACCGCGGCTGTCCAATCGTAGTAGTGTCCGCGCCAATGGCGCAGTCGGCGACGGTCTATCACCTTCAGATTGAGCTGTCGGACGTCGACCGCGGCGTCTACGAGTCGCTCGACTTGCGGGTGGCGCGGCATCCGTCCGAGACGATGCGGTACCTGTTGACGCGCGTGATCGGGTATTGCCTCTGTTACGAGCCGGGGATTGCTTTCTCGAAAGGCTTGTCCAGCACCGACGAGCCCGCGGTCTGGGCGCGGGACCTGCAGGGCAGTCTCCGCCTGTGGCTGGAGGTGGGGATGCCTTCGCCGGAGCGCCTCCACAAGGCGAGCAAGGCCTCGCCCCGCCTGGTGGTGTTCACCCACGGTGACATTGCGTCTCTGCAGAAGGGGGCGCGGGCGAAGCCGATTCACAAGGCCGAGAGCATCGAGGTCTACGCGCTCGACGGCGCTTTTCTCGACGCGCTCGACGCGGCCACCGACCGAAACGCGCGCTGGTCGCTGGCTCACACCGAGGGGACTCTCTACGTGACCAGCGGCGACGTGAGCCTCGAGACGCCCATCGTCCGGCAAAGCCTCGGGGAATGAACCTCCCGCGCTGATGCGCAACCCCGAGAACCGGATGGTCGAGGGTCTGGTGGCACACCGCTGTCCGGGGTGCCGCCTGCTCGTCACCGCCTGCCTCTGCGATCTGATCCCCTGCGTTGTGACCCGCACCCGCGTCCTGGTGGTGCTCCACCACGCCGAGACGCAAAAACCGAGCAACACCGGCCGTCTCGCGCTGCGATGTCTCCCCAACAGCGGCGCCGTCATCCGCGGGGCACCCGACCAGTCGCAGGCGGTGCCCGCCTGGGCCGAGCACGGTGATCCCGTGGTGTTGTTCCCCCATCCCGACGCGCGCCCGCTCGCCGACTTCTGCGGCGGCTCGCGGCCGGTGACGTTGATCGTGCCCGACGGGACCTGGAGGCAGGCCCAGCGGATGCGCCGGCGGGTCGCTGGACTCAGCGACGTGCCTTGCGCGTTCATCACCCGCGACGCTCCGTCGGCGTACCTCCTACGAACGACGCCCGATGTGCGGCGCCTCTCCACGATGGAGGCGATCGCGGAGGCCCTCGGACTGCTCGAGGGTGCAGAGGGTCCCGCGGCGCGCGAGCTCCTGCTGGGCATCTTTCAGATCATGGTCGACCGATCGCTGCGCGGGCGGGGGCTGCAGAGGGGGCCCCAAGCAACGACGGGCTCGCCGGGCCCCCAGTTGCGCCCTTAGGTAACTACTTTCCCGAGTCGATCATCAGCTCGGGGAGCGGGCCTGGCGGCGGGGCGGTCAGGTCGACGCCGTGAATCTCCTGGACCTGCTTCATGAACCATTTGGTGAAGTCGTCGGTCCCCTGGCCGAACTTCGTGAACGCGCCGGCCGGATCGGCGCCCTCGAGGGTGACGACCACCAGATCGCCCATCGGCGTCTGTTGGAGGAACGTTCGCTCCTGAACGCCCAGCTTGCGCCGCGAGGCCTTGAAGTCCTCGAAGCGGGGACCTTTGAGCTCCCCCATGAACGTCTTCCACTGGGCGGACTTGCCGGGAGCTATCGGAACAGCGATCGCAAAAATGGCCATGTGGTCTCCTTGGTGAACGGTTCGGAGGCGCGACTGTACTCTCATCTGGCGGCGGCCGGGCCAAGCCCGCGAGGGTCGAGCTTCCATGATCAACACGGTATTCTTCGCGTATATGGAAGCGGGGCGCCTCGTGCTCGGCACGGGCCCGAAGAAGAGGAGCAACCAATGAACCGACCAACCGAACCCGCGAGCACGCGGCAGCCGGTCATGTACGTCCCGCACGGTGGCGGCCCGTGGCCGTTCGTCGACCTGGGCGGCTTCATGCCCGCGCGAGACATCGAGGCCTTGCGCGCCTACTTCGTGGCGCTGCCGGAGCAGCTCCCGGCGCGTCCGAAAGGGCTGCTCGTCGTGTCGGCGCACTGGGAAGCGACCGCGCCGACGGTCATGACCTCGCCGCAGCCGCCGATCTACTACGACTACGGCGGCTTCCCACCCGAGGCTTACGAGATCACCTGGCCTGCGCCCGGGAATCCGGCGCTCGCCGAGCGGGTCGTGCAGCTGCTCGGTGAGGCGGGCATCGCCGCGAAGACCGACGCGCGTCGGGGATTCGACCACGGCACCTTCATCCCGTTCAAGCTCTCCTGGCCCGAGGCAGACGTCCCGACGATTCAGCTCTCACTGAAGGCGGGGCTCGATCCACGAGAACATCTGGCCATTGGGCGCGCGCTGGCGCCGCTGCGCGACGAGGGGGTGCTCATCCTCGGCAGCGGGATGAGCTATCACAACATGCGGGACTTCGGGACGACGACGGCCCATCGCGCTTCGCTGGTCTTTGACAACTGGCTCAAAGAGGCCGCCACGGCCGACCCCGAGACCCGCGCGCAACGCCTCGGCGATTGGGCCTCCGCACCGGGCGCGCGGCAGGCTCACCCGCGGGAAGAGCACCTCCTCCCCCTCATGGTCATCGCGGGCGCGGCGGGCAACGACCTCGGACGCATCACGTTCAACGAAGACCTCATGAGCGCGCGCGTCTCGGCGGTTCAGTTCGGCTGACGGCCTTCCTCTACGGTCGGGGGCGCTGCGGAGCGTTCAGCACCGCGTTTGTTCTCGCCTCTGATGGAGTCCGACATGGCAACGCTCCTCGTTGATGTGGTGGTGCACTCCTGTGGCACGAGCGGACCCACAAGGACCCAGCCCTGCGCGCCTTCCGCGATCTGCTGACTCGGATCAGCGATCGCACGGCTGACCGTAAGCGGTGATGGCGATGAGCCGGCTGGAGTTACAATGCGACGGGCATGTACGAGGAGAGAGATTCGCGGGGCCGAGGGGGGGGACACCCGGTGCTGGCCGCGTTCCTGACGTCGTTGATCACCACCACCGGGCTGTTCGCTGCGCTGACCGTCGCCGATGGGCGCGGGCTGCTGGCCTTCCTTCACCGGCAAGGCGACGTCGAGGTCCCCTCCATCACTGGCGTGACGGTGGACCAGGCTCGCGAGCTCCTGCGCCCCCGCGAGTTGCTGTTGACGCTGCAGGCGGAGCGACCGGATTCGGACGTCCCCGCGGGCAACATCGCCGGGCAGGTGCCACTCGCCGGCTCGCGTGCCGCGCGCGGGACTGCGATCCAGGCCTTCGTCTCCAGCGGCGCGAGCGCGACCACGGTGCCGACCCTGGCGGGTTATCGGCCGGACGACGCCGTCGAGCAGCTGCGAACGCGGAGGCTGGTGCCGGGACGCCGCCAAGAGCAGGCGAGCGACTCGGTCGCCGCGGGGTTGGTGATCGGCACGGAGCCTCCCTCCGGACGGCCGGTGGCGATGAACGCGACGGTCGCGCTCGTGGTGTCGACGGGACCAGCGCTGCGCGCGGTACCCAAGCTTCTGGGGCTGCAACTCGGCAAGGCGAAGAAGCTGATCGCAGAAGCCGGTTTCAAGCTGGGGACCACCAAGGTCGGATCATCCGATCGCTACGACGACGAGACGATCATCAAACAGGAGCCGGCGGAGGCCTCGCTCGCCGCGGCCGGCAGCGAGATCAACGTCGTCGTCAACGACTAGATCGCTGGCGAGCAGCTCAAGCTGCTCGGCGCATGCCAAAGACCGCGCGCTCGGAACAATAGACGGGCGACCCGACGGCTGCTCAGTAACCCGGTCCGCCGCGGGAGCTCCCAAAGACGCTTCCGTGTGTTTGGCCGAGAATGATCGGGGCAAACGCCGTTAAAGATGGTGCGGTCAGGAGCCGAAAAGATGTTGACGGACCCATCAGGCAACACCATCGTTCGAGGGTTGATGACCTCCATCGGTTCAGGGGAGGGAGGCACGCCGTTCCGTCGGATCGCGCGCATCGACCGGATGCCGATCTTGCTGTTGACGGCGCTGGGCCTGTTTGGTTGCGGCGACGGCGGAGGGGCTCGGGACGGAGGCGTGGAGGCGGGGGCCGACGCCGCGCACACCGGAGGCAGATCCGGCTCGGGCGGGGCACGCGTCGACGGGGGAGCCGGCCACGGAGCGGGAGGCGGGGGTGGCTCGTCGCTGGGAGCCGGCGGTAAGGGCGGCGCCGCGGGAGCCGGCGGTGTGGGCGGCTTCGCGGGAGGTGAAGGCGGAGCCATCAGCACCGGGGGATCTGGTGCGGCCGGAGGTTCGGGCTCTGGCGGCACCGGTGGCGTGACGACGGGAACTGGCGGAGGGTCGGGGGGCCACGTGGGATCGGGCGGCGTCATCGGAAGCGGTGGCGCGGGTACAGGCACTGGTGGGCTGGGCACGGGTGGCCAGACCACAGGCACCGGTGGCCAGGGCACGGGTGGCCAGACCACAGGCACCGGCGGCCAGGGCACGGGTGGCCAGACCACAGGCGCCGGTGGCCAGGGCACTGGTGGCCAGGGCACTGGTGGCCAAGGCACCGGCGGCCAAGGCACGGGTGGCCAAGGCACGGGTGGCCAAGGCACGGGTGGCCAAGGCACGGGTGGCCAGGGGACAGGCGGCCAAGGCACGGGTGGCCAGGGCACCGGCGGCCAAGGTACGGGCGGCCAAGGTACAGGCGGCCAAGGTACGGGCGGTCAGGACGCAGGCGGCCAAGGCACCGGCGGCCAGGACGCGGGCAGCGACGCCGGCGGTGGCGCAGGAAACCCGACTCTCTACGTCGTCGCGCATCCCGACGACGAATTGCTTTTCATCAACCCGGATCTCGAAGCCGACATCCAGGCCGGACGAAAGGTTCGGACCGTCTATGTCACCTCGGGCGATCTGACCGACTACTATCTGACGCGCGAGGCGGGGGTCATGTCGGCGGGCGCCGCGATGGCGGGCGTGGACAACAACTGGTCTTGCACGTCGGCCACCTACGCGGGAAAGGCCGTGAAATCGTGCACGCTGGTCGCGCGTCCTTTGGTGACGTCATTGTTCATGCGCATTGGCGACGGTCAGGTGATGAACCTGTTCACGGGTGGAACGGCGACGACTGCCGACAATTCATCGACCTACGATCAGGCGCAGACGCTGGCTGTGCTGGCCGCTATCCAGGCCGAGTTCCAGCCTACCCGCGTCGGAACCTTGGACGGAACGCTCGCCTACGGCAGCGAGCACTCAGATCACATAGCGGCGGCGTTCTTCACCTTCGATGTCGCCCGCTCCGACGGTGTCGTCCGTCAATTGATCATGTACCGCGGGTACACGATGTATGCGGATCCGCCCCCGCCCGGACCGATGCCCGCAAACCTGTCGGTCGCCCAGTACGCCGAAAAGCTTCGCATCATGGACGTCTACGGCGGGCCGGTCTCCCCCGGGGGGATCTACGATCAATGGTGTCAGCGGTTCTACCCAATCCCTGCGACCCCGGGCGGTCCTGGTCCCCTGCGGGCCAACGCGGGACCGTGTCTGGCCCCGACCAGCTCCGCTGACGGAGCGGCCCTCCAGGTGGTCACGTGCGACGGCAGCGCGGGGCAGATCTGGACGGTCGGCGGCGACAGTCGGGTCGTGGGTCTGGGCGGCAGATGCCTGGGCGTCGCGGACGACGGAACCACCGCGGTCATCAAGACCTGCAACGGCGGCGCGGATCAAAGGTGGACGTTGATGAGCAGCGGCCAACTCAAGGGAACCCGCGACAGCTGTCTCACGACCTACGGCACTTCCGTGCTGTCGCAAGTCTGCGGATCAGAGCCGAACGCCGACGACCCGCCGCTCTTCTTCCCCCCTACTACACAAGAGTGGGGCTTCTAGAGCACTGCTCGGAGCACTGCTAGCGTCCGGGGAATGTGTCGATGAGGCTTTGCGCTAGACCGCTGCCTCTTTCGCTGCCTCCTTCGCCCCCTCCGGCAGGTGACGCCCTTTCCAGATCATGTAGATGGCTGGATAGACGAGCAGCTCGAGCAACGCGGAGGTGACGACACCGCCGACCATGGGCGCCGCGATCCGCTTCATCACGTCGGCTCCCGTCCCGCGCGAGATGAGGACCGGGAGGAGACCGGCCAGGATCGTCGTGACGGTCATGATCTTCGGCCGGATCCGCTTGACGGCCCCGTGGAAGATGGCCTCCCGGGCTTCGACCCGCGTGGTCGGGGCGCGCTCCTTCCAGGCCAGGTCCAGGTAGAGGAGCATGACGATCCCCGTTTCGGCGTCGAGGCCGCCGAGGGCGATGATCCCCACCCAGACCGCGACGGACATGTTGTAGCCGAGCAGGCTCAGCAGCCAGAACGCGCCGACCAGCGAGAACGGCACCGCCAGCATGACGATCACCGCCTCCACCGCGCTGCCGCTGTTGGCCAGCAGAAGCAGGAAGATGATGGCCAGGGTCAGCGGGACGACGAAGGTGAGGCGGGCCTTGGCCCGCTCGAGGTAGCGGTATTGGCCGGCCCACTCGAGGCGATACCCCGGAGGGAGAGTCACCTTCTCGGCGACCAGACGGCGCGCGTCGGTGACGTAGTCGGCGATCGGCCGGGTGGTGTCGGCGAAGACGTAGGCGTAGAGCCGGCCCCCCTCGTCACGCAGCATCGCCGGACCGTTGCGCGACACGAGGTGCGCCAGCTGGCCGAGCGGGATCTGCGCGCCCGCCGGCGTCGCCACCAGCACCCGCTCGAGGTCGGGGATGCTCGACCGGAAGTCGCGGGCGTAGCGCACGGTCACCGGGTACCGCTCGCGCCCCTCGACCGTGGTGGTGACCGTCTTGCCGCCGATGGCGGTCTCGATCGCGTCCTCGACCTCCTCGACGTTCAGGCCGTACCGCGCGGCCGCGTCCCGGTCGATGTCGAAGTCGAGATAGTGGCCGCCGCCGATCCGCTCGGCGAACGCGCTGCGCGTCCCCGGCACCTCGAGCAGCGCCGACTCGATCTGGCGAGCCACCCGATCGATCCCTGCGATGTCGGGCCCGAGGACCTGGATCCCGAGCGGGCTCCGCACGCCGGTGGCCAGCATCTCCGTGCGCGTCTGGATCGGCATCCACCAGACGTTGGGCATGCCGGTGAACTGCAGGGCGGCGTCGAGCTTGGTGACCAGCGCCTCCCAGGTCTCGCCGCGCGGCCAGTCGCTCTGGGGGCGAAGCTGCACGATGGTCTCGAACATCTCCAGCGGGGCAGGATCGGTGGGGGTCGAGAAGCGACCCGCCTTGCCGAACACCCGGGCGACCTCGGGGAAGGCCTTCAGCACCCGGTCCATCCGCTGGATGACGTCGCTGGCGCTGGCCTCGCTCATGCCAGGGACGGCGGTCGGCATGTACAGCAGCGTCCCTTCGTTGAGCGGCGGCATGAACTCGCTCCCCAGACGCCGCGCGACAGGGATGGTCGCCACCATGAGCAGCCCGGCCCCGATCAGGATCGGCCAGCGGAAGCGGAGCGCGAAGCGGCAGACCGGTGCATAGAGGTAGATCAGGGTGCGCGCGATGGGGTTCTGCGCCTCGCGGCGGATGTGGCCGCGGATGAAGAGGGCTGCGATCGCCGGCACCAGCGTGACCGAGAGGAGCGCCGCGAAGGCCATCGAAAAGGTCTTGGTGAACGCCAGCGGCTTGAAGAGCCGACCCTCGGTCCCCTCCAGCGTGAACACCGGCAGGAACGCGACGGTGATGACGAGGAGGGAGAAGAAGATCGGCCGGCCGACCTCGACGAGGGCCGCCGTCACCACCTCCTGGCGCGGGGTGGGGCGTCCGGCAGCCTCCCAGTCCTCGAGCCGCTTGTGCACGTTCTCCACCACGATGATGGCGGCGTCGACCATCGCCCCGATGGCGATGGCGATCCCCCCCAGGCTCATGATGTTGGCGCCGAGCCCCAGGGCTGCCATTGGCACGAAGGCGAGCAGCACGGCGATCGGCAGCATCAAGACCGGGACCAGCGTCGAGCGGACGTGCAGGAGAAACACGAGGATGACGATCGCCACGACCACGATCTCCTCCAGCAACGTGTGCCGAAGGGTCTCGATGCTGGCCCGGATCAGGGTCGAGCGATCGTAAGTCGGCACCACCTCGACGCCTGCCGGCAGGGTGGGGGCGATCTCGGCCAGGCGTGCCTTCACCGCGTCGATGACGTCGAGGGCGTTCCCGCCATAGCGCATGATCACCACCGCGGCGACCGTCTCCCCCTCCCCGTCGAGATCGGCCAGACCGCGACGCTCGGCCGGGCCCATCTGGACCCGCGCCACGTCTCGCAGGGTGATGGGGGTGCCGCTCTCGCTTCCGAGCACCACCTTCTCCAGATCGGCGGCGCTCTTGACGTAGCCCCGACCGCGGATGAAGTGCTCGGTGCCGGAGATCTCCAGCACCCGTCCGCCGACGTCGTTGTTCGAGCGCCGGACCGCGTCCGTCACCTGCATGAGCGAGATCCCGAAGCTCTGGAGCCGATTGGGGTCGAGGTCGATCTGGTATTCGCGGGTGAACCCCCCCACGCTCGCCACCTCGGCCACGCCGGGGACGCTCTGCAGCGCGTAGCGCAAGGTCCAGTCCTGCAGCGACTGCAGCTCGGAGAGGTTGTGCCTGCCGCTCCGGTCGACCAGCGCGTACTCGTAGACCCAGCCCACGCCGGTGGCGTCAGGGCCGAGCACCGGCGTCACCCGGTCGGGCAGCTGGGAGGCGAGGCTCGACATGTACTCGAGCACGCGGCTGCGGGCCCAGTAGAGATCCGTCCCCTCCTCGAAGATCACGTTGACGAACGACATCCCGAACATCGATTGCCCGCGCACGGCGGTCACGTGCGGGGCGCCGACCAGCCTGGTCACGATCGGGTAGGTGATCTGATCCTCGATCAGGTCGGGTGAGCGTCCCATCCACTCTGAAAAGACGGTCACCTGGACGTCAGAGAGATCGGGGATGGCGTCGAGCGGCGTACGGCGGAGCGACCAGATCCCCAACCCGGTCGCCATCGCCACCAGCAGCACGACGGTGAAGCGGTGACGCGCCGAGAGCGCGATGAGCCGTCCGATCACGGCGTTCTCCAGCGCGGCAGCGCGTCGCGGAGCTTTGCCTCACTAGACAGGAGGAAGGTGGCGCCGGTCGCCACGCGGTCGCCCGGCGAGAGGCCACGCCGGACCTCGGTGTAGCTCCCCGTCTGTGCGCCGACCTCGACCTCCACCGGCTCGAGCCGGCCGCCGCCGCGATCGACGAAGGCGTACCGGTGCTCGCCGGAGAAGAGGAGGGCCGAGTCGGGCACCGCCAGGCGCGTCCCGAGCGGCGCCTCGATGACGACATCCGCGAACATGCCCGGCTTGAGCGCGAGCTCGGGGTTCTTGAGCTCGAGCCGCGCCTCGATGGTCCGCGTCTTGGGGTCCACCATCGGCGCCACGAACGTCACGCGCGCCTCGAGCGGCGCGGGGAGCGACGGCACCTGCACGCGCGCCGGCTGTCCCACCGACACGAAACCGGCGTCGCGCTCGTAAACGGCGCACTGAATCCAGACGCGCCCGAGGTTGCCGATGCGGTAGAGCGACGTCCCGGCCTCGACCCGGCCCCCTTCGACGATGTTCTTCTCCATCACGACGCCCCCTGCGGGCGCCGAGATTGTCACCCGCCCGTCGGCCTTGCCGGCCTTCTCCACCGCCTCGCGCTGCGCCACCGAGAAATCCCAGTAGGCGAGGCGGCGCTCGAGGCCGCTCGCCAGCGACGCCGATGCGCCGGCGCGGCGCGCCGCCAGCAGCTCCTCTTCGGCCGCCAGCAGATCGGGGCTGTAGACGACGGCCAGCGGCTGACCGCGGCGGACCGCCTTCCCGGTCTCGCCGACGAACAGCTTCTGCACGTAGGCCTCGTACTTGAGCGTGACGTCGGCGATGTTGCGCTCGTCGACCTCGACCCGCCCGGCCGCCCGCAAAGTGAGCGCCAGCGGTCGTCGCTCGACCACGCCGAAGGTGACGCCGATGAGCTGCCGCCGTTCGGCCGAGACGACGATGGTGTTTCCGCCGCCGGCGCCACCGGCATCCTCGACGCTGAGGCCAGGACGTGTGGTGGCCACCTTCATCTTCACCTCCTGGTGCGCGTGCCCCGGGGCGTCGACGGCCAGCGTGAGATACCAGTCCCCGTCCATCGCGAGCGGGTAGTTGACGACGTAACGGCCGCCGCCGCGCGCCTCGATGGTGCCGTTCCCCCGCATCTCGGGCATGGCGCCCATGGCGGGCATGTCCCAGACGAACCCCAGCTTGGCGCCGTCGACCGGTTTGCCCGAGGGGTCAGCGAGGCTGATCTCCAGCCGGTTGTCCCCGGTCCGCGGCGGATCGGGCGCGATCGACAGCTTCACTGCCAGATCGCCCAGCTTCAGCGATCGCGGCTCGGCCGCCGTGGCGCGGAGGGGGATGAAGAGGATGAGCGTGACGAGAAGCAGGCGGGTACGGTTCATGGCTCTTCACTCCTGGTGGACGAGGCGGGTTCCCGATTCGGACGCGCGAATGAGGCCGATGTCCCCACCCACGGCGCGTTCGAGATCGGCAAGATGTTGCGAGTAGGAAGCGAGATGCATGGCGAGGTCGAGCTCGTGCATCTGAAGGTCGCGCTCGGTGTCGAGCACCATGGTGAAACCGCCGCGGCCTGCCGCGTAGCTGGCCAGCGCGCTCGCCAGGGCCTGGCGCGACAGCGGGATCAAGTGGTGGTGAAGCTCCGCCTGGCGCGTCTCGGCCTTCACCTCGGCGAGCGAGTCCTCGATCTCCGCGAACACCTTGTTTTCGAGGGCGTGGGCCTCCGCGCGCAGGGCAGCCAGGCCCGCCTCGGCCCCCTCGACGCGCGAGCGACTTTTCGTCGAGAAGATCGGCAGGTTGATCTGCGCGCCGAGGAACAGATAGTCGGCGGGCATGGCCGTGCCGCCGAACATGTGCATCTCGCCGGCGGACAGACCTAGATCGGGAACTGTGGAGGCGTGCGCCGCCCGCACGCGGGCCTCCGCCGCGACGATGTCGGCGCTGGCGACCGCCAGCTCGGGCCGCTCGCGCAGCGCCCGCGCCCGCAGCGCCTCCGGCGCCGGAAACTCGCCAACCAGCCCTGGCTCCGAGGTGCGCCCGACGTCGGTGCCGGGCGGCCGATCGAGCAGCGACACCAGCTTCGCCACCGCGGCGGACCTCCGGGCCCGCGCGGCTTCCCGATCGGACTCGACCTTCAGCACCTCGCTCTCGGCGCGCAGAGCCTCCGACTCCTCTCCCCGTCCCGCCGCCAACCGCGACGTCGCGGCGGCCACCAGCGAGGAGAGCGTGTGGCCGAGCTCGTCGTCGACCCCGATGGTCCGATCGGCGAGGAAGAGATCGAAGTACGCCTTCGCCACCTCCGTCTCGACATCCCGCGCCCGGGTCGTCACGGCGGCGCGCGATGCCTCCGCCATCGCCTGCGCCTCGTCCCGCCGCGCCGCTCGTTTGCCGCCGAGCGGGATGGCCTGGGTGACGTTGACCATGAGCGGCACGTTCGAGAGGTCGACCGGCATGTTCCAGAGTTGGACCATCAGCATCGGATCGTCGAACGCGGCGGCCGGCGTCACCGCGGCCGCCGCGGCGCGGGCCTGCTCGCGCGCCGCGCGAATCTCGGGGTTCTTCTGGCGCGTCTCCGCGAGCAGGTCGGCGAGACGAACGACGGGCGGCGACGGGGCGGGAGCCGCCGCCGCAGGAGCGGAGAGCGTGAGAAAGGCGAGCAGCGCGAACATCAGCGAACCTCCAGGAACGAAAGAAGCAAGAACAGAGAACCTCAAACAGGGTCGATCGAACCCGCGAGACACACGAAGCACCTGGGTGCGGGGCTCGGATCGCGGATTGCGGAGCTCGGGCGGCCCGCGATCCGCGGCGTCAACGCGCGCGAAACGCTTGGGCGCAGCGCCGGGTGATCAGATCAGGAACGAACGGTTGAGCAGAAAGACCGGGGGACCGCCGGGAGGCTTCGTCTCCAACAGGCCTCCCGCGGCCGGACGCCAGCAGGTGAGATGGAGAGCCCGTACGGGCGGCAGATAGGGGAGGGACGCAACCGGCGCGGGACCGCGTTTCGCTCGCAGCGCCTCGGCGGCGGGGATCTTGTCCATCGTCACGACGACGCGCAGGCAGCAGCTCGGATCGCCGACCGAGTCCAGGTGGCTTGCAACGACGGGACTCCCGCTCTCCGCTAGCGTGGGGCAGCAGGACTCGGCGACGAGCATTCCCGTCATCGAGCAGCGCAACGCGGCGAAGCTCGAAGCCGACACGGCGAACGCGAGGACCGGCACGATCAACAGCCCGCCGAGCCCGCGACGGAGGCGACTCCTCTTCACGGCCCTCAGCCTGATGGGTATTCCACCGCCCGTCAAGACGACCTCGTGACCTCCAACGGGGTGCTGGCGAGGATTCGCGCACGATTTGCGTTGCCCCCAGGGACCGTCCTGCAGGGATTGCGCGACACGTGCGGCCCTCGACGGCACCGACGGTGTTGCGGGACGCGAAGAGGTCGCGGAGTGGCCTTTCTCTCGTCGGCCCGGACGTTGCACAACGGGTCGGGTATCAAACCCGTCTGGTTAGGAGGATCACGATGATTCCGCGCACTTCGACTCTGGCCTTCGCTGCGACACTCGCCTGCGCCCCCCTCGCCTGGGGCGGCACCATCACCGGCTCGGTGAAGATCAAAGGCGCGGCTCAGCCAGCTGTCGTCTACGTCGAGGCGGCGCCCGGAGCCGTCGCGGCTCCCAGCGCGCACGCGCGCATTGATCAACAGAAGATGGCGTTCATCCCCTACTTGTTGCCCGTGGTGGTGGGGACGACGGTCGACTTCCTCAACCACGACTCGGTCAACCACAACGTCTTCTCCCCCGACGGTGAGAGCTACAACCTCGGGACCTGGCCCAAAGGGGAGACGCGTTCCTATACCTTCAAAAAGGCGGGCGTCTACACCCAGCTCTGCTCGATCCACCCCGAGATGGAGGGGTTTGTCGTCGTGCTGTCGAACCCACTCTTCGCGACCACCGACAAGGCGGGCAACTTCAAGATCGCCAACGTCCCCGACGGGCACTACGTGCTGAAGGTCTTCTCCAAGAAGCTGAAGAAGCCGGATAAAGACAAGAAGTTCCCCGTCGACGTGACCGGCGGCGCTGCGACCTCCGCCATCACGTTCTGAATCTGATGTCATGCGCGCCCGATCCCGCACCAAGGTCATGCTGGCCCTGGCCGCTGCCGCTATTGTCGGCGGCCTGGCCGTGGCGAGAGGCCGTTCCGAGGCGCAGACCCCGAGCCCTGCGCCGACTTCCGCCGGGGTCGGCACGGTGGGTGACGTTCCGTTCGACCACACCATCCACGCCGGCAAGTACGGGATCCCTTGCCTCGACTGCCACGCGTTTGCCGATAAGTCCCCGGTGGCCGGCCTTCCCTCGGGCCGCAAGTGCATGGGCTGCCACAAATTCGTGGCCAAGGAGAAGCCGGCCGTCCAGACCCTCGCGGCACACGTCGAGGCCGGTGAGCCCCTCCGTTGGCAGCGGGTCTTCTCAGTCCCGGACTTCGTCTACTTCTCCCACCGAATGCACGTGCGGGCGAACGTCGCCTGCGCCGAGTGCCACGGCGACGTGGCTGCGATGAAGACCGTCGTGCAACAGCGCGCTTTCACCATGGGTCGCTGCATGGGCTGCCACAAAGAGCGCAACGCGACCCACGACTGCCTGGGGTGCCACAAGTGAGCGACGACGGTTCGATGAAGACAGGGCGACGCGGCTTTCTGGGCGCGGCCGTCGGGACGATGGGCGCGGGGCTGGTCGCCGGCTGTTCGAAGCGGCTGCCCCGCTACCTGATCCCGCACGTCATCCCCCCCGACGACGCCGTGCCGGGTATCGCGCGCCACTACCGGACGATCTGCCGCGAGTGCCCGGCCAGCTGCGGGGTCACAGCTCGCGTGCGCGAAGGGCGCGTGGTGAAGCTCGAGGGAAACCCCGACCATCCGCTGAGCCAAGGTGCCCTGTGCCCGCGCGGCCAGGCGACGATTGAGGGGCTCTACTCACCCGACCGTCTCGGCACGCCGCTCACGACGACCGGAAAGATCGGGTGGGACGCGGCAGAGGGCGCTCTGGCAGCAGGAATCAAGCGTGCGCTCGACGCGCAGAAGCTGGTCGTCGTGCTCACCCGGCCGGAGCTCGGAAGTGTCGGCGCCCTCTTTCGCACCTGGCTGACGGCGCTCGGCCAGCAGCCGAGCCAGGTCGTCACCTTCGACGCGATGGATCGCCCCTGGCTGCGCGAGGGCGCAAGATTGGCGTTCGGGGCCAACGCGAACCCGGTCCCCGACATCGCCGCCGCCAAGCTGTTGCTGTCCATCGGCGACGACCTCGTCGAGGAGGGCGCCGTCGTCGAGCAGGCCCGCGCATTGGCGGACCTGCGAGCGGCGGGCGGTCGCTTCGTCTACATCGGCCCGCGGCTGTCGCTCACCGCTGCCGCTGCGGACGAATGGCTGTCGGTCGAGCCCGGCACCGAGCTGTTGCTCGTCCTCGGCCTTGCGCGGCGGGTGCTCGAGCTGGTCGGTCCCGACGCTCCCGAGGGGCTCGCGGTCGCCACGCTCCGGGCGCGGCTTGCGCCGTATGACGCCACGACGGTCGCGGCGCGCACGAAGATCGGCGCCGCGACGCTCGAGCGACTCGCCCGCGACTTTCTCCGCACGCGCCCGAGCCTGTGCCTCGGGCCGGGGCGAGCCGTGGCGGGCAACAACGCGCCGGCGCTGGCCGAGGCGATCTACGTCCTCAACGCGGTGGCGGGAAACCTCCAGCGTACGCTGCGGTTCTTGCCGCGCCCGCAGGGGGCTTGGGCCGGACCGTCGATGGAGCTGGCCGAGCTCACCCGTCGGGCGGCGGCAGGCGAGGTCGGGGCGCTGATCGTCCACCATGCCAACCCGCACGGCTACGGTCCACTGTTCGCCAAGCTGGCTGCCGCGCTGGAAAAGGTTCCCTTCGTCGCCGCCTTCAACAATCAGCTCGATGAGACCGGTCGTCATGCTCACCTGCTGCTCCCCGATCACCACTTCCTCGAGACCTGGTCCGACGCGACGGTGCGCGACGGTGTCACCGGCATCCAGCAGGCGGCCATGATCCCGCTGCTCGACACCCGGGCTGCGGCGGACGAGCTGCTCGTCGCCGCGCGAAGCTTGGGCAAGGCGACCGGCCTCCCCGACGGCGCGTTCGGCGATTCGGTGCGCGCCTCGTTCGACGTAAAGGAGGTGGAGCGCGGCGGAAAGTTCAGCGAGGCCACCGCCGCGTCAGGGACTCTGGCCGACGGCGCCCTCGCCGGCGCCGTGGCGGCCCTCGATCTCGCCGGGCCAGCGGACGGACTGCCGCTGGTTGTTGCCTCGACGCTGCGCCAGCTCGATGGCCTGCCGCCCACCAGTGCCCTCCTTCAAGAGATGCCCGATCCGCTCACCAGCATCTCGTGGGGCGGATGGGTCGAGCTGCACCCGACGACCGCGTCAGCGCTCGGCGTGGTCGAAGGAGACGTCATCAGTCTCGAAGGGACTGCCGGCCGGACCGAGCTCCCCGCGCACGTCACCATCGGCTTGCGCGAGGGCGTCGTCGCCGTGCCGGTCGGATACGCGATTCCGCTCCTCGACGGAAGCCCGCCCGCCCTCGGCTTCATGACGCGCGTGCGGGCACACCGAACAGGAGCAAAGGTGGCGCCCCCTCACGTGCCGGGCGGTCAATCGCAGCATGGTGCCGAGCTCTCGCGCGAGGTCACGCCCTCACGGAGGCTGCCCATGGCGCCAAAGCTGCCCTCCATGAACCCGCCGGTCGAGCACCCGCTCCACCGCTGGGGCCTGGCCATCGATCTCGATCGCTGCAACGGGTGCGGTGCCTGCGTGGCCGCCTGCTACGTCGAGAACAACATCCCGATCGTGGGCCCCGAAGAGGTCGCGAAGGGACGCGACATGAGCTGGCTCACCATTCAGTCCTTCATCAAGGACGGCGGCGACGGCGCCGCTGAGGTCTCGTTCTTACCTCTCGGCTGCCAGCAATGTGAGAACGCTCCTTGCGAGACGGTGTGCCCGACCTTCGCGACCTATCACACGAAGGAAGGGCTCAACGCGCAGGTCTACTCGCGCTGCGTGGGCACGCGCTACTGCGAGAACAACTGCCCGTACCACGTCCGCCGCTTCAACTTCTTCGACCCCAAGCACGGACCGCGGGACAGCCTGGGCCTCAATCCCGACGTGACCGTGCGCGGGCGCGGGGTGACCGAGAAGTGCACCTTCTGTGTCCAGCGGATCCGAGGGGGCGAGGAGAAGGCCAAGGTCGAGGGGCGTCCGGTGCGCGATGGGGAGATCGTGTCGGCGTGCGCCCAGACCTGTCCGGCGCACGCGATCGTCTTCGGTGACCTGAAGGACCCCACCTCCCAAGTCTCCCGGATGGCCAAGGATCAGCGTGCCTATCGACTGCTCGAAGAGCTGAACACGAAGCCCGGTGTGGTGTACCTCGCGCGCCAGCGAGAGAAGAAGGAAGGCACATGATCGACACCCCGGCCGCTGCCGCCGCGAACCCGATCTCCCAGATCGAACGCGACACGCTCGCGACCATGACGCGGACCTCTTGGCGCTACTGGCTCGGCCTCGGCGCCGCGGCGAGCTTGGTCGCTCTCGGCGGCTGGGCCTGGAGCACGATGTTGCGACAGGGGTTGGGGGTGACGGGCCTGAATTCGCCCGTGATGTGGGGCTCGCTGATCACGACGTTCGTCTTCTTCATCGGGGTCAGCCATTCGGGCACGCTGGTCTCGGCGATCCTCTTCTTCACCCGCTCACCTTTGCGCGCGGCCGTCGGACGGTCGGCCGAGAAGATGACCCTCGTCGCCATCCTCACCGCCGGTCTTTATCCGGTGATTCACATCGGGCGCTCGTGGCTGTTCTTCTTCGTGCTGCCGTACCCGAATCAGCGTGGCATCTGGCCGAACTTTCGCTCGCCGCTGACCTGGGACGTGTTCGCCATCTGCTCGTACGTCACTGTAAGCGCACTGTTCGTCTACATGGGAATGCTCCCCGATCTGGCACTGCTCGCGCGCCGGATCGGGGGCTGGCGCCGGCCGCTCTACCGTCTGCTCTCGCTTGGGTTCTCCGGCACGGACGGTGAGTGGTGCCTGCTCGAGCGCGCGTACCCAATCTTCGCCGGCATCGTGATCCCGCTGGCCATCTCGGTCCACAGCGTCGTCTCCTGGGACTTCGCGATGACCATCATGCCGGGCTGGCACTCGGCGATCTTCGCGCCGTACTTTGTCGCCGGCGCCATCTTCTCGGGCATCGCCATGGCGATCCTCTTGCTCAGCGCGCTGCGCCGAGGCTATCGGCTGGGCCGGTACATCAAAGAGGCGCACTTCGATCTTCTGGCCAAGCTGATGCTCGCCATGTCGTTGGTGATGACCTTCGTCTACGCCACCGAGTTCTTCATGGCCTTCTACCGTGGCGACAGCACCGAGGCGGAGCTGTTCCGCTGGCGCGCCACCGGCGCCTACGCGCCTATCTTCTGGCTGGTGGTTTTGTGCAACAGCGTGGTGCCGCTGGTCTGCTTCTGGAAGCGGGCACGCCACAGCTTGCGCGTGCTGGTCGTCGTGTCGGTGGTGGTCACGATCGGCATGTGGTTCGAGCGCTTCCTGTTCATCGTGACCACTCTCGCCCACAACTTCGATCCCTTCGCCTGGCGCATCTACAAGCCTACGCTGCGCGAGCTGGCCGTCTGTTTGGGCGGATTTGGCTGGTTCGTGATGCTGTTCCTGCTGTTGATCAAGATCTTTCCGTCCATGTCGGTGGCCGAGATCATGGAGGGTGAGCACGCCTCCCATGGGGAGGCGCCTCATGCGTGAAGAGCTCGTCGCCGTCTTCGGCGATCCGGACAGCGCGGCCCACGCGTTGCGGGCGCTCCGTGAAGACCGGGTGACCACCGCGCGCGTCCTCAGCTCGGCCCCCTTTCCCGCCGTGCACGAGACGGGCCGTCCGGGACCGTGGCGGGCGCTCGGGTGGATCGCGCTCGTGGGAGGGCTGACCGGCCTCAGCTGCGCGATGGCCCTCGAGGTGGCTACCTCGCGATCGATGGATCTGATCGTGGGCGGCAAACCGATCGTATCGTGGACGGCCTTCGGGGTGGTGATGTTCGAGCTCACCATGCTCTTCGCCGGCCTCAGCAACTTCACGGCCTTGGTGATCCTGTCGGCGTTCACCCGAAGGAGTGTCTCGCGGCGGGCGCGACGCGAGGTCACCACCGATCGGCTCGTCGTCGTCGTCCCTCTCGAAGGATGCAGCGCAGATCGCGAGGCGGCGATCCGGCGCCTACTATCCGGGGCCGTGGAGGTTCGACCATGAACGTGCGCTGGCTCGCCGTCGCCCCCTTGGGCCTCGTCCTCCTCGGCTGCAACGGAATGATGTGGCCCGCCAGCATGGAGCAACAACCGGCGGTGCAACCGCTCGACGAGGCCCGGCTGGCACCTCCGGGTTCGATCCCCCTCGGCGGCGTCGAGGTGCTTGAAGACCGCGAGGACGACAAGGACTTGCCCCCCCCTTACCCCCTCGACGCCGTTGCCTCGGCGCGCGGCGCCAAGCTCTTTGCGATCCACTGCATCGCCTGTCACGGTCACGAGGGGCGCGGCGACGGGCCGGTCTCGGCAAAATTCCCGCCCGCTCCCAACCTGCGACACGTCTCGATCTGCGCGCGGACCGACGGATTCCTCTATGGCACGCTCACCGCCGGCGGCAGAGCCATGCCCACGATGCGGGAGGGCACGACCTCGCAGGATCGCTGGGACCTGGTCGCCTTCGTCCGCGCGCTGCAGCGCGAGGGGTGCATCGGGAAGCTCACGCCGCCCGCTGGAGACACACCATGACGTCATGGCTGCAAAGACTCGAAGCCGGCCTCGGGCGACGGGGAGCATGGGCCGCCCTGATCGCCGTCGCCGTCGGTGTGGCCGCGTTCGCCACCGGCCTGCGCGGTGGCGAATCGCCGCGGACGTTCGCCGCGCTGATCGCGAGCTGGTTGTTCTTCGCCGGGATCGCGGCCGGCGCGCTGGCGTTCGTGGCGTTCTTCCGGATCATCGACGTCGGCTGGGCGCGGCCGCTCGCCGCCCGGGCCACCGCCCTGGCGAGCTTCGCGCCGTTCGCGCTGTTCGTGCTGGTGGTCATCCTGGCAGGCGCAAGATCGGCTCCCTGGCTCCCCCCGGAGACCAGCGGGAGCGCCTGGTTGCGCCTCTCGCGCCTCGGGGCGCGCGAGATCGCTCTCGGCTTCATTCTGTTCGGGGTCGCCCGCCTGCTGCTCCGATCGCGGCCAGGCGGGACAAAGCCGCCAGGACGCACCCTGGCCGTGACCTACTGCTTGATCTACGCCGTGGTGCTGTCCGTCTGGGCCTTCGACTTCGTGCTGGGACCGGATCCCGTCTTTGAGAGCACCATCATCGGGCCGTATCTCTTCATGGCTGCGTTCATCGCCGGCACTGGCCTCGTCACGCTCCTCGGCCTCCTTCGGGGCGCACTCTCCGAGGCGCAACGTCGCGACGCGGGTGCCATGGTCCTCGCGCTCTCGATCTTTTGGGTCTACCTGTTCTGGTCGCAGTACCTGACGATCTGGTACGGCGACCTCCCCCAGGAGACCGTCTTCGCGCTGCGCCGCGCCCAGGGCGGCTGGGGCCCTGTCGTTCTGACGGTGATCGCGCTGGTGTTCGCCGTGCCGTTCTTGATGCTCCTCAACCCGCGCGGCCGCAGGTCGGCGCGCGTGCTCGAGGGGGTCATCATCGTCCAGCTCGTTGGTCTTTGGCTCAATTGTCATCTCATGGTCGTCCCTTCGCTGGCGGCCGCGGGGACTTCGCCGATCACGGTCCGCGACCTGCTCATCGCCCTCGGCATGCTCGGCGGCTTCGTGCTCTCGTCGGCGCGCAAAACCGAGACGGCCCTCGCGCCGGCGTGACCGCGCACGATTTGCGGCGGCCTGGCGCTCGCGCGGCAGAAAGTGCGGGGTGCTGGCGCAGGGCGCGAGACGGATCGGCGGGGAGAGCCGCCGATCCGTCCTTTCGATTGCTGGCCCGGCCGTTGCAAAACGGCTGGTCATGAAAATGCGCTCATCGTTCTGCGTCTCTCTGTTGGTCATCGGCACCATCGTCGGTCTGACGTCCACGGCTCATGCCATCCCGGCGTTCGCGCGGAGGTACGGGACCAGTTGCCAGACGTGCCACATCGCGTTTCCGAAGCTGACACCCTTCGGGGAGGCGTTCCGACGCAACGGATTCGCGTTTCCCGGTCAGGACGAGGAGTTCGTCAAGCAGGACCAGGTTCCGTTGGGCCAGGAGGCCTACCGACAGATGTTCCCGAACGCGGTCTGGCCCGGCGTGCTCCCCGCCAGCCCGCCGCTGGCCATCGGCTTCAACGGCGCCGCGATCATCCATCCCAGCAAGTCATCGAGCAGCGCCCAGGCTGACAACCGCGCGATCGTTTCGTTGCAGGGACTCGCCGCGGAAGCTCACCTCTGGGCGGGCGGCGCCTTCAGCGAGCACATCGCCTACTACGGCGAGGTGACGTTCGCCGACGGCGGCACCGACATCGAGCACGCGGAGCTGCACTTCAATGATCTGGGACTCTCGCCTCACCTGGTGAATCTTTACGTCGGCCGCGGCGTTCCCAGCTTGACCAGCTTCGCGCCGCACTCGAGCTACATCGCGGACAGCATCATGCCGGCGCTCTCGGTCGCCGCGCTCTACGGCGCCGATGCCGGCACGACCTTCAGCACGCTTGGCCAGTACAACCTGGTGGAGTTGAACGGCATGTATCGCGGCCGATTCATCTATTCGGTCGGCGCGAATTCCGGAGCGAACATTGCCACGTACACGCGGACCTCAAACAACGTGACCGCGCATCTCGGCTTCAAGGCGGGCGGCATGCGCCTCGATGGTGAGAACGCGACGGGTGCCACGGGCAATCCGCTAAAGCCTTGGGAGGAGACAGCGCTGACGATCGACGTGTTCGGCACGCGATCGGCGTCGCACTTCGCCAACGCCGTCGACGCGACGATGTTCCAGGACGATCGGACCTACGTCCTCGGCGGGCACCTGCGCGGGACTGTCGGTTCGTTCGAGCTCGACAGCGGCCTCTTTCAGGAGTGGCACAACCACGCGACGGACACCGGCATCGGTGTGAAGGCGCTGACCCAGTATGACGAGCTTTCGTACGTCGTATTCCCCTGGCTCATCCCCGCCGTACGAATGGAGTACGTCAGCCTCCTTCCTGACGGAGGAGCGCGCCTCAACGACGTCCTGTTCACTGCGGGGGCGGCCTGCCTCATCAGGCCGAACCTCAAAGTGACCCTCATCGGCCT
>Ga0209890_10000025_pt1 | contig 68404 bp, 50 predicted proteins | sample OrgsoiDNA2013049_FD_185799 | JGI IMG/M metagenome (GOLD analysis project Ga0209890, IMG submission 185799) | Permafrost soil microbial communities from the Arctic, to analyse light accelerated degradation of dissolved organic matter (DOM) -... | ecosystem: Environmental > Terrestrial > Soil >... | reverse complement strand
TATTTTAAACCATTCCGATTCCCCCCAAAGTCGTGTATAAGATGGGCTCAATGCCCGACCTCAAAGTGCTGCTGTCACGCGAAACCATTGCCAAGCGGGTCGCCGAAATGGGAGAAGAGATCGCGCGCGATTTTCGCGGCCAATCGATTATCTTCGTCGGCGTTCTCAAAGGCGCGGCCATTTTCTTGAGTGATCTTGCCCGTCAGGTTCCGCTCGATGCCACGTTCGACTTTATCGGGGTTTCCAGCTACGGAAACCGCCCCATCGCCAAGGAGGACCCGGCAGGCCACGCGGCGTGGGATTCACTGGGCGAAGTCCGTTTGACCAAAGACATGGATCAGTCGCTGGCGGACCGCAACGTGATTCTGGTCGAAGACATCCTCGATACCGGGCTGACGCTGAACTACATTTCGAAGCTGGTGCAGGCGCATCAACCAAGGTCGCTGCGCATTGCGGCCTTGCTGGACAAGCCTTCACGACGCAAGCAGCCGATTCAGGCGCACTACATCGGATTCACCATTCCCGATGCCTACGTGGTCGGCTACGGCCTGGACTATGCGGAGCGCTACCGAAACCTTCCGGATGTCTGCGTGCTGGAAGATTTGTGATTGGTAATTTGTAATTTGTAATTTTCCAAACCCTCGCTTTCGATTTTCAATTACCAATTCCCCGGCTGCTATGATGGACCTTGTGAAAACCACCGCCTCGCAAATTGAACGCGCTTCCGAGGTGGAACCCCTCCTGCTGGAAGTGGCCGACGTGGTGAACACCACGCTCGACCTGGAAACCACGTTGCGCCGTGTGGCGGAACTGGTTCGCAAGGTCATCGACTATGAGATTTTTGCGATCCTGCTGCTCAACGAGCAGCTTCAGGAACTGTACGTTCGCTTCAATGTGGGATATCCGCCGGGCGTCGCCGACCGCCTGCGCGTTAAAGTCGGCCAGGGCGTAACCGGCCGCGCCGCCGAGACTCGCCAGGCAGTGCTGGTCGCCGATGCGACGCAGGAAGACTTCTACATTGAGGCCCTGCCCAACGTTCACTCGGAACTCGCCATCCCACTGATCGTCAAGAACCGAGTAATTGGCGTGATCGACCTGGAGGCGCGCGAAAAGGGTTACTTCACCGAAGAGCACAAACGGCTGTTGACGCTGATCGGGTCGCGCATGGCGGTGGGCATCGAAAATGCGCGGCTGCACACGCGTACAACGCGCCAGGCCCGCACGCTGCTGCTGCTGAACGAGATTGCGCGCGAACTCACGTCGATTCTGAACCTTGACGAACTCCTTAAGCGCGTCGCTGAGCTGCTCAACCGGCTGATCGAATACCAGATGTTCAGCATTCTTCTGGTGGATCAGACGGGAGAAAAATTGCAGCATCGGTTTTCCCAGCGCTTCGAGGAAAGGCTGCATTTGAAACACGACATCCCGATGGGCCGCGGCGTGGTGGGCTATGCCGCGCAGGCCAAGGAAGCGGTCCTGGTGCCGGACGTCACCAAGAGCGACCGCTACATCGCGGTGAATCCGGAGACGCGATCGGAACTGGCAGTTCCGCTGATCTACCAGGAAAGAGTGATTGGGGTGCTCGATCTGGAGAACACACGCCGTGGTTATTTCACGGAGGATCACAAACGGACCCTGACCACGCTCGCGGCGCAGCTTGCGATCGCCATTGAAAACGCGCGCTTGTACGAGGAGATTGCACGGCAAGAGCAGCGGCTGGAACGCGATCTGGCGCTGGCGCGCGAACTGCAGTTTCGGTTGCTGCCGCCTTCGCTTCCGAAGATGCTGCAGCTCGAGGTCGAAGCGAAATTTGTTCCCGCACGGGCCATCGGCGGCGATCTCTATGACTTCGTTCCGTATTCGTTGGGGCGGTTGGGGATCGCGATTGGCGACGTCAGCGGCAAAGGCGCGCCGGCTGCCATTTATGCCGCCCTGGTTAGCGGCATTCTGCGTTCCCATGCGCCGATTGAGCCGGGCCCGGCGGAGATGCTTTCGGCGGTGAATCTGTCGCTGGCCGAGCGCCGGATCGCGGCGCAGTTTGTATCGATCATCTACGCCGTATGGGATGACGAGCGGCGGACGCTGGTGGTAGCGAATTCGGGCTTGCCGCGGCCTATTTATTGTCACGATGGCAAGATTGAGTTTATCGAGGCTACTGGGCTGCCACTGGGGCTGTTCGACGAGGCGGATTACGACGAATTCAGTTTTAAAGCCAAGCCGGGCGACCTGTTCGTGTTCTACAGCGACGGCATTCTCGACGCACGCAACCGGAACGGTCAGTCGTTTGGACAGGAGCGTGTGGAAGCGATCGTCGCCGGCTGCGTGACCAAGTCTGCGAACTGCGTGGTGAACGAAATCTTCAAGGCGGTAACCGAGCACGCTGCTGGTGTGGATGCGTTCGACGATCAAACGGTGGTCGCCATCAAAGTGAAAGCCGGTCCGGGCAAACGCAAGTGAAGCGCACGCGCGAATCGCCAGCGCTACGGCCGCCCGCATTTGCCTACCATGGTGCAACTTCGGGGCCGCGATCCACCGAACTCTATTGCGAGGCCTTGGCGCTTGAGGACCTGGCCACGCGCCATGGAACTCCGCTGTATGTGTATTCCGCGGCGATGATTCGCGCGCGCGTGCACGCGTTCAGTCGCGCTTTTCATTCCATCCCTCATACCCTCTGCTATTCCGTCAAAGCGAATTCGACGCTCGCGATTCTGCGGTTGATGGCGCGCGAGGAGGCGGGCTTCGATGTGGTTTCGGGCGGAGAATTACAACGAGTTCTGCGAATAAACCGGAAAGCCGCGAGCAAGGTTGTGTTCTCCGGCGTGGGCAAGACCGCGGCCGAGATGGAACTCGCCCTCCGCTCGGGGATCTTGCTGTTCAACATTGAAAGCGCGTCGGAATTGAACTTGCTTTCCGCGACCGCGACGCGGTTGAAGAAACGTGCGGCGGTGGCCGTGCGAGTCAATCCCGACGTTTCGGCGAAAACTCACCCCTATATTTCGACTGGACTGCATCAGCACAAGTTCGGCGTGCCGATTCCCGAGGCCCGAGCGCTCTACGCACAGGCCGCGAAGCAACCTTATCTGAACGCGGCCGGAGTGAGCGTCCACATCGGGTCGCAGATTACCGATGTCGGCTCGTTTCAAGCGGCGGTCCAGCGCGTTGCCGATCTGGTGCGCGCACTGCGAGAACAGGGCCACGACATTCGCTATATTGACGCCGGTGGTGGCTTGGGGATCTCCTACGACGGAGCGCAGGTGAGTTTCGAAAAGCAGATTGCTGCGTACGCGAAGGCGGTACTTGGTCCGTTGCGCGGGTTGAAGCTGCACCTACTGCTTGAGCCGGGACGCTCCATCGTGGGACCTGCGGGTGTGTTGTTGACGCGCGTCCTCTACCGGAAAACGAACTATCGCAAACGCTTTCTAATTGTCGATGCGGCCATGAACGATCTGCTGCGTCCTTCTCTGTACGGTGCGTATCACGAGATTGTTCCGGTGAGCCGAGAATCGCGCGAAACGGAGATCACCGATGTGGTCGGCCCCATCTGCGAGACGGGTGACTTTTTTGCGCGCGACAGAAAACTTCCTCTGGTTAGCGAGGGCGATCTGCTGGCGATTCTGGACGTGGGCGCATATGGTGCGGTGCTGGGCTCAAACTACAACACGCGCGGACGGGCGGCGGAAGTGCTGGTGGATGGGACGAAAACAAAAGTGATCCGGCGACGCGAAGATATAACTGACCTTCTTCGTCCCGAGAGATAGGTCTAAACTGTGGAGCATGAGACGGATTCACTTGGGACTGGTGCTCACACTGGCTGTTGTAGCCCTATCAAGTTTGGTGTTCGTTGGAAAAGTTTTCGCCCAACCGCCTTCTCCAACCGAGACGCCGAAGCCTGCGATCACTCTTTCTAAATTGTCTTCGCCAGTCTATCCAGCATTAGCGCGGCAGGCTCGCATCGCAGGAGAAGTTAGGGTAGAAGTCAATATCCGCAAGGACGGGACTGTTGCCTCGGCACAGTTGCTCAGCGGCCATCCGATGCTATCGCCGGCTGCATTGGAGAGCGCTAAACAATCGACGTTTGAGTGCCGCAACTGTGTTGCACCATTAACCACTTATTTACTGACCTATACCTTCGAGTTGAAAACCGATGCCGACTGCTGCAACGCTATGACCGTTCCTGATGTGTCTCACTCCCAAGGCCACATCGTCGTCATTGCATCCGCGCAATGTTTATGCGACCCAAGCGTATCTTTTCGGAGATTTCGTTCGGCAAAGTGCCTTTATCTGTGGAAGTGTGGATTTTCAGATCACTGAAGCTACCCTAGCGACTCCAAGAAGTTCGTCACTGCCCTCAGCACCGGCTCGGGCTGCTGGATGAAGAGCGCGTGTCCCAGGTTGCGAAACTTCACATGCGCGTGATGCGGCAACGATCGCGTGGCCAGCGCAACATCCGCGTCGGACATCAGGCCGCCTAATTCCTGCGTGGCTTGCAGAAGCAGCGTTGGGCAGGTGATCCCGCGCAATATAATCTCCCCGTCCCAGCCTTCGACCGACGATCCGTCGAGCGTCATTTCGTACGTGTCAGGGTCGGCCTGCTGCACGCAGCGCGCCCAAGAGAGCAGATATGCTTCATCGTTGCCGGGAAGCTCGCGGATGGTAACCGACTCATTGCCGCCCGGAACTGGCAGCAGCATTCTGCCGATGCCGTCCGCAATCTGCTCGACCGAGCCACCCTTCCGCGCCAGATCGCGCAGCCCCGAGAATAGCGCCGTGTACATCGGGTTATGAAGCCGACGGACGACGATCATGTTGTCGCCGAGAATCAGCGCGCGCACCAGTTCCGGATGATGAGAGGCGACCCACATGGCCAGCATGCCGCCGAGCGAATGCCCAAAGAGCACGGCGGGAGCGGAAACGCGCTCGCGAAGAAGGCAAGCGATGTCTTCAGCATAGTGCGGGCCCTGGTATCCGCGAGCCACACGGGAGGACTTGCCATGACCGCGAAGGTCAGGCGCGAAGATATGCCAGCGCAGGCTTAGCGCGGGAATCACCGGCAGAAATACCTGCCAGCGCCGGCCGAGTCCATGCAGCAGTACGAGCGGCGGGCCATGAGCAGGGCCTTCGGCATAGTTCAACTGAACTTCGCCGGTATCAAAGGTGCGCTCGACAAGTCCTGGATGGTTTTCACTCATGACATTTTCGCTGGTATCAGTCACTGGCTCGCGGCGTCGTAAACTAATTTGCCGCCGACCCAGGTTTTGAGCACCTTGACGTCGCGGATCTTGACGAGACCGATGCTGAGCACGTCGTCGCTCAGCAATACCATGTCGGCCAGTTTGCCGGCGGCGATCGAGCCTTTTTCGTTCTCCTGAAACTCGGCGTAGGCCGAACCCATAGTGTAGGCCTCGACCGCTTCTTTTATTGACAACTTCTGCTCCGGAAACCATCCATTCGGGTTCTTGCCATCGAGCGTGGCGCGGGTTGTGGCGGCGTAGAGCGTGAGCATGGGATTGAGCGGCGCAACATTCCAATCCGTGCCCAGGGCGAGGCGAACGCTATGATCAAGGAAGGTGCGGAAAGCGTAGGTTCGGCTGGACCGGTCGTGTCCGATGCGGCGCTCGGCCCAGCGGCCGTCGTCGATGGCGTGATAGGGTTGCACGGACGCGATCACGTGCAGTTGCGCGAAGCGGTCAAAGTCCTTGGCCGCCATATGCTGGGCATGCTCGATGCGCCAGCGGCGATCACCGCTGCCGTGCGCTTTTGCGATTTCATCATAAATATCGAGGATCGTGGAAATTCCAGCGTCTCCAATGGCGTGGGTGCAGAGCTGCAATCCAGCAGCGTCGGCCCGCATCATGCGATCCCGCATCAGGGAGATGGGCTGCATCTCGTCAGAGAGCAGGCCGCGATTGCCGGTCTGGTCGGAAAAAGCTTCGAAAAAATATGCTGTGGCTGACCCGAGCGAGCCATCGGCGTAGGCCTTCACACCGCCGATGCGCAGATACGGCCCGCCAAACGCCCGTCGGATGCCGATCTTTACCTGGTCATCCACCTGTGTGATCAGCGGCGCGGCATAGATGCGGGTGGTCAGCTTGCCTGCGTCGAGCAACTCCGAATAGATCGCAATGTCGGCAGGCTCGGGATTCATGTGCTGCACGCTGGTCACGCCGAGCGAAGCTGCATGTTCGAGCGCGCGCTCAATGGAGTGGCGCCGCTGGTCGTGGGTGAGCGGTGGAACCGCCTTAAACAGCATGTCCTGGGCCGCGTCTTTCAGCGCGCCCGTTGGATTGCCGTGCTGATCGCGGACAATTACTCCGCCCGCTGGATCGGGCGTTTGCGCGGTGATTCCGGCCAGCTTTAGAGCCAGTGAATTCGCCAGAATCATGTGGCCGTCATAGCGATTCACGGCTACCGGGGTTTCGGGCGTTGCTGCGTCGATCAGTTCTTTGGTTGGGAATTCCGCGGGACTCCACTTGGTCTCGTCCCAATCGCCGCCGAGGAGCCAGTCGCCCTTGGCGGTCTTCGCGGCGCGCTCACGAATGCGGCGGGCAAATTCCTGCGAACTAGTGGCGTCGTTGAGTTCGACATTATCAAGTTGCGATCCACCATCCGTGAAGTGCACGTGAGCGTCGTTGAAGCCTGGTAGAAGGCGCTTTCCTGCTGCATCGACCACGCGGGTGTGCGGACCGTGCCAGGCATCCATCTGCTGACTTGACCCGACGGCGACGATACGGTCGCCGAGGATCGCAACCGCGTCAGCTTCCGGGTGCGAGGGATCGACGGTCCAGACGCGCGCGTTTTGGACGATGACGTCCGCGGCCGGCTTTGTTTGTGCGGAGACCAACATCGCGCAGCCGAGAACGACAACGACTTGCAGAAAACACCGCTTCATCGATTCCTCCCGGATGAGTTCCTATCGTAGAGACGCAGCTTGCCGCGTCTCTACGGTTGCGTGTAGTCAGCGTTCTCCCCACTTGAGCTTCGTGGCCAGCACTTCAAAAAACGTTTTCTGAAAACGCAGCAGCCTGGCCGGATGTTCGGCCTTAACGCAGCGCACGATGTCGCCGTCTCGCATCGGCATGCCGACCTGTCCATCGAGACTCAGGTACGCTTCTTCCTCGCCGGTCTTGACCCGGATTTCGATCTCGACCGTATCGCGCACCACCACCGGACGGTGGGTCAAACCGTGGGGCGACACGGGAGTGATGACGAAGGCGTCCACATCCGGTTTGAGGATCGGCCCGCCCGCTCCGAGAGAATATGCGGTAGAACCAGTGGGCGTCGCGATGATCAGACCATCCGCCCTGTAGCTGGAAACGAACTCTGCGTCCACGAAAAGCTCGAAATGGTTCAAGCGCGCAATAGCGCTCTTGCTCACGACCAGTTCGTTCAAGGCGGAGTGAGTGGCGACAACATCGTCGCCCCGGACCAGCGAGCAACTCAGCATGGAACGGATGTCAACGAGGTAGCGCCCTTTCTCGATCGCCTCCAGAGCGGGATACAGATCGGCCAGTGGGAGTTCGGTCATGAATCCGAGTGTGCCGAGGTTGACGCCGAGGATCAGCGTCCCTACTTTCGCAACCGCCCGCGCGGCCGAAAGCAGAGTACCGTCGCCGCCAAGCACCAGAGCCAGACTGGGCGACTGCGCGGCCAACTCGCTCCGCGCCATCACCGCGGCCGCCGGGAAGTAGACTGCGCTTTCCTGGTCCACGACCACCAAGTGGTTGCGCTCCTGCAGCCATTTTTCGAGCGCTGGCAGTGCTTCGGAAAGCTCGGGACGGTCCGGCTTCGAAATGATGGCAACGGTTTTCTGGCGGATTCGGGCGGACTCGGGCATGTCTTCTGACTTCTCTTCGGACATCTATTCCGACATCGGACTTCCGATTGTACAGAATCAGATGGTGCCTGGCGGCGAAAACTGTGCATGCAGCAGGAACTCGCGATTGCCTTCGCCGCCGAGGATGGGGGACTCGATCCATTCGGCATGGGTGCATCCGAGTTTTGCGAGCGCCGCCTCTACTCTGGTCACGGCCCCCAGCTGTGCGGATTCATCGCGCACGATTCCACCTTTGCCCACCAGTTCCCTGCCCGCTTCGAACTGCGGTTTCACCAGCACGACGATCTCAATCGACCTGGAATGTTGGCTGGAGTAGAAGGCAGCGGCGACAACTACCGCCGGCAGCACCAGCGTGGCGGAGATGAAGGAGACATCCATCGCAATGAAGTCGACAGTTTCGCCAATATGGCTGGGCCCCAGATAGCGGGCGTTGGTTTTCTCCAGAAGCCGAATGCGCGGATCGTTGCGCAATCCGAAATCCATCTGCCCATAACCGGTATCGACAGCAATCACCTTGGCGGCGCCGTGCTGCAGCATGCAGTCGCTGAAGCCTCCGGTGGAAGCGCCGACGTCGAGACCGACTTTGCCCTGGAGATCGATACGCCAGTGTTCGAGAGCCTTCTCCAACTTAAGTCCGCCCCGGCTGACGTAGCGAAGATCCGCGCCCAGCAGGCGCAGCGTCGAACTGGAGTCAGTCGATGCGCCCGCCTTCTCGATCTTCTGCTCGTTGACGAGAACTTTTCCGGCGAGGATGAGGGCCTGCGCACGCTCACGCGACGGCGTCAGCCCGCGATCCACGAGTAACTTGTCGAGACGCGTCTTCACTGAGTATCGAAAAATCCAATCGGTCCGATGCGGCTAGCACCCGATGCTGTGCAGAATGTTGAACGCGATGTATTAACAGAAGGTTACAAGATTAAGTTCCCGCTTTTCCACAAACTTTTCCTCGGAGGTGTTGAAAACTTCGCGCAGTGGCCAGCATTTGTCGCTCGCGTCGGACCGCAGATTCGTGGCACCAGCAAAAAAGCCGCCCAGAAGGGCGGCTTTACCATCGGATCGGCTGCAACCTCAGCCCGCAACTTCTTCCAGGGTTTTCTGGTCGATATCGAAGTTCGAGTGGACGTTCTGCACGTCGTCGCAATCTTCGAGCGCTTCCATCAGGCGGATCATCTGCGCCGCCTGCTGCCCTTCCAGTTTGATGTAGGTCTGCGGAATCATGCCCACGCTCGCGGAAATGGGCGTAATGCCGGCCTTCTTCACGGCCTCTAACACGCCTTCGTAGGCGGAAGTCTCGGTCAGGATCTCCCAGTTCTCGCCATCATCCTGCAAATCTTCACCACCCGCTTCGAGGATAATGTTCATCAGGTCGTCTTCCTTGGCCGCCGACTTCGCGATGAGGATGTCGCCCTTCTTGTGGAACATCCACGACACCGCGCCCGCTTCGGCCATGTTGCCATTGTTCTTCCCGAACGCGTGCCGGATTTCGCTCACCGTGCGATTGCGATTGTCGGTTGAAATCTCCGCCAGCAAAGCCACGCCGCCCGGACCGTAGCCCTCCAGCACAAATTCCTCGTAATTCGCGCCCGGCAGTTCGCCGGTGCCGCGCTGGATGGCGCGTTTGATGTTGTCGGCGGGCATGTTCTCGGACTTCGCCGCCAGGATGGCGGTCCGCAGGCGAGGGTTCATGTCGGGATCGCCGCCCGACTTCGCCGCCATCGCGATTTCTTTGATGAGACGGGTGAAGATCTTGCCGCGCTTAGCGTCGAGCGCACCCTTCTTGTGTTTGATTGTTGCCCATTTCGAATGGCCGGACATAGCTGTACCTCGTCTCTAGTCTTCTAGAAAACGAAACCTTGAATGGCGCCGTTTCTCGGAATTACGGATCCGCCCGCGGAGGAAATCACAGGATCAGCCTCGACGTAAACACGTTCAGGCGAACTGAGATTATAGCACGGAGGAGGAGACTCGAGGCAGAGTGAAACGACGGGCTGCGCATGGCGCAGCCCGTCAATTGTTCACCCAAACGGCGGAATAGAGGCCGCTCTTACGGGAGCGCGGGCAGCACCTCAGTTTTCTCAACCTGTACCGACTTCAGAGCGCTGGGACCGACTCCGAGCTCATGCAGGATGCTCGGGGCGACCTGCGAAGTAGAGACAGGGGTCTTCAGCAGCGTGGACTTGAACGCCGGGTTGGAGATGATCAGGCCAACGTTCGTATCGCCGTAGCTGAAGCCGCCATGCTCGGCATTTTTCTTGCTTGACGTGGTATAGACCGTGCCATACACGGGCTGCACGATGATGTCGGGAGTGCGGCTGTCGGCGGCCGGGTCGTTGAATTTGAGCGTGAGCTCAGCCCCGCCCATGACCTCTTCCGCAAACAGTGGAACGGCATTGGTGTTCAGGTAATCCGTAACTTGCTGGCCCGAGATGTTCTGTCCCTGCAGCCAGATCAAGGCGATGTCATCGTCCTGCACGAAACCGCAAGCGCCGGTCGCGCAGTTAGCAGCATTACCGATGGCGAGCGCAGCGGGATTGCTGTTGCCATCGGGCAATGCCGCCACGAGATCGGCAAAGTGCCCCGGCTTGTTACCTTTGGCCGGATTGATCGGCGACTGGCCGTGCTTGGCGGAGACGACGAACAAGGTTGAGTTGTAGAGGCCTTGCGCTTTGAGTGCGGAGATCATGCTCGCCAGGGCGTTGTCGGTCTGTAGCAGTCCATAAGCCAGCACTGCGCTGGGCGTTCCCGATCCATCCGTGTAGCCACCGGGTTGCCCATTGATAGTCGGATCTCTGTCGTCAACGCAGCTGCCATCCTTGTTGTCCTTGGCCAGTTTTTGCCCCACGCTGACCGCTTGGAAGTTCATGCCAAAGATCACCGGGGCTCCAGGTGCGGGTTTCCCGTCGTGGGTCAGGCCGTTGATCTCGTTGACGATCGCCTGCACCTTCAACTTGTCGTTTTCAACCGTGCAAACCACGCTGCCGGTCGCATCGAAGCCATTCACGTTGGTGATTTCAGGGGTGTAGAGATCGTCCACACCCTTGCCGGAAGGACCGTTCACCAGATCGTAAGCGGGATGCTTGTCCGCCCAAGCCGTGCGCCAGCCTTTCGATTTGGCGACTTCAAAAATAGTGTTGGTGCGGAGCGCGCTGTGCGGATACAGGGGCACACAGTTACCGAATTTGTCGCGGACTCGTGGCAGTTTGGTCGGGTCAATTACATTCTGCGAGACGTTGTTCACGTACAGGTCGATGCTCTCGTCAAACACCATCAGGTTGCCCGCAGGACCCGAGCACGTGACGTTAGTGGGATCAAAGATGGTGCGATCGTAGCTGACGTCATAGAACAATCCGTGGCTGACGGGCGAGCCGCCCGTCACCAGGGCGAGAAGGCCCGGAAAGGAATCCGAAAGTGCGGGCGTACGCGCGTTGCTATACGTGACCCCGTGACTGGAAAGTTCGGCCAGAGCCGACTGAGGATTGTTGTGGACATAGTTTGCAACATCGAGGGCGTGCAGGCCATCGACACTGATAAGGAGCACATGCTTGATGTTGCCGGACTGTGCCGCGGCGTTTACAGAAAGCAGGCACGCGAGTGTGAATGCTGCCAGCAAAGCGGGGAGAACGCGACGAACTATCACTGGAAAGGCCTCCTGAGTATGGATAGAGCTGGGCAGAAGGCTAGTGGTCTACTATTTCGGATAGGTGAATGCTTGGTAAACGTAGTGTTAAAAAAGTGTCACCAAGGCCGACTGTGGCGGCTACCTGGACGAACGAAGGACCTACGAAGTTCGCCGCGTAGATGCACAGGTCCTTCGCTTCGCTCAAGATGACAGTCCATTCTTATGTGGCGAACCGGGGACACGACACTAGCCATGATGTAACCTTGTCGAGAATCTTCCATGGCCCGAAACACTCTAGATCGCCAACTTACCGAGCTCGAAGCCTGCCGCTATCGCTTCGACCGCGGCGAAGCCGCGCGCGTCGTGAAGTTGCTGAAACGGCTGGACAGCGCGCGCTTCCCTGATCCCGCTTCCTTGATCCGCTTCCACGAAGCCCTCCTTTTCCTGCGCGCCTTTCCGCAAGGACCCGCCGTGGTACGCGCTACAGGCCGCATTTTGAGTACTTTCCAAACAAAAGTGGAAGTGTTGCGCAAAGGCGGCGCCGACATGGATGACTTCGAGCCCACCGAAGTCTCCGGTATTGCCGGCACCGAGATGGAAGATACTCTCAGCTTCGATGTTGCCGGTTGGCTCCTCCAGCGCATGCCCAACCGAGTCGAAATCGCCTGGGAAAACTACGAGCCGGGGCGCGAACTGGGCACCACCGGCCCGCGCCTTATACCGCTGCTCGAGGACGACGCGTATGTTGAGGCCGACACGCCCTGGCGGCGTTGGCTGGAGGCGGCTGGGGGCAAGAAGCATCACAGTGCGGCGTGGCTGATTCAGCGCTTCGAAGAGTTGCCGCTGCCGCCGCAACAAAAAGCTGAGCTCTACGAATCGCTGCGCGTGCCCTTGCGTTGGAATCTCGCGAACTCCGTCGTCACGCGCACGCGAAACTGGAAACCGGTGCGCAGCGTTTTCTACCACAGCGGACCCCTTATCAGCCGCAGCCAGGTATCACTCGCCAGTGAGTTGGCGCGGCGTCCGCCGCAACTGACGAAGCTTTCGCGCCAGCAGGGCGACCACGTCATTGATAGGATCCGCGAGATCATGCTGGTGCGCTACCGCGAACTCTACGGTACAACGCTGGGCGATCCGCGGTCGGTGGTAAGAGCCGATGTACGCCGCGGAGTGACCATCTATCTCTGGAACTTGCCGCCCGATCGCCGTTTGCCGCTGCGTTCGTATGTCGCGGGATTGACGCTGAAGAATGGCGTGCCGATCAACTACATCGAAGCCATCGGACTTTGCGAGTGGATGGAGGTCGGCTTCAACACCTTCTACACGTTCCGCGGCGGCGAAGCGGGATGGATCTACGCCCAAGTCCTGCGCTGCCTGTGCCACCGTATGGGAACGACGTGCGTCTCGGTCTATCCCTATCAACTGGGCCATGACAACGAGGAGGCGATTGAGTCGGGTGCGGTCTGGTTCTACCGCAAACTCGGCTTCAGGCCCGGACGCGCCGATCTACAAAGACTGGCGGAGCGCGAAGAGCAAAAAATCGCCGCCGATTCCAAGTACCGTACTCCCGCGCGTACGCTAAAGCGCTTGGCGGCGGGCCACGTCTTCTACGAAGTCCCGGGAAGCGAGGTGGGGGCGTGGGACAGCTTTTCAACGCGCAACATCGGATTGCGAGTCAACCAGCGGATGGCGCGCGATTTTGGCGGAAACGCAAGCCTCATGCGCGCGCATTCGAGGCGCGCGCTGGAGCGGATGCTGGGAGTGAGCACGTCGTCGTGGACGCCGCTGGAGAAAGCAGCCTTCGATAATATTGCGCTCGTCCTGAGCAATGTGCCGGGATTGCGTGCATGGACACAAGAGGAAAAAGAGGACCTCGTCCGAATCATCCGCGCCAAAGCGAAACCGGATGAAATGCTCTACCTGCATCTGACGCAGCGGCACGGGCGGCTTCGGAAGGCGTTGCTGACGCTCGGGTCGTAGTCGAGGAGTCGACGCGGTTATCTAATCAGCCTATTCCCCTTCTTCCTCAACAGGAATCTCTCCTGTGACTTCATCGAGGCATTGGCGGGTGCCGCACATCTCCCGCGGGCGCATAGCGCCGGGGGTGCCCCAGGTCTCGCGCTTTTGTTCGAGACCTGGGATTCCGCAGGAATTTCAATTTTAGGACCACTTGCAGGTAACGGACCTGTCGTGTCTACTTTGCGGGGATCGAATCAAATTTGCCGGACGACTCCTCATAGAACAGCGCTCCCTCTTTCGCATCTCCGCCGCTCCAGTGCTTCTTTCCACCGGGAACACGCAAGAAACTGCCCGGCCCTACGCGCTTTTCACCGGCGTCGTCCTTGTACAAATAAGCGCCCTTCATCACGACGATCGAAATATCGTTGGTGTGGGTGTGCATCCCCGCATCAAAGCCCGGAACGAACTTGGTAAATGTGGCATGCGCCCCTTTATCGGCGTCTCCCCATATGGCGGCCATCGAGACACCTTTGCCCATGTCATGGAAATTCGCCTGGTCGACCGAGACGAAGAGCACTTTCTCTTGGGCGTTGACTTGCTCCAGTTGGCCCTGAACGCGTCCCATGGACCACGCGATCATTAGCATCGCCGACACTCCAATAACCAACAGTGATCGTTTCATTTCATCCCCCCCAGATTTTATAATCGTGCTTTTTACGACTTCTGACTGCGGAGTCGCATTCTACACCTTTGTCGTTCGGCGCGCCTTAAACGCATACACCACCGCCAGCAGCGGAGGCGCAAGCAGAAATCCCCAGAACGGGATCACAAATCCAAGGACGAGCGGAACCAGAATCGACGCCCACATGGGCACTCGCGCCATCCGGCGCATGATGTAGGGCTGGAGCAGGAAACCATCCACCACGACGATCACCGCATAAAGAATGAGCACGTAGAGCGGATGCTGCCAGTCGTTCCAACGCAGCGCCGAAGCCAGCACGGGCCCGAGCAATCCGAGGATGGGCCCGAAGTGAGGAACGATCTGCAACGTGGCGGCTAGAAGCGCCCACAGCGGAGCCCACGGGACGCGGATGATCCACAATCCGATCAGCCACAGAATGCCGACCGCGATCGAATCCTGCAACTGAGCGAGGGCCCAGCGTCCGAGAGCGAAAGCTGTAGTCCGGACGTGATCGGTTGCTGTCACCGCGGCGATGAGGCCGAAAACCTTCTCGCAAATTCAACCGGCAATGATGGCGTCGCGCCCGCTTGCGAGCAAACATACCGTGCCACATCATTGGCGAGCGTATTGATTTCGTCCAGGTCCATTTTCCGGAGCAGTCCTAGTACGAGTGTGGCCGTAAACGAGTCACCGGCACCCACGGTGTCGACGACCTGCACGGGACGCGATGGGCAATCAGACCATCGCGGCTCGTTCTCGCCCTTGCGCTTCTGCTGCAGCAGGCTCCCGTTTGGCCCGCGCGTTAACGCCACCAATTGCAGGTCGAACATTTGCGCCAGTTGCTTGATCTGGTTCTCGGTCGAACCGTTCAGGCTAAACATTCCGGCAAGCGTCGGTAGTTCGTCGTCATTCAACTTCAGGACGTTTGCCAGCTGGAGCGATTTTTCAATCAAGTCACGCGAATAGAACTGCTGCCGCAAATTGATGTCAAAAACGCGGAGAGCGGTTGCGGGCGCCGCCGCGACCAGTTGTTGAATTGCATTGCGCGAAGATTCGCAACGCTGAGCCAGGCTGCCGAAACATATTGCGTCCGCCTCGCGGGCGACCGCGACTGCCTCCGGGGCCGCAGCCAGATAGTCCCATGCTACGTTGTTTTGAATGGTGAAATGGGCAAGCCCGTTACCGGAAAGCTCAACCGTCGCGGTCCCGGTAGGCGCGGTTTCATCCACTTGCACGGTGCTGTGCGGCAGGCCCATTTCACGAAAGCGGCGAATGATTTCGCGCCCGTGGTCATCGCTCCCCACGCGCGTGATGACGTGGGCCTCGGCGCCCAGGGAGCGCGCATGATACGCGAAGTTCGCAGGGGCTCCGCCTAATTGCGGTCCCGTGAGCAGCAAGTCCCACAGCACTTCGCCCACGCCGATGACGTTAAAGTCCATGGTGACCCTATTCGATGCCCAGTTGTTTCTGGATTTGCTCCAGCGGCACGCCCTTCGTTTCCGGAACCATCGTCTTCACCCATATGAGTTGGAGAACCATCATGCAGGCGAAAAGCGAGAAGACGTAACCGGGCGGGAAGGCGGAGACCATCTTCGGGAAGAAGGTCGTAAGCAAGGCGGCGAAGATCCAGTGTGTGAAACTGCCGAGCGCCTGACCTTCGGCGCGGTGACGGTTAGGAAATATCTCGGAGATGAAAACCCAGATGACCGCTCCTTGACCGATGGCGTGCGCGGCGATGAAGGCGAAGATACAAACCGGGACGATCGCGTAATGCTCCGTAAAGAAAGCCCACGCAACCAGCCCGAGCGAGGCGATGTAGCCGAACGAGCCGATAAATAGAAGAGTGCGGCGCCCAAGCCGGTCAATGAGCCATAGGCCGACGAACGTGAAAATGAGGTTGGTGACGCCGATGCCGATGGATTGAAGCAGCGCGGCTTTTGCACCCAGTCCGGTCAGCTCAAATATGCGCGGAGCGAAGTAGAGAATCGCGTTGATGCCGGAAAGTTGATTGAAGAATGCAATCAAGATAGCCAGCAGGATCGGCTTCTGAAGACGCATCGTCCAGAAATGCGACGACGACGCTTTTTCCGAGGACGCAGCCACAATCTCGTCCGCCTGGGCTTCGATCTCGGCCTTGGAGGCCGCGGGTTGGATGCGCTGCAGAACTTCCAGACCACCCTCGCGGTCGCCCTTCCGGCCCAAAAGCCAGCGCGGGCTTTCGGGAAGGCCAATGCAGAACACAGCGTAGAGAAGAGAGGGGAAGGCGGCCACGCCCAGCATCCAGCGCCAGGCATTTTCGCCGATGCCAGCGAGCAGCGCGTTGGACACGAACGCGATCAGTATCCCAAAGACAATGTTGAACTGAAACATGCCGGCGAGTCGCCCACGATACTTAGGCGGCGCAATTTCTGAAATGTACAACGGAGCGACCACGGTGGAGATGCCGATGCCCAGGCCGCCGATAACACGCGCGACAATGAATAAAGAAACGTTGGTGGCCAAGCCGGACCCAACTGCGCCGACAAAGTACAGGACGCCGATCCAAAGCAGTGTGGCTTTGCGTCCGAAGCGGTCAGCGGGCCAGCCGCCAACGAGCGAACCCACAACGGTGCCGTAGAGGGCGGAAGCCATGGCAATGCCGTGCAGGCCTGGACTCAGGCCCCAAAGCGACTGAATTGTTTTTTCCGCGCCGGAGATGACGACCGTGTCAAAACCGAAAAGAAACCCGGCGAGTGCGGACGTGAGCGACCAGAAGAAGACGCGAGCATTCATAGGCGGATCGACTCGATGAGCGAATGCAACAATAAACGTATAGTGGACGTGGCGCAAATGCGAGGCCCAGTGCCCCTGGCCGCGGGTTGCGAGCTACGGGCCGCCGGCGAACTTGAACAGCCTCGTTTGACCGTGTATAAACTTAGGAAGCACGATGCCGGTTGCAGCGTACGGCGGGCGCGTGCCGTGCAGACTTTGGTGTCCCCCTCGAATAGTCTGCAAAGTATTGATTTCAAAGCGGAAGTGGTGGAACTGGCAGACACACCATCTTGAGGGGGTGGCGCCGAAAGGCGTGGGGGTTCAAATCCCCCCTTCCGCACCACCTTAGTGAGTCCAGAGATATCGGAATTTGAATTGGGTCGCGGCCCGGACGGAGTTTTTTTGCAATGACCATTTTGATCGTAGTGATTCACGTTATCGTCTGCCTTTTTCTTATTGCGGTGGTGTTGCTGCAGAGCGGAAAGAGTGGCGATTTGGCCGCGGCTTTCGGCGGTCAGGGCAGCCAGACAGCATTCGGCCCGCGAGGAGCGGCCTCGGTTCTTTCCCGGGCGACGACCTGGTCCGCGATCATCTTCATGCTTACGTCGATCACGCTTTCGATTTTTGCGGCGCGGAAAACCGGGCCTACGTCCGTGCTGTCGGGAGTCAAGCCTTCGCAGACAAAGTCGCAGCCTGCGACTCCGGCTCCGTCCGCACCGCCGACCGTTCCGCAAAACCAGGCGCCGACACAGAAATAACTTGCTAATTGAGAACCGGGCATCCCCACCCGACTGGACGGGCGAGGCGCCCGTCGTTCCACCGTATAACTTGCCAAGCGGTTACCCTACCAAAAATGGATTCTCTTCCCTTTCCTCTCCGATGGTGGTTCGCGGTCCGTGGCCAGGAATCACGACGGTATCGTCGGGCAGGGTCAGGACGCGGTCGTGCAGCGAGTGCATGATTTTCTCGAACGATCCTCCGGGAAGATCGGTGCGTCCGATGCTGCGGGCGAACAGGGTGTCGCCGGCGATCAGTAATTTTTCCGCGGGAAAATAGAGGCAGACGCTGCCCTCGGTGTGGCCGGGAGTATGGAGAACGTTCGCCGTAAGGCTCCCCGTCCGCAACGATTCGCCATCCGCGATGCTCGCTTCGATGGTAACTTCGCCCGGCGCGGCCATGCCGAGCCACGAAGCCTGGACGTCGAGCATTTTCAGCAGGGCGTAGTCGTTCTGATTGAGCAGGATTGGCGCTCCGGTCAGCGCACGCAGTTTCATCGCTCCGCCTACGTGATCGATGTGGGCGTGAGTGATGACGATCTGCTTCACGTCCAGCTTGTGCTGGCGGATGATGGCGACAACGTCTTCAATGTCGTCGCCCGGATCGATGACCATGGCTTCGTGCGTGGTCTCATCGCCGATGACGGAACAGTTACATTGCAGCGGGCCCACGGGGAGGATCTTGTGAATCATGTCATCATTTTCGCTCAGGCCGATAGATTCCACCACACAGACACACAACAAAGATTGCACGGAACCGGTCGCAGTTGATCACCGTATCTAAGGTTGCGTACAATTCTGCCGACTGTGGAGGTTCCTTGATGAGCCGTTGCCGCACCGCCCGTACATTCTTGTTTCTTCTGTTTGCTTTCAACGTGTTCGCGCAAGTCCAGCCCCAACTGATTCCGCGCAGCGTCCTGTTCGGCAATCCTGAACGAACTTCGCCGCAGATTTCTCCCGACGGCACCCTGCTCGCTTATCTTGCTCCCGACCATGGCGTGCTCAACATCTGGGTACGAACTTTGGACAAAGCCGACGATCGCGCCATCACCAACGACCGCAAGCGGGGCGTCCGCAATCTGTTTTGGCAATACGACTCGAAGAACATCCTCTATGCCCAGGATCAGAACGGCGATGAAAACTGGCGCGTCTATCAAACCAACATCGCCAGCAAGCAGACGCGCGACCTGACGCCCTTCGACAAGGTTCGCGCTGACATTGTCGCCCTCGAGTCGGCCCATCCGGAAACCGCCCTCATCCAGTTGAACAAACGCGATCCCAAGCTCTTCGACATTTATCGGGTGAATCTCCGGACCGGGGAACTCACTCTCGATACGGAAAACCCGGGCGACGTCTCCAGCTATCAGCCCGATCACGATCTGCAGATTCGCGCCGCGCAGGTGACAACTCCCGACGGGGGCACGGTGATCCGCGTGCGCGATAACGCAAAATCGCCCTGGCGCGAATTCATGAAGTGGGGCCCGGAAGAGACGATGGGCAACATTTCCGGTTTTTCTGCGGACAACAGCGCCCTGTGGGTCATCACCTCGCTGAATGCCAACGCGGCCCGTCTCGTTTCGGTCGACGTCGCCACCGGCAAGAGCACCGTCATTTCCGAGGATCCGCAATTCGACGTCTCGTTTGTAGTTTCGCATCCCAGAACCAACAAACTCCAGGCTGTGGTGTTCCTACGCGAGCGGCGTGATTTCCAGATTCTCGACCCGGCGCTACAGCCCGATTTCGACGCCCTCAAGAAAGTGCGCGATGCCGATATCAGTGACATCAGCCGCGATTTGGCCGACGACAAATGGGTGGTGGCCTTTGAAGGTGACGACGCTCCCATTTACTACTACCTCTACGACCGGGCTAGCCGGAAAGCGACGGTGCTGTTTAGCAATCGCCCGGAGCTCGAACATTTCAAGCTGGCAAAAGTAAAACCGATCCAGTACAAGGCACGCGATGGCATGACCATCTACGGTTACCTCACGACTCCCGCCGGAGTCGAGCCGAAGAATCTGTCCATGGTTATTTTTCCGCACGGCGGTCCTTGGGGGCGCGACCTCTGGGGATACGATCCTTACGCGCAGTGGCTCGCCAATCGAGGCTACGCGGTTCTCCAGCCGAATTTTCGAGCCTCCACCGGGTACGGCAAACAGTACCTGAACGCTGGTGATCGCCAGTGGGCCGGTACCATGCGCACCGATCTGCTCGACGGCAAAGACTGGACCGTGGCGCAAGGCGTTGCCGATCCCGCCAAAGTCTGCATCATGGGCGGCAGCTATGGCGGTTACGCCACTCTGGCTGGCGTCGCCTTCGCGCCCGATGCATTTGCCTGCGGCGTTGATATTGTCGGTCCCTCCAACCTCAACACCTTGCTGAAAACAATTCCGCCTTATTGGTCAACGCTGCTCGCCGTCTTCCACAAACGGATGGGAGACAATGAAGAATTGCTGAAGTCGCAATCGCCGCTGTTCAAAGCAGACCAGATCAAAGCACCCTTGATGATTGGCCAGGGTGCGAACGACCCGCGCGTCAACAAGGCGGAAAGCGATCAGATCGTTGCCGCCATGCGCAAGAACAACAAGCCCGTCGTGTACTTCGTCTTTCCGGACGAGGGACATGGTTTTGCCCGGCCCGAAAATCGTATGGCCTTCAACGCCGCAGCCGAAGAGTTTCTTGCGAAGTATCTCGGCGGCAGGCATGAGCCGCCGAGTGACGCGGAAAAGAAATTGCTCGAGAGCGTAAAGCAATAACCGATAGAGACGCGGCAAGCCGCGTCTCTACGAGGAAAAATAAGGCTCTAGCCGACTCTCCTACGATGCCGCCGCGATCTGTCCTGTTTTCTGATCGGAGCGGAAGCGCAGGAGCGCGGCGATGTTTCCGGCGCGGTCCAGATCGGTGTGCTCCTTGAGATAGAACAATTCGATGTCGCGACGGATGGCGATGGGGATGATAGCGTCGCAAACGTCGGTGAGTTCGCGCGTGGGGTTTCCGCATGCGACGCACGACGCGACCAGGTGGGCATCGAGGTGGCCACAGTTCATGCACTGGACAGCTTGCGCAGAATAGTTTTCGGCGAGGAAGATGGTCTGCACTTCCCCGGCTTCCAACGCCTGCAGAACGCGGCGCAGGCCGGTGACACCGCGTCCGTTGGACTTGGCGAAATCCACCGCTTCGCTGGCTTTCGCGGAGGCGCGTTCCGTGATCCATTGCTTGAGGACGACGCCGGCGTGATCGCGAATGTCTTCATTCGAGACGCTGGCAACATCGGCTGAGAAGCGGCCAATCAGGCGATGTTTAACGTACGGGTGGAGGTTCGAGTCGAACTCGGGCCAGTTGGCATCCTGGCAACCAACGACGAGCCGCTCCCATATTCCCTTTTCGTAGTCGCTAAGCAGCCGGTCGGAAACCGCCTTGAAGTGGCGGAGCGCTTCCTCGGACACGCGGCGTTCGGCATGGCCGGCTTCGTAGCCGTTATAGCCATAGCTCGAGCCGTTGCGCGAAAGCAGGTGCACCATGGCTCCCCGTTCGCGCACGTTGTCAAGGCGAAGATCAAAAAAACGCGCACGCTGGCGATCGACCACGGCGACGCAGAGCGCGGGTTGGGCTCCAAGCAAAGCTGCCAGCGGTTTCAATTGAAAGCGTGGCTGCAGATAAATCTGGGTGGTTCCTAGATCCGCAGGGAGTTCGTACTCCTTCCAGAAATTCTGCGCGGAGCAGGCGAAGACTGCTTTTCCCCGGGCATGACCGCGCAGGTTTGTAGCAAGGTCGAGGACGCGATCGAGGTCGGCATGAAGCGATCCGTTCTTGCCGATAGCGGCAGCGCTCTTCAGTGCATGCTTAACAATGTCTTTGGCTACGATTGCCTCGCGGCGATGGGAACGATCCTGGGGAGGATCGGGCTGAAAGTAAAAACTGAGGGCGCACGCCCCTTTGGTCTCGTCCGCTTGAAAAGCTGCTAACTCACGGATTTCGTCCCGGGTCATCATCTCGACGCTCCTTAAGTACTGAGATCTTAGGTTCGAGTTTTGACTAAGAGTTCATGGTGGAATTCGTTGGCTATGGACGGCGCGCTGCGAACACAATCGCGCGCCCGCTGAACGGATTCGCGCACGGCCTCCGGATGCCGCCCGGTGATGGCGGCAATTTCGTTGAGCGAGAAGCCCTCGATACCGTAGAGGAGGAAAGCTTCACGGTCGGTGCGGTCGGCGCCGCGGAGTGCGGCTTGCACCAGGGCAATCACTTCGTCGGAGTAGGCGGCCTGTTCGGGCGTGGACTGGCGGCGATCGGGAATGACGCTTTCGCCAGTCCAACTTTCGTCGGGCTGATGGAACTGCAAACCGGCTTCGTCCGATGCTTCCACATTTTGCCGGCGGCGACTGTCTTCGATATGCAGATGAGCGGGAGACTCCAGTTCAAGCAGGCGTGCGGTCATCTCGCTCATGGCCTGCAGTGCAAGGCGATACAGCCATGGTTCGAGCGACAGCTTTTCGGGCCGGTCGTGGTCGCCGAGCGCTCGGGCGATGACCTCGTCCACGACTTCGGGGGTGGAGAGAGCGTCCTCGGCAATTTCCTCGTTGGTGCGGCGGAAGTGGAGTTCGCGGTCCACGAAACGTTCGAGGCGGGAAAGGTTCGCGTTCACATAGGATCCGATGTCATCAGCGGATATGGTAAGCGGCTGAATTGCCGCCAGCGTCTGCTCGAACGGAACTCCGGGCTCGGGAGATTCCTGTGGCCCTCCGCGCCAGCGGCGCCATTTGTGGCTGGAGCGAAGCAGTTCCTTGTGCCGGCTGACCTGCTGGATGATTTCGTCAAAGGCAGCCTTGATGGCCGCAGTTGGGCTGGGAGCGTTCTCCTGGGCGGTCAGTTGACCGGAGGGCAAGCGCAGGTTTAAGGAGACGAGCGTTCCATCGCGCGCTGGATTTTGGTCGACGACGGCTTTCAGATGAACCAGGTCGGGCCGGAAGACCTGAAGGCGCTTCTGGACTTTCTCGATCTGGTGGCTGATTTCTTTTTCGATGTCGGGAGTTTTGTGGACCTTGTAACTGACGTGAACGTTCATTGTTCGAGCCTCGAACGCGGGAAGAAGAGTCCCGTGAAGCTGCGGTCCTAACAAGGCAATTGTACACCCGGTGGGCGGGGGTGGAAGCGAGGGTTGCGGCGGCTCTGCCTTTCCTATTTTACGTATTCCGAATCCTTCGTTAACTCCTCTGGCATGTTGACCGGGAACGGCGGAAATTCATGGGAAATGCCTTTGAATAACGAAACCGTGACCTCGGAGCGCATGGCACCGTCGTGCACCGCTATCTTGTGTAGCTCTTTTTTCGAATAGCCCTCCCACAGAGACACGCCGGCATAGGCGCCGTCCTTGCGCAGGATGTAGTAGGTCATGTCCATGAACCTGAGCCTGCTCATGTCGTTGTTGTAGTTGCGGGCGATGCGTTTGAGAGCGTCCAGTCCGGCTTCGAGCGGTGACATGCCGTGCCGCATGTTCTCGACGATGGTGTGTGCGCCAGCGACCTTTATGTTCTCTTCTCCGCTACCGGTGGCGCCAGCCGAACCCACGTCCTGATCGGTGTAGCAACCGGCGCCGATGATCGGGGAATCGCCACAGCGTCCAGGGAGTTTGAAGGCGAGACCGCTGGTGGTGGTAACGCCGGAGATTTCACCTTTGTCATTGAGCGCAGAGCAGTGGATGGTGCCGGTCGGTGGAGACAGAACGCGGCGGATGGCAGAAATGCGGAATTCCGGTTCGATGCCAAGCCGGGCTGCGTGCTCTTCGAGGCGGTGGACTCGCTGTTCCCAAAGTTCGGCTTGCGGTGCAGGCGGCTTCCATTGCGGATCGGCCAATCCTGGCCCCCACCAGTCATCGGTCGAGTGATGCTCCTTCCAGAGCAGCCAAATTTTGCGGGAACGTTCGGTGAGCAGATTTTCGCGCGGGTGACCCATGGCAACCGCAAATCGTTCCGCGCCTTCGCCAACGAGCATCACATGACCGGTGTGCTCCATGACGGCCTTGGCTGCGAGCGCAACATTCTTAATGTTCCGGACGCCGCCCACCGATCCGGCACGGCGCGTGGGTCCGTGCATACAACAGGCATCGAGTTCGACAACGCCTTCTTCGTTGGGCAGGCCGCCGAGTCCGACACTATCGTCGTTCGGATCATCTTCCGGGCCTTTTACAACGCGCAGAGCGGCGTCGAGTGTATCGCCACCATTTTTCAGAAAAACGAACGCGGCGGTGAGGTAATTGACACCATTGTTGGCGCAGATGATGATTGGCCGCTTGGGAGTGCGGGACGGTTCAGCGGGGTGGGAAGTATCGCTCTTAACGTTGTCTTGCGCGTTCAGTTCTTGTGCATTCAGGCCAGTGGCAACCGATGCAGCGATTGCGGAACCCAGAAATCCGCGACGGCTTGTGGGCATGAATTCTCCGTGCTTGCAAACGGCGAGAAGGATAACACGAGAGCGAACTGATTTCGCGCGATGGTTGCCGGTGGAGAGCCGGGGGTCCCGCCCGGCGGAACCATTCGACTTCACTCAGGGTAGCCTCGCGAGGCGCCGGTTACTCCACCACCTGAAGCAAACGCGTGACACCTTTGTGAAAATCGGCTCGCTCGGTGATCAGGCTCAGCACAAGATGGCCTTCGTTGGGAAAATCATAGAAGTGGCCGGGATGGACGATAACACGCATCTTCCGCACGAGATCAATGGCCAGATCTTCGTCAGTCCCAAGCGCGGGAACCCGCAGGACGACATACCATCCGCCCTCGACTTGCAGTCGCGTGCAGGAGGGACGGCCTGCGAGTTGGCGATCGAGTTCCGCGAGATTCTCGCGCAAACGATCGAGAAGAATGGGCTGGATCTGTTTGCGCTGATCGAGCAACACCGGGGCGGCAAGCTGGACCGGAGCGTTCAAGGAGAGATAGGTGTCGGCGATGATTTCAAGGCGCGCTCCGGCTTCGGCGACCGTTTCTTCCGGGCCGCTGGTGGCCACCCAGGCGACCTTCATCTGCGGCAGCGCAGAGATTTTGGAGACTCCGCTGAGGGTAAAGGTGAGCGAGTCGGCGTTCATCACGAAACTGCTGCGAGGCACACCGTCGTGTGCATAATCGAGAAACACCTCATCCACGATCAGAGCCAGACTGTGGTCACGGCAGAAGGCGTTGAGCGCTGAAGCTTCCGCAGCAGAGACGTACGAGCCGGTCGGGTTGTTGGGATGGACGAGAATCACGGCTCGCGATCGGGGGGTGGCTGCTTTGTAGAGGGAATCGAAATCGATCTGCCAGCCGTGATCGTAGAGCAGTGGATACGGAACAAGTTTCACGTCGGCGAGATCGGCAAGAAACTCGAACAGCGGGTAGCTCGGTTTGGGCACAAGAATCTCGTCGCCAGGATTGCAGAGCAGCCGGAAAACGTAAGAGTAAGCTTCGCTGGTGCTGGTGGTCAGAAGCAGGCGCTCGGGATCGAGATCGAAAACCTCGTGCGACTCGCGATAGTAGCGGCACACGGCCTGGCGCGCTTCGAGCAGGCCCCGGGGCTGGGGATCGTAATGCATCGCTTCAGGATTCGCCAGTGCGGCGAGCACGATCTCAGAATCGGGGCGGACGCCGGCTTCCGTCGGGTTCGAGGCCGTGAGATCCAGAATTTTCTGTCCGGAAGCCCGCGCTTCTTCGATCGCGCGCGTGAGAGCGTTCGGGCTGAGCCTCCAGTTTGTACGATGCGAAAACATAGATTTGCCAGTGGAGAGCCGGGCGTCCCGCAGAAAGGACGAGGACGCCCATCGCTCAGCAATTGCTATTTCAAGAAAAACCCCAATTGCTCCGGAGCGGGCAGCGTCTTGGTGCTCCAATACTGACGTTGGGCTGCTTGAACCGCGACGATCTTCGCTTGCACCTCCGACGCTAAATTGTCGTAGCGCAACAGAACATTGTCCAGCCAGTAAGGATGGTTCTCGCGCGCCCAGCCGTCTGCGTACATCTTGCGCATCCCGGTGATTGCGTCACGCAGGCTCTCTAGCCTACCGTTGATGTCCACGATTTCGTCGAGGTCGTTTTGCACACGCGTCCCATCCATCTGATTCTGATACGCGTCCCAATAGTAGCGGCTGATTTCGGATGTGAACTGGATCTTCAAGCCCAGCGTATCCAGATGCCATGCGGCAAGCAGCATGCCGTCGAGAGTCTCAGGATGGAGGTGTGCCTTCGCCCGATTGAGCAGCAGCGACTCGGCGGCGTGTTCGGCGCTGAGGCGCAGATCGTGGGTAATGGGCAGCGCCTTGGCGGCCGTGTTGGCGCCGGCTTCGCTGAATGGATCGGACCAGAAAAGTTCGTGGCTCGCGTTGCCCAGTTTCAGACCGGCGAGGAGCGTGTGCGGACGATCGAGATTCTCGATCACCTCAGCAAAAGTTCTGTCGTCATCACTATTGCGGTAGAAGGCCCAGTCATAGCTGTACTTGAAGTCATCGATGCTGGACTCGCCGGGCTGCCAACTGGCGGCTGCGCCAAAGACCAGCGCTGGCCAGGTCATATCGACGAGTGATTCCCCGTCGTCGTTCCAGGTAGTGTTGAGCGCACCGATCGCCTGATGCTTCTGCCCGTCGTGAACAAAGTTTCGGATGTTCACGAATGCGCTGTCGAGGTCAGGCCAGATGGCGCGCCAGTTCCCTGCTCCGGGCGCGACGACCACGCGCAGGCCAGCGTTGGTGTATGGCGTAATAATGTTTTCGTAGCTGGGCTTGGGGTCGTAATCCCAGGGAACGGCGATCATGTCTTTCGGAAGGATGGTTAGCAGTTCGGGATACTTGACCGCGATATCGCCCCAGAACATGAGCTGCTTGTGATAGGGCTGCATGATCTCGAAAACTTTCTGGAGGTGTTCGAGATAAACGCGCCCGAGACCCTGCTGGGCAGCGAGAACCTTCGTCTGGCCAAGGCCGAGCTCGAAAGTTTCGTCGGAGCCGATGTGGAAGAACGGGCCGGGAAACAAGGGAACGACCTCGCCGTAAACCTGGCGAATGAAATCGTAGCTTTTGGGATTGGTGGGAGTGAGCACGTGCCCGTGGGGCGTTTCGGCGAGATCGGAATAAATTTCATACTTCAGAAATTGATGCAGGTGCCCAAAGGCCTGCTGCTCGGGCAGGATGGTGATGTGGTACTGGTTTGCGTACTCGACGAGTTCCTTGATCTCGGCGGGAGTTAGCGCCGCTGCTTTGGGCGCAACTTTCGGAGAAACGAGCGGCTGGGTCTGGAAGTCGAAAACGTGTTCCATGTTGAAGCCGAGGAGGTTGACCTTGTACTCGGCCAAGGTGCGGATCTGCATCTTTAGGTAGTCAAGCGTGGGGATGGGGCCGCGGCTGATGTCGTCGCTCACACCCCGCCATTCCATGCTGGGCCAGTCGCGGATGACCAGAGCCGGGACCGCAAGTGTCTTCCCTTCCGGGCGCAGCAACTGGCGAAGGGTCTGCACGCCGTAGAACAGGCCCTGCGCGGTGCGACCGGCGACCAGCACTCCGGAGTCGGTGACGCGGATGATGTAGCTTTGTTTGTCAAGATTGTGGTCGCCAAGTTCGTCGACTTTCACTCCCTGCGACTCAAGATAAGACCGCAATCCGCGATCAGTCAGGCGCCCAAGCGAGATGTGCTCCGTCGTTTTCGGAGCGGCAGTCGCGAGTTCGATGGGCAGCTTCATGCCGGTGCGGTCGTGGATTTCTTTTTGCAACGTCTCGGCGGCCATGCGATCTTCGGAATTGCCGATGAGGATGGTGGTCGAGGGCTTGATCACCATTTTGCCTTCGGCCACGCGCACCTCTTTCGGCGCGGGCAGAATCCTGAGCGCGCGAACGGCGTCGGCGATCTGGGCGTGAGAAGCGAGCGGCAGACAGGCAAGGCAGGCGAGCGGGATCCATCTTGTGATTTTCGTGCTTGTGATATTCATGGCGTAAGTGAATGGCGAGAGTAGCAGGTGAGATCGGGAGGCGACAAGTCTTGGGAATCGGCGCGGGCCTACTCCACGTCCGCGGAACAGAGCCTGCGAAGGATCTCTCGGCTTGGACGGGCGAGGGCGCCCGTCGCTCCAACGATCTTGTGGGGCACCATTCCTACACGAGCGGACTACAGCTTTGAGCGCAGCATCGCGATCACGTCATCCGGCGTAATTACGCCGGTGAGATGATTTTGTTCGTCGATCACCGGCAAGGTCAGCAAGTTGTACTTGTCAAAGAGTTCCGCAAATTCCCTTTCTTTTGCGCCTTCGTGACAGGAAATGAGGGGCTCCGCGCCCAAGGCAAGGAGTGGAGTCGAGGATGGCGCGAGAACGATCTTCACCAGGGGCACCGCTCCCGCCAGGGTTCCGTGAGAATCTGTTAAGTAAATGGTGCTCATGTTTTCCATGCGGCCTTCGAAAGCACGCATGGCCTCGATCGCGTCGTTGGCGGTCGCTGTAACCGGCAGTGCAATATACTCCGTGGTCATGCGGCCGGCAGCCGTATTCTCTTTGAACTCGAGCAGGTCGGTAACTTCCTGGCGCTCTTCGGGCTGCATCTGCACCAGGATTTCTTCAGACCGCTCGTCGGACAGGTCACCTAAGAGGTCGGCGGCTGCGTCGGGTTCCATCTCCTCGACAATGTCGGCGGCCCGGTCGGAATCGAGCGATTCCAAGACCGCTTTCTGCACCTTGGGTTCGAGCTCTTCCAGTGCGCCGGCGGCAACATCTTCGTCCAGCGTCTCGAACACCGCCTCGCGCTCATCCGGCGCCAGATCTTCGACGATGTCCGCAATGTCGGCCGGATGGAGTTTGGCCAGGCGCTCATGCGAAATCTTCAGTTTGACGCGCCGGGCTGGGTCGGTCTCGATGATATCGATAAAGTCCCAGGGAATATCGCGGGGCGGGACGCGCAGCAGCAAGGCACGAAGGGCAGCCGCCGGGACCATGCCCTTGAGAAGGCGGCGAACCGCGCCCCGCGCCCCCACATCCACACCACCAACTTTTAAGATGGAGCGATTCTGCGCGATGTCGTGATAGAAATCGACGTCGTTCACCCGCACAACTTTGCGGCCGTGCACGTCAATCACCTGCTGATCGAGCAGATCCCGGCTGAGCAACAAGAGTCCTTCGGAGCCATCCGCTGGAGTCCATTCCGCGGCCGCAGTGGAGGCCCGAATTCCGCCATTGATTGAGGAAACAGCAGCCAACGGCAACAAGCGGTTGCCCGCGGACGTTTTGACGATCAACAGGGCAACGCGGGTGCGGTCTTCCTGCGGTGCGAGGGCCACCTCGCGCACACGACCGCAGGCGACGCCGGAGGCGTCATAGACGGTCGAGCCTAACAGTTCGCTTAGGGAGACGGTGGCCATCGTCAAGAGAATACTCAAGCGCGCGTGTAGATGCCAGATGAATGCGGTTGCATTGCGAGAAAAATCGGTCAACCACGGAGGACGCAGGGGTTCACAGGGAAACACACAGGGGTCTCTCGCAGTTCTCTGTTGTGGCCCAGGGTCCGTGACGCGGCCCCCCCGGCCCCCCCGGCCCCCCCCGCACTGGTTGACACGCAACCGTCGACTGACTAGACTCTGCCTTCCTCACTTCAGGCGCGAACCCGCTGTTTGAATGTGTTGGCGTCAACGAGAAAATTATGGCAAAGCGTCCTCGCATCGCGGTTGTAGGTAGCGCTAATGTTGATTTGACCACGTTTTCAGACCAGTTTCCGAAGCCTGGCGAAACCATCTTTGGCCAGAAGTTTGACCTGGGTTTCGGCGGGAAAGGCGCGAACCAGGCTGTGGCCGCCCGCCTCTGTGGAGCCGACGTTTTCATGGTGGCACGGGTTGGGGACGATCTGTTCGGTCCGTCAACCATCAAGAACTTTGAAAAACGGGGGATCGATGCCACGCATGTACGCCAGGTCAGCGGTGTGTCCAGCGGAGTGGCGCCGATCTTTGTCGATCCTTCCGGGCAAAATCGGATCATTGTCGTCAAGGGCGCTAACGACGAATTGAAACCTGCCGACGTGGATGCCGCAGCGGATACACTCAAGAGCGCCGACTGTATCGTTCTCCAGTTCGAGATCCCGCTGGAGACGGTGTATTACACCATCAAGTTCGCGCGGCAAAATGGCATCCGCTGCATCTTAAACCCGGCGCCCGCGCAGCCCATCGACATCAAGGCGGTAGCGGATCTCGACTATTTTGTTCCCAACGAGAGTGAGGCCGAAACGATTTCGGGTATGCCGGTGCGTAATCTCGACGATGCGAGGCGCTGCGCGGCGAAGCTTCTTGCCAGCGGCATTCGGCGCGTGATTATCACTCTGGGCGCGAACGGCTCGCTCCTCGCCGGTAGCGACGGCATGGAACATGTGGCCGCGTTTAGCGTGAAGAGCGTGGATAGCACCGGAGCCGGCGACGCTTTTATAGGCAGCTTTGCTACCTTCCTTGGGGAGGGTTTGCCGGAGCAGGAAGCCGTTAAGCGCGCCAATCTTTACGCCGGCCTTTCAACTACTGGAGTGGGAACGCAGAAGTCCTTTTATGACCGGGCACGGTTTGATGCGGAGTGGAGTGGCCGAGGCAAGAGCTAGGCCGAACTGCGGTCGGCAGGAACGGGGCAAAGCCCCGTCGCCACACGACCTTACCTTTCCATGAGCAGAACTTTTTCTGCGTCGTCGATTTCGGTCAACTTCACTTCGATCACCTCACTATCGGTAGTCTGCACGGTTCGACCGATGAACGTGGCCTCGACTGGCAATTCCCGATGGCCGCGATCGATCAGCACCAGCAACTGCACCAGGCTCGGGCGGCCGTGCGAAAAAAGGGCGTCGAGGGCGGCACGCGTGGTGCGGCCGGTATACAGCACGTCGTCGACCAGGACGATTTTCTTACCCTCGATGGAAAAACCAATTTCCGCTTCCTGCACTACCGGCTTAGGCCCCAGGGTGGAAAGGTCGTCGCGATAGAACGTGATATCGAGCGTGCCCACGGGAACTTTTTTCTTTTCGACCTGCTGAATCATTTTGCCCAGCCGCTCGGCGATGGGAACTCCGCGACGACGGATTCCGACTAGTCCCAAGCCCTCGATGCCACCGTTCTTTTCCAGGATTTCGTGAGCCAGGCGCACCAGCGTGCGTTCAATCTCCGAACCCGACATCAACTGTGCTTTTTGCTTCAGCGCCGTTATGCGGACTGCGTTCTTCTTGATTGTCATGCCATGAATACCTCATAAAAAATCAATTCTGATTTCGGAAAACATTTGCGGACCCGATCAATCCCGGCTCTTGAATGTAGTGGAGACTTCTCTAGAAGGTCAAGCATATGCAGCCGTACGTCAGGACGCCGAGGCCTCAGGCGACTCCGACAAGGCGCATTCAGGCGCCAACGCAAGAATACCAGCAAGCGATTCCAGGTAGATGAAGACCTGCGGTCAGCCCAGCCATTGCTGCGGGCTACCGATTGCCCCGACCAGATCGCGCATGAATTCGGCGGCGCGCGCGCCATCCACTACACGATGATCGCTGGAAAGTATCAAGGTCATGATGGGACGGATGCCTGGACGCCCGTCAACTGGAACGACTTTATCAGCGATGACTCCGACTGCGAGAATCGCGGCCTGGGGCGGGATGATGATCGCGGTGAATGCGTCCACCCCGAACATGCCGAGATTGCTGATGGTGAAGGTGCCACCCGCGACATCCGGGGGACGCAACTTGCCGCCGCGAGCCCGTTCCGTCAGGTCGCGTCGTTGCACTGCGATTTCGCCGAGCGCGGCTTTGGAAGCATTGTGAATCACCGGCGCCACCACTCCTTCGTCCACCGCCATCGCTAGGCCGATGTTGATGTCGGCATTCAGGCGAACACCTTCCCCAACCCAGCTTGCGTTCATGCGAGCGTGCTTCAGAAGGACGCGCGCCACCAACGCCACCAGTAGATCGCTGTGAGTAAGTTTCACTCCGTGCGATTTTTCTATCTCTGGCCCGAACTTCTGCCGCGCCTCGTTCAGAGCGCCTGCATCGACCTCGCGGACAATGAAGAAATGGGGGACTGTTGTCCAGCTCTGGGTGGTGCGTTCCGCCATCAGCCGGGATATGGGGCTGCCCATTTCAACCGTAGCGGGCGCGCTGGTTTTGGATTCCGCAGCGGCGAGAATGTCGGCAGTGAGGATTTCTCCTCCGGCGCCCGATCCGCGGACTTCTGCGAGATTGACTCCGCGTTCGCCGGCTAGGCGTCGCGCTTTGGGAGAAATCTTGACTGGCTTGGCTGCGGATTGCGTTGCCGTCGCGGTTTGATTTGCTGACGCCGCGGTCGAAGGCCCCGCTGAGGTGGTTTTTCTTCCGGATGTGGGGGCGACTTCCTCCGCTGGTGGAACTTCTCCGGGACGCACGATCCAGGCAATGGTTTGGCCCACCGGCACCTCGGCTCCCGCCTGGACCTTGACGCCGGCCAGGACGCCGTCTCCGGGTGATTCGATCTCCATCACCGCTTTGTCGGTTTCGACCTCCAGCAGGGGTTCGCCTTTGGCGACCGGCTCGCCTTCTTTTTTCAGCCACGAAATGAGCTTGCCAGTTTCCTGGGCCATTTCGAGCGCGGGCATCACCACACTGATCGCCATAGTTGGATAACCGTTAGTGCGGACATTTGTAGAGACGAAGCAAGCCTCGCCTCTACGGTCGCATTTTTTCAGTCGCCTACCCCAACTCGTTCCTGCTTCGAGCTTGCTGTGATCATCTCGCGCACACGCTTGCTCGGTTTCGATTCGGTCTCGCGGATTGCGGGAAGCGGTCCATCCACAGTGAAATAGTGTCTGCCGGCAACCAGAAGCTCCTCTGCTGGAAAGCGCGTGATAACCTCGTGACCAGTTTCGGTGACGACGATTTCTTCTTCGATGCGAGCGGCACTCCAGCCATCCGTCGAGGGCCAGAAAGTTTCCAGCGCGAACACCATGCCCGGCTTGATTTCGCAGGAATGTTCGAGCGACACCAGGCGGCTGATCACTGGCTTCTCCCAGATGGCGAGACCGATCCCGTGACCGTACTGCAACGCGAAGGCCGCTTCCTCGTTCGGAAAGCCGAACTCCTGCGCCTTCGGCCAGACGGCGGCAATCTCGGCCGTAGTACGTCCCGGGCGCACGAGTTCTATCGCCGCATCGAGGTATTCCCTGCACCGCTTGTATGCGTCGTTCATTGCGTGCGAGGCGTATCCAATCGTGAAACAGCGGTAATAACAGGTGCGGTAGCCCATGTAGGAGTGGAGGATGTCGTAATACACCGGGTCTCCCGGACGCAGCACGCGATCTGAGAAGACGTGCGGATGCGGATTGCAGCGCTCGCCTGAGATTGCGTTCACGGCTTCCACGTATTCGGAGCCGAGATCGTAGAGCACCTTGCTCACCAGGCCCACTGCTTGGTTTTCGCTCATGCCCGGTTTCATGGCGCGATAGAGTTCGTCGTAGGCCGCGTCGACCATCATGGCGGAGTGGTTGAGCAATGAGATTTCGTCACGCGTTTTGATGAGACGCGCTTCCGACATGAGCGCCTGCCCATCGACGACTTTGATTCCCTCTTTTTGCAGCGCGAACAGGACCGGCAATTCGACGATGTCGACGCCCACCGGTTCTTTATGCAGGCCGCGCATTTCGAGTTCGATGCGAATCTTCTTCGCCACATCTTCCGCGCGCCCCATCTCCGGCGTCATGGCGCCGCGCAGCACAGAGATTCCCGAACGCGACCGCTCCCCGAGCCAGGGACAATGCAATTGGTGGTGCTTGGCTGCCGATCCGAAATCCCACAGAATCGGCTCGTCGTTTTGCGGAAGGAGCGTGAAGCGATTTGCCTTGTCTTGAGCCCAGGTACCGATGTGGGTCGCGGTAATGTACCGGACATTGTTCATGTCGAAGCACAACAGCGCGCCCATCTCAGACTTGACTAGAAGTTCCTTGGCGCGCGCCAGGCGTTCGCGGCGCAGGCGATCGAAGTCAACCCGGTTTTCCCAATCCACCGCCATCGATCCATATGTGGGCAGAGCCATAGAATTCTCCTTTACCAGTTGATCGTGTTTTCAGGATCGGCCGCAGAGCGCGCGGGCGGCATCAAACACCGTCTGTTCGGTCGGCACGGTTACATCTTCCAAAGGCGGCGAGAACGGAATTGGAACATGCATCGCGCCCATGCGCTTGACCGGAGCGTCCAGATCGTAGAATGCGCCTGTGGCTATCACTGACGCAAGTTCGGCGGTCACGCCATAGCGCTCGTAACCTTCGTCGAGAACAATCGCGCGCGACGTCTTCTTCGCGGAGTCGATCAGAGTCTTTTCGTCGAGCGGCCACATGGTGCGCGGATCGACCACTTCGGCGCTGATTCCAATTTCCTCCAGCATCGTTGCCGCACCCAACGCCACTTGCACCATGCTGCTGGTGGCAACCAGCGTGATGTCTTCGCCCACCCGTTTCACGTCCGCCACGCCCAGAGGAATGGTGTAGTCCTCCGCGGGCACAGGGCCCTTGAGTTTGTACATCATCTTGTCTTCGAAGAAGACAACTGGATTCTCGTCGCGAATCGCCGCTTTCAGCAGTCCCTTGGCGTCGTAGGGCGTCGAAGGCAGAACCACCTTCAAGCCGGGAACGTGGCAGAACCACGCGTGCAGCGATTGCGAGTGTTGCGCAGCGGAGCGGCGACTCGCTCCCAAGGTCGTACGCATCACCATCGGCACTCTCCACTTTCCACCCGACATGTAATGGACCTTGGCAGCCTGGTTGACCATCTGGTCCATGGTCAAAGTGATGAAATCGCCGAACATGATGTCGACCACCGGACGCAGTCCGGTCATGGCCGCACCCACTGCGAGCCCGGTGAAGCCCGCTTCGGATATCGGCGTATCCAGCACGCGGTCCTTGCCGAATTCCTCCAGCAAGCCAGCGAGAACTTTGAAAGGAGTGCCGGCCTCGGCTACGTCCTCGCCCAGAATGCAGACGGTCGTATCGCGGCGCATCTCTTCCGCCAGCGCCTCGCGAATCGCCTGCGCGAAGGTTAGCTCACGCTCGCCGGTTTCAGGCATACACGTCCTCGTCTACTTCATCGACAGCCGGGTACGGCGCCGCCACGGCGAAGTCAACTGCCTTTTTCATCTCGGACTCAAGTTCAGTTTGCACTTTAGCAAGCGCCGACGCATCGGCGAGTTTCTGCTCGACCAGCCACTTCCCGAAATTCACGATGGGATCGCGCTCCGTCTTCCATGTCTGCTCTTCCTGCTTCGAGCGGTAGTATTCGCGGTTGATGTCGCCTACGTGATGTCCATGGTAGCGATAGGTGTTGCAGAGAAGAAACGCCGGACCATCACCTTGTCGGGCGCGGTCCACCAGGCGCTGGGCAACTTCGTTAACGGCGCGCACATCCTGACCATCCACGCTGGCCGATTCCAGGCCGAAGGCGGTCGCCCGCATCAATATATCTCCGGCAGTGGTTTCCGAGTAATGTGTGTACTCGGTATAGGAATTGTTCTCGCAGACGTAGATCACGGGCAGTTTGTAAAGCTGGGCGAGGTTCATCACTTCATACAACACACCCTGGCCGAGCGCGCCTTCTCCGAAGAAACATACCGCCACTCGGCCATTGCCTAGACGCTGCGACGAAAAGGCGGCTCCAGTCGCGATGCCGGCGCTGCCGCATACAATCGCATTCGCTCCCAGGTTGCCGGTCGCCGGGTCCGCAATGTGCATGGAACCGCCTTTGCCCTTGCAGTACCCGGCCTTCTTGCCCAGCAGTTCGGCGAACATTTGATCCGGGGAAGCGCCTTTTGCCAAACAATGTCCATGACCGCGATGTGTGCTGGTGATGTAGTCGGTGCGCTCGAGCGCTTCACATACACCCACCGCGATCGCCTCTTCACCGATGTAAAGATGCGCCAGGCCGGGCATTAACGCCCGCGTGTAAAGCTCGTTGACCTGCGCTTCAAATTGGCGGATGGCGACCATCTGCCGGTACATACGAAGCCACAATTCGACTTTTGCGGTAGCTTCTTTCGGCTGCGCTGCGGTCGTCATTTAGTAACTCCCGACATGCGCGCCAATACATCGAACATGACCGCGAAGTCCAGCTTCTCCCAGCCCATGCCGCGCGCGGCGGTCAGAAACTCGTTGCTGACGGCGGTGGTGGGAACAGGAACATTCAACTTTCGGCCTAAGTCCATCGCCAGCAGCATGTCCTTCTGCATCATGTTGCAGTCGAACCACGCTTCTTCCGGTTGCTGCAATACGAACGGACCGCGGTACACGATCATCGGCGAAGCGATCGCGCTGTGAATCATCACGTCGACGGCAACTTCGCGTGCAATTCCGCTCTTCTCCGCCAGCAGTACACCTTCGCAGAACGCCAGCATCTGCACCGCTAATTGCAGGTTCACCGCGATCTTCATCGATAACGCAACGCCGTTGCCACCGACGTGCGTTACTTTCGGGCCGATATCAAAGAGCAAAGGCTTCAGATGCTCGAAGGTCTCTTTACCTCCGCCAACCATTACCGAGAGTTTGCCTTGCTGCAAAGTGATGACGCTGCCTGAGACCGGAGCGTCGATCATGTCAGCACCCTTCTCGCGAACTTTCGCAGCCAGCGCCCGGCTGACATCGGGGCTCACGGTGCTCATATCAATGTGGAATTTTCCGGTACCCATGCCCGCGAGCAAACCGTCCGGACCGTCCGTCACCGCCGCTAGGGCTGAGGCGTTTGTCACCATGGTGAACGTCACATCCGACGCGGCCGCGACCGCCTTGGGAGAATCGGCAAACTTCATGCCCTTGTCGATCAACCACTGCGCTTTGGAGCGCGTCCGGTTGTATCCGGTCACGGTGTGGCCCTTTTCGAGCAGGCGCGCTACCATGTTGCCGCCCATCACTCCGAGACCGATGAATCCTAGTTTTGCCATCTAACGATTCCCTTCCGCTTATGATTTCCGCTTTAAGGTCGAACTGCTTTTCGCCGAAGAGGACGAATCCGCCAGCACCTGTTGGAGATGAGCGCGCATCGCTTCTCGCGCCACCTCCGAATCGCGCTGCTCGACTGCCGCCAGGATTCGCTTGTGATGGAACTGCCCCCGCTCCGGTCCTCCGTGCACATCGAAAATTCGACTGCGCTGTTCGCGCAAGAGACCGACGATTGAATCCAGGAGCGAGAGAATCAGCGGGTTCCCTGCCGCTTCCGCCAGCGCTAAATGGAAATCGAGATCCGCTTCCACGTAGGCTTCGGGGTCGTGCAGGTTGCGCTCCATCACGGCGACTGCTTCCCTCATGGTGCTCAATAGTTGTTCCTCAATTCGGGAAGCAGCCAGGCCGGCAATTTCCGGCTCCAGCACCAGCCGCAACTCGGCCAGGTTCGCCGACCCTTCCTGCTGATTGATCCGGATCATCAGATCCAGCGACTGCCGAATCGCCTGCGAAGTCCCATTCGTCACAAAGGTGCCGCGCCCGGAATAGGCTTCGACCAGGCCCTTTTCACGCAAAGTCTTCACTGCCTCGCGGACAGCGGTGCGGCTGACCCCAAAGCGCTGGGCAAGATCGCGCTCCGCCGGCAATTGGTCCCCAGGCTTGAGTTGGCCCTTAAGGATAGAGTCTTCCACCTGCTGCACAATCTGCTCGTACAGGCGAGACGGCTTTACAGTCCGGTACACCGGTTTAGCGGCTAGGGAATCTACTACTTCGTTAGTCATTAAGATCTCTCAATCAGGTCGGTTTGCAGCCTATGGCCGATGGTATAGTGGTCCGACCAATATACCACATGCCTCCGAATCTACTGGATCCAAACCGTCTTGATGTTCATGAACTCGCGGATCCCGTTCTCGGCAAGTTCGCGTCCGTGGCCGGAGCGCTTCACGCCACCGAAGGGCAGGCGCGGATCAGAAGCCACCATTTTGTTCAGGAAGACCATCCCGGCATCAAGTTCGTTTATGAACCTTTCCGTTTCCACCGGATCATTGGTCCAGGCACTGGCACCCAGACCGAATCGGCTATCGTTGGCGATCTGGATAGCCTGATCCACATCCTTCGCACGAAAAAGTGACGCCACCGGGCCAAAGAATTCTTCTTTGTATGCCGGCGAATCTTTCGGAATGTCGGTGAGCACCGTCGGCGCGTAGAAATTGCCGGGACGGTCCAGGGGATGGCCTCCGGTGAGCAGCCGCGCTCCCGCGGCCACACTTTTTTTCACGTCGGCATCAAGAGAAGTAACAGCGTCCGCGTTGGCCAGCGGGCCGAGCTGCGTGCTCTCAGCAAACGGGTCCCCCACGCGCAGGCTCTCCATGCGCTTGACGAACTTCTGCTCGAATTCGAAGCCAATTTCTTCCGCCACGATAAAGCGCTTGGCAGCGATGCACGACTGACCGTTGTTCTGAATTCGTGCGTCGACTGCAGCCGCGACCGCCGCGTCCAGATCGGCGCTCGGCATCACGATAAACGGATCGCTGCCTCCCAGTTCCAGAACGACTTTCTTGATTCGCTTAGCCGCGGAAACACCCACCTGAATGCCCGCCTGCTCGCTGCCCGTCAAAGTTGCCGCGACAACACGACGATCGTTCAGGATGCCATCGACCGGACCCGAACCGATCAGCAGAGTCTGGAATACGCCTTCGGCAAAACCGGCGCGGCGAACGATGTCTTCAATCTTCAGCGCGCACTGCGGAACGTTCGAAGCATGCTTCAACAGTCCAACATTCCCCGCCATCAACGCGGGCGCCACAAAGCGAAACACCTGCCAGAAAGGAAAGTTCCAGGGCATTATGGCCAGGATGGGACCAATCGGCAAATAGCGGATGAAGCTCCGCTTCGCCCCAGTTTCCACAATCTCGTCGGCCAGAAATTTCTCAGCGTTCTCCGCATAGTAGCGGCACCCGCTTGCGCACTTCAGTGCCTCGGCCACCGCGGCCTTCAGAGGCTTGCCCATTTCCAGCGTCATCAAGTGGGCGCACTCATCTTTCTCTTTTTCTAAAATCTCGGCCACGCGCATCATCTTGCTCGCACGATCCGCGAACGAAGTCCGCCGATGAGTTCGGAACGCGGACGCCGCCAGTTGCAGTTTGTGTTCAATTTGTTTCCCGGTGAGCGGATCAAAACTCTTCACCACTTCGCCGGTCGCTGGATTGATGCTCGCTATCGCCATCCTAATTTCTTCCTCTTGTGCTGGCCATCTAAGGTGCAATCGTCCGAAGTATAGCCTCTCAGCCGGCAGCCCCTAGATGGCCAGCTGTTCTGCGGTCGGACCACAATACCACTTGACGAGTAGGCCACGTCAAGGCTATACCTTCAAAACGCCCGATCTTTTTTCCCAGATCGAAACCGGTCGCTAGATGTCCGACCGAAAACTAGTTCCATCCTCTTTGAGGATTTGGAGGTCGTAATGCATTCTCCGTCGAATGGCATTCGGGTTTTAGGCATCGTCTGCCTCGTGCTCGCCGTCTCTGTCCCCCTGTTTTCCCAAACCACAACTGGCCGCATCTTGGGGACCGTTAGCGATCAGTCCGGCGCCAATGTGGCGGGAGCCGCGGTAGTCGTCACCGATGTACAGCGCGGCGCCACTCGAGCCGTAGCCACCGATGACTCCGGGAACTATGCCGTCCCGCAGTTGCAGCCCGGAGTTTACAAAGTTCGTGCCGAAGCCAAGGGTTTCAAGACCGTGGAGCGCATAAACATCGTCGTGGAAGTCGCGCAGGACGTGCGCGTCGACGTCACGCTCCCGACCGGGCAGGTTTCCGAGACGGTGGTCGTGACCGAGGAAATTCCGCTGGTCAACACCACTTCCTCCACTTTGGGCGGCACTCTGAGCAACGCGGAGATCAACGATCTGCCGTTGAACGGCCGGAACTACGAGAACTTGCTCCAGTTGCGTCCCGGTGTGGAACGATATCCTGGCGGCGGATTCTCCACCACGAGCACCAACGGACTGCGCGCGGAAGACAACGCCTACTTCGTTGAGGGCTTGTTCAACAGCGAGCCCTACTCCGGCCAAGCCATCATCAACGGCGCCGGTATCGCTGGCGATTCGGCGACGATTCTGCCCATCGACGCGATTCAGGAATTTAACGTGGAAGAACTGGCACCGGCCGAATTCGGGTGGAAGCCGGGAGCGGTGGTGAACGTCGGTCTCAAGTCCGGCACCAACAGCGTGCATGGGACGGCCTTTGCGTTTGGCCGCGATGGCGACCTGTTTGATGCTCGGAACTTCTTCAACACCGTGCCGAATACAAAGCTGCAGCGAACGCTGGAGCAATACGGCGGCAGCGTCGGCGGACCGATTATCAAAAACAAGGCCTTTTTCTTCGGCGCTTACGAAGGGCAGATTTATGACGTAGGAAACTCATTCGGCGGCGTCACCAGTCCGTCTATGGTTTCCATGCCAACGCCCGTCGTGAACGGTGTCCCGACTCCCAACTGCCTCTACGGCTCCCGGAGCGGTGACTGCGCGAACAGCATTCCCAATGTGATCGCAGATCTCATGTCACCAGCAGCGGTAGCACAAGGCGTCACGGTAAGCCAAGCCAGCTTGAATATTGCCGGATGCAAGCTCTCGGGTTCAACGGTCACCTGCGACGGAACTGGCTTCCCCACTAACAACAACCCCAACATCAATATTCCCAACGGATTCGCCAACGACGTCAAGGTCTACAATGCGATCGGTAAAGTGGATTTCAACGTCAACGAGAAGAGCCGCGTCAGCGGGATGTACTTCTTCGGGAACAACTCGGGGACGGTCGAAGACTTCCCCGAGTACCAATCAAAGTGGCGATCGAACATTCATACGCGTGCCCAGGTGGTTGGAGGAAGTTGGGCGTGGACTCCCAGTCCTCTATGGGTCAATGAAGCACGCGTCGGATACAACCGCCTTTACCAGCCGACATTGCCGGGCGATCTCAACACACCGGGGTCCAGTTATGGGCTCGACACTGGCGGTCTTTCGGGCCCAAACACAGGCGGACTGCCGCGCATCGGTTTTGGCGGATATTTCTTCCCCGGCTTGGGTGGTTTCAAGTGGCCGAAATTCCAAGGACCTGACTCCATCGTGCAGGTCATCGACCACGTTTCCCGCACGGCGGGCAGCCATTCGATCAAGTTCGGCGGCGAATTGCATCGCAGCAACGTGACCAACGCGGCCTACGGGAATGCGCGCGGCAGCATTACGTTCCTTGGCAGCGTTCTGAGTCCGGGCCCCCCGCCCGACGGCACTCCTCTTTCAAGCCCACTCGAAGACTTCTTTGCGGGCTTGCCATTCAAGTCGTCGTTAGAGGTGGGAAATCCGACACTACATCTCCATAACTGGGCGTACAGCTTGTTCGTGCAGGATGACTGGCGAGCCACCAAGAATCTGACGGTAAACTTCGGAGTGCGCTACGAGTTCAGCAGCGTTCCACAGGAAGCTCACAATCTGCTGGGCAACTTCGATCCGAACTCGACCTACGGACTTGTGCAGGTGCAAACAGGGACCGGTCAGATCCCAAGCCTTTACAATCCCGATCACAAGAACTTCGCGCCGCGCTTCGGATTTGCCTGGGATATCACCGGCAAAGGATCGACCGTGATCCGCGGCGGCGCCGGGCTGGTTTACGAAACCGTGAACTGGCAGTCGTTCATCGCCTTCAACAATGCCTTTGGCCCAGGCAGTGTTCCTACGGCGGGTATCGTACCCGGTGGCACGATCACGACCGGAAACGTCACCAATAAGAATTTCTTGAACAACCCCCCGTTCAACTTGACCTGGGACAACACGCCGGTCTACAGCACGACAATCAATTGCACTCCCCCCAACCCCAACCCCCCACCACCGGGCAGTCCCTGCCCCATCATGAGCGTTGATCGCAATTTGAAAACGCCCTACGTCTGGAACTGGACTCTCAGTCTGCAACACGCGTTTACCCCCAACCTTACGTTGGAGTTGGCCTACGTCGGCAACCACGGGAGCAAGCTAACCGGCATCCGCGACATTAACCAGCCGCCGGTAGGATCGGGCTGGACGGCGAGCGCTATCGCTGCGTGCATCGCGTCTGGTTACACCGACGCTACCAACTGCGCGCCGAACACCACCGCCGAGGCGTTAGCCGTGCCCTTCGTGAATAAGTTCGGTTACCTCGGCAACATCTTCAACATGGCGAATATTTACAGGTCGAACTACAACGGCCTGCAAGCGACGCTGAACTCCAGAAATTTCCACGGCCTGAGCATGGTAGCGGGATACACCTACTCGCACGCTCTCGATAACGTGGGCGCGAACTGGGATTTCGGCTATGGATCGGGATTGCCGCAGAACGCGTATAACCCGGGTGCGGAATATGCCAACAGCGATTTCGATGTGCGGCATCGCCTAACGGTTTCGCTCACCTATGCCATTCCCGGCAAGAAGGGATACGCGCAGAGCCTGGAAGGTTGGGAACTCAACTCGATCGTCACTTTGCAAAGTCCGCAAAAGTGGGGGGTGATGGATGAGGGCACCGATGCTGCCGGCATCGGTGCGTTGCCCGTCAGTCCTCCAGCGCAAAGCCCCATTCGGTGGAATTTCTATGGAAACCCGAACGACTTCAAATCGGGGCCGAACGGAATTCCACAGTACAAAGTTTCTTCAACCGGCGGCTTACCCGCAGCCTGTACCGCGAAAGCTCTGGCCTTGGACGGAGGAACTCCAGGGGCGGCCACTGCTGCCGTCAACCTATTTGGCTGCTATAAACAGGGCAACTCCATCATGATTCCACCGGCACTGGGAACCTTCGGCACCATGGGACGCAACATTTTCCCCGATTCTGGATTCAAGAATATCGATTTCTCGATCGCCAAGAACTGGCATTTTGGAGAGCGCCTCCACGCCCAGTTCCGGGCTGAGTTCTTCAACATTTTCAACCACCCGAACTTCGCCAATCCATACGGCGGGCAGAATGGATACGGCTTCAATGATCCATCCGTCGGTGGCTTTGGTTGCGGTTGTGCCACTCCGGACGTTGCGGCCGCCAACCCGGCCGTGGGTTCAGGGGGTCCGCGCTCGGTGCAACTCGGTTTGAAGCTTACTTTCTAAGCAACCTGCCCTTCCCCACGGCGGGGCCGGAACTCCACCGGCCCCGTCTTTATTTCGACCGAAAGGAATTTATCCCGTGGCTACAGCGACACAAAATCATTTTCACTTCGTCAGATTCACGGCTTCGTTGGTCATGTCACTAGCACTCATCCTCGCGCTGAGCATTGCTTGCCTATCGCAGCAGCGCGCCGAGCGCACCATTGACGAGATCAAGACTGAAGCCGTCCACCGCGCCGAAGTGGGGCAGTATCCGTTGATTGGACTCGATGCCGGTGATGTCAGCGAAGCCCTGAAGTCCGTCCATACGAAGGATAAAGACGAGTGGGCGGCGGCATTCATGGGCGTAGCCGATCGCTACATGAATGAAGCCAAATCGCTGGAGAAAACCGACGCGACGAAAGCGAACGCGGATTACATCCGCGCGTGGCGGCTTTATTCCTTTGGACGCTGGCCCATCCCCGCTTCTGCCGGCAAGCAGCGCTCGTATGAAAAGGCGCTCGAAGCTTTCCTGGCACACGCGCGGTTCTGGGATCCGCCGCTTGAAATCGTGAAGATTCCCTTCGAAGGAAAAGAAATCATCGGCTACCTCCGCCTGCCGAAAAATGCGAGCGGCCCCGTGCCCCTCGTGCTGGCCGTGAATGGACTGGACAGCCGCAAGGAAGATTTGGCCGAGAGCTTCAGCGCGATCCTGCCGTTCGGTATCGGCTATCTCGCCGTGGATGGCCCGGGCACCGGGCAGAACCCAATCAAAGTCAGTGAGAATGCGGAGCGTATGCTCTCGCGCGTGCTCGATTACATTGCCACCCGGCCCGAGATCGACAAGAAGCGGGTTGCCATGCACGGCGTGAGTTGGGGTGCGTATTGGGCTACGAAGATGGCTATCGTAGAGCGAGCTCGCCTGAAGGGAGCAAGCGCGCAGTCACCGCCCACCGATACGTTCTTTCAAAAAGATTTTCTGATGAATTCCTTGATTGGCAACCGCGAGTATCTCTTCGATCAGGTTCCCGCGCTCATGGCGATTTTCGACAACGTCAAAACGATTGATGAAATGGCGGAAGTCCTGCCCAAGATGTCGCTAGTCAAACAGGGACTACTCGGCAAACCAATGGCGCCCATGCTCATTCTTGCCGGAGTGCTCGATACCCAGGTACCGATCTCCGACATCTATCTGCTGCTAGACAAAGGCGATGTGCCGAAGACCGCGTGGATCAATCCGCAGGGCGGCCATCTTGGGCGTCAAGTCAAAGTGTGGCCCGATCCCCGCATTTTCAAAGAGGTGATCATTCCGTGGCTGGTGCGCACGCTTGAACCTGAGCCTGCGAAAGAGAGCCACTAACGTTCCGATTCAGTTCCCAATGGAGTGGCGGGCGTCTCGCCCGTCCAGCCAGGCGGGGATGCCCTGCCCTCCACTAAGAACGACGAAGTAAGGACAGATACCCAACAATGCCGACTCTTCCACCCGCACTGGTCGTTCCCGAAGATGCCGCGAAGGCATCCAAGAAACTGCCCTTCTACCGCGTCCTCTGGGTCCAGGTGCTGGTAGCTATGGCCCTGGCCATAGTGCTGGGCTACGTGGACCCGATTCGCGCCATTGCAATGAAGCCGCTGGGCGACGCCTTCATCCGCGTAATTACGATGATCATTACTCTGATCATCTTCTGCACCGTGGTCACCGGAATTGCCGGCATGGAAAACCTGAAGAAGGTTGGCCGTGTCGGCGGCATGGCGCTTCTCTACTTCGAAATCGTTTCCACGATTGCCCTCCTGATCGGACTCGTGGTGGGCAACGTCGTGCGTCCGGGCAACGGCTTTAACGTAAACGTGGCTACCCTGGACGCCAAGGCCGTTGCCGACTATGCCGGCCAAGCAAAAGCGCAAAGCGTCACCGAATTTCTGATGCACATTATCCCGACGACGGTGGTCGACGCCTTCGCCAAGGGCGACATCCTCGAAGTAGTTTTCGTGGCCTTGCTGTTCGGCTTTGCGCTGTCGGCCGCCGGAGCGCGAGCCAAACCGCTGATCGAGCTGATCGACTCCCTCACTCATGTCGTATTCCGAGTGGTGAACATTTTGATGAAATTCGCGCCCATTGGAGCCTTCGGCGCCATGGCCTACACGGTCGGCAAGTTCGGCCTTGCTTCCCTCGGTCCCCTCGCCAAGCTGATCGGAACTTTCTGGCTGACGTCGGTGCTCTTTGTCGTGGTCGTGCTCGGCGTCATCGCCTGGGCTGCCAGCTTTAACATCTTTCGCTTTCTGGCATACATCAAGGAAGAAATCCTGCTGGTGTTAGCCGTGAGTTCGTCGGAGATCGCGATTCCGACCTTGATGGCCAAGCTCGAGAAGCTCGGCTGCTCCAAGCCTCTGGTTGGACTGGTGGTCCCGACAGGATTTACCTTCAACACAGACGGAACCAGTCTCTACATGACCATGGCCGCTCTATTCGTAGCGCAGGCCACCAATACTCATCTGACTCTGATCCAGCAACTCACTATTTTTTCCGTAGCGATTCTTACCTCCAAGGGCGCCAGCGGCGTGCAAGGCGCATCTTTCATCGCGCTCGTGGCCACGCTGTCTGTAATCCCAACCATTCCCGTTGCCGGCATGGCGCTGATTCTCGGCATTGACCGTTTCCTCAGTATGTTCAGAGCCCTGGTCAACATGATTGGGAACGGGGTGGCAACGCTGGTCCTGGCGCGCTGGGAGGGCGAACTGAGCGCCGAAACTTTGAGGGAACGCTTGGCTCGTCCCGCTTAACCTTTCGCACGCACGGCCTCCATCGGCAACACTTTTGGCGCAGCGGCACTTCCGAGTTTCGTGCGGCGAACCCTGGCGTCAGAAATTGGGTAGAATCGGGCAATCCCGTCGATTCGAAATCAGCATCTAAGTCCCGAGGCAAATCATGAAACAAGCTCAGCCCTCCCGGATCGTTCTGCTTTTAGCCGCGATTCTGTTGTTCTCGCTTCTCTCCGTGCTCGTTTTTCGAGGGGACATGTCGGTGGCGGCGGCGCCGGCATTTAAGGGCGTCCTCACCTATCACAACGACAACATGCGAACGGGCCGGAATTCGAGCGAGACCTTGCTCACGCTCAAGAACGTGAACTTCACCACGTTTGGAACACTGTTCGTAATTCCTACCGACGGACGGGTGGATGCGCAGCCTCTATATGCCCCAACTGTAAGTATTGCTGGAAACGGCATGCACAATGTGCTGTTCGTGGCGACCGAACATGGCACGGTGTACGGGTTTGACGCAGACAACGGCTCGACCCTATGGCACGTGACTACGCTCGCTGCTGGCGAAACTCCCTCGGATGACCGTGGATGCGGGCAGGTTACACCGGAGATCGGCGTCACAGCTACCCCTGTAATTGACCTTACCGCCGGGCTGCATGGAACGATTTATGTGGTCGCTATGAGCAAGGACTCCGGTGCCAACTACCATCAGCGCCTGCATGCGCTCGACATCACCAGCGGAAGCGAGCAATTTGGCGGACCCGTGGATATTGCCGCCAAGTATCCGGGAACCGGCGATAACAGCCAGGGCGGGAACGTGATTTTCGACCCTAAGCAATATAAGGAGCGCGCCGGGTTGTTACTGCTGAATCACATTGTGTACACCTCGTGGGCTTCTCATTGCGACATACGGCCGTATACGGGGTGGATCATCAGTTATGACGAGACGACCATGGCACAGCAGTCAGTGCTCAATGTGACGCCGAACGGCAGCGAGGGCGCGATCTGGGCGGCAGGTGCGGGACCCGCAGCGGATTCGAACGGCAATATTTATTTTCTCGACGCCAATGGAACCTTCGATACGAACCTGAACGCCAAGGGGTTCCCGGTAAGTGGCAATTATGGGAACGCCATGATAAAGCTCTCGACCAAGAATCGCATGCTCGCGGTGGCCGACTACTTCAACATGTACAACACGGTGAGCGAGTCGAATGCGGATGAGGACTTAGGTTCTGGCGGTGCAATGGTGGTTCCGAATATCAAAGATTCCAATGGAGTCATATACACACTGGTTGTGGGAGCCGGGAAGGACGGAAACATCTATCTGGCGAATCGGGCAAATATGGGAAAATTTAATCCAAACAACAATAATCAGATTTACCAGGAAGTGACGGGAGCGTTGGGAGGATCGGTGTTTTCGGCACCGGCATTCGCAGGCAAGACAATCTATTACGGCGCAGTGGGCGATGCGATGAAGGCTTTTCCACTCAACTCCAGCGGATTCCTGAATACAACGCCTTCGTCTGCTACCACCACACGCTTCAATTACCCGGGGAATACGCCCAGCATCTCGGGAAGTACGGCCAAAACTTTGATACTGTGGGCCACGGAAAACAGCTCGCCAGCAGTGCTGCATGCTTATAACGCGAATAACCTTGGTGTGGAGTTATATAACTCAAACCAGGCTGCGGGCGGGCGCGACCACTTTGGAAATGGGAACAAGTACATCACACCGACAATTGCCAACGGCAAGGTGTATGTGGGGACGACGAACGGCGTGGGAGTGTTGGGACTGCTGCCGTAGGTGCCGTAGGAAACTACGGCTCATCCGGTCATCGAACTCGTCAAGGTCGTGGCGGTCACGCGCGTCGCGATGTCTTACATGAACGTTTCAGCTATCCCCATAGACCGGCACAGCCGCGCCATGAATCACTTTGGCATCGTCGCTGCACAAAAACAGGATGACACGCGCGATCTCCTGGGGCTTCGGCCACTTGGCAAAGTCGGCGTTCGGCATCGCTTTGCGGTTCGCCTCTGTATCGATGATGCTGGGAAGAACCGAGTTCACCCGTACCCCGGTACCCATAATTTCCGCGGCCAACGAATCCATCAGTGCCAACGCACCGGCCTTGGAAGCGGCATAGGAGGCTGCGCCGGCACCATGATCGAACGCGGCTTTTGACGCAACGTTTACGATCGCTCCATGTTTTTGTTTGAGCATCGCCGGTATCGCTGCACGCGACAACGCGTACCCCGAGCGCAAATTCAACGCGAGCATCTGGTCGAAAACCTTCGTCTCCACTTCCCACAAGTTCACGCCGCCGGCATAGCCGCCGACCGTATTCACGAGGGCGTCCAGGCGGCCGTGTTTCGCGAGAACCCGGTCGAAGAGTTGGCGCACAGCAGTTTCGTCGGTGACATCAACGCGGTGCCCTTCGATCGACGAGCCATTCGCGCCGGCTTCGCTCTTGACGGCATCGAACTCTTTCTGTTCCCGATAGGTAACAACCACCTTGGCGCCTTCCTCCAGAAACGCCAGGCTCACCGCGCGTCCCAATCCGCCCGTGCCACCCGCAACTACGACCACCTTACCTGAGAATCTCACACTCATTACTTCCTTCCCTGGGCGCTGAGTTCAGGCCACTTTAGCGCTGCGTTCGGTTTGTCCGAGAAACGCCAGCAGTTCACGGTTGACTTTTTCGGCGTGGGTCCAGGTAAGCCCGTGCGGTCCGCCTTCCACGACCACCAGTTTGCTTCCTTTAACAAATTCAGGTGTGCGCTTCCCGGTGGCGGCAAGGGGGAGAATCCGGTCGGCATCGCCGTGAACGACCAGCGTGGGCACGTCAATGCGCGCAAGATCTTTTCGAAAATCGGTTAACCACGCCGAAACACAATCCAGAGTGCCCTTGAGCGAGGCGCCAGTTCCGATGTTCCAGCTTAGTTGAACCACCTGGTCACTGATCAGTTTCTTGCCGACCAGGATATCCACGTTGTAGAAGTCTGCGAGAAACTTGGCGAGGAAAGCTGGACGATCGGCGACAATCGCTTTCTCGATCCCCTCGAATACAGCGCGGTCGACACCTTCCGGGTTATCAGTCGTCTTCAGCAGGAATGGCGGAATCGAGGAGATGAATACCGCCTTGCTCACACGTTCCGTTCCGTAGGCACCCATATAGCGGGCCACCTCGCCACCCCCCATCGAAAAACCTACCAATGCGAAATCACGAAGGTCGAGCGCGGTTACGAGCTTGTGCAGATCCTCGGCAAGAGTGTCGTAGTTGTAGCCTTCGGTCGGCTGGCTTGACTTGCCAAACCCTCTGCGGTCGTACGTGATGACCCGGTGTCCCGCTACCAGCAGGGCTGACACCTGCTTCTCCCAGGAAGCACCGCTCAGCGGCCAGCCGTGGATCAGCACGACCGGCTTACCCGCACCGTGATCCTCGTAGTAGAGATCGATGTTGCCGGAGTTTTCCTTACCCACAGTAATGTACGGCATTGAGATTCTCCTTATCGTGTGTGTGGTGATGTTGATGGCCAGGCGGCCAGCGACGTCTTCGCAGGTTTAGATGTCTAACGCGTCTAGACGACGCGATTTATCTCCAGCGAAAAACCAGATCTGCGCTCGGTCTGGTCCATCGTCGTCGTAGGCCTTGAGCAATTGTGCGCTGGGCTTTCCCAGGTCCGTTCCCAGAAGAAGTGAATCTCCGGCCCCGAAGTGTCCCACGTAAAAAACGATGCGGTGGCGATGGTCGTTATAATTAGACGAACGGTGCCCTGCGAAGGCAACCCTGAACTCCTGTTGTACCGAGACTATTGAACGTTGACGTGAGGTCGAGATGAAACTGCTTCTGGCGCTTGCCTGCTCCTTCTTCGCTATGTCGTCTTATGCCTACTCTGCAACCGCCGCGCAGACGTTTGCAACCGCGGCCGGAGAGGTCAAGATCACTCCGCTGAATCACGCCAGCACCCGGATCGAAGCGGGAGGAAAAACCATCTACCTCGACCCGGCCAAACCCGCCAAAATCGCCGGATCCCCAAAAGCGGACCTCATTCTGATTACCGACATTCACCCCGACCACATGGATCCGGCTTCCATCGCCGAACTCAGCAAGGCCGGAACGGACATTCTGGCGGCGCCCGCCGTGGTAGCAACGGTCAAGACGGCCAAACCGATCGCGAATGGGGAGACCAAAACGTGGCAGGGCTGGACCATTGAGGCAATCCCCGCTTATAACCTGACGCGCGGCCCAGCCCCAGGCAAACTGTTCCACGACAAGGGACGCGGCAACGGCTACGTACTCACTTACGGCGGAGTACGTTTCTATTTCTCCGGTGATACGGAGAGTATCCCTGAAATGCGCGCCCTCAAGAGTATCGACGTGGCGTTCGTCTGCATGAATCTGCCTTACACGATGCCTCCCGACGAAGCGGCGGACGCGGTGAAAGCGTTCCACCCGAAGGTCGTGATTCCCTACCACTATCGTGGCTCCGATCTTGCCGTATTTCAAAAACTCATCGAAGGGACCGGGATCGAAGTCCGGCTACTCGACTGGTATCCGCAATAGGCAGATCCCGGACACCACTGATAATAAGGCGGAAGCAGACATCTCCAGAGGAAGAAATGCGCATCCAACCTGCACCGATATATGACAAGCACCAGTGCGGCGATTGTTTCACCTGAAGTGTCGACGGCCACCTCCAACTACCAGGATTACGTGAACCCGCAGTGGGTGTCACTGCTCAATCTGCTGGGCATGAACGTTGAGTACGAGCGCTGTCTCGGCTGTGAATTGTTCACGAAAGACGGCCGGCGCATCCTGGACTTTTTGTCGGGCTACTGCGTTCACAACACCGGGCACAACCATCCCTACATCATTCAGGCGTTGAAGGACGAAATGGATCGGTGTGGTCCGGCGATGCTGCAGAGCCATGTGCCACAGATCGCCGGTGAGCTGGCGCGGCGCTTGTGTAAGTTGGCTGGCGGAGACCTGCAAAAAGTTTACTTCGGCAGTAGTGGCAGCGAGGGCGTGGAGGCTGCCATCAAATTTGCGCGCGCCACCACCGGCCGCGCCGGTATTGTTTATGCGAAAAGCAGTTTTCATGGGCTGACAACCGGTGCGCTCTCGCTGATGAACGATGCATTTTGGCGAGAGGGATTCGGTCCCCTGTTGCCCGATACCCAGGGAGTGCCTTATGGCGATATCGCCGCATTAGAGGGCGCGCTTGCGAGCAAACGGCACGCCGCATTTGTCGTCGAACCCCTTCAGGCAGAAGGCGGGATCCACGTGCCCGCGCGTGCATATCTGCAGAGGGCGCAAGAGGCGTGCCGGCGGGCGGGCACGCTTTTTGTCCTGGATGAAGTCCAGACCGGGATGTATCGCACGGGAACTTTCTTGGCGGCGCACCAATTCGATTTGCAGGCCGATATGGTAGTGCTGGCCAAGGCGCTCAGCGGCGGATTGATGCCCGTGAGCGCGGTTCTGATGACCAACAAGATTTATCACGCGGTGTACTCGTCGCTGAAGCGAGCTATCGTCCACACCTCGACGTTCAGCGAAAACAGTCTGTCGATGCGAGCTGGCATCGCCACGCTGGATGTTCTGGAACACGAAGAACTGGGCCCGCGTGCGCTGCACCTTGGCGAAGAGTTTCGCGCGAAGCTGCGACAAGCGCTGGCGGGCTTCGACATGGTGAACGAAGTGCGCGGCATGGGTCTGTTGAACGGAATTGAATTTGTTCCGCCCAAGAAACTGGCATTTCGCGCACTGTATGAAATGTTCTACAAAATCCATCCCGCCATGTTCGGGCAGATTGTGGTCATGCGGTTGTTCCGTGAGAAGGGCATCCTCACCCAAATCTGCGGAAACAACTTCATGGTTCTGAAAGCCGCGCCCCCCTTGATGGTGACTCCGGAGCAACTGGATGAATTCGTGGAGGCCATTCGCGACGTGGTCGAACTGGCACAGACGTCTCCCACATTCTGGACCGAAGCGTTGGGCATGGTCCGCCGCGCAGTTAACATCTAACAAATAAAAAGGAAAAGCATGAGGGTTGTATGGTTCAAATCCCTGAGCGTTGGAGCATGGGCCGTCGTCGGTTTAGCCTTGATTCTCTCGGCTGCTCCAGCCCTTTCTCAGCAGCAAGCTACTTCAGCGACCACCTCCACCTCCGATGTCGTTCTGACGCTCGACCCGGCACAATCCAAAGTGCATTGGACCGTGGACAGCGCCTTGCACACCGTACACGGCACGTTCGCCCTGAAGAGCGGAACCCTGCATTTCGATCCGGAAACCGGGAAGGCTGGCGGCGAGATTATTGTTTTCGCGACGAGCGGTGAAAGTGGGAGCAGCATGCGCGATGCTCGTATGCACCGGGAGATTTTGGAGACGGCAAGATATCCAGACGTGGTCTTCCGCCCGACGCAAGTAGAGGGCAAAGTGGGCCAGTCCGGGACATCAGACGTCAAGCTGAGCGGCGTTTTTTCCATCCATGGTGCAGACCATGATCTCACCGCATTGGTTCACGCCGAGTTGACGGGAGATCACTGGAGGGGAACCGGCAAATTCGAAGTACCGTATGTGAAGTGGGGGATCAAGGACCCGAGCAATTTTTTGCTAAAAGTAAAGCCAGTTGTAAATGTGGAATTGGAAATGTCCGGTGAAATCAAGGCCGCGAAATAGAACCCTGAGCCTTTTATGACGTGTCGGTTTTCACGCATGGTGAAAGAGCAAACCGGCAACGGCAGCACACGCGATAAGAACTGGCTCGGGCACTTTCCAGCGAAACAGAACGGCAAGGCTTAGCAAACAGATCATGATTGTGGGCAGATCGTAAACGGAGCGACGAGCAAGCACCACCACCGCCCCTGCAATCGCACCAGTTGCTGCAGCAGTCACGCCTCAAACGAACGCATTTAGCTGTGGGTTCTTTGCCCACCGTTTGTAGGAGGGTGCCAGTATCACAACGACAAGATAGACGGGCAAGAATATTCCGAGTGCTGCCGCCGTCGCCCCTGCAACACCCGCGACTAAATAGCCGGATTCAAAATTCGGACTGACAATCTCATTCTGGGCATAGTTACCTTTCTCCGTTCTCTGCTGCCAAACTCGACCCAACGCCGGCTTGTACTTCCAAGAGCGCAGGCCAGCAACTCGTACAAGGCGGGTGCGGCGGAGGGATTTGGAAAGATTAAACTCGGAAACCGGCGAATGCCACTGCCTTTTTGATCAGTGACGTGCAAAAAGAGAGCGAATCGTCACGTGCCGTCGTGGGCCGCGCGGAGCTAGCTTGGTCTCGATCCCCGTTCGACAACTCGGGGTTTTTTCAGTGTTATGAATCCGAACTCCGGTGACCTACAATGCTGGGCACAGGTTTGCGCTGGAGTTCGAGAAACCAACAAAACAGGATCTCATGGCAACCGTGGAGACAGAGAATCTAGGAAGCGAAACCGAGCAGGCTGGCAAGGCTGCCGGGGCTTGCGTGATGGTGCTCTTCGGAGCGGCTGGCGACCTGACGAAACGCAAACTGATTCCCGCACTTTTCAATCTGGTAAAGGCGAACTTGCTTTCCAATGACTTCGCGGTCCTGGGCGTATCCGTGGATGACTTGACTCTGGAACAGTTTCGAACTCAGGTAACCGGATTTCTGCCGGCTGCGGATCGCGGAACGGAAGCGTGGGAGTGGTTCACCGAGCGGCTCTTCTACCAGCGCGGGGAGTTTGCGGATCCCAATACCTATTCCACCCTCGCCAGCCGGCTCAGTGATTTGGATCGGGAGCGCCAGACCGCGGGCAATTACATGTTTTATCTGGCAACTTCGCCGAAGTTTTTTGGGCAAATTGTCCAGCACTTGGGAACAGCGAACCTGTCGCGCCAGGAAAATGGACGCTGGCGGTGCGTTGTGATCGAGAAGCCTTTTGGACACGATCTGGAGTCTGCCAAGGCTTTGAACCGCGAGATCAAGAGTGTCTTGGACGAAAACCAGATTTACCGCATCGATCACTACCTGGGAAAAGAGACGGTACAGAACATCATGGTGTTCAGGTTCGACAATGCCATCTTCGAACCCATCTGGAACCGCCGCTACATCGATCACGTGCAGATCACGAATGCTGAGACTGTCGGTGTAGAACAGCGCGGCGGATACTTCGACACCGCCGGCACGCTGCGGGACATGGTTCCCAACCACTTAATGCAACTCCTCAGCCTGACCGCCATGGAGTCGCCGGCATCTTTTCAGGCCGACGCGGTCCGTAATGAGCAAGCCAAAGTTCTGCGCGCGATTCAGCCGCTCGATTCCGACGATGTCCTGAATCTTAGCGTGCGCGGCCAATACGGCGAAGGCACATTCGGAACCGAGAAAGTGCCGGGTTATCGCGCCGAGCCTGGAGTGTCTCCCGATTCGAGGACGGAGACCTACGTAGCCATGAAGTTGATCGTGGACAACTGGCGGTGGGCGGGAGTGCCATTCTATCTGCGAACGGCCAAGCGCATGGCCAAGCGGCACACGGAGATCACCATTCAGTTCAAGCGCACTCCCTTCGAGCTGTTTGGAAACTCCGCCTTTCGCAAGCTGCACACCAATACTCTCGTCATGCAGATCCAGCCGGTGGAAGGGATTTCCTTGAGCTTTGGGGCGAAGATCCCAGGCGCTGTGTTGCGTGTTGGATCGGTGGAGATGAGCTTCGAATATGCCAAGTATTTTGGAGCGGACGCGCACACGGGCTATGAGGTTCTGCTCTATGACTGCATGATCGGCGATGCGACACTGTTTCAGCGCGCGGACATGGTCGAGGCGGGCTGGAGCGTCGTCGACCCGATACTGGACGTGTGGACGGCTCTGCCGCCGCGCAAATTTCCCAATTACGCCGCCGGTACCTGGGGTCCGAAAGATGCCGACGAGCTCCTGGAACGCGACGAACGCCAATGGAGGAAAATCGAGCCATGATTCTTGCAGGAGAAATCGGCGCTACTCATACACGGCTCGCCGCCTTCGAAAAGGAAGGCAGCCGGCTCCACCTTGTGGTCGAAAAGACCTACATGAGCCAGGAGCACAGCGGCCTGTCAGACATCATTGCCTCTTTCATCAAAGCGGAAGGGATTGCGGTGCACAGCGCGTGCTTTGGCGTCGCCGGACCTGTGAGACGCGGCCGCAGCAAGATTTCCAATCTGCCGTGGGTGATTGATTCTCGCGACCTCGCCAAGCAGCTTAAACTCAATTCGGTTGGAATGATCAATGATCTCGAAGCCTATGCCTACGGAATCGACGGGCTCGACGCCAAGGATTTCGTGACGCTGAATGAAGGCTCCGAGGATGCGGAAGGAAATCGAGCGGTAATCTCTGCGCGCACGGGACTGGGCGTGGCCGGCCTTTATTGGGACGGCTTCCGGCATCATCCTTTCGCCTGCGAGGGCGGGCACTCCGATTTCGCGCCTCGCAACACCCTCGAAATGGAACTGCTGGCCTATCTTCAAAAAAAGTACGGTCGCATCAGTTATGAACGCCTTCTTTCTGGGCCAGGGATCAAGAACATCTACGACTTTCTTAGAGATGCGCAGAAAGCGGACGAGCCCCAATGGTTAAAAGATCAGATCGCGGCGGCGCCGGATACTCCAGCGCTCATCTCGCAACTTGCGCAGGAAGGTAAGGCCGCCATCTGCGATCAGACCCTGTCGATCTTCGTGGGCATTTACGGAGCTGAGACGGGGAACTGCGCGTTGAACTTCTTGTCCACCGGGGGCATTTTTATCGGCGGCAGCGTGGCCGCGAAGAATGTGTCCAGGATGAAAGATCCGATCTTCATGCAATCGTTCCTAGACAAGGGGCGGATGGCGCCGCTGCTCAAGGAGATGCCCGTAACCATCGTATTGAACGACGATTCGGGACTGATTGGAGCCGCCCGCTACACGCTCATTGAGAAGGCATTTCGGACCCAGAAGCGGGCTTGAAGAAGGGGAAAGCGGTTCCTGCACATTGGTCGCAGTAGACGTCATGCTGCGAGGTAGCGGGTTGTTAGTGTAATGGGATATTACGTCAATAACCTTTTGAGGTACGGTCAAATCCCCGGCTTTCATTGACTTGCCAGTTTCGCCCACGTAAGATTTGACGCCAATGATTGGCCAAACCATCTCGCACTACCGCATCGTCGAGAGACTCGGCGGCGGCGGGATGGGCGTTGTCTACAAAGCGGAAGATACCCGCCTTCACCGTTTTGTCGCGCTCAAATTCCTGCCCGAGGATGTAGCCCGTGATCCGCAGGCACTTGCCCGCTTTCAACGCGAAGCCCAAGCCGCGTCCGCACTGAACCACCCGAACATCTGCACGATTTACGACATTGGCGAGCAGGATGGGCAGGCGTTTATCGCCATGGAGTTTCTCGATGGCGCGACCCTGAAGCACCTGATTGGCAATCGCCCAATGGAATTGGAAAAGGTATTATCGCTGGCCATCGAGATTGCAGACGCGCTCGATGCAGCACACTCAGCCGGTATCGTTCACAGGGACATCAAGCCCGCCAATATCTTCGTCAATCAGCGTGGGCACGCGAAAGTTCTGGACTTCGGACTGGCAAAGGTCACGAGCCTCTCCAGTCGCATGATGCCAGCAGCGGGGACATCGGCCCAACCGACAGCAATGAGCGAGGCGATTCTCAGCAGTCCGGGCGCAGCGTTGGGAACGGTCGCCTACATGTCACCGGAACAGGCACGGGCCAAGGAGTTGGATGCGCGCACGGATTTATTCTCGTTTGGCGCAGTCCTCTATGAGATGGCGACAGCGGCGTTGCCATTTCGCGGAGATAGTACAGCGATGATTTTCGACGCCATCCTTAACCGTGCCCCGACCGCTCCAGTGCGGCTGAATCCGGACTTGCCGCCAGAGCTGGAACGGATCATCAATCGGGCACTGGAGAAGGACCGCGAATTACGCTACCAGCACGCGTCAGAAATGCGGGCTCAACTGCAGCGCCTGAAGCGCGACACCGATTCCAGCCGCAGCCCGGCAGTTGCGGCTGCAGAAACTGGCGCTCTCCTTTCCGCAATGCCGGGGACCATCCCGGCAGCGTCAGGCACAGCAACTATTTTATCGACATCGGCGAGTGGGACGGTTGCTGCTGGACCTTCCAGTTCCAGTGTGGCGGCTGCCGAGCCAGCCCGGCGGAAGCCATGGGCTGTGGTCGGCGTCATGGTTGCAGTCGTGCTCTCGGCGTTAGCAGCGGGCGGATACTACTTTCTCCACCGTACGCCGAGTGCGATTGATTCGGTAGCGGTCTTGCCGCTGGCCAATGCTACGTCAAACTCAGAAATGGACTATCTCGCGGACGGGATCACGGAAGGAGTAATCAACCATCTATCGCGGCTGCCACAGCTGCGGGTGATGGCCCGAACGACAGTCTTCCGCTACCGGCAAGCACAGCAGGATCCACTGCAGATCGGGCGCGATCTGAAGGTGGGAGCGGTAATTATAGGCCGCCTTACACAACATGGGGATACGCTCAACGTGGAAACTGAGATGGTAGATGTGAGCAACGGCTCTCAGATCTGGGGTGAGCAGTACCAGCGCAAAGCCTCCAATATCGCTACCTTGCAAGACGACATTGCCTCCGACATTTCTGGCCAGTTGCGGATGAAGGTAAGTGGCGAAGAGAAGAAGCATGCGACGGAGAACGCCGAAGCCTACCAGCACTATGTGAAAGGGCGCTTTTACATGGAGCAGCGCACGCGCGAGAGCTTTTACAAGGCCTTAGATCAACTCAACCAAGCGGTTGCCAAAGATCCAAATTATGCACAGGCCTATGCCGGTTTGTCAGATGCGTACATACTGCTCGCTGATCGCGGATTGATTTCCACCGATGAGGCCTCGCCCAAGATCCGCAGCGCAGCGCAACGGGCGATCGAACTCGATCCGACGCTGGCCGAGCCCCATGCCTCGCTCGCGGACCTGCAGGAGAGGCAGATTTGGGATTGGGCAGGAGCAGAAGCCGAGTATCGCAAGGCGATTGGATTGAACCCCAACGACGCCACGTCGCACAGTTGGTACTCGATTCTGCTAAGCAACCTGGGCCGAAACACGGAGGCATTGGCTGAGAATGAGAAAGCTCTGGCGCTCGATCCAGCTTCTCCCCAAATTAACGCGAATCACGCGTCGATCCTGACTGACATGCGCCGTTATGATGATGCCTTGGCGGAGTTGAACAGGCTCATTGCCGCCAATCCGGAATTTCCGATCTTCTATGGAAACCGCGCCGTCGTGTATTGGCAATTGGGAAATCAGGACGCGTTTGTGGCAGATGCGGTCATTTGGATGAAGAAGAACGGGCATCCGGACTGGGCGGAGGCATTCGCTGCCGGATATCGGAAGGCGAAGCTGAAGGGGGCGTGCACAGCGTTGATTGAAGTACTGAAAAACGAGTCGCAAAGGGAGTACGTCTCACCCTGGTGGATAGCGCGCTACTACGCGCTGATGGGAGACCGCGAGCATACCTTCGAGTGGCTGGAAAAGAGCTACGCGGAACGGTCAGGTGACTTGGAATACATAAAGACCGAAGATTATTTTGAGCCCTTTCACTCGGATCCGCGCTACATCAACCTGCTCAAACGCATGGGCTTGCCGCAGTGACCGTTTTTCCGCCTCTGGAAAGACGCCACCCCCGACATCCAAAGACTAAGGAAGGAAACACCCAAAATCCGGCGCGCATTCTTGCGGACCTGTAGATTAATTTTACCGGCGCCACTCGTCGATCAGGTTAGCGACCAATCCTGTCCAGCCTGTCTGGTGGCTGGCGCCCAGTCCCATGCCGGTGTCGCCATGGTAGTACTCGTTGAAAAGCAGACAGTCGCGCCAGTACGGATCTTCCTGGAATTTACGGTACGCGCCGAAGCAGGGCCGCTTGCCATCTTGATCGCGCTTGAAAATTGAGATCATGCGGTTGGCGGTTTCCTCCGCGACCATCGAGGGCGTGACGCCGTCGCTTCCGGTTATCTGCACCGAGGATTGCGAACCCAGAGCATCGCTGAACCGCAGGAAGGAATGGATCAGCAAGTACGAGGTCGGAAACCACACCGGACCGCGCCAGTTGGAGTTCCCTCCTTTGAGTTTGACTTCGGCTTCGCCAGCTTCGTAACCCAGTGTGCGGTCTCCGAACTGAAAAGGATGGGCTTGGTGATATTTCGATAAGCTGCGGATGCCATACGGCGAAAGAAACTCCGCCGGGTCCCAGATGCGATGGAGCAAACGCTTGAACTGGTTCGGATCCGCGATCGATAGCACGTAACGCTTGCCGCCGTCGTCCACGGCATAGCACGCATCTCCCACCAGGTCGGGCCGGTTCTGAATGAACCATTCCACGTCTCTCAAGAAGCTTGGGTACGCCTTCAGTTCCTCGCGGTCTAGCACTTCGATGCCATACAGCGGAATCAGGCCTACCAGCGAACGCAGCCGGAACTTGTGAAACTCGCCGTTGGGGTAGCGGAGCACGTCGTAAAAAAAACCTTCCTTCTCGTCCCACAACTGGTACTCGCGGCCGCCCATCTTCTTCATGGCCGCGCCGATATAGATGAAGTGCTCGAAGAACTTGGTGGCTACGCCTTCATACACGCGGTTCTGTTTGGCTAACTCCAATGCGATGCGCATCAGGTAAAGACAGAAGAAGCCCATCCACCCGGTTGCATCGGCTTGTTCCAGGATTGCGCCGCCGGGAAATCGTTCGCCGCGGTCCACCACTGCAATGTTGTCCAAGCCCAGAAATCCGCCTTCGAAGACGTTATTGCCCTGGCTGTCCACACGGTTCACCCACCAGGCAAAATTCATCAGCAGTTTGTGCAGACATTTTTCCAAAAACTCGGTGTCGCCTTTGCCGGTGCGCTGTTTCTCGGTCTGATACACGCGCCAGCAGGCCCAGGCGTGCATCGGAGGATTCAAGTCGGAGAACTCCCACTCATAAGCGGGAATTTGTCCGTTCGGATGCTGGAACTGCTCAAACAGCAGCACCCACAGGTTTTCCTTGGCAAAATCGGGATCGACCAACGCCAGGCTAATACACTGGAATGCCAAGTCCCACGCCGCGAACCAGGGGAATTCCCACTTGTCGGGCATGGAAAGAATGCGCATCGAATTCACATGCCGCCAGTGAACATTGCGGATTCGTTTCCGGGATTCCGGCGGCGGCAGTTTGGGGTTGTCGCCTTCCAGCCACAGGTCTACGTCCCACAAATAAATCTGTTTGCTCCACAGCATTCCTGCCAGCGCCTGCCGCTGAATGTCTTTCTCTTCCGCGGTGGCTTTGGGAGGATGCACGATGGCGTAGAACTGATCGGCTTCCTTCTTCCTTTGGGTGACAATCTTGTCTATGTCATCCAGCGGCCGATCCATTTTCTCCGGAGTCAATCGCAGGCGAAGAGCGACCGACTCTCCAGCGGGGACAGAATATTCGTAATGGATACATGCCTTGGTCCCTGATTGCGCGGGATTGATGCAATTCTCTCCGTTCACGACGTAACGATGGAATGCGTCTTTCACGTAGGGTTTGCGATTGCTCGCGCTCTGGTAGAGCCGCGCCGCGTTGCTTTCATTGTCTGTGAACAGCGGTCTCCCGCCTGTGGGAGCGTAGAGGTAGCGTTGGCCCAGCGAATATGGGAACTGGAGGTTGTGCAGCACGGCTGCATGGAAATCATCCCCAACCAGCGTGATGTGGCCGTTGGTTGCGCGCTCAAGACCGATCAAAGGCTCACTGCCCGCTGGATCGGTCCAAGCCCAGGTGTTACGGAACCACAGGTGGGGCAGCAGATGCAGGTCAGCGGCTTCCGGGCCCCGGTTAAAGGCCTCGATACGAATACAAATGTCTTCGGAGCCTGACTTCGCATACTCGACGAACACATCGAAGTAGCGGTTATCGTCGAAAATTCCGGTGTCCAGCAGTTCGTACTCGGGTGCTCCCGCCTGCCCCCAGCGCCGACGATTTTCCTCTAACAACTGGGCGTACGGGAATTCTCGCTGCGGATATTTGTAGAGCATCCGCATGTAACTATGGGTGGGCGTGTTATCGAGATAGAACCAGTATTCTTTGACGTCCTCGCCGTGATTGCCCTCGTTGCCGGAGAGTCCAAACATGCGCTCTTTGAGGATTGGGTCACGGCCATTCCAAAGCGCCAGCGCGAACACCAGGAGTTGGTAACGGTCGCAAATACCGGCGATGCCGTCTTCGCCCCAGCGATAGGCTTTGCTGCGCGCCATATCGTGGGTCAGGAATTCCCACGCGGCTCCATCCGGACTGTAATCTTCTCGCACACTTCCCCATGAACGCTCGCTGACATAGGGCCCCCACTTGCGCCACGGCGCGACCATCTCGCTGGAGTGCTCGGACAGGCGCTGATGCTCTGGACTTAGCGAGGGACTGCCGGGTTTAGCGCTCGGCTGGTCGGCCGGTTTGTCGGGCGGTTTATCCGGCATTTGTTAGCGGTTTCCCTTTTCCGCCGACAAGAGTGCGCTCACCTTCTGCATCTGTGCCGCAAACCGCGGTGCGTTGTACGCAGATGGATCGTCGAGCTGTTGGAACAGACCGCTGATCGCAACCTTAACTTCCGTTTCGTCGAGGTTCTTTGCATTGTGCTTGTAAACCCCGAACAGCGAGTCCAGCGACATGGCAGCCTGTCCTGCGGCGCGCTGTCCTTGTTGAGAAATAGCGCGGGAATCGCCCGCGATTTTCCGCATGACTTGCAGGGTGAACGCCTGATCGTAAGTGCGGTTGTTCAGCGCGCCGGCAAGTGAATGGGCAAGCTCGGCGGCGCGGTCCGCTGAAGCCGCGATTTGTTCACGGTCGCCGCTGAGTTGGCCCATCAACCCCGTAAGCGTTGCCATCTCTGAGTCGAGCTTCCCTGCGGTGGTAGCGTCGGTTTCCGCGGCGGCGTAACGGAATACCACGAAGCGCGCGCCATTCCATGCGGGGACGCCCGGCGTGCGGCCGGCGTAACCAATATCCTGACGCCAACTATCTTTCGGCGCCGTTAGGCTGTGATGGCAAGCAAAGCAATCGAGCTCGGAATATTCGGGCCACGTGGAACTGCGGGCGCGGCGCGCGAGACGCTGCAGACTGTCGCGCAACTGCATGCCCTGCCCCACGGCCCACTCTTTGGTTCCCAACCAGGGAGTCTCGTCAGAGTCCTTCCAATGGCGCGGCATTACCGCGCTGAACAGATTGAGTTCGAAGGTCAAGTCAGGATGGCCAGCCGCAATCATCTGGTGATCGACGGATTGGTCCTCCGTTCCAACGTGGCAATGAAGGCAAGTGTGACTGCGTATCGCCAGGTCGCGCAGATCGCGCATGCCAAGTTGGGCTTTCTGGTCGGCGCTTCGCGTCTCCCAATCTTTGACCGTGTGTGCACCCAGCCATCCGGCGGCTGGTCCGTGGCAATGCTCGCAGCTCACGCCGTCGCTGATGTCGAAGGTTTGCGCGCGCATCTCGGGTGAAACTGAAAGCGCATGGCAGGCCAGGCATTTCTGGTTCTGGTTCGGAGGCGATTTCAAATTCAGAATTTTTCCGATGCGGACGGAAACGTCATTCGACAGCACCTGGTAAGCACGAGCGTGCTTGTCCTGCCCGGCCCAGATGCTGTATTCATTCTGCGCAACATGGGTGATTGTTTTCGGCTGGATGCTTCCATGACAACTGCTGGAGGCGCATCCGCCCGGGCCGTTGTACTTGCCCACAACCGTATTCTGGGCTGAAGCTGAAACGCAAACGGCGAGTGTCAGGCACGCCGCCCATCGCCACGCCATTCGTCCGTTGTCCACCATGCGCATTCTTAGAGCAGTGGCTTTGCTTATACCCACTCTTTTGCACGAAATCAATTGACTGCATGGTACCCCCCGAAACAAGTTCATGCCCCAAGTTCGCCATTCCCCAAGGTGAACCGTTGACGTTAAGATTTCTGACAAACCTTTTCATTATGCGGAACCAAGGGGACCCTGGCGCGTGATCGACGAACTCAGGTCCATTCAGCATCAGTTCGGTTATCTCCCGGCCGATCGGTTGCGGGACCTCGCCGCAAAGATTCGGGTGCCGCTCAGCCAGATCCATGCGGTGGCCAGTTTTTATCCCCACTTTCATCTCACGCCGCCAGCCCAGGCGGAAGTGCGTGTCTGCGCCGATATGTCCTGCCATCTGCGGGGAGGTTCCGACCTGAAGCGCGCGCTGGACCAGACTTTCCGTGGCGGCGGGCCGGACAATGTTGCTGTGCGTGACGTGTCCTGCCTTGGCCGCTGCGATCAGGCGCCCGCGCTCTCGATCAATGATCGGATCTATAGCAGCCTCGATGAACACCAAGCCGTCGCACTCGTGCGGGACGCGCTCTCCGGGCGTGAACTTCCGGCAGAGAAACACGATCGTCATCGGACGACGGTCGCTTCCGATCCGTACAACGGTGATCCCAAATATTCTGTGGTCCGGCAATTTGTCGAGACCCCGGATTGGGCGGGCGTAATCGCGACCCTGAAAGCCGCCGGACTGCGCGGCATGGGCGGCGCCGGATTCCCTACCGGCAGCAAGTGGGAAATCGTGCGCAATGCTGCAGGCAAGGAAAAATATATTGTCTGCAATGCCGACGAAAGTGAACCCGGCACCATCAAAGACCGATTCATCATGGAAAACGTCCCGTACCTCGTGATCGAAGGCATGATCATGGCGGGCTTGGTGACCGGCGCCCGCCGCGGAATTCTCTACATCCGGCACGAGTACGAACGTCCCAAAGAAATTCTGCAAGAAGAGATCGACCGTTGTTATCGCGAAGGGCTTCTCGGGCCGCACATTCTGGGGAGCAACTTGGCTTTTGAGCTCGAAATTTTTGTGAGCCCCGGTGGCTATATCTGCGGCGAAGAGAGCGCACTGCTCGAAGCCATCGAGGGCAAACGCGCCGAACCGCGCAACAAGCCGCCTTTCCCCGGCACCAATGGACTCTGGAACCAGCCGACAGCAATCAACAACGTTGAGACCTTCACCTTCGCCACTGTGATCCTTTCCCGCGGAGCCGAGTGGTTCAGGGCTCAGGGGACGGACGGCGCATTCGGCATGAAGTTCGTGGGAATCAGCGGCGATGTGAAGCGGCCCGGAATCTTCGAAGTCCCCATGGGTACGAAATATTCCGAGCTTATCTATGAGTACGCGGGCGGCATTCTCGAGGATCGCCAGTTGCTGGCCTACGCGCCTTCGGGACCTTCCTCCGGATATCTGCCCGCCTCCATGGTTGACCTCGCGCTCGATTGGAACGCAGTGGCGGCGGCCGGTTCCATGGTGGGCTCAGGAGCGATTGTGGTCTGCGCCGAAGGCCGATGCATGCTCGACATGGCGCTCAACGCGGTCCGCTTCTACCGCAATGAATCCTGCGGTAAGTGCGTTCCCTGCCGGGTTGGCTCACAAAAGCTCGTCGAGATGCTCACGGGATGGACCGAAGGCCGCGCCTCGATCACCGATCTGCAATTGCTCGAGGAACTCACTCATGCCCTGAAGATGACCTCGATCTGCGGACTGGGCCAAGTCGTTCCCGTGCCCATCGCTTCCGTGCTTAAACATTTTTGTGAAGTCGTTGACGAGCACCTCACCAATCACCGCTGCCCGGCGGGCGTCTGCTTCCCACAAGGAGCAAAGGCATGAGCACGAAACCCGCCGCTGAGATTCAGCTGACCATTGACGGTATTGCAGTCTCGGTCCCGGCGGGCACCACCATTTTCGACGCGGCCCGCGTCAACGGTATTCCCATCCCAACGCTCTGCCACCAGCAGAACGAAAACCCGGTGGGCGTATGCCGCGTATGCGTAGTGGATGTTGGCCAGCGTGTGTATGCCGCTTCCTGCATCCGTCAGGTTGAACCCGGCATGACGGTGAAGACCTCGACCGATCAGGTGCAAGCGGCGCGCCGCACTCTGGTCGAACTGCTGATGTCGGACCATCCCGCACCCTGCGCTCGCCAGCAACAATCGGGAGACTGCGAACTGGAGCGCCTCGCCGCCGCCGCTGGAATCGGCCCTGGAAATAACGAGCCTCGCTTTCCTCGCCGCACCACTGCGCGCGGCAAGGACGACTCCTCCGCCGTCATCGCGGTCGATCACGAAGCCTGCATCCTCTGTGATCGTTGCGTTCGCGGCTGCGACGACATACGGCACAACTGGGTGCTGGCGCGCCGCGGCAAGGGATACCAGGCCGGCATCGCCTTCGATAACAACCTGCCCATGAGCGAGTCGTCCTGCGTTTCGTGCGGCGAGTGCATGGTGTCCTGCCCCACGGGCGCGCTTACCAACAAACGTGTCGTCGGCACACAACTCGGTGAGGGCGACGTGCTTGATCCCGCCGAGTTGTTGCATCTGCCGATTTTCCAGAATGTCTCCGGAACATTTCTCGAATTGAACCAGAAGGCAGTCGTAAAGCGGCATTTCAAGGCAGGAGAGATTGTCTGCCGCGAAGGCGAGTTTGGCTCGACGGCCTTCTACATCCTCGAAGGTAAGGCGGAAGTATTTCTCTCCAGTCCCATCGCGCACGTAAAAACCGAAGGCAGCAGCAAAGGATTCTTCAGCAAGCTGCAGAGCCTGCTGGCGCCACGCGAGGGAGACCGCCGCAGCGAAGAATCCGACCGGCCGTTTATTCCCATCGACGCGTCGGTTGACCTGCCGTACGACAATCCCATCGCTGAACTGAACCCCGGCGACATGTTTGGCGAAATGACGTGCATGAGTTATTACCCGCGATCGGCGACGGTGCGCGCCCGGACCGACTGCGTAATGCTGGAAATGCTGCGCAACGTGCTCGACATTTTGCAGCGCAACAAAACCTTCCGCGCACAACTGGAGCGCAACTACCGCGCTCGTGCACTCGACTCGCATTTGCGCAGCGTACCCGTCTTTAAGTCGCTCACCCAGGACTTCATCGACCATCTGCGCGATCGCGTGGAATTGTTGCGCTTCAATCCTGGACAGATAATTTGTCGACAGGGAGATCCCGCCGACAGCTTCTACCTCGTCCGCATCGGCTTTGTGAAAGTGTCAGAACAGCGTCCCGGCGGCGAACTGGTTTTAGCTTATCTGGCGCGCGGTGGCTACTTTGGCGAGATCGCCCTGCTCAGCGGCATCCCGCGCTCCGCGACCTGCACCGCTCTTGACCATGTGGAGGTCGTGCGCATCGCCGGTGAAGATTTCCAGCTCATGCTCGACCGCTTTCCAGAGGTTCGACAAAAGCTGGAGGCAATCGCCCGCGAGCGTATCGAAGAAAATCTGCGGCACACCGTCCAGGCACAGAACGTTCCCGTCGATCAATTCCTGGCCCAGGGATTGATGGAAGCGCAGAGCCTTCTCGTGCTCGATCTGGAAAAATGCACCCGCTGCGATCAATGCGTTCGCGCTTGTGCCGATGCTCATCAGGGCGTCAGCCGCCTGGTCCGCGAAGGCCTGCGCTTCGATAAATATCTAGTGGCCACGTCCTGCCGCCAGTGTCGCGACCCGCTCTGCATGGTCGGATGCCCGGTCGGCTCCATCCGGCGCCGGAACACGCTCGAAGTAATCATCGAAGACTGGTGCATTGGCTGCGGTCTTTGCGCCACCAACTGTCCTTACGGCAATATTAATCTGCATCCCTTCCCGGCCGAACTCGATGACCCCGCGCACCCCGGACACAAGATCGCTGGCGTGCGGGTAAAAGCGACATCCTGTGATTTGTGCCACGACCACGCGGAGCCGAGTTGTGTCTATGCGTGCCCGCATGACGCGGCGCACCGCGTGAATCCGCCGGAGTTTTTCGCCGGCCTGCTGGCGCAACCTGCGCCCAGCAAGAGCAAAGGCAGGAGCTGAACCCCAGTGCTGATCGATCGCACACACCGCAAATGGTTTGTCGGCAGCATCGTAGGGCTCGCCGTCGCAACCGCGGTGTACATCCCCTATAGCATGCGCTCACCTCAAGGAGCGCGCGGAGGCAGCGCCCTGGGGTTGGCCTACGGAATCGCAGCCTTCCTCTTCATGCTCTTCGTGGGATTGCTGGGCCTGCGCAAGAAGTTTCCGGTGTGGCGAGTAGGACGCGCGCAATCCTGGATGCGCGGACATCTATGGCTCGGCCTCCTCAGTTTTCCGCTGATTCTTTTTCACGGCGGATTTCATTTCGGCGGACCGCTCACCCGCATGCTCATGTGGTTGTTCGTCTTCGTTTGGGTGAGCGGCATTCTGGGCGCGGCCCTGCAGCATTTCATGCCCCGCTTCCAGACCGCGCAGCTTCCGATGGAGACGATCTACGAACAGCTTGACCGCGTGCGCGGACAACTGGCAGAGGAGGCCGGCCAACTGGTGGAGGAAACGTGCTCCGCACTGGAAGGCGAAGTTTCGCGCGCCAGCGAACGGCAGCGCGCCATGTCTGCCAGCGCCGGCACACAGGGAGGACTGACTGTGGCTTCCGGTCTGCAAGCGAACCAGCAGGTGAGTACACAGTTGCGCCAGTTCCTGGACGACGAAATGCTGCCTTACCTGGAGCGGCCCGGAGCGCATGCCATGAACTTGGGCAAGGAAGCGCAGGCGCAGAAGATGTTCCAGCAGTTTCGTGTTCTGCTTCCTCTCGAACTGCATTCGAATTTGGATGACCTGGAAAATATTTGCGACGAGAAGCGGCAACTGGACAAACAGAGCCGCCTGCACAAGATTCTGCACGGCTGGCTGTTGGTGCACATCCCGCTTTCCTACGCGCTGTTGCTGCTCGGCGCGGTGCATGCGGTAGTGGCATTGAAGTTCTGAGATTGAGCTATGCTGCGACGGACGCGGACAACCAAGAAGCTCGCCAGGCGCATTGACCTGCAGTACTTCGCGCACCCGCACCCGCTCCGGCGCTGGCGTTTCTGGCTGTCCGTGGCAGTCCCCGTAATCGCACTGGGCTGGTTTATCACGCAGCGCGTGCAGGGCGGCCAAAAGGTGTATTCGAGCGGCCAACTCTCCCATGCGCACGCCGTATTCACCCAGCAATGCGCCCTATGCCACGTTGCCGAAGCCGGCGCCTTCACCGCGCAAGTAACTGACAAAGCCTGCCTCGCCTGCCACGATGCGCCCATCCACCACCCCAATCAGACATTTACTCCCGCATGCGCAACCTGCCACGCCGAGCACAAGGGGGCGATGCGCTTACAGGACACAGCCGATGCCGCATGTATTCAATGTCATTCCGATCTGCGTGCGCGCGATGGTCAGCCGCACTATGTTGCCAGCATTACCAGCTTTGAAAACAAGCACCCGGAATTTGCGGCTCTGCGTTCGGGTATAGTCGATTCGGGCGGAGTCAAGCTGAACCACTACGTCCACTTGCAGCCGAACCTAATGGGACCGAACAACACGCGCGTGCAGGTGACGTGCGATGACTGCCATCGTCCAACAGGCACGGCGGCTTGGCCCTACGCGGCAGCGGAGATGCATCCGCTGCCAGCAAGCGAAGCGAGCCGCAGTCGTCGCCACGATCAGGCTTATATACTACCGCCGGAGTTCGAAAAGCACTGCGCTGCCTGCCACACTCTGCAGTTCGACAAGCGCTTCGGTAACGAGCAGGTCCCGCACGATAAGCCCGAAGCCGTACACGCGTTTCTGTTGAAGAGATTCGGCGAATACATTGCGGCTCATCCGGACGCGGTTCATGAGGTCAATCCGCCCGATCGCCAGATTCCGGAGCGGGTTCGCATACCGCGGGTCGCGCGTAATGCGTCCGAGTGGGTCGAGTTTCGCGTAGATGACGCGGAGTGGCTGCTTTATGCCAAGACTTGCAAGCAGTGCCACACGCTGAAGCCAACGAGCGGTCCGCTGCCAGAAGTCGCCAAGTCGAACCTCACCGCGCGCTGGCTCTTGCATGCCGAATTTGATCATCACGCGCACCGCATGATGACCTGCACCGCGTGTCATTCGCGCACGCCCGACAGCCGTGAGACGACCGACGTGCTATTGCCCGGGATTCAGACGTGCCAACAGTGCCATCGCCCGCAGGCAAAGGAATCCGCCGAAGGCCGCTGCTTCGAGTGTCACCAGTACCACGATTGGACGA
>Ga0209890_10000024_pt1 | contig 69857 bp, 61 predicted proteins | sample OrgsoiDNA2013049_FD_185799 | JGI IMG/M metagenome (GOLD analysis project Ga0209890, IMG submission 185799) | Permafrost soil microbial communities from the Arctic, to analyse light accelerated degradation of dissolved organic matter (DOM) -... | ecosystem: Environmental > Terrestrial > Soil >... | reverse complement strand
GGGCTCTCGGTCCCGATCCGAGGCCGGGTGAAAACAACGACAGATGTACATCCTCGGCGTGCTGCGAGAGCGCGATGAGGTAGATGGCCAACCCGCGCCAGATCGGTGGTGTCGTGGCACCGACCGCGGTGAAGGTGAACAGGTTCCCGTTCGTGTAGTCGGTCACGCCGACATCGGCGAGCGCGGTGTCGGCGTCCCGGTACACGAGGCCGTAGTTGCCCCAGGTGGCCCCGTCGCCGCCGAAGCCGATCGATCGGACCCCCTTCTTGATCTGCCCGGAGGCGAACTCGCGCATCGACAGCTCGGGGGACTGCGCGTGTGCCCCCGAAGAGAAGCGGACAATCCCGAGCACGACGACTAGGCCGGTCAGAAGGCGCCGATCGACGGTGCGGAGTCGCAAGGCCCGCATCGTACGGTGGCGACAATCGTCTGGCTACCCGAGTCGCGGTCGCCCTCGGCCGCAAATCGCCCCGGCACATCGAGCGCCCATCTGCCTGCCTATCGAAGAGGAGTGATCACGGGGCGCCTTGACTCGTCGCAGTCGGGCCCGCATGAGTTGAAGGTGGAATGAGCGCGAAGGACCACTGGGAAGCTGTCTACGCGCGGAGGGCGCCCGATCAGGTGAGCTGGTTCCTCTGGTCGAGTCGGCCAAGGCGTCCGGCATCGATCCGATCGCGTACCTGACCGAGGTCGCGACGCGCGCCAAAGAATCGCCGGGCGCCGTCCTGCTACCCGCGGATTTCGTGGCTGAGCGCGCTGCGCCCTCTGACACCAGATCCTCCGAGGCACCCGGGTCCGACTCTTGAGTGAGCCTCGTCGGCGCGTCATCACGTAAAGTCAGCCGATGAGCCCCGCCGTCACGAACGAGCTAGAGGTTGCGGAAGCGATGTCGACCTGTCCCGGGTGCGGCCTCGTCGCGCTGCTCGACGACGGGCCTTGCGATCCCTACGGTGGCTCCTCGCCCGCGTGCTGGGCAACCTTCAACGCGGTCACAGCCAAGGACTACGGCGAATACCAGTATCCCGAAGTGCACCGGCTGATCGTGGACGCCTACATGAGCCAGCACGCGACGTTCGCAACGCCCGCCGGGCGGCGCTCCGTCGTTGTGCACCTGGTCGGCCTCTACCTGGTCCTTGAGCGAGGAATGAAAGGGGAAGCCGTCGGGCGGACGCTCGGGCAGGTCTTCCCCGACAAGCGCGACGTGCCTTCGCTCGCTCCCAAACCGCTGCCTGGGCCCATGACCATCGGCTCTGTGCACGCTGCCGCCAATTTTGAGGACCACGATCGCCGCGGGCGAGCCTGGGCTCTCTCAGTCTGGAAGGCGTGGGCTCCGCACCATGAGTGGATCCAGTCCCTCGCCAAGGAAGCACTGGCGCGCCGCCGCGTGCCCTGAACGGAACGTCAGTCGCGATAGGAACCTCCGGCGCCCCGGATCGGCGCTGCGTCAGTACGGGCCACGGCGAGGTGATACGCCTGACTGCGGACCCCAGTTGATAGAGTAGGGAGAGCATGACTCAACTCTCTCGCAAGGCTCGGTACGCGCTCCGGGCGCTCTATGCGCTTCCGGCCGACGATGCGCGTGGGCCGGTCCTGATCGCAGATCTCGCCGAGCGGGAGAAGATCCCACGCAAGTTTCTCGAGGCGATCCTACTCGAGCTGAAGAACGCGGGAATACTCAAGAGCAAGAAGGGTAAGGGCGGCGGCTATGCCCTCGCCCGGTCGCCGGAGCAGATCACTATTGGACAGGTCATTCGAATCATCGACGGGCCGCTGGCGCCGCTCCCCTGTGCCAGCGAGCGCGCATTCGTGAAGTGCGAGGAGTGTGTCGACGAGGCGACCTGCGGCACCCGCCAGGTAATGAAGAAGGTGCGCGATGCGATCGCGGGTATCCTCGATTCGACGACGCTCGCCGACGTGCAAACGCAGATTGCGCAGGCACGATTCGCCACCGGCGCCCCGCTGACCTACAGCATCTGAGCCGCTGACCGGAGCGCAGCCGCCTTCGCGACGCAGGCTAAGGAGGCGGGTGGAAGTTCTCTTCTCCAGTCCGGATCGCGTACGCGATGACGAATCTCAACGGATGTTCGGTACTGGCGTTGCGAAATACACGGTGTGGGACACCGGCTAGGTCCGTGAACGACTGACCCGCCCTCACCCTGGTCACGCCATCGTCGCCGAAGGCGGACTCGAATTCCCCCTCCAATACCCACCCTATACCGACAACCGGATGCACATGGGGAGGCGCGGCGGCGCCAGGAGGGTACTCGATGAGGTAAAGGCGCGTCTCCCAGCCTGCCTAGTGCGCCGGGGCTCGCCCGATGATCGTGTTGAGATCTCTCCTGGCAACCCTGCTGGACCGCCACCACTACCAGCTCATCGATGTGATGCGCCGTCAGTTCGTGATGGAGGCACTCACGAAGGAACTCGATCGGGTGACGCCCGCTCATCGCTCCGAATCGTGTTTGAGTAGCGCGGTGGCCCACTCCGCGATCCCGATCGCTCGGGAGTAGTGCGGTGGCGTCACGGGACGGCCGAGCACCTTGGAGTCTGCCGTCGCCAAATCCGGGCTCGCGCACATGTCGCCCCGGAAGGACAGCCGACCGTGCGAATCCGGACCTTGGGTTGCGCACCGCCAGGTGACGTCGACGCTCTCCTTGTTCGTGCTCCAGCAGCGCGACGGTTCTTCGGTCCGGGTCGTCAGCGCGGCGATCTCCTTGAACAGCCGTATGCGTTTTGCTGCGCTCAGTGCTTTCGCTTCCACCCTGGTCGTCGAACGCACATGATCCAGCAGACCGTCGAGCGTGGTGGCTCCCTGTTTGACCACGAGGTGCAATCCGCTCTGGCTCGTCGCGAAGTCGCACCGGACGTCGATCTCGACGTTCAAATCACCGTCGGTCGTCGTCCCGAGACAGGCGAACGGATCAAAGGGGGCGCGCGCCCTCCCGGCCGCGCGCTCCCGCCCAGGCGTCCTGGGGGGGACAGGCGCCAGAGAAGCCGCCGGTGCCGCACAGGCCGAGGCGGCGCTCGGGTTCGAGCTGGGCCTCTATTGGACGCGGGTGACACCTGACGACAAAACACTCGTGGGCGACACGCCCTGGTTCAGCCGGCCGCGCTCCGCGTTCGGTCTCAATCTGGGGTGGACCCCCACCGAGCTCCGGTCCGGCCGTAGCGACCATCAGCCGACGACCTATGTCGAGCTGCAAGGGCGTCAGGATTTGTGGGGGCTGGCCCTCGGTGTCGCGCTCTCGCCCGGCGAATGGACGCGTGCGCGCAGCGGGGTTCAACTGACCCCGCTCTGCGGCCCGTTCTACCTGCGCCTCCAATCGATGTTCGACGGAAGCCTCTCGATCGAACTCGGCGTGGCGATCAAGATTCCGATCCTCATATCGTTCGGCGGCTGAATGCGCGCGAGGCGGGTCGCCTTCCTACCGCCAAACTGACGGTGGGTACGGCTGCGGGAACGGAGGGTCGGCGCCGGGAATTGAACCTGCCCGGCGGATGACCAAAACCCAAGCAGCCGCGCCGACTTGCACGGTCATTCCGCGGACTTGGATGACTTCAGACGAAGCAGGTGAGGTCGGTAGAGCATCGGAGAGATCCGGTGAATCCGGTTTGTCTGGACGACAGGTGGGCGACAACGAGCCGAGCGCGCGGCGCCGCGGTGATACAGTCCGCAGATGTCCGTCCGGGGGCGAACCCGCATGGCGGCCCTCTTAGTGCTGAGTGCGTCGAGCTCGGCTACCAGATCTCCCCGCGCACCGTCGCCAAGTACCGCCCGTCTGGTCTGGACCGACAACGTGGCCAACGCTGGACTACCTTCATCCGCAACCACCTGCACGAGACCTGGGCCTGCGACTTCTTCGTCCTCGTCACGGGGAGATTCCGCGTCCTTTACGTCTTCGTCGTTCTCTCCCTCGGCCGACGCACGATCGTCCACGCCGGCGTCACCGAGCACCCAAGCGCCTGCTGGGTCGCCCAGCGCCTTGCGGAGGCGACCAGCGATGCCCACCAGATCCCTCGATTCCTTGTCCACGACCGAGACTCGATCTACGGCGCCGACTTCCACCGCCGCGTCCGAGGACTCGGCACCAGACTCCTCGCCACTCCGCCTCGCTCGCCTACGGCCAATCCCTTCGGCGAGCGCGTGATCGGCACCCTCCGCCGGGACTGCTTCGACCACATCATCGTCAAAGACGAGCAACATGCCGAGCGCGTTCTCCACGACTACCTGGCCTACTACCATGGCCGGCCCCATCGCGGCCTCCGAATGCAGCCCCCGACGGCGCCCGGCATCTGTCCCCTCCTCGCCCGCCAAAGGGAACCCGAATCGCTGGAATCCCAATCCTCGGCGGTCTCCATCATCGCTACGGCTTTGGGGTGGCTGCACTGGCCCCACCGTCGGAGGAAAAGCGTGCCGCTTGAGCCTCGGATGGAGTTTCTGCGCCCCACAACGGGCCGACCAAGCACGAGGCAGTCGGCGCTGGCGATTGCGATCGATCGCGCAGAAAACTCGTCCCGGAACTCGTCCCTGACCGGTTTTACCGAGGAGGGGGTCTCGCCTAAGTAGTTGAAATTTGGGGTGGGCGTTGTAGGGATTGAACCTACGGCTTCCACCGTGTGAAGGTGGCACTCTTCCGCTGAGTTAAACGCCCGAGCGATCCTTGATAGCGCGGCGGAGAAACAGCGTCAACCGCCGCCTGATCGCCGCATCTCGTCCGACGCGGGTCAACGGCGACGCCCGCCGCCGCCGAAGCCACCGGAGTGGGTGCCTCCGCCAGACGGCGAGCCAAAGTGGCTCCCTCCGCCCGGAGAGCCGAAGTGGCTGAAACCGCCGCTGGAAGGAGCCGCGGACGGAGGCGCAAACGAACGGGGAGCTTGGCTGTAAGACGGTGCCGGCGCACGGTACGCGGGCGGCGGCGCAGGAGCGTGGTACGTAGGCGTCGGAGCGGGAGAATGGTACCCGTTCACCGGCGCGCGGTAGGCGTTCTGAGCACCGTAGGCGGTCGGTGCGCCGTACGACGGACGCGTCGCCGGCGCGGACCATCCGCTGTTGTACGGATGGCCATATCCACCGGCGTTCCCGTATGTCGGGGCGGGGCGCGGCGACCAACTCGCGGACGGCGCGCGGACCTCGCCACGCGCGGCCGGGCTCGAGCCGTACGCGGGCGCGCGCCCGACGGTGTGCGGCTGCGCGGCCGGAACGCCGGCGTGCCACCCCTGCGTCAGAACGTCTGCGCGCGCCTCCGGCGTGCGCGTCCAGGGGCGGGCGTTCAGCGACACGCCGGGGTGGGGGTAGACCGCGACGCGCGGCAGGGCACTCGGCGCGACCCTCGACAGCGGCGCGGGGCGGGCGGCGATGCCACGGGTCGGTCCCGCGTTGACGTGCACCGACCACCCACCGCGCGTGAGTAACCGGTCGTTCGACACCACGGTCGTCCGCGCGAACATCCCCGGCAGATAGCGCTGCGAGATGAAGGTCGGGCGCCCGGCGCCGAGGCTGGCCGCCGGGGCGAACCGCCATGGCGATCCGGCGCCGTAGCCGCCGGCTAGGCGCAGGCCGCGCGGCGGGAGCGGCGACCATCCGACGTAGCCGCCGCCCGAGCGCCAGGAGACCCAGGCCGGGCCCCACATGGATCCCGGAACCCAGCTCCAGCGGCCGGCGCGGGTGATCCAGCGGCCGTAATGAAAGGGCGCCCAACCCCAGCTCCAGTCCGACACCCAGGTCCAACCGTACTCGGTCAATGACCACTGACCGCCCGTCGCGTAGGGCGAGAAGGCGGCGCCGACGATCGACGCGCTCGGCGACCAGACGTAACCGTACGAGCTGTCGTAGTCCCACCCGCCATACGGCGCGAGCGCCGTCTGAAACTGGGTGTACGCCTGCGCATCGTAACCGTCGTCGTACCCCTGCGCGATCTCGTTGTCAGGACCGAGGTCAGCGGGTGGATAGTCGGCGGCGTTCGGCGAGTTCGAATAGCTCTGCGCATTCGAATCGTACCCTTGTTGGGTCTCGGCGCCGGGCAGAACGACCATCTCGTCGCCTGTCGGCAGCGCCAGCCCATCGCCTTGCGTGTCGGGCGCCTGCTGGACCTGCGGCATCTGCTGAACCTGTGGCGGCGCGTACGGCGGCGGCATCTGCTGCGCGCCGGCAGGAAGACCGAGAAGAACCGACGCGCCGGCCAACGAGACGACAATCAGGGACTTCATGGTCTCCACTCTTTTCTAGCGCATCCGGACGTCGGTGCCATTCGGTCGCGTCCGCAGCTGCGCTGGTGTTGTGGGTATCTGCCTGTGCATCTTTCGCGCCGACGCCAGGACCGCGGCCTACCGTCCGGATCCCGCGCCGGAGGCGCAGTTACGGCCGAGGCGGCGGCTCGGCGTGCGAACAAATGCCGCGCGCCTGTGTGCGCCCGAGACCTTTGCGCCACGCTCCGCCTCGGCCGCCCCCGGCTGGCGCGCTGTGCAATGATGGCCCGGATGGAGGGATTCGCCGCTCTCGGTCAGGGGCTCGGCCTGCGCCCCCCCTTCTACGAAGCCGCCGCCACCGGCGCCGCGCCCATCGCCCCGGTCGATTGGTGGGAGGTGGTCAGCGAGAACTTCATGGGCGAGGGGGGCAACCCGCGCCGGGTGCTGCGGGCGGCGCGCGCGCATCGCCCGATCGTGCTCCACGGCGTGTCGATGTCGCTCGGGTCGACGGATCCGCTCGACGACCGGTACCTCGATCGCCTGGCGGCGCTGGCTGCGGAGATCGAGCCGGCCTGGATCTCGGATCACCTTTGCTGGTCCAGCTTCGGCGGTCACCGCGGACACGATTTGTGGCCGCTGCCGTTCACGGAGGAGGCGCTGGCGCACGTCGCAGCCCGCGTCGCGCGTGTGCAGGAGCGGCTCGGTCGGCGGATCCTGGTGGAGAACGTCTCCAGCTACCTCACCTTCCGGCACTCCACGATGAGCGAGCCAGAGTTTCTGACGGCGCTCACCGAGCGCGCCGACTGTGGCCTCTTGCTGGACATCAACAACGTATTTGTCAGCGCGCACAACCATGGGTTCGATGCGACCGCCTTTCTCGAGGCCGTTCCGCGGGAGCGCGTCGGGCAGTTTCACCTCGCCGGCCACGAGACGCTGCCGACGCATCTTCGCGACACGCACGATCATCCGATCTGCGACGGCGTTTGGGATCTCTATCGTCATGCGGTCAGCCGGTTCGGCGACGTCGCCACGCTGCTCGAGCGGGACGACCACATTCCGCCGCTCGATGAGCTCTGCGCGGAGCTCCGGCGGGCGGGCGAGGTCGCGCGCGCAGCGCTCGGGGAGGCCGGAGCGTGAAGCTCGCCGACGTCGAGGCGCGATTTTACGAGCTGGTCACGGCGCGCGACAGCGTGGCGGCGACGGTCGCCGCGGGCGGGCCCGAGATTCGGCGCGCCGTCGAGGAGATGGTGGCCGGCGACGCGCGGCTGCCGGCGATCGCGCGGCTCGAGATCTACGCCGACATGTACTTCGTCCGCATCCACGACGTCCTTGCCGACGAATACGCAAAAACGGCGGCGGCGCTCGGCGCTGCCGCGTTTCATGGGCTCGTAACCGACTACCTCGACGCCTGCAGGCCGGAACATCCGTCGATGCGCGAAGTCGGCACGCGCCTTCCGGCCTTTCTCGCGGGGCACCCGACGACCGCGCACCGGCCCTGGCTGGCCGAGCTGGCCCGCCTCGAGCGGGCGCGGCTCGAGATGGTCGACAGCGCCGATGCCGAGACGCTTACCCTGGAATCCCTGCGAACACTTCGGCCCGATCGGTTCGTCACGCTTCGCCTGCGTCTCGTCCCCAGCCACACGCTCTTCGCGACCCGATTCGACGTCGTTTCGCTCTGGCGATCAGACGATCCGGGCGCCGCCGCGATCCCTGATTCGTCGCCGACGACGCTGCTGGTCTGGCGGCGCGAGATCGAAGTGTTGCACCGTGCCGTCGACGGCGAGGAGGCCGACTGGCTGCGCCGGCTCGCATCCGGCGACGTCTCGTTCGCGGAGCTGTGCGACGGGCTCGGGCGCGGGCGCAGCAACGAAGCGGCCGCCGCGCGCGCCTTCGAGCTGGTCGGACGCTGGGCGAGCGAGGGCCTGCTGCGCGCCGATTCGCCCGCCTGAAGCGCCGGGTCTCGCGCCCCGGGTGAGGCTCAGTTCGCGACGAGGCTGACGTTGTCGATGCAGACGGTCGACGTTCCGCTGGCCGAGAATAGGAACGCAACGCCGGCCTGTGGGTCCGCCGTGGCGATCGTGAATGTATGCGTGAAGGTCATGAGCCCATTCTGGATGTTGTCATTACCGAGATCCTTGTCGAGCGGATAGCTACCGCCAACCGAGACCGCGCTCCCCACGTGGGTGTCGAATCCTGACAGCGCGGTTGTCGCCGACGCCTGAAACGAAAACGTGTAGTTGACGTTCGCCGCGAGGTTCGCCGAGACATCCGTTCCGCCCCACCCCAGGAGCACTTGGCCGCTGTTGTTGTTCAAGGTGATGCAGTACTGGCCGCTCTGCACCCCCTTGCTGGTCGGGCTGCCGTTCGGGACGCCCCAGTTCGTATCGTTCTGCGAAAAGTCGCCGTTGACGACCAGGTTGGGGCCCGACGGACCTCCACCGGTCCCGGGGCTGCCGCCTGTCGCGGACGTACCACCAGTTCCAGGGCCGTTACCGCCCGTTCCAGGCGTGCCGCCGGTCCCGGGGCTTCCTCCCGTTCCGATCGCGCCGCCGGTTCCCTGCGTACCGCCGGTCGCCACGGAGCCCCCCGTTCCCGGCGTGCCACCGGTGCCAGCCGTCGTCACGCACTGGGTCTGGCCTCCGCCCAGGTCGGCGCACGCCAGACCTTGGTCACAGGTGGTCCCTATGCAAGGGCAGCCGACCGACCCGACGGGGCAATCCCCGGAGCCTCCGCTCCCGTTGCTGCCGCCGGTACCGGTCGTGCCGGTGCCGGTCGGGTGACTGCAGGAAGCGACCGCCAGACCAGCGCTCGCCAGACAGACGAGCAAGAACTTCCAATAATTCAAAGCGACTCTCCTGGGGGGAAGAAGGAGCTTATTTTCGCAGAGAGCCTGGGGCGCTGCAATGGTCGGGGCGCGGGCCCCGAGCAAGCTCATCCGATCGCCGTGTCAGATCGCCGGGGCTGGCGCGTTGCTCGTCAGCGTGCGTAGATCATAGCGACGCGACTTCCAGATGACGCCATCGAGGTAGTAGTGGCCGAGCGTGAACCCGGTCCAGAAAGTGAGCGCAATCTCCTCGAACGGCCGGTGGACGAAAAACGAGACACCGAAGGCGAACGTGTAGACCACCGCGGCACAGGTGGCGATGAGGCCCATGTATGCGAGCGAGCGCCCGCGCTGGGCGACCCAAGAAACCAGCCGCGCCTGCGGGTCGATGCCGCTCCGGTAGCGGCGGTCGTTGTAGAGCCAGACGATGGCGATGTACTGCACCGCGTGCCAGAGCGCCGCGGCTCCGAACGCGCTGTTGCCGTCGCGGATCACCAGGAACGGCATGGCGAAGCCGAGAAAATTGAACGCGAGGTAAGCCGGGCGCACCCACTCGTAGGCCGGACGCTGCTTGCCGCCCGAGAACCAGACCAGCAGGTAGACCGCCGCCAGCGCGACGATCAACGCGCCGAAGCCGTTCACCAACCAAGCGCTCGGACGGAGGTGAATCACCTCGATGCCGAACAGCGTCCAGGGACCGGTGTAGAGGCGATGAAGCACGCAGAAGAACGCAGGTAGGAAGAGGAGCGCTTTCTCGAGCCGCGCCTCGGTCCGCTCGGCGGCGCCGTGCTTGCGCTGGTAGATGCGCATCACCCCCCAGCTCTGCGCCACGAAGTGCCAGGATGCCCAATAGAAGATGGTCGACCGAACGAGCCGCAGATAGATCCCGCCGGTCGCGTCGGCGGTGATCGCGAAAGCCATCGCCAGCGCGGGGATGACCCAGTAGCGCACGGGGCGCTTGAAGCGCTCGCCGGGCACCAGATAGACGCGGGTCCAGGTCGAGATGAGGTGCGGGCCGTTGGCGACCGCGACGCCGAGAATCACGTACCAGCCCGGGTAGTGCAGCACGTCGGAGACGACCCACGGGATGAGTGTCAGCAGCGTCACCCCCACGAACAGCAGGGCGTCGACCCCGGGCGCGATCATCCAGGGGCGCTCCGCGGCGCGCGGGGGCGCGGCGTAGAGCGCGGCTTCGGCCCGGGCCAACGTCAGGTCACTCACGGCGGCCAATATAGCAATCTCGGGCCGGCCAGAAGAGTCGGGATGGAGGCGCAAGCTGGGTCATTTCCGCAGGGTCGCGAGCGCGCCCGCCCAGCGCAGGAGCTCGTCCAACATCGGAGTCACGGCCTTCTCCTGCAGCTCGCCGGCCACGAAGAGGCCCTCCGCGTTCAGCATGTTTCGAAAGAACGGGATGGAGACCCCCTCGGGGATCGGCATCATCCTCACCGAGGGCAACATCTGTTTCGTCATCTGCGCCGAGCGCGTGCCGCCCGAGATGCCGCCGTAGCTGACGATTGATGCCGGTTTGTAGGCCCATTCGGCCGACAGGTAGTCGATGGCGTTCAACAGCGCGGGGGGCATCCCGTAGTTGTATTCGGGCGTCACGAACACGAAGGCGTCCGCAGCGGTGACGAGCGCGCTCCAGGACTTGGTGTGGGCGTGCTGGTATTGGCGGAGGCGCGGATGCTGCGGCTCGTCGAAGAGCGGCAGGTTCACCGCCTTCAGATCGACCAGCTCAGGCTCGAACTTGCCGTGCGCCCGCGCGCGCTCCATGACCCAGTGGGCGATCGGGAACCCTTCGCGCCCCTCCCGCGTGCTCGCATGGACGATCTGTAGCTTCACGAGTCGGCCTCCGTAATGTGGGCGATCCGGTTCTAGCACTTGCGTCGGAAATCCGTCGGCGCCATCCTTCGCGCCGCCGATGTCGGCTGCTGCCGTCGAGACCGTGGACCTCGCCAAGACCTATCCCAAGGTCGAAGCGCTGCGCGGTCTGTCGCTGCGGATCGAGCCTGGCGAGATCTTCGCGCTGCTCGGACCGAACGGCGCCGGCAAGACCACCTGGATCTCGATCGTCTGCGGACTGGTGCGCCCGACCGGCGGCAGCGCCAGCGTTCTCGGGCACGACGTGGTTCGCGACGCTCTGGCCGCGCGGCGCCTGGTGGGTCTCGTGCCGCAGGAGGTGAACTTCGATCCGTTCTTCACCCCGCGCGAGGTGCTGCGCTTTCAGATGGGCTACTACGGCGTGCAGCCTGACAACCAGCGGATCGATGAGGTCCTCGCGGCGCTCGATCTTTCGGCCAAGGCCGACACCAACACGCGCGCTCTCTCGGGTGGGATGAAGCGGCGGCTCCTGATCGCCAAGGCGCTGGTCCCGCGCCCGCGGGTGGCATTCCTCGACGAGCCGACGGCCGGCGTCGACGTTGCGCTGCGACACGATCTCTGGACGTACGTCCGCACGTTGCGTGCCCAGGGGACGACCATCGTGCTCACCACGCACTACCTCGAAGAGGCGGAGGCGCTGGCCGATCGGGTCGCCGTCATCGACAAAGGTTCGCTGGTCGGGCTCGACACGCCCGCGGCGCTGGTGCGGCAGCTTGGGCGGAAGCAGATCCGCTTCCGGCTGGCCGCCCCCTGGACCGCCGGCGCCGCTGCGCTGCCCGAGGCGCTGCGCCGGCGCGGCGCCACGCTCGACGCGAGCGGCGTGACGGTGATCTGTCCCGTCGACCACACGCCGATCGGCGAGCTGCTGTCGCTCGCCGGAGCGCTCTCCCCCGCGGTGGTCGACGTGGAGATCGTTCAGCCTTCGCTGGAAGACGTGTTCCTGCAGCTGACCAAACGCCCCGACGCCGCCAGCTTCACCCGGCGGTCGTCATGAACGGAATCGGTTTTCGAACGCTGCTGGCCAAGGAGACGCGGCGGTTTCTCAAGGTGCCGGGGCAGACGCTGGCGCAGCCGGTGGTGACGACCACGCTCTACTTCCTGGTGTTCGGCTTTGCGCTGGGTGGCCGGATGCGCGAGGTCGACGGCGTCTCGTACATCCGCTTCATCATCCCGGGCCTCGTCCTGCTGACACTGACCCAAAACGCGTTCCTCAACACGTCGTCGTCGATGTTCATCGCCAAGATGCAGGGGACGATCGTCGATCTGTTGATCGCGCCTCTGGGGGTCGCCGACCTGCTGGCCGCGTTCCTCGCTGCCGCCGTTCTGCGCGGCTTCCTGACCGGCGGCCTGGTCTGGTTGATCTCCGGCCTCTTCTGCGGATTCAGCGTGGCGCATCCGATCTGGGTGCTGCTCTACATGTTTCTCATTGCCACAGCGTTCGCGGCGATCGGACTGGCGGTGGCGATCTGGAGCGACAAGTTCGAACAGCTCAACGTCGTGCCGACGTTCGTGCTCACGCCGCTCACCTTCCTGGGCGGCGTCTTCTACAGCGCGCGGATGCTGCCGAAGCCGTGGGACTCGATCAGCCGGATCAACCCCATCCTCTACATGGTTGAGGGGCTGCGCTTCGGGTTCCTCGGCACGTCGTCGAGCTCGCCGTACCTCGGGCTGGCCATCACCAGCGCGGTCGTTGCGATCGCCACGATTTTGACAACCTGGATGCTCGCCAGCGGATACAAACTGCGCAGCTGACCAGCGTCCTGGGTTACTCTTAGAGGTGGATGCCGTTCGGCTGTAGGCTCGCCCCCCGGCAGATCGCGACCGCTGCGCTGTTGTTCGCGATGGCGAGCGCGCCGGGCGCGGACGCCGCCGGCAAGCACACCGCGCCGCACGCGAAGTCGAAGTCGAAGCCCGTGGTCAAAGCGTGTCCGGCGCCGAAGGAGGAGACGCCCATTGTCGTCGCCGGCGGGAAGGTCGCGATGTTCACGTTCACTGGCGACGACGCCGAGCCGATCCGCCGCCAGGTGATGCACCTGCTGAAGTCGAAGGGGATGAAGATCATGACTTCGCTGCGGCCGGTCGACAGCGCCGAGCAGTACCGCGAGATGTCCGTGACGTTGAACCTCGTCGCGTACATCGACGGCGAGGTGACCATCGACGGCAACGATGGCAGCGCCACGATTTACGTCCGCAACGGGGCGACCGGCATGCGCACCGCCTCGGGGACCGTCGCCGCCGACCGTCACCAGCTGGCGGCGAGCCTGGGCAAGGAGCTGTGGGAGCGGCTCGGCCCCGCGCTCAGTCAGGCGTGCACCGACGCCGCCAAGCCGCGAAAAGTTGGACGCGAGCCGATGCGAATCAACGCCGGCACGCCGCTCACCGCGGTGGATACCGCGGAAGCGACAGAATGATCTGGTCGGAACCCTCGAAGGGTTCCGACGCCTCCCGCGATCGGCTCGGGCCAGCAAAGCTGCCCCTCATCCAACGCGATCTACTGGGGGGGCGGGTAGCCGGCGGGCGGCGGGTAGCCGGCGGGCGGCGGCGGATAGCCACCGGGCGGCGGCGCGCCTTCCTGCTGCGGCGGCTGCGTCCACCCACCGGCCGCGGGCGGCGGCGCCCCGCCGAGCGGCTGCATCGCGAAGTAATGCGTCGGCTGGTACCCGAGGATCCAGAGGAAGGGGACCAGCAGGAAGATGCCGCCGATGAGCGCCAACGGATCGAGCTGCTCGCTGCGGACAATCATGGCGTTGAAGGGACCGAATCCGGGGTACTCCAGCCGAACCTGCGTCGCCGTGCCGCTCATGTTCGTGTCGGTCATCGTGTACGGGGTGGTCCCCACTGGCACGCCGTTCAAGAACACGCGCGCTCCCGGAGGCTGGCTCTGCAAGACCGTGGAGCTGGCACAGCCGGCGAAAGCGGCCACGGTGATCAGGCAGACGATCGGGAAGAACCTCCCAAGGCGAAAACGGTTCAAGCTCATGCGTGGGACTTTAGGCGCAGTCGTTGCGTTCGTAAAGCGACCACAATTTCACCGAGCGGCGGACCGATGGAGCACGACGTGACTCTGACCGAAGAGGCCGGTCGCCGCAGAAAGTGACAGGCGTCCCTTCAGCTCGCCCTCTTCGGTCTGATGAAGAGCGACACGGACGTTGAACCCCTGGTTGACCGGGCACTCGCAGGCGAGCGTGTATTCGCCCGGCCTCTCGGCGCGCCCGGTGAGCCGATAGCTGCGGCCGGCCGTCCCGTTCGAAAACCATCCGTTGGCCGCGCCGCCGCCGGTCACTTGAAGATAGAGGCGACCGTTCTGGTGCCTCTCGTGGTCGATCCACGGCCCTTCCCAGACGCCGGAAAAATCGACCGATGCGGGCGGGGGCGGCGATGCCGGCGGTGGCGGCGGTGGCGGATCGAAGGGCGCCGGTGCCGACCCCGGAGCCTCCGTCGACGGGGCCCCCGCCGCTGACGCGACTTCGACGCCATGATGGTGACTCTTCCTCTTGGACGACTTGGACGACGCGGCTTCCTTCGCCGGCGCCGTGATCGCCGGCGACGGAGGCGGCGCTGCGGCCGGCGGCGGCGCGGGGCTCGCCGGGGTCGGCGTCCGCGCTGCAGCAGCTGGAGCAGACACGACGCCCGTGGGCGACGGCGTCGGGGCCGAGGGCGGGGATTCGGCGGCGGCGACCGCGGGCGCCACCTCGATAGGATGTCCGCGGAGCCGACTGACGGCGACGCCGCCCGCGCCGAGCCCGAGCAACGCCGCCACCACCAACGTCATCGACACACCCCTGCGGGGCGGAGCGCCGCCGTCATCAACAATCTCGGCGGCCGAATCACCGAAGGTGGTCTTGGACTTGATCGGCGGTTGGGTCGCCACCGCCGCGCGCGCCGGCGCGTCCGGCACGGTGGTCAAGCCACCGACGAACGTGGCGAGGCGCTCGGCCACCGCGCGCATGCCGGGCGGTCGCTCGGCGGGATTCTTGCGCAGGAGCTCCGCCGTCAGCGCGGCGAGCGCCGGCGGCACCGCCGGGTTGACCGCCCGTGCGTCCTTCGGCGCCTCGGTCATGTGCGCCACCACCAGATCGCCGAGCGTCGCGTGCGTGAACGGCGGATGCCCGGTCAACATTTCGTAGAGGACGCACCCGAGGGAATAGAGATCGGTGCGGCTGTCGATGTTGGCCGAGTCCCGGCACTGCTCGGGCGACATGTAGAGCGGCGTCCCCATCATCGCGCCACTGCGCGTCTGGTGGACCTGCCCCGCGCGAAAATCCCCCGCCAGCTTGGCGATTCCGAAGTCGACCAGCTTCACCGAATCGGGCGGTTGCGACTGGACGAAGATGTTCTCCGGCTTGAGATCGCGGTGAACGATCCCTTTCGCATGTGCCGCCTCCAGCGCCTCGGCCATGCCGCGTGCGAGGCGCGCCGCCATCAGCCCGGGGAGCGCGCCCCGCCGCGCCAGGACCGCGGCCAATGTCTCGCCGTCCAGAAACTCCATCACGATGTACGGACGGCCGGTGGCGTCGACCTCGCAGTCGAACACCTGCACGATCCCCGGGTGAGCGATCGCCGAGGTCGCGCGCGCCTCGAGAAAGAACCGCTCCAGCAGATCAGGCCGGCCGACCAGCTCGGGCGCCAGCAGCTTCACTGCCGCCTTGCGCTTCAGGTGGCGGTGCTCGGCCAGATAGACCTCCCCCATGGCGCCCGTTCCGAGCTGCTTGAGAACCTGGTAGCTGCCGATGGTTTCGCCGATGGCGGGCACGATCCTGCCTACCGCGGGGAATCCCCCCGCGCCCCTATGATCTCGTGCCAATTGCGCCGCCGGGTCAAGTCCGGGACATCACGCTTCGCCCCTCGCGTCGGCGAGGGAGGGGTTGGGAACCCTCCCGAGGTTCCGACTCAACTGCAGCCGAGAACGCGGAGGATCTTGATCTTGGTGGCGCTGCTGCCCGGAGCGGGATACGCGACCGAGCCGTCGGGGTAGCTGCGGAAGTCCTGGTAGCGGCTGCCGAGCACGTTGGGCGACAACATCAAAGGACCGGCCGACGTCGCCGACGACCCTGCCGGCGCGGCGCCGCTCGTGCTGTCGAGCACCTGGATGTACATCTGCCGGTTCTTGTCGTTCTGCGCGAAGTCGCCCGTGGTCGTCGATTCTTCCCAGGCGGCGAGCATCTGGCCTGTCCCGTAGGCCGCCAGATGTGGCACGCGGTCATTCTTGGTGTCGCTCACGAGCGTCAGATCTTTGTCGGGCGTGAGCGCGCTGGTGCTGGCGATGTGTAAGAGGTGCACGTCGGCCAGGCCGTTTGCGTTGGGCGTCTGCCCGGTGCGGATGTCGCTGGAGATGATCCAGTCTCCGCCACCGCCCGCGGAGAGAACGTTGCCGAGGTCCGAGTAGCTCAGATCGACCGGATAGATGGTCGACGTGTTCGGAGCCAGCGCGATCCGCCCCGACTTGCTCCCCGTGGTCGCGTCGTTCTTGCACACCGGGATGAACTTCTTGGACGCAGCGTCGTAGATGACGCGCTCGTACCCGCTGTGGCTGCAGCCGAGGCCAAAGCCCGGCGTGCTCTGTAGCGCACCGCCGCTGCTCACCACCTTCATGCGATCGCCCTGGTGGATGTTGATGCCGGTCGTGAGCGTGCTCGAGCCGACGCACGCCTGACTGACCGAGATCGCGATGCCGAAGTAGCCGGCGTAGTTCGCGCCGTCGAAGGCGATCCGTCCGTTGTGAGCGTACTCCGACCAGATGAAGCTGATGTCGCCGCTCTGCGTGGTGCTCGTCATGTACGCTGGCTGCGACGCGGTGGTGTCGGTCAGCTTGGTCGCCCAGGTCTCCGACGCACCGTCGAAGCGCACCATGTACATGTCGTAGCAGGAGGCGGCCGTCGGGTAGTTGGCGACGAGGCCACAGAGGTTGTTGATGTTGCCGCAGTTGTTCCCGGCGGTGGAGCCCATCGCGTTGCGGCTGACGAGCAGCGTGCCGCCGCTGGCGTCGGCGTAGATGTCCTGGAAGTCGTAACCGGGAAGCGTGAACCCCGAGCCGGCGACCACCTGATCGTCCGCGTCGAGCGTCACGACGTGGATCAGGCTCGCCCCCTTCTCGAGGAACGCGAGCCGCGAGCCGCCACCCGGAATCGGCGAGATCGCCAGTGGCGTCAGCCCCAGCGCCGCGCCGTTGTTGTCGACCTCGTTGTAGGCGTAGCTGGCGCCGACATCGATCTCGGTGAGACGCACCCGGTCCGACAGCGCCGACGAGCAGACGCCGCCGTCGCCGCTCGGACCGTAGCCCCCGTCGGGGACCGGGACGCTCGGACCTCCACCCGTGCCCGTGCTTGCGCCGGTGCCGGTGGTGCCGCCGGTGGTGGAGCTGCCGCCGCTTCCCCCTTTGGCAGAGCCGCCTGTTCCGCCATCCTGGCTCGACGACGACGCGCAGCCGAACGACAACAGGCAGACAGTGACCGTCCAGGCGACCGACGCAGCGTTTCTAGGAACGTTCATGCGATTCACTTCGAGTGCTGGGAAGTGACAGTCTGGGACGGTTGTGGCTCACCTATCATGGTGAGTTCCCGGCCGGTCCGACTGTGAGCAGATCGAATCCCTCGTTTTTTTGCGGCGCTGAGGCACAATAGGCGGCGAAAATGCGACCGCGACCGAATCCCTTCGAAAAGCGTAAGAAAGAAATCGCTCGCAAGGAGCGCCAAAAGAAGAAAGCCGAACGCCGCGACGAGCGAGAGCGGGGGAAAGCCGACCGGCCCGCGCTCGGACCTGACGAGGATCCCGATATCGCGGGCATAGTCCCAGGACCGCAGCCTCCTCCCGAAGGCGAGCCCGGGAGCGAGCCCGGGAGCGAGCCCGAAGGGACGTAGACGACACGTAGCCAACGTGTAAACGCCCCGTAGACCTTCGACGACCTCGTCGTCACGCAGCCCTGATCAGTAGAAAAGAATCGGCCACCAATTCTTCATCGGCGTTCCGTCGGTGGCCTTGGCCTGGTTCTCATAGCCAGGCATGCTCTGACGCCAGTAGATCTGCCAGCCGGCGGGACACGCCGAGGTGCCGGTGTAAGTCTGATCGTAGTCGGCGACGACGGCGCCTGAGTATGTCGTATAGAGGTCTTGCCCACCCGGTCCGTCGCGCAGCCCGAAGTGCTCGCAACGCGCGTCGACCGCGACCGAGTTCTGAAAGTCGCCGTAGAAGGTTCCGTTCGATGGGTAGTACGAATTGCCGCAGCCCTGCAAGAAGGGGTCGATCGTGAAGGTGGTCGACAGGCCGCGCGCGTTGGAAGCGACGGTCGGGCTCGGATACCTGATACAGAGCGCGCTCCCGGCGCAGATCTGCGGCCAACCCGTGAAGCTCACGCCGGGAAACCGCGTGTTGAAGTCCAGGTTCAAGAAGGCGTTCGCGTCGGGGGCCGCGCCGGGGAGGACGCTCCACATGCTGTCGATCCCCCAGCCCCGTACCGAGACGTCGCACCCCGGTCCACCCGACGGCGCCGGGTCGAGGTGCGCGATCCGGACGGTCACGCCGCACGAGACGTTGAGACAGCTCGTATTACCGCCCAAACACGGCTGGAACGTTCCGGGGATCGCCTGCCAATCGGCGTCGTACTCTTGCTTCCTCTCGGCGTAGAGGGGCGCGCGCGGCGTCGCTGAGGCATCGCCCCCGTCCTGGATCCAGACTTCGTTGATCACCCCCTGCTCGAACAGCTGGCAGAGCGAGAGGAAGCCGGAGCCGCCGTCCGAGTAGCCGTAGAGCGGAGGATAGGTCGCATCGTTGAACAGCGCCGTTACGTCGAGCGTGAGCGCCGACGTCGCGCTGACGGGAAGCGGGGCGCTCGTCAGATCGATCACGTTGGCGATCTGATAGTTGAGGAACCGCGCCGCCGCGGGGTTCGAATAGCCGTGATACATCGATCCTGCGGCGAGGCCGGTGACCACCTGCTTGGCATACTGCTCGGTCTGCGTGCGGCTCTGGCTGGCGTCGAAGTTCAGAACCAAGACGACGGGGTTCATCGCGGTGATCACTAGGTTGTGGTTGACGAGCCAGGGATCCGAGTTCGCCGAGTGGCCGGGCACGGGCCATGGTGTCGGCGCGGGCGTCACCACCGTGACGACCCGCGAGCAGGCGGTGGTCGCCATGGCCACCAGCGACAAGACGGCGACGACTCTCACCAGCGCGCTCCCAACGAAGCCCCGATCCAGGTGAGCGGGCGTCCGGCGTGACCGACCTCCCGCTGGTTGACGACGACGATCTGCGTGACGACGGTCGCCAGCACGCGGGTGTCGAGAGCGATGAACACCGGTCCGAGCGTCGCAGTCGCACCGACACCGCCGCCCGCAACCGCCGAGTAGCCGACGGCGCTGCTGGCCGAATAGCCGGAGTTCGCCACGCCTTCGACCGAGAACCGGTAGGCGCCCGCGCCGAGCGCCGCGCTCACGTTGAAGGAAGCGCCCAGCGCTTGCCGCACCACCAGTTCGGCGATCCCGACGGTATTCGTCGCGTGCGCAGAGCCGCCGATGTTGGCGTCGCCGAAGGGAGCGTTCGTCCCGAATCCGCTGACCGCCAGCCTTCCGCCGAACCGCGATCGGAACCAGCCGAGAGTCAGCATGGGCGCCCAACCAAAGCCCGCGCCGGGTGTCCCGATCCACCCACCACCGGCGGCCACCTCGAACTGAGAACGGTGCGGCGGCTGCTGACTCCCGGGCGTGGTCCCGGAACGGTGAACGACCTCGGATGGCGCCGGCTCCGCATGTCGTACGGGCGCCGGTTCTGTCGCGACGAGCGGAGGCTGCGGCGCCAGAGGCTCGGGCGGCGAGCGGGATTCGACCGGCGGGTGGGACGCCGTGGCTGCTGGACTCGGGGCCACGGGTGCCGTCGACGCCGTCACCCAGACCTCCGCCAGAGTCGCCTTGAGGAGATCGACCGCTTTTACCGCCAACACCGTCGCACGCCGTTCCGGCGCTGCAGTGGAGAGCGGCAGGGTCTGAACGACGGTTCGGCCCGAGACGCTGTCGCTGACCCAGATCTCGGCGACGCCCGAGCCGAAGAAGATCCCGAACGCCGCGCGCGCGTCGGCCTTCCGCAGCGCGCGCTCGACGGTCGCGCGCCGATCGACGTTGTTGGCGACGACGTCCGTCTCCACCTCGAACCTCGCCGCTCCCAGCTCGCCACGCACCCGCGCCAGCGCCTCGGTGGCGACCGCACCCGGCGCTTCGGGGACCACCAGCACCACGCGGCGGGCCGACTCGGCCCCCACCGTCGCAGCGAACGTCAACGCCGCCAGCAGCGCCCCAGCGCCTGCGACACGACGGCTTCGCCCGCGAAGCGCGGCGCGCGCCAGCATCATTGCTTCAGTATGAGCCTGGCCGCGTCCGCGTACGAGCCCGAAGGAAACCGATGCAGATACTCCTCGGCATCGATCCCCGCCGACGACGAGGCGCGCCGGCTCTCGATCAGCATCTTGCGCCCCAGCGCCTGCGCCGCGTAGGTGCCGGCGGCGTCCTCGCGGAGGTAGCGCCCGTACCAGGAGACGGCGCCCAAACGATCGCCTCCATCCTCGGCCAGATTGCCCAGGAAGAACGACGCCTCCCGCCCCTCGGCGGTCTCCGGAAATCGCTCGCGCTCTGCGTTCAGCGCACGCCCAGCCAGCCGGCTGCGGCGCGTGTAGCGGGCCGCATCCGCCAGGGCGGCCAGCTCCGCGTGCGAGCCGTGCGCCAGCACCGATTCGATCCCACGCCGCTCCGCCGCCTCGACGACCGCTTCGAAATCACCGCGCGCCATTCGGCGACTCCAGGACTTGGCCACCGGGTGGGTGACGCGTGCGGGGATGCGCGACGGTGGCGTCACGTCGTCGTCCTGCTCGTCTGCGGTCCCCGTCGCCTCACCACGCACAGCCGCCGACTCGGCAGCCGGAGCCGCCGCAACTTTGGGCGTCGCGGGCGTCGGCTCGGCCGCGTCGGCGCGTTGGCTGTCGAGCAGGATCCTGTTGTCCTTCACCCGCGTCAGCAGGTGCTGGCCGTGGGTCATGGCGATGCCGTCGCCGATCAGCGGACCGCTGACGCGCACCGAGCCCTTCTCCAGCCAAACGTCGAACGCCTCGCTGTCACCCGACCACTGCACATCGAAGATGGTGCCCGTGACCTGCACGACGTAAGGGCCGGCAGCCACCTGCCAGCGCGCGTGTGGCTTCGGCACGAAGAAGGTGTGCGCGCGGCCGTTCGAAAGCACGATCCGCGCCCCGACCGGGGTCACGTCGCTGACCTGCGCCCGCGCCTCCGGATCGAGCGCGATCTCCGAGCCGTCGGAGAAACGAATCCGCGTCCCGGCGGTTTCGGCGATGGCCGGGCGAATCTCGCCCCTCTCACTGACCGTTCCGTTGATCACCTCGAAGGTCAGCGGTCCGGGGCTGCGCGCCGCGAACCAGGCCGCGGGCGCGGCGACCATCAGCAGCACCCCGAACCCGATCGCCGACACCGCCTGCCAGCGCAGACGGACCCGCCCCCGATTCGGCCTCTGCAGCCGTCGCAGCCCGCTCTCGTCGACCGGCCAGTGCTCCCTGGTCGCCTCGTCGCTCAGCGTCCCGCGCGTCAGCTCGACGAGCCTCCGCAACCCTTCGTCCTCCGGGCTGCCCGTCCGGACCACCAAATCGTCTCGTCTGCCGCGCATCTCTACGCCTCGCCCTCGATGCCATGTTCGAACATTGGCAGCAGCTCACCCAGTGCCGGATCGTTCCGCACAAAAACCGCCAGTCGCTTCCAGGTTCGCGCCAACCGCCGCTTGGTGGTGGCCAGCGACAGCTCGAGCGCCACCGCCACCTCGCGCAGCTCCATCTCCTCGACGAAGCGGAGCGTGAACGCCGTTCGATCGACCGCGTTCACCTTGTCCAGGGCCTTGAAGAAGCGGGCCACTGCCTCGCGCGCCTCGGGGTTGGGTTGGAACGTCCGTAGATCCAGCTTCTCGACCTGCCCCGGCAGGACCAGCCAGCGCCGCAACCAGCGCCAACGCAGGTGGTGGCGGATCTTGAACGACGTGATCGACATGATGAAGGCGGTCAGCGTCCGCGGATCGCGCAGCGTCTTCACGCGATCGAAGAAGGTGATGAAGACCTCCTGCGAGAGATCCTCGAGCTCGCTCTCCGGTCCGAGCGTGCGCAGCAGGATCCGGCGCACCATCGGTCCGAACCGGCGCCAGGCCTCGCGGGCGGCGCGCGGATCGCCTTCCAACAACCCGCGCACGAGCGTGGTGTCGTCGGCGTCGGCCAGCGTGGCGCTCGGCAGATAGGAGATCTGCGCAGTACGGTCTAAGCGCGGCGCCTTCATCTCATCCGACTCATGGATTGTACACTCGGCGATCCGCCGCCCGCAGCCACCGACGGCACGCGCAGGGGATCACAGGAGAAGTTCCACCGCAGTGGCGCAACGGCTCACCGCAAATTGGCGTCGTGTTGCTGGCGCGGTTCATGACGGCGCACCGCGGCAAGGATGGCGAGCAAGCGGACGCCCGGCCGGCGGGCGCTATCCCCGCGGGCCGGGCGTTCCAACTTCCCAAGGTCCAAAGTGTGGCCGGACTACGACGAGCAGAGCGCGTCGACGCAGGACATCCCGGTGCCGCACTGCGAGTCGAGCTGGCACTTCGGCGACGCTTCGCCTTGCGTCTCGCAGAACCCGCCCGGGCCGCAGACGGTCGCGGTCGAGCAGGTGCAGCAGTCGGCGTTCGACCGGCAGCTGGCCCGGCAAAACCCGTCGACGCAGGTCTGGCCCGAGCTGCAGTTGGCGTTCGACAGGCAGCTGGGGCGCGGGCGGACGTCCGGCTGACAGAGTCCAGCCGAGCACATGTCGTGCGGACCGCAGTCGGCGTCGATGAGACAGGCGCCGTGACAGAAGCCGTTCACGCAGGTGTCACCCGACCGACAGTCGGTGTTGAAGACGCACGCGCCACCCCCGGTCGTGCTCGGCTTGCAAACGCCTGACGCGCAGGCGTCGCCCGTTCCGCAATCTGCAGCCGAGCTGCAGGCTGGCTGGCAGAGGCCGTCGGCGCAACGCCCACCCAGGCCGCACTCGCTGCTGAAGTGGCAGAGCGGCGGCGCGGTCGGCAACGGCTCACAGGTCCCCGACACGCAACAAGCCCCCTGACCACAATCGCTCGTGGCTTCACACAGGTTCGCGGTCGTTCCGCCCGAGCCCGTCGTTCCACCTCCGCCGCTGCCACCCTTGGCGCTGCTGCCACCCTTACCACTGCTGCCCGCGCCACCGCTGGCGCCGCCGGCCCCGCCGCCCCCACTGCCCGATCCGCCGGTGCTGCCCACACCCCCGGTTCCGCCGCCCGTGCCGGTCACGCCTCCGGTCGCGGAGGCGCCCCCCGTCCCCTGAGCTTCGCCGCCCGTGCCTGAGCTTGTCGTGCCGCCTGCACCCGCATAGCCGTGGCCGGCGTGTCCGCTGGCCCCGCCGGTGCTGCCGCTGTGCCCGCCGGTCGTCGTCGGCGCGACAACGCACTTGCCGTACTCCTTATCGCAGACCGCGCCGTTGGGGCAGTCGGCGTCACAAACACAGTAGGTGTACGAAGAACCGCCCCCGTTGTTGCCATGGGGATCTGTCACGGGGATGCAGCCCGCGCTTCCAAGAGCGCTGATCGAAATCACGGAGAGACCGGCGAGAAAGTGAAGGCGTGTCATGAGGTGCTCCTTTTGCCGAGCGGCACATCGCAAGCGTCGGGCCACCTGGTTCCGCCGCTCGCCGATCTCAAAGCGATCTAAGTAGTGCCGCGATCGCAGAGGGCAATTGCGGGATCAACTCAAAGCGCGTGGTGATCGGCGCCACCCTCGACGGGCCCGTGCGTGCCGTCCATTCACGCCGACTGCTGTGACGCTCGCGCGGAATCCAGATCACTCCAACGCGCGCCGATCGCCGTGATAGCGTTCACGGATGCGCGCAAACCGCTGTTTGATCACGATCGCGATCTTTGCGCTCGGATGTTCGAGCGGAGGTTCGCCAAGCACCGATGCCGGCGCCGGTGGCGGAAGCGGCAAAGGGGGAGGCGGCGGCAGGGCAACAGGCGGCAGCCCGGGAGCTGGCGGCGCGGGAGGCTCCGCCACCGGCGGAGGCTCGAGCGGGGGAAGTGGCGGAGCAGGCGGACGCTCCGCAACAGGTGGTAACGGTGGGGGAGCTGGCAACACGGCAGGAGCCGGCGGTGGCGCCGGCGCCAAGGCGACCGGTGGTGCGAGCGGCGCGGGCGGAAAAGCGGCCGGCGGCGCGGGCGGGAAAGCGGCCGGCGGTGCCAGCGGCGCGGGCGGAAAGGCAACGGGCGGCGCTCCTGGCACCGGTGGCTCGGCCGACGGCGGCGCGACGCTGCCCGGTTGGGTGCTGACCTGGTCCGACGAATTCAATGGCCCCGACAACTCGGCGGTCGATTCCACGAAGTGGGTCTACGACACCGGCGGCAGCGGCTGGGGCAACAACGAGCTCGAGTACTACACGAGCGGCACCGCCAACGCCGTCGTCCAGTCGGGCAACCTGGTCATCACGGCGACCACGACCGGCGCCGCGGCGTTCAACTGCTCCTACCCGTCGAGCGGCCCCTGCGGCTACACCAGCGCGCGAATTCGCACGCAGGGGAAATTCACCCAGGAGTACGGCCGCTTCGAGGCGCGCATCCAGATCCCGGAGGGGCAGGGGCTGTGGCCGGCGTTCTGGATGCTCGGCACCGACATCAGCAACAGCGCCACCAACTGGCCGAAGTGCGGCGAGATCGACATCATGGAAAACATCGGGAAGGAACCGTCGATCAACCACGGCAGCCTGCACATGCCGGCGGCCGGGACCGCCAACGACGATCAGCTCACCGGCATGTACACGCTCCCCGGTGGAGCGAAGCTGGGCGACGGCTTCCACACCTACGCGATCGAATGGAGCGCGTCGGCCATCAAGTTCTACGTCGACGACAACCTCTATGAGACGCAGACGCCCGCCACCGCGACCGGGCGCGACTGGGAGTTCAACCAGCCGTTCTTCATCATCTTGAATGTGGCCGTGGGCGGGAACTTTCCGGGAGCACCGACCTCGAGCACGACGTTCCCCCAGACGATGAAGGTCGACTGGGTGCGGGTCTACCAGCCGACCGACGCCGGCTGAGCTGACGCGAGCTCCTCGCCGCCCCAGCGGCCGGTCACTACATTCACTGATGTGGGGATCGCCGGGTTGGCCCGGTTGTGGTCGAGCCTCCGACCCCGAGGAGGGCCCCCTATGACCACACGGATCTTCAACGCGCTGATCGGCATCTGGCTGTTCGCCACCGCTTTCATGTGGCCGCACGCGCACCTCGCCAAGGAGGTGACGATCGTGGCGGCGGTCCTGACGTTCGTCCTCTCGATCATGTCGATGTTCGTACGTGGCGCGCGCCACTTGAATGCGGTCGTGGCCGTGTTTCTGTTTCTATCGGCGCTGACGCTCCCGGCGTTGACCCGGGCCACCACCTGGAACAACGCCATCTGCGCGATCGCGATCCTCGTCGCCGCGCTGGCCGATAGCGGTCCGGAGGGCGTGCGCCGCGAACGCGAGCTCTACGGGCGGATCTGATGGTGGTTCAACCACCCGTCCTTCAATAGCTGTCGTTCAACCACCCTTCGTGGCGCAGGTAGGTCTGTAGATCGAGGTTGTCGCGGGCCAGCGGAGGCAGCCACGGGCCGAGGCGCGTGCGCTGCCACCAGACCCGGCTACCGATCGGCGCGAGCCAGTAGTGGTAGAGATCGACGCGGACGTGGCGCGGCGGAACGCCATGAAAGGGATCGTCGGCCAGGAGGCCGAGCGCGGCCGGATCTGCGGCCAGCAGCTCCCAGACGAGGTGCAACGCCCACGGGTAGTCGTGCGGGCTCCCCATCGCAGCGAACCAGAGCAGCCAGTCGAGCCGGTAGTGGTAGGGGCTCATCCAGCAGGGGCGGCGCGCCGGATCGCCGGGCTGGCACTTGAACGCATAGGGGAGCCACTTCGTCTCGGGCGTGATCGTCTCGTCGGTGGTCCCTTCGAACACCAGCTGCGCGCGCTCGCGCCCAACGCTGCCGAACGCGCCGTAGGTGTTGACGATCGGCAGCCGCGTGAACGAGCTGTTCATCAGCTGTGAGCCAGAGAGCATGTTGAGGGCCGGAGCAACGCTGAGTGCCGCGATCGCGACGGTGACCACCGCGACGGTGAGCCCCTGCCCGCGCGACGGGACGGCGCCCGACGCCGACGCCTCCGCGTGCGCCACCAGCCTCGCCGGAAGAATCCGTCGCCAGAGGCCGTCGTCGAAGCAGGCGAGGATCGGCACCAGCGTCAGCCAGTTGAGAAAGGCGAGGTTGCCGCTGGCGATCAGGATGATCTGCAGCGCCACCATCAGCACACCACCGGCGTAGCGTAGGCGACGCGGGCCCAAGATCAGGAACGGCGCACCCAGCTCGACGACGTGGTTGAAGACGACGCCGACAGCGTGCGCCCAGTGCGGCAGCGCCTGAAAGTAGGGCGTCAGGGGGCTCGGCACCGGCTGCGTCTCGAAATGAAAGTCGAGGCAGGTGAGGTCGCGCCAGCAGGAATCGCCACGCAGCTTGATGAGCCCGGCGCCCCACATGATGCGCATCGCCAGCCAACGCAGAAGCCAGATCACCGCGCGCGGCGGTGGTCGGCGCGGGAACGGCCGCAGCTCCAGCAGCGGACAGAGAAAGATGCAGAGGAACCCCGTCTCGACCAGCTGCAGCTCCCAGCCGAACCCGTAAAACGTCTGCCCGACGTTGCAGATCGAGATCTGCAACGCACAGAGGAACGCGAGAACGATGGCGTTGGTGTATCCGGCCAGCATCGCCAACGACAGCGCAGCGCCGATCCAACCGGCGCAGCGCAGCGCGCTGTCGCTCGCCCCCAACCAGAACAGCGAGGGCAGCTCCCAGAATCCGGCGGCGCGCGAGCCGGCCGCCGCCGCGACATCGGCGAGATAGCTGTCGATCGGGAGGAGGCCCCGCGGCCCCAACAGCGCCGGCCCTTGCCAAACCAGCGTCAGAAACGCCATCAGATAGACCAGCCCCAAGAGCCTCAAGATCACGAACCGCCCCAGCCAATTCCCGTTTGGGCTCGCGTCGTTGCGCGCGAACCACGCCGCGACGGCGGTCAATTGATCGGTAGGCGCCGGCACGGCGCGATTGTAACGATTCTTTGAGCCGGCACTCCGGCGGCGCGCCTCCGTTCCGACATGCTATGGTGGCGCTCATGCTCGACCACATCAGCCTTCGCGTACAGGATCACTCGCGGGCGGTGGCCTTTTATCGGGCTGCGCTCGCGCCCCTTGGCTACCGGGTCTTGATGGAGTTTCCGGGTGCCGCCGGCCTCGGCGCCGGTATGCCCGACTTCTGGCTCATGGCCACGGAGCAGCCGATCAACCCGACGCACGTCGCGTTCTCCGCCGACCGAGCCACGGTCGACGCCTTCCACGCGGCTGCGCTCGCCGCCGGCGCCGTCGACAACGGTACGCCCGGCCTGCGTGCCGACTACCACCCTCATTACTATGGCGCCTTCGTGCGTGACCCCGAGGGGAACAACGTCGAGGTCGTCTGCCACGCCGATCCCAGCGCCAAGCCTGCACCCGTGAAGACGGCGGCCCGCAAGAGCGCGCCCAAGGCGAAGCCGAAAGCCAAGGTCAAAGCCAAGGCGGCCCCGAGGGCCAAGGCGGCCCCGAAGGCCAAGGCGGCCCCGAAAGCAAAGGCCAAGGCCAAGGTGGTGAAGAAGCCCGCCGCCAAGAAGAAGGGCCGCCGCTAAGCAGCCGAGACTGCCGACGCGCCCTCGCCTGACGGCGTCTCACTGCAGCTGTCGCAGCGCCGTCACCTCTTGATCGAAGTAGCTCGGCAGCGCGCCCCACGGATTGGGCGCCGTCCCGTCGGTGGTGAACACCCAGCCAGCGCCGAGTCCGATCGCCCTCGACAGCACCTGGCTGGCGTTCGCGTCGGGAACTTCGCTGACGAAGTGACAGAAGCGCTCGGGCGAGTTGCCAGGCATCCACGACGGCGAGGTGTAGCCCTGGTACATCGAATAGGTTTCGGCGAACTCGACCATCAGGTCCGAGAACGTGATGAACGTGGGGCAGAAGCGGGTGCCGATCGCCAGGTAGGCCTTCGAATCGTGTGACTGGGCCAGTGCGGTGAGTCGCTGATACTCCGCCTGCAGCGTGTCACAGGTCTCCGCCGTCGGCCCCTCCGCGAAGTAGATCCCCGACGGTGAATAGAGTGAATAGTAGCCGTTGACGTCGGCGTTGATGTCCGCCTCCGCCCGCGCGCCGTACTCGGTCGAGACGTAGCCGAGCACCTTGATGCCGGCCGCCTGCGCCTGCGCGATCGCCGCGGTGTACGCCGGCTTGGCTACCGTCCCCGGACCGCTGTTCGGATTGAAGATGATCATCCCAACCGTCGGCGCGGCGGCGATGATCCGCTGCCACTGCTGGTCCGGGTCCCAGTAGGCAGGCACGACCATTCGCACCCTCCCGGCTTGAACGACCCCCGCGTCGAGGACGATCGGCGGCCCGTCGGTCGGTCCGCCAGAGCCACCCGTCGCGCCCGTGCTGCCGCCGCTGCCTCCCCCGTCGTGCGACCCCTCGCCCCCGTTCACGCTGCAGGCCGCGATCGCCACGCAAAATAGCGCCGCGCCCCACCCCCTTGGCCCCAACTCCCCCATCCGCACGGAACCTCCTGGTCCCCAAAGAGGTAAGCATCCGAGGCGCGACCGTCCAGATCGCGCCGGGCACGCAACCGGCGCGGGCAGTAGCCGAAGACGTGACCCGAGTCATGCGCGAGAACGCCAAACAGGAGCCCGACACCGAAACCCTGCGCCCGCAGGTCGGCGGTTCCGCTGGGAAGGTCGCGATGAAGATCGACCGTTATGAGCTGTGCGAGATGATCGGGTGCGGCGGGATGGGCGCCGTCTATCGCGCGATCGACACCAAGCTCGGGCGCACGGTCGCGCTCAAGACGGCCGCGGCAAGACGCAACGGCGCGCGCCTGACCGATCGGGTGCGGCAGCGCTTTCTGCGCGAAGCGATGGCACTGTCGAAGGTCGAGCACCGCAACGTCGTCCAGGTTCTCGACTTCGGATTCGCCGACGACGGGACGCCGTTCTTGGTGATGGAGCACCTGCGCGGCCGGGACCTCGGAGCACTGCTCGCCGAGTCTGAAAGACCGCTGCCCATCACCGACGTCGTCGACATCATGCTCGCCGTCTGCGCCGCGCTCCGGGCCTGCCACCGGGCCGGGATCATTCATCGAGACCTCAAACCGGGGAACATCTTCCTCGCGGAGACGGAGACCGGCCGTGAGGTGAAGGTCCTCGACTTCGGCGTCTCGAAGGCGCCGACGGCCGACGATCTCACGCGCGAGGGCCAGATCCTGGGAACCCCGCAATACCTCGCGCCGGAACAGGTCGACGGCAAGGTTGGTCCGGCGAGCGACCAGTACGCCCTCGGCGTGGTGCTCTATGTCTGTCTCACGCTGCGTCTTCCGTATGAGGACCATCAGAATCGCCAACTCCTGCGGGCGATCGAAACCGGGACGTTCGAATCGCCTCGCACGTTCAGATCTGATCTGCCCGAAGCGCTGGAAGCGATTGTTCTTCGTGCGATGCACGTCTCACCTTCAGAGCGCTTCGAGTCGGTCTACGCGCTTGGTCAGCGGCTGTGGGATCTCGCCAGCCCACGGAGCCAGGAAGAATGGCGGAGCTATTACCTTCCGCGAGCGCCGCGCGGGCGGGGAACGAACGCGGTCGTGGTCGCCAGAACGCAAATCTTGGAGGACTCCGACGCGGCCGACGCCGAGAACGAAGGCGGAGCGCTGTTTGGTTTGGCGACCAAGGCCGCTCCATCGGACGCACCCGTCGACGCCGATCTCTCACCACTGGACGAGCGATCGGCGCAGGAGGAGCCGTCGTTGGAGGACCTGTTGCGGTGGGGATCGCGCCGCCGCATGGCTGCGGCCGTCATCGCGATGCTCGCTCTCGGCGGGGTGTTCGCGGCGCGATTCCGCGCTTCGCACAGAAGAGCATTCGTCGCGCAGGCAGCGCCGCGAGGCGCAACGCCAACCGCCCGGGGTCTCCCTCCGGACGCGCCTTCGCCGCCGCGACGATCGCCACGCGGTTCGGCGACTGTCGTCTCCGAAGAGTCGAGCCACGTTCCCGCGCCGCCCCGGGTCATGCCGCCGGTGCGCCGCCCCCATGCAGTTCGCCGAGACCGCGCACCTCTTTTGCGCACTCTCCCGAACATCGACCAGGCCGGTATCGGCATCCCCTCCGAGTGAAGGTCAATCGATGAACACTCTTCGTGCTGTCGCCGTCGCCTTGACCGTTGTCGTCCACATCCACCCGGCCCTCGCTCGCGCCGACGATGCCGACCCCGACGTTCTCATCATGCGCGGGCTCGACTTGCGCCGCTCCGGCAGGTCGGCCGACGCGTTGGCGCTCTTCCGACGCGCCTACGAGGTGGCACCCTCACCGAGAGCGCTCGGGCAAATGGGGTTGGTCGAATCGTCGCTCCAACTGTGGGCTGACGCCGAGGCGCACCTCGGCGCAGCACTGGCGACCCCGAACGATGCTTGGGTTCACAGAAACCGTCAGTTTCTCGACCAGGCCAGGGATCGCACCAAAGAGCACATGGGCGAGTTGGTGATCACCGGTCCGCCGGGAACCAAGGTCAGCCTGGGAGAAAGGGCGATCGGCGCGCTCCCGCTGGCGGCGCCCGTTCGCTTGGTCGAAGGGGATATTGCGATCAGCGCCACCTCCGACGGCTATAGGCCGTTCTCCTTGGATCTCTCGATCAGAGGCGGCGCCCGAGCGGCCGTCTCGATCGTGCTCGAACGAATCGATCTGGCCGCCCACGATCCAGAGAACGGCCCAGAGATTCACGACCCCGCGTCGATCGCTCCGCCCGCCCGACGCTGGCGACTGTGGACGGGGATGACCCTGGCGGTCGCGGGAGCCGGCGCCCTGACCTGGGGAATCGCCTGGATCGCGCTGGACGGCCGCCGCGACTGCGGCGGAGGCCCACCGGCCGCCTGCGCGACCACCTACGACACGAGAACGCCTGGGATTCTACTGGCGGTTGGCGGGGGTGCATTGGCACTGGCCGGAGGCGCCCTCCTGTATTCGGGCCTTCATCCGGCATCTTTGAACGTAACGTTGGGGATGACCACGCACTCGTTGCGATTCGAAGCGCGGTTCTGAATCGTTCCGGCGTCGGCCCGTGACCAGCGCGTGCGAATCAGGGTTGGCGGCCGGTCGCAAAATACGGAATATTGGCCCGGCGGCAATGGGCGCGTCAGAAACAGGGTCTTTGAAACGACGCAGGATCGATCGTTACGAGATACATGAGCTCATCGGCGAGGGGGGCATGGGGGCAGTTTATCGTGCGATCGACAGCCGTCTCGGACGCACGGTCGCGCTCAAGACCGTGCTTTCGCACCGCTCGAGCGAGGGTCTCACCGATGAGCTGCGCCAGCGGTTCATGCGGGAAGCGCTGGCTGCTTCACGGGTGGACCACCGCAACGTCGTTCACGTCATCGACTTCGGCGTGACCAACGACGGCACGCCCTACCTCGTGATGGAGTACCTGCGGGGCCGCGACCTCGGGGTGTTGCTCAAGAAGGCGAAGACGCCGCTGGCCATCGAGTACGTGGCGGACGTGATGCTGGGTGTCTGCGCCGCGCTCCGCGCCTGCCACCAGCTCGGCATCGTTCATCGCGATCTCAAGCCGAGCAATATCTTCCTGGCCGACACGGACACGGGCCCCGAGATCAAGGTGCTCGACTTCGGCGTCTCCAAGGCGCCGACGGCCATCGATCTCACGCAGGAAGGTCAGATTCTCGGAACGCCACAGTATCTCTCACCCGAACAGGTGAACGGCAAAGTGGGGCCGGAGAGTGACCAGTACGCCCTCGGTGTGCTGCTCTATGTTTGTCTCACCAAGAAGCTCCCGTTCGAGGAGCACCAGAACCTCACGCTCCTACGCGCTATCGAAGCCGGACGATTCCAGAGTCCGCGCGCGCATCGACCGGAGATCCCCCTCCCGCTGGAGGCGATCGTCCTTCGCGCCATGCACGTCAACCCGACCGAGCGCTTCGATTCGGTCCACGCCCTCGGGCAGGCGCTCTGGACTTTCGCCAGCTCGCGCGGGCAGGTCGAGTGGAAGAACTACTATTTCCACACGCCGCCCGCTTCGACGACCGGGGAGGCGACGCTTCGGGGCATACCGCACGCGCCCGCCCCGGGCGTCTCCGGCATGTCTCTGGCGGAGGGTGTGCCCGTTGCGCGGCCCACCGTCGAGCCGACAGCGATTCTGGCCGACTCGGTCAACCTGGCTCCGCAGCTCTCCGCTACGGCGAGCCCGCAGCTTTTTCTCTCGACGAAGCTGGCCAAACCGACGCCACCGACGAGCCCGGAGACGCCCACTCCTGCTGCGGGACCTGCGGGTGAGCGCAACTGGAGGCGGTGGGCGGCTTTCGGCGTCGCCGCGGGGGTCATCGCCGCCGGACTCGGGATCGGGTACCGGCATCTCGGACCCGCCACCGCGTCCACCTCCGGCGCGCCAGTTTCGACGGCGGCGGCGGACACGGCCTCCCAGCCCCTGCCCGCGACGACATCACCAGTCGTTCCGGTTTCGAAGCCCGCGACGGCGCCGGTTGTGCCAGAGCGCGCGCCTGATCCCAAGCCACCAGCCCAGCCACTCCTCGCGACCAAACCGCCGAAGACGCAGAGAAAGACGCGCTCCGTTCGACAGATTCCTGCACCTCAAGCCGCCCAGTCGCCGAGACTGACCGGCCTCGACAAGAACGGCATTGGCATCCCATCAAATTGAGAACCTCCATGAAGCGTTCCCTGACCATCGCTGCTCTTCTTTGGTCGACCTCGCTATCGGTCGGTGCGATGGCCGGCGAGCCGAGCGCCGATGTCTTGATCGAACAGGGGCTCGGCCTCCGTCGGGACGGCAAGCCAGAGCAGGCCCTCGAAATGTTCCGACAGGCTCACGCCGTCGCGCCATCGCCGCGAACGTTTGGGCAGATGGGGTTGGTCGAGACCTCACTCAAGCGGTGGGTCGATGGTGAAAATCACCTCGCCGTCTCGCTCGCCAATCCCGATGACCATTGGGTGGCCAAGAACCGCGCGTTTCTCGACGAGGCGCTGGGGTTGTGCAGGAGACACGTGGGCGACCTGATCGTGAGTGGACCTGCCGGAGCCGAGGTTCTCGTGGGAGGCCAGTCGGTCGGGACGCTCCCCGCGGTTCCCGCTCTCCGACTTGCAGAGGGAACGGTCTCGGTGTCGGCGAGCGCTCGCGGCTCGAAGCCGTTCGAGCAAGCAGTCGCCATTCGGCCCGGAGCTCGTACGGCGTTGGCGATCGCTTTGGACCCGCTCGCCGCGACGCCGGTCGCGGTCACTCCCGCTCCGGTAGCCACAGTGACCGCGCCTGCCCCACTGATCGCCATGGCGCCGCCCACCCACAGCGAATCGAGCCCAAGCAGCTGGCACACGTGGGCCGGTATTTCGCTCGCCGTGGTGGGCGCCGCGGCGCTCGGCTGGGGAATCTACTGGGTCGCCATCGACGGGAGAAGCGCGGGCGCTAACATGCAGGCTTACAACACCCGAACGCCCGGGTTGATCCTGGCGGGCGCGGGCGCGGCCGCCGTAGCCGGCGGCGCGGTGATCTTCTTCACCGGCCCCGACCGTAGCGAGTCAACGGTCGCGCTCGAGCTCACGCCTAGCTCGGTCCTGTTGCAGGGCCGCTTCTAGTTCGAAAGCTACAGCCCCGGCCGCGTCTGGGCGACCGGAGCTGCGACTGGGCGTCGAGGTATGCCCCGGGAAGTTACGCCTTGGCCGGCTCGGCGTTCGCCGCCTTGGCGCCTGCGCCGATCACGATCTTCTTCGGCTGCACCTCGGGCTTCTTCGGTACTGTCAGGGTGAGAACGCCGCTCTTCAGATCGGCCGCGACGTTCTCGCCGTCGACGCCCTCGGGGAGCGTGAACGACCGCGTGAAGCTGCCGTAAGAGCGCTCGCTGGCGTAGAAGGTGTCGCCCTGCTCGTGCCTTTCTTGCTCGCGGCGGCCGGAGATCGACAGGCGCGTGCCGGTCAACGAGATCTCCAGGTCCTGCTCCTTGACGCCGGGCAGGTCCGCGCGAAACAGATAAGCGTCCTTGGTCTCCGTCACCTCGAAGGTCGGGGAGAAACCGCGCACGTCGGCGGGACTCAACACCGCTTCGACCTCACGGAACGGATCCCAGCGCAGGATGTCGCGCATGACGCGGACGGGATCCCACGTCGCACCGGACTGAGCCAATTCGTATCCTTGGTTTCTTCTGATGAGATTTGCCATCGCTCTCGTTCCTCCTTGCGGTGATTTCAATAATCACCACGTGTGAGCCGACAAGCGCGCCAGCGAGGCGCGGCCAGAGCGCGGCTAGAGCTCGAGGCCGAGCGCGCGCAGCTCGGATTCGAGGCGCGCCACCTCACGCTCGACCATGGCCGGCGCCGGGCCGCCTGTCAGCGCGCGCGCCGCGACGGCCCGCGCCGCGTCGAGCGCCTGCATCACCTCGGGCGTGAGTGCGCCGTCGACCGCGAGCAGATCCGCCGCGTCGAGCTGGTGCAGCGGAACGCGCTTTTGCTCCGCGGTGCGCACCAGACTGCCGATCACTTCGTGCGCGCTCCGAAACGGCATTCCGCGACGGACGAGTTCCTCGGCCAGATCGGTCGCCCCCAACACCGGATCCGCCGCCGCCGCGCGCATCCGATCGACGTCGAACTCCAAGCCCGCGATCAATCCCGGCAACACCGCCAGCGATTGCTGCGCCGTCTCGACGGCGTCATAGAGCGGCTCCTGCGTCTCCTGCAGGTCTTTGTTGTAAGCCAGCGTCAGCCCTTTGCTGATCGTCAGGAGCGCGACCAGATCGCCGATCGCGCGCCCCGACTTCCCGCGCAGCAGCTCGGCGATGTCAGGGTTGCGCTTCTGCGGCATCAGCGAGCTGCCGGAGCAGTAGCCCTCCCCGAGCCGCACGAACCCGAACTCCGTCGTCGACCACAACACCAGCTCTTCGCCGAGCCTCGACAGGTGCACCGCCAGCAGCGCCGCCGAAAAGGCGATCTCCGCGGCGAAGTCACGATCGGAGACGGCATCCAGGCTGTTGTGCGTCGGACCGCCGGCGAACCCGAGCGCGCTCGCCGTGTGGGCGCGATCGATCGGCAGCCCGGTCCCCGCCAGTGCGCCCGAGCCGAGCGGCGATTCACCGGCCCGCCGTTCGGCGTCGACGAAGCGCCCGCGATCGCGCCCGAGCATCTCGGCGTAGGCCATCAAGTGATGGCCCAGCGTGACCACCTGGGCGCGTTGCAGGTGGGTGTATCCGGGGAGCAGCGTCGCCGCGTGCGCGCGCGCCTGCCGGCAGAGCGCCAGGCGCGCGCGATCGATGGCGGCCACGATCTCGAGCGCCGCGCGCCTCGCGTAGAGACGCAGGTCGGTGGCCACCTGATCGTTGCGGCTGCGCGCGGTGTGGAGGCGCCGGGCCGGCTCGCCGATGATCTCGATGAGGCGGCTCTCCACGTTCATGTGGATGTCTTCCAGCGCCGGGTCCAAGGGACGCTTCCCCGAGGCAATCTCTTCGGCGACCTGATCGAGCCCGTTCACAATAGCCTCGGCGTCGCCGGCCGAGATCAGCTTCGCCGCGGCCAGCATGCGCGCGTGCGCCTGGCTGCCACGCACGTCGTCGCGCAGCAGCCGTCGATCGAAGTGGACTGACGCATTGAGCGCCGCCGCCGCCGGGTCCATCGCCCCCGCGAATCGTGCGCCGCGACCGCCACTCGGCTTACCGCCAGACATTTCTCCCTCTCATATCACGCTCAGCATCTGGCCAAATCGATCCGTGCAAGCTAACATCTGGGAAGGGTCCGCGAACGACTGGCCCACAAAGGAGGAGAAGAACGCATGAGTAAACGCACCCACTGGAACGGTACGCCTTCTCTACGCCATCTTCCTCGGTTCGGACACAAGGAGGCCGACCGAAGCTAAGCCCTCCTCAGTTTTCCCTCTCACGTACGGCGTCCTGAGCCCTTAGAGGACGCATAACCCGGAAATTTCGGCGAGGCTCACGCCGAGACCCATGAACTGGGCTACGCCCCGCGGCGTCAGCCCCCCGACCAGTCAACTAGCGGACCCAAACGCGCCGACAGGACAGCCTGCCGGCGCGTTTTCTATTCAGTTCGGGACCCTGAAAGGGTCCCGCTCCCCCCGCGATGAGGTCGGTCGAGCAAAGCTCGCCCGACCTCGACGCGATCTATTCCCCTGGTTTTGGGATCCAGCCCAGTTCGTCTGAATTCGGAGTCGGCAGCGGAGCCGAGGCTGGGAGGCAAGCGCGGAGGTGGCAGGCGTGTCCCTGCACCGGGAGCCCGCAGGCCGCTCTGATCGTTCGCGGCCGAGGACTCCTTCTCGCGAGCGGCGGGGAGACACCCCTGCCGCCTCCGCCCTCGCCGTAACAGCCGAGCGGAGCGATCGAACCCGAAAAACGCGGAGCTAGCTGGCGCGTTTGACGCGCAGGCCGTTGAGCTCATCCAGGAACTTCGCGGTGGTCTCGATGCTGTTCTCCAGCGACTCGATCACCAAGTTCAAGAGCGCGTCGTTCTCAGTCCGCAGCGCCTCGTAGTAGCGCTGACGCTCGATGGAGTGAATGACCGCCGGCAGGTAGCCGTGCTTGATGAGGATGAAGTTCATCAACAGCCGCGCGACCTTGCCCGAGTTCTTGGTCCACGGGTAGGCCGACAGCAGGCGGAAGTGCACCTTGGCAGAACGGGTGATCGGATGGAGCTCCGTGAACTCGTCCGACTCCATCCACTCGCCGAGCTTCCTCATCTTGTAGGTGATCTTCTCGGGCGGAGCGATCTCGTGATAGTAGAGCCGGTGAAGAGGGTTCTCCTTCCGGTAGGGGTACCCCTTGGCGGCTTCTTCGGGCGTCAAGATGGCGTAGAGCCTGCGGATCAGCTCGAGGTCGACGACCGGCGGCTTCTTGGCTACGCTCGCCTCACGAACGAAGTCGACGGCGGTCTTCTGGTTGCGAACCTCTTCGTACATCGGGATCAGCGTGACATCGCTGATGATCCGCTGATCGATCGCCGCCTTCAGCTCCGAGTATGAGAGCACCACCCCTTCGAGCGCGTTGTCATGGAAAATCCACGAAACGTCCAGACGGTCCTGGTAGTCCTTCAGGATCTTCGCCGGGAAGCTCGCCGTCTTGGCACGGAGCGCCTCCATCTTTGTATCCATTTCGAAAAACTTCGCGTCCATCCCCGTCTCCTGCATGAGTCCAGAAGTCCTCCGCCGATTTGAAACCGGGGAGCACTATAATCCAAAGAACCCTTTAGTCAAGCGTAGTTAGCCTCTGTTGCCCTTTCGTTCGCTGCCTGGAGGCCGCCGTGGCCAAACTGAAACGGGCCATTTACATGTTCGAGCAGGGGCTGAAACAGAGTACGCACCATACGTCCTATCTAATTGAAATTACGTAAGTTATCTCCCCACAAAACTTGACACCCGGGCGCTCCGGTCAAGAATGAAGCGGCACATGCCGCCCGAGCTGTCAGAACGCAATGACATATCGCGGCAAGAGCGGCCTGCCCACCTTCCCGTCCTGCTGGACGAGGTGCTCACCTGGCTCGATCCAAAGCCAGCTGGACGGTACTGCGACGCGACCGTGGGTCTCGGCGGACATGCGCGCGCGGTGCTGGAGCGCTCGGCGCCCGACGGGAAGCTGATCGGGATCGACCGGGACCCCGACGCGCTCGAGGCGTCGCGCCTGGCCCTACAACCGTTCGGCGACCGCGTGACGCTGGTCCACGCCCGGTTCTCCCAGGCTCGGGAGGTGCTCGATCGGTTGGGGGTGGTGGCGGTCGACGGCTTTCTAGTCGACCTCGGCGTCTCGTCGCCACAGCTGGACCGCCCCGAGCGTGGGTTCTCCTTCCGGAACGACGGACCGCTGGACATGCGGATGGACCCCACCACGGGCGAGACGGCGGCCGACCTCTTGCGCCGGATCGACGAAGAAGAGTTGGTGGAGATCATCCGCAACTACGGCGAGGAGCGGCACGCCGCCCGGGTCGCCAGCGCGATCATCGAGGCGCGTCGCGCCGGCGACCTCGACACCACCGGCAAGCTGGCGGCGCTGGTCGCCCGGGCCATCCCGCGGCACGAGTACGGCAAGAACCCGGCGACGCGGACATTTCAGGCGCTGCGGATCGCGGTCAACGAGGAGCTCGTCGAGCTGGAGCGGTTTCTGGCAGTGGCGGCCGACTGCCTGCGCCCGGGCGGCCGGCTCTGTGTCATCGCCTTCCATTCGCTGGAGGACCGGATCGTGAAGCGGCGGCTGCGGGCGCTCGCCGGCAAGGATCGCGGCAAGGATGGCGGGAGAGACGACGCCGGTCCCGCGGTGCTGAAGATCCTGACGAAGCACGTCGTCCCCGCCGGCCGGGCGGAGCAGGCCCGCAACCCCCGCGCCCGCTCGGCCCACCTGCGCGCCGCGGAGCGAATCTGACATGCCACGGAACGTGTCTGGCATGATCGTAACGACGGGCGAACGGCCGGAGGGTGCCGCTACCCTGCGGAGCTCGGCAAGGGCGAAAGCCGCGACGCTGTCAGGGTACCTGCGTCTCGACGTAGCCAACCGGCGCGGCGTTGGCGTCTGGGCTTTTGCGCTGGCACTGCTCACAGCGGGCGCGCTGGCCCACGTCGCGGTGCGGATGCACGGAATCCAGATCGCGTACGACCTCGGCCGCGAAAAACGCGCCAACAGCGAGCTCTTGGAGCGGCAGCGGAGCCTCATCATCGAGATCGGCATGCTGAAGGATCCCGGGCGCGTCATCGGCCTGGCGCACGACAAGCTGCAGATGGGGCCGCCGGCCGCCACCAACGTCATCAAGCTCGAGCCCGGGGTGGTGCTCCCATGATCCGGCGGGGAGCCACGCGGCGATGTTGATCCCCGCCAGCCGCTGGGCGCGCGTACGGATCGCTTTTTGCGGCGTGGTGCTGACGTCGCTCTTCGTCGCGGTCGGCAAGCGCGCCGTCAACCTGCAGGTCCGCGACGCCGATCGGCTGCGGGCGATGGCCGAGGAGCAGTACCTCCGTGAAATCGAGCTGCCCCCGCGGCGCGGGCGGATTCTCGACCGCAACGGCGCCGACCTGGCATCGACCGCGGATGTCGACTCGATCTACTGCAACCCGCGGCAGCTCCCCGATCCCCGCGATGCGGCGAGGAAGCTGGCGCGCATTCTGGGGATCGACCGCGCCGAGCTGGAGAAGAAGCTCGAGCAGCGCCGGTTCTTCGCCTGGGTGAAGCGCAAGGTAACGCCCGAGGAGGCCGAGGCGGTCAAGAAGCTGGGCCTGCCAGGCATGGCGTTCACCCGCGAGCCGCGCCGCTTTTATCCGAACCGCAGCCTGGCCGCGACGGTGATGGGGCACGCCGGCTCCGAGGGGAGCGGCCTCGACGGCGTCGAGCTGGCGCTGGACAAGCAGCTGCGCGGGACGACGTCTTCGGTGCAAGGGGTTCGGGACGCGCTCGGACGCGACATCGCGGTCGAGGGTTCGATGGATGCGCCCAGCACCAGCGGCAACGACGCCGTCTTGACCATCGATCGCTACCTGACGTTCATCACCGAGCGTGCGCTGGCGGCCGGCGCCGCGGAGCACCACGCCAAGGGCGCCGTCGCGATCATGATGGATCCGCGCACCGGCGAAGTGCTGGCGATGGCGTCCGTGCCGACGTTCAACCCGAACGAGCCGATCGGCGCCGCCGAGGTGGAGGCCCGCAACCGCGCCATCACCGACACCTACGAACCGGGCTCGACCATGAAGACGTTCACCATCGCCTCGGCGCTCGACGCGGGCGTGGTGAAGCCGGACGATCGCTTCGACTGCCTGATGGGCAAGATGATGGTCGGCAAGTACTCGATCCACGACACGCACGGACATGGCGTCCTCACCGTGGCCGAGGTGTTCAAGTTCTCGAGCAACATCGGCGCCACCAAGATCGCGCGTCGCCTAGGACGTGACGCCTTCGCCGACGCGCTCGGCCGGTTCGGGTTCGGGCACCCCACCGGGATCGGCCTGCCAGGTGAGCGCGCTGGGGTGGTGCGACCGGTCGAGAAGTGGGGCGACATCGGGTTTGCCAACATCTCGTTCGGGCAAGGGATCGCGGTGACCCCGCTCCAGATGATCGCCGGCGTCAGCGCCATCGCCGGCGGCGGCATCTACCGGCAGCCGCGGATCGTGGCGCGGGTGGTCGAGCCGGACGGCACGATCGACACGCCACCGGTGGCTGCCGACCGTCGCGTGATGTCGGCGGGCGCCGCGCGGACCATGCTTGGGATCATGCGGGGCGTGACCGAGAAGGGGGGAACGGCGCCCCAGGCCGCCATCGACGGGTACACCGTGGGCGGAAAGACCGGAACGGCGCAGAAGGTGGCCAACGGTCATTACGATCCGACCAAGTGGGTCTCGTCGTTCCTCGGCGTGGTCCCGATCGAGGATCCGCGGTTGGCGATCATCGTCGTCGTCGACGAACCGCAGGGGGGCCACCTGGGCGGCGTCGTGGCCGCGCCGATCTTCAAGGAGATCGCCGAGGAGGCTCTGCGCTATCTGCACGTCCCGCCGACAGCCGTCGTCGCGGCGGAGAGCAAGGGCGGGCACCAGACCGGCAGAGAGAGCGCCCCGACGAAAGCGGTCGCCGCCGACGCCGACGAGGCGGCGGGGAACGATGCGCCGGCGACCGATCTGCCGCTCGACGACGATGCGCTCGGCGAGGATCCGGGGCTGGCTGAAAAGTGGGATGAGGTCGCGGGGGCCGAGGGGGGGCGCGCGGCCGAAGCGGCCCTCGAGCGGATCGACGTCCCGGATTTCACCGGCATGAGCCTGGGGCAGGCGATCCACGCCGCACGCAAGACTGGCGTCGAGCTGGCGTTCGACGATCCCGAAGGACGGGCGACCGGCGTGGCGCTGCGGCAGCGCCCCGCGCCGGGGCCGGCGTCGCGTGGCGTGGTCTGTCGCGTGGCGTTCGGGCGCAAGGCAGACTGAAGGATGGCGGCGCCTTTGACTCTGGGCGGCTTGCTTCGCGGTGTGGACGGAGCGCGCAGCGCGAACGCGGAGTTCGCCGGGCTGCCGATCGCCGACGTGCGCGACGACTCGCGCCTGGTCGGGCCCGGCGATCTCTTCATAGCGGTCCCCGGCACGGCCGCCGATGGTCGCAACTTCGTGGCGGACGCGGCGGTGCGCGGCGCGATCGCGCTGATCGTCGAAGAACAGACGCAGACAGCGACGCGGGCGCCGACGCCGGTTGAGTTTCCAGGTGTCGTCGTCACCGTGCCGAGCGCGCGTCACGCGCTCGGCGTCATCGCGGCGAACCGGTTCGGCGCCGCCGAGGCGCTCACGCTGCTGGCGGTGACCGGCACCAACGGCAAGACGACGACCGCGTACCTCGTCGAAGAGATGTTGCGGGCCAGCGGACGGGCGCCCGGTCTTTTCGGCACGATCACCTACCGTGCGGCTGGGCTCGCGGGGGGCGGACGCGTCGCGCCGCTGACCACGCCCGGGGCGCTGATGCTGCACGGCCTTCTGGCCGACATGCGCGCGGTGGGGACGACCGACGTCGTGTTAGAAGCGACCTCGCACGCGCTGGCGCAGGGGCGCCTCGATGGTTGCCGGTTTCGGGTGGCGGCTCTGACCAACCTGACGCAGGACCACCTCGACTATCACCAGACGATGGGAGAGTACGAGAACGCCAAGGCGATCCTGTTCGAGCGCCTCGTCGATCCCGTGCGTGGGGTCGCGGTGACGTTCGCCGACGACGAGGCCGGGCGGCGGATGCGCGCGCGAGCGAAGGCAAGCGCCACGCTGACCGTGGCGCGTGCTCCAGGCTCGGAGGCGCGGGGCGCCGACGTCGTTGTGGCACGACACGTCTTCGATCCAAATGGCACGCACGCGACGGTGGAGACGCCGATCGGCAAGCTGGAGATCACGACGCCTCTCGTCGGCGGGTACAACCTGGACAACCTGGCGCTGGCGGTCGGGATGGCGATCGCGCGCGGGATCGAAGCAGACGCGATCGTCAAGGGTGCAGCCCGGCTGCCCGGCGTCCCGGGGCGACTCGAGCGCGTCGCGAACAGGCGTGGTCTGCTCTGCCTGGTCGACTACGCGCACACGCCCGACGCGCTGTCGCGGGCGATCGCGGCGGTGAGACCGCTGGTGGCGTCGTCGGGGACAATTCCGGGACGCCTAATCGTCGTGTTCGGCTGCGGTGGCGATCGGGATCGCGGCAAGCGGCCGCTCATGGGAGAGATCGCCGTGCGCGACGCAGATCTGGCCGTCGTCACCTCCGACAATCCCCGCACCGAGGAGCCAGCCAGCATCGTCGCCATGATTGTCGACGGGATTCGGCGCGCGGGCGGGAACGAGCTGACATCGGCAGCGCTCGCGGGCGCGGCGCGCGGGTATCACGTCGAAGTCGATCGGCGGGCAGCCATCCGCGCCGCCGCCGCCGCCGCCCGGTCGGGCGACGTCCTGCTCATCGCCGGCAAGGGGCATGAGGACTACCAGATCGTCGGCACGACGAGGCTGCACTTCGACGATCGCGAGGAGGCCGCCCAGGCGCTGGCGGCGGGCGGCTCGGCATGAGCGCGGCACGCCACACGATCGATTTCGCCGTCCGCGCCATGAATGGGACGATTCTGGAGAGCGGCGCGCGAGGTCCGTCGTTCGCGGGCGCGGCGGCCGACAGCCGCGCCGTCGAGGCCGAGCAGCTCTTCTTCGCGCTGCCGGGAGAGCGGGTCGACGGCTTCGACTTCGTCGCGCAGGCGGTGGCGTCGGGCGCGGCCGGCGTGGTCGTGGCACGCGGCCGCGGCGTTCCAGAGGGACGTGCGAACGCCGTCGTGATCGCCGTCGACGATCCGCGCCGCGCGCTCGGCGATCTGGCGCGGGCGGTCCGGGCCGCGTTTCGCGGGCGGGTCGTGGCGGTGACCGGCTCGAATGGAAAGACGACGACCAAAGAGCTGGTGGCGGCGGCGCTGCGGCCGCTCGGCGAGGTGCTGCGGACGCCCGGCAACTTCAACACCGACGTGGGGTTGCCGTTGACGATCCTGTCGGCGACCGGGGCCGAGGCGGCCTGGGTGCTGGAGATGGCGATGCGCGCACCCGGCGAGATCGCCTACTTGACGGAGATCGCGCGCCCCGAGATCGGGATCATCACCAACGTCGCGGCGGCGCACCTGGAGACGCTCGGCTCGATCGACGGGGTGGCGCGCGCGAAGGGCGAGCTGTTCGCCGGCCTCGGCTCCGAGGGGACGGCCGTCTTCCCCGCCGACGATCCGCTGATCGGCGCCCAGGCAGCGCCGGTGGCGCGCGAGCGGCGTCTCACCTTCGGTGATCGCAGCGGCGACGTGCGGGTCCTCGACTTCGTTCCGGCGGGTGCCGCCGGCTCCGTCGTCCGCTACAGCGTTCGCGGTACACCGGTCGTGGTGCGCCTGCCGCTCGGCGGCGCGCACAACACCCGCAACGGCGCCGCGGCGCTCGCAGCGGCAGCGGCGGCTGGTGTCTCGTCGGTCGACGCGGCCCGCGGCCTCGAGACGGTGACGCTCCCGCCGCACCGGTCAGCGCCGGTCGCAGCCGGAGGGCGCACCATCCTCGACGACTGCTACAACGCCAACCCGGCCTCGATGAACGCGGCGCTCGGCGCGCTGGCGGCGGCCTCCGGCGAAGGACGCCGGTTCGCCATCCTGGGAGACATGCTGGAGCTCGGCCCCGGCGCCGAGACCGCGCACAGGGAGCTCGGGCGGGCGGCGGGCGGGTGGGCGGGCCTGGCCGGGATGGCAGCCGTCGGTCAGTTCGCACCGATCGTCGTCGGGGAAGCGCGCGCCGCCGGACTCACCGCGGAGCGCGCCGTCGTCGCGTCGTCGCCCGAAGCGGCAGCCGCGGTGCTGGCGTCCTGGACCTCGGCCGGTGACTGGATCCTAGTCAAGGCGTCGCGCGGCCTCCGCCTCGAGCGCGCCGTCGAGGCGCTGCGGGTGGCACTTGGACCCACGACCGAAAGGGGAATCTGACCTCCCATGCTTTTCCACCTTTTTCATCTGCTGGCGCAACACGACCGGGTGCCGGGGGCCAACGTCTTCCGCTACGTCTCGACGCGCATCGGGATGGCGACGCTGACCTCGCTGCTCATCACCTTCCTCGTTGCCCCCTGGTTCATCCGCCGGGCGCGCGAGCGGCAGCTCGGCGAGGTGATCCGCGAGGACGGCCCGGCGGCGCACGCCTCCAAGAGCGGCACGCCGACGATGGGCGGCGCGCTCATCATCCTGGCGCTGACCGCCGCCACCATCCTCTGGTGCGATCTGCGCAGCACGCTGGTCTGGCTGGCGCTGCTGGTCACCGTCGGCTACGGCGCGATCGGGTTTCTCGACGACTACCTGAAGCTCTCGCGCAAGAACAAGAAAGGGCTCCCCGGCAAGCTCAAGCTGGCCGGGCAGCTGGTCATCGGCGTCGTAGCCACAATCTGGCTCTACAAGGGAGACGGCCTCCCCTACGACGTCCGGCTGAAGATGGCGCTGCCGCTGGTCAACTTTCACCACACCTGGCTGGCGCTCCCGCTGGCCGCCTACGTCGCCTTCGCCGTCTTCGTGCTGATGGCCGAATCGAACGCGGTCAACCTCACCGACGGCCTCGACGGGCTGGCGATCGGGCCGGTGATCATCTGCGCCTTCACCTTGCTCTTGCTCGCCTACGCGGCCGGGACCACCCTGCGCGACTTCAACATCGCCCACTACCTCGGCATCCCACACGTCCCAGGTGCCGGCGAGCTGGCGGTCTTCTGCGGCGCCATGGGGGGCGCAGGAATCGGATTCTTGTGGTTCAACACCCACCCGGCGCAGGTATTCATGGGCGACGTCGGCGCGCTGGCGCTGGGCGGGGCCATCGGGTTCGTGGGGCTGGCGACCAAGACCGAGCTGTCGCTGCCCCTCATCGGCGGCCTTTTCGTCGTCGAGGCGCTCTCCGACATTATCCAGGTCGGCTACTACAAGAAGACCAAGAAGCGCATCTTCTTGATGGCCCCCATCCACCACCACTTCGAGAAGCTGGGCTGGCCCGAATCGCGGATCGTGGTGCGTTTTTGGATCGTCTCCTTCGCTTGCGCGATTCTAGGTCTCATCACGACCCTCAAGGTCAGGTAGGCCCCGCTGATCGAGCTCGCACATAAGCGCGTGCTCGTGGTCGGTCTCGGACGCTCCGGGATCGCGGCGGCGGCACTCTGCGCGGCGCGCGGCGCGCGCGTGACCGTGACCGACAAGCGGCCGGCGACCGAGCTCGGCGCCGCCCTCACGCAGTTGCCGGCCAGCGTCGCTCACGAGCTGGGCGGGCACCGGCGCGAAACCTTCCTCGGCGCCGACCTGATCGTGCTTTCGCCGGGCGTCCCCGAGATCCCCGAGCTCGCCGCCGCGCGCGCGGCCGGGGTCGAGATCACCGGCGAGCTGGAGCTGGCGTCGCAGTTCGTGTCTGCCACGATCGTCGCCGTCACAGGGACCAACGGCAAGTCGACCACCACCACGCTGGTCGGCGAGATGCTGCGCGCCACCGGCCGCCCGACGTTCGTCGGCGGCAACCTGGGTGAGCCGCTGGCCGAGGCGGTGGGAACGCCCGCGGCGGCAACCGGCGGCTACTGCGTCGTCGAGGTGTCGAGCTTCCAGCTGGAGACGGTCGGTACGTTTCGCCCGCGCGTCGCCGTCCTGCTGAACATCACGCCCGATCACCTCGACCGTTACGATGGGCTCGACGGCTACGCGGCAGCCAAAGCGCGCGTCTTCGCCGCGCAGACGCCGGACGATTTCGCGGTGGTGAACTTCGACGATCCGTTGGCGGTGCGTGCCAGCGCTGCCGCCCGGAGCCGCCGCGACGGATTCTCGATCGTCCGGTCGCTGGCGACCGGTGCCTGGCTTGGTGGTCCGCTCATGCTCAAGCTCGCCAACCAGGCACCGGAGTCGTACCCCGCGGACCTGGCTTGGCTTCTCGGTCAGCGGCACAACCAGGCCAACGCGCTGGCCGCGTTGCTGGCGGCGCGCCTGGCTGGTGCCTCGCCCGCGGAGGCCCGCGCGGGCCTGCTGGCCTTCCGCCCGTTGGCGCACCGGATGGAGCTGGTCACCGAGGCCGACGGCATCGCCTACTACGACGATTCGAAGGGGACCAACGTCGGCGCGGTCGTCGCGGCGCTGGACGGCTTCCCGCGCCCGGTTGTCCTCATCGCCGGCGGGCGCGACAAAGGGGGCGACTACGCGCCTCTGGCCGAGGCGCTGGGGCGCGTCGGCCGCGCGGCGATCCTGATCGGCGAGGCGGCCGACAAGATGCAGGCGGCGTTCGACGGCGTGGTGCCGATGGAGCGGGCGGCGACGCTGGAGGCGGCCGTCGACGCCGCACGCCGACTGGCACGGCCCGGCGACGCCGTCGTGCTGTCGCCCGCCTGCTCGAGCTTCGACATGTTCCGCGACTACGCCCACCGGTCCGAGGTCTTCCGCGGCGCGGTCGCGCGTGTAACCCAGCCGGGGAGCGCCCAGTGAGCCGCGAGACGAAACGACCGACCGATCGACCGGGCACGCGACCTGCCTCGCGCGCCTCGGCACGTCGCCCGGCGCTGAAGCACCCGGCGCTGAAGCACCCGGCGCTGAAGCTCGATCGCGAGGAGGAGTCGCCCTCGGTGTCGGCGAGGGCGCTGGCGGGCGCGCGCGAGCTCTGGTCGGCGCTTCGCCTGCGCGCCGCCAAGCTGCTGGGCCCCGACCTGGCCTCCGGCGCTCCCATGATCCGCCCCAGCGAGGTCGGCGTCGATCGCGTGCTGGTAGGCGCCGTGCTGGTGCTCGTCGCGTTTGGAATGGTGATGGTCTTCTCGTCGGGCGCCGTGTTCGCCGCCAAGAAGTATGGCGACGCCGCCTACTTCTTAAAGCGCGAGATCGTCTACGCGCTGATCGGCCTGGGCGCGCTCTCGCTGGCGGTGAGGATCGACTATGGCGTCTACCGGCGGTTCGCCTATCCCCTGCTGTTCGTCAGCATCATGTTCCTGGCGGCCGTCCTGAAGATCGGCTCGCGCGCCGGCGGCGCCATCCGCTGGTTTCGACTCGGCCCGCTCTCGTTCCAGCCGAGCGAGCTGGCCAAGCTGGCCCTCTGCGTCTACCTGGCCTCGCTGCTGGCGCGCAAGGCCGAGAAGGTGCGCGTCTTCTCCGTCGGGTTCCTGCCGCCGCTGCTGGTCACCGGGCTCATGATGGGCCTCCTGCTCAAGCAACCCGACCTCGGCACCGCCGTCATCTTCGGTTGCGTGGCGCTGGGGCTGCTCTTCATCGCCGGCACGCGCTCGAGCTACCTCATCCTGGCGGTGCTGGTCGCCGCGCCCGCTGGCTGGAAGTTCATAGTCTCGACGCCGTTCCGCATGCGTCGCATGCTGGCGTTCCTCGACCCCTGGGCCTTTCGACGCGACGTCGGCTATCAGATCACCGAGTCGCTGATCAGCGTCGGGTCGGGCGGCGTCACCGGTCTCGGCCTCGGCGACGGACGGCAGAAGCTGTTCTTTCTTCCGGAGGCCCACACCGACTTCATCCTCTCGATCGTCGGCGAGGAGCTGGGTCTCATCGGCGTCCTCTGCGTGATCGCCGCCTTCGCGCTGCTGGTCTGGCGCGGCCTGCGCGCCGCCGTGCGCGCGCGCGACGTGTTCGGAGCTTATCTGGCGTTCGGGATCAGCGCGATGTTCGGACTGCAGGCGCTGGTCAACATCGGCGTCGTGCTCGGTTCGCTGCCGACGAAGGGTCTGCCGCTGCCGTTCATCAGCTACGGCGGAACGTCGCTGGTAATGAGCCTCTTCATGGCCGGCGTGCTGGCGAACATCAGCGCGCGCAATCCTGAACCGCACGAGTGGCAGCCGGGCGCGCACCGCGCCGGCAAGGGGGCCAACCGTCGTCTCGACGCCGGCCCGCGCCTGATCGTCGAAGTGGGGGCTCCGAGGCGGCCGCATCCAGCCGCCCCCAGCGCCGTCGAGGCTCCACCGGAGCTATGAGCGACGACAAGCCGCTGCGGGTCCTGATCGCGGGCGGCGGAACCGGCGGACACCTCTATCCCGGGATCGCCGTTGCCGAGGCGATCGCCGCCACGGGCGGCGAGGCGATCTTCGTCGGGACCGAGCGGGGCCTCGAGACGCGACTCGTGCCGAAGGCCGGTTTTTCGCTGGAGCTGATCAAGGTGAGCGGGCTCAAGCGCATGGGCCTCGGCGGGCTTGTCCGCGGGCTCGGGCGCCTGCCACGCGCCTATTTCGACTCGCGTCGTATCTTGCGGCGCTTGCGACCAGACGTCGTGCTGGGGGTCGGCGGGTATGCCTCCGGACCGCTGGTGCTGGCGGCCGCGCTGTCGGGCTATCCGACGGCGGTGCAGGAACAGAACAGCGTGCCGGGTTTCACCAACCGGATCTTGGGCCGCTTCGCGCGCCGGGTGTTCGTGGCATTCGACGAGGCCGCGTCCGCGTTCGCGCGCCGCAAGGTCCGTTTCACCGGCAACCCCGTGCGACGCGCCCTCATCGAGCGGGCCGCCGCCTTCGCCGGCCGCGACGCCACCAACGCCAAATCGATCCTGATTCTGGGGGGCAGTCAGGGCTCGCACGCCGTCAACGAATTCGCGTCGGGCATGGTGCGCGTCCTCGATGCGCGCGGGCGCTTACCGCCGATCGTCCATCAGACGGGGCCTGACGAGCAGGAGCGAATGCAGGTCCACTACGCGGCGCTCGGCTACCAGGAAGACCGGGTAAAGGTGAGGTCGTTCATCGACGATATGCCGGCGGCGCTGGCCGACGCGCAGCTGGTCGTGGCTCGCGCCGGCGCGCTCACCCTGGCCGAGCTGGCGATCATGCGACGCCCGGCGATCTTGATCCCGCTCCCGACCGCCGCGGACAATCACCAGGCGATCAACGCCTTCGCTTTCCAGCGAGCGGGCGCGGCTCTGGTGCTGCCGCAACCCGACGCCTCGGCCACCCGCCTCGGCGATCTGGTCGACGAGATCCTCAACAAGCCGGCCCGACACGCCGCCATGGCCGAAGCGATGGGGAGCCTGGCGCGCCCAAAGGCGACCGACGACATCGTGGCCGAGCTCCGGATTATCGCTGGGCGATAACCGCCCGGGGCGGTGTTAAAAGGGCGCTGATGTTCCGGAAGCGAGACGTCACCATCCATTTCGTGGGGATCGGCGGGATCGGCATGTCTGGCATCGCCGAGGTGCTGCTCAACCTCGGTTATCCGGTGTCGGGATCGGACCTGCGGGAGAGTGAGGTGACCCGGCGACTCGCTACGCTGGGGGCGCGCCTCTCCTTTGGCCATCGCCCCGAGAACGTCGCGCATGCCGACGTGGTCGTCATCTCGAGCGCCGTGCGCGCCGACAACCCGGAGGTCGCCGCCGCCCGCGCGCGCAGCATCCCGGTGATCCCGCGCGCCGAGATGCTGGGCGAGCTGATGCGCGTCAAGGACGGCGTGGCGGTGGCCGGCAGCCACGGCAAGACCACGACCACCACGATGATCGCGGTCATCCTGGCCGAGGCCGGGCTGGATCCGACCGCGATCATCGGCGGCAAAGCCCGCGCCTTCGGGTCGAATGCACGGCTCGGCCAGGGCGAGATTCTGGTCGCCGAGGCCGACGAGTCCGACGGCTCGTTCCGCCACCTTTTCCCGACGGTCGCCCTCATCACCAACATCGATCGCGAGCACCTGGACCACTTCGGGTCGCTCGAGGCGCTGGAGAGCGCGTTTTTAGACTTCGCCGAGAAGGTGCCGTTCTATGGATTGGTCGTGATCGGTGCCGACAACCCCACCGCCGCGCGCCTGCCCGCGCGCCTTTCCAAACGCCACCTGACGTACGGGCTCAACACCGGCGACTGGCGGGGCGAGATCCTGGATGCGGGGCCAACCGGCACGCGCTTCCGGGTCCGCGTGCGCGACCGCCTGCACGGCGAGGCGCGCGTCCGAATGCCCGGCGTTCACTACGCCGAGAACGCGCTCGGCGCTCTCTGCGTCGCCGACTTCCTGGGCGTGCCATTCGCCGAGGCGGGCGCGGCGCTGGCGGCGTTCCAGGGCGTCGACCGGCGGTTCTCGCTGCGGGGCGAGGTGGGCGGGGTCTTGGTCGTCGACGACTACGGACACCACCCCACCGAGCTGGCGGCGACGATCGCGGCGGCGCGGCTGCACGGCCGGCGCCTGCTGGTGGCGTTCCAGCCGCACCGCTACACGCGGACGCGCGACCTCCTCGCCGACTTCGCGCCGGCGCTCAGCGGCGCCGATCTGATCTTCCTGACCGACGTCTATCCGGCGGGCGAGGCGCCGATCGCCGGCGCCGACACGCGTGCGCTGCTGGCGACCTTCCCGGCTGGTGCGCCCGCGCGCCACGTCCCACGCGGCCAGCTGACGGCCGAGCTGGCGCGCGCGTCTCGCCCCGGCGACCTGGTCCTCTGTCTCGGCGCGGGCGACATCACCGCCGTGCCGGGCGAGCTGCTGGCGGCGCTTGGCGCGCCCGGTGGAGTTGCGTGAGAGCGAACCCCGGCGCGACCAGCGAACCCAGCGAGCGCGGGATCACCGTCGAGCACCCGCCCGTCCGGCGCCGGTTTTTCCGCCGTCGCAACAACCGGCGGCTCACCGTCGCACGCCCCTCGATTGCCGCCTGGCTGGCGGGCCCACTGCGCGCGGCCGCGGCGAAGCTGGCCCTGGTCGGCAAAGCGCTGCTGGTGGTGGCCTTCGTCGCCGGCGCGGTCTGGGCCGGGCGGCAGGTCGTGCGGCACGTGATCGCCTCCCCCCGTTTTGCGGTCCGCGACATTCAGGTCGGCGCCTCGATACACGTCTCCACCGACGAGATCCGCCAGCAGGCGGGGGTCGAGGTCGGCGACCGTTTGCTGGCCGTCGACCCCGACGCCGTGGCGACGCGCGTGACGATGCACCCATGGATCCTGTCGGCGCGCGTGCGGCGCGAGCTGCCCTCGACGCTGGTGATCGAAGTAACCGAGCGGCGCGCGGTCGCGAGCGCCCTGCTCGGCGCGCTCTACCTGGTCGACGGGAGCGGTCACCCGTTCAAGCGGGCCACGTTCGCCGAGGCCGACGGGCTGCCGGTCATCACCGGCGTCACCCGCGACCAGTACGCCAGCGTCCGGGGAACCAGCGAGGCGGTCTTCCGTCAGGCGCTGGCGCTCTTCGCCGCCTACAACGACGGCCACCCGGAGCGCCCCAAGCTGTCGGAGGTACACGTCGACACCCGGATCGGGTTCTCGCTGGTCCTGCTAGAGGGGAGCGGCGAGATCCGGATCGGGCAGGGTGATTTCGACGCCAAGCTCGCCCAGTTCGATCGGATCTTCGCGGCGCTGGGACCGCGGAGCCCGGCGGCGCTAAGGACCGTCTACCTCGATGGCCCTCTCTCCGAGCGCGTCGCCCTCCGAATGGCCGGTGCGACTGCACAAGGCGAAGGTGAGCGCTCGGTCGTCGCCAGCGAGAGGCCCCGGCCAGCAGGCAAACGGGCCGAGACGCCGGCCGAGACACCGCCCGCGTCTCCCCCCGCGACCGACGAGGACTAGCGAGCACTTCCCAAGCGATGGCCGGTTACTCGGGAACGCCGCTGCCGAAGAAGCTCGGGATCAAGCCCGGCACGCGGCTCGGGTTGGTCGGCGCCCCCGACGACTTCGTCGAGACGCTGGGCGATCTCCCCGACGACGTCTCCCCGCGCCCCGTCTCCCGTGGCAAGAGTCAGTTTGACGTGATCGTCTGCTTCGCTCACAGCTCGAGAGAGCTGGCGCGCGACCTGCCGGCACTGCCGGCGCGCCTCGATTCGACCGGCGGTCTCTGGATCGCCTGGCCCAAGAAGTCTAGCGGCCTCGCCACCGACCTGAACGAAGACGAGGTCCGCGCACGTGGACTCGCCACTGGCCTGGTCGACAACAAAGTGTGCGCCATCGACGACACCTGGTCCGGATTGCGGTTCGTGGTCCGTCTCGCCGACCGCCCCCGCGCGTCCAATAAGTAAAAAATTTCGCGTAGCTGACAAACGCGGCGAAGATTGCCCTCGCATGCCCCGAAGATCTTCCGACATCATCGTCGGTCTCGACATCGGGACGACCAAGATCGCCTGCGTCGTCGGCGAAATCGGACCGGACGGCCTCGACATCATCGGCGTCGGCACCCACCCGTCGCGCGGCCTGAAGAAGGGCGTCATCGTCAACATCGATTCGACGGTAGCCTCGATCAAGCAGGCGGTGCTGGAAGCCGAGAGCATGTCCGGCTGTGAGATCTCGCAGGTCTACGTCGGCATCGCGGGCGGCCACATCAAGGGGGTCAACTCGACGGGGACGGTGGCGATCAAGGACAAGGAGGTCCGCCCCACCGACGTGCACAAGGTGCTGGAGCTGGCGCGCGCCATCGCGCTGCCGGTCGATCGGCACATCGTTCACGTGCTCCCGCAGGAGTACAAGATCGACGGCCAGGACGGTGTCCGCGAGCCGCTCGGCATGTGCGGCGTGCGCCTCGAGGCGCGCGTCCACATCGTCACCGCCGCCGCGGCCGCCGCGCAGAACATCATCAAGTGCTGCACCCGCTGCGACCTCGAGGTGATCGACATCGTGCTCGAGCCGCTCGCCTCGGGTGAGGCCGTCCTGGAAGAGGACGAACAGGGGCTGGGCGTCGCGCTGGTCGACATCGGCGGCGGCACCACCGACATCGCCATCTTCACCGAGGGGGCCGTGGCGCACACCAGCGTCATCCCGATCGGCGGACACCAGCTCACCAGCGACATCGCCTTCGGGCTGCGCACGCCGCCGCACGAGGCGGAGAAGATCAAGATCCGCTCCGGCTGCGCGCTTTCGGCGATGGTGGCCGAGGACGAGACCCTCGAGGTCGCCTCCGTCGGCGGCCGGGCGCCGCGCGTGCTGTCGCGCCACAATCTTTGCCGCGACATCATCCAGCCGCGCGTCGAGGAGATCCTCTCCTTTGTCAAAGCGGAGATCGTCCGCCTCGGCTGTGAAGACATGCTGGCCTCGGGCGCTGTGTTCACCGGCGGCACCACGCAGCTCCCCGGAATGACCGAGCTCGGCGAGGAGATCCTGGGCATCCCCGTGCGGCGCGGCGTCCCCAAAGGGGTCGGCGGCCTCGCCGAGGTGGTTCACAGCGCGACGTTCTCGACGGCGGTCGGGCTCGTGCAGTACGGCGTCAACCGGCAGAGCGCGACCCGCGTCACCGACGCGCCCGCGAAGCGCGGCCTCTTCTCGCGCCTGCGCCGCACGCTCTCCAGCGCGTTCTAGCTCAGCTTCCCGGAATTGGTGCGCCGGGCACGCACCTACGGTGCAAGCGTTCAGGTCTGACGCCACCGACGGGAGCGACCTGCAGAACGATCGGTGAAAAACAGGTAAAAAATTAGCGTCGTCGGTCAAGGCATGGGATCGATCTTCTATGCTCGAATTCGACGACGATGCTCAAGGTCCCGGCCGTCCCGTCATCAAGGTCATCGGCGTGGGCGGTGGCGGTGGCAACGCGCTCAACACGATGATCGAGGCCGGCGTCGAAGGCGTCGACTTCATCGTCGCCAACACCGACGGTCAGGTGCTGGAGGCCAGCCTGGCGGGCACCAAGGTCCACCTCGGCCGCAACCTGACCAAAGGGCTCGGCGCCGGCGCGAACCCGGAGATCGGCCGCGCCGCCGCGCTGGAGGACGCCTCGCGCGTCGCCGAAGCGCTGAGCGGCGCCGACATGGTCTTCGTGACCGCCGGCATGGGCGGCGGCACCGGCACCGGCGCGGCGCCCGTCATCGCGCAGATCGCGCGCGACTGCGGCGCGCTGACCGTCGGCGTGGTGACCAAGCCGTTCGCCTTCGAGGGCTCGCAGCGCAAGAAGAAGGCCTCCTCGGGCATCAGCGAGCTCGGCAAGGCTGTCGACGCGCTGATCGTCATCCCGAACGATCGCCTGGTCTCGCTGGCCGGGATGAAGATGACGCTGAAGGACGCCTTCGCGATGGTCGACAACGTCTGCCTGAACGCGGTGCGCGGCATCAGTGACCTGGTCATCGCGCCGGGCCTCATCAACGTCGACTTCGCCGACGTCCGCACCATCATGACCGGCATGGGCCGCGCGCTCATGGGGACCGGCATGGGGACCGGCGACAAGCGCGCCATCGAAGCCGCGCAGCAGGCGATCAGCTCGCCGCTGCTCGAGGACGTGTCGATCAACGGCGCCACCGGGATCCTGCTCAACATCACTGGCGGGCCAGACCTCACGCTGGCCGAGATGAACGAGGCCTGCAGCTTGATCGCCGAGGCGGCCGACCCCGACGCCAACATCATCTTCGGCTCGGTCATCGACGCCAACGCCGGCGATCAGGTCCGCATCACGGTCATCGCCACCGGGTTCCAGTCGCACGTGCAGGAGCACCCGACGCCCAGCGCCAGCCGCGGACACGTGCGCGGCAGCCGTGAAGGGCAGATGGCGCTGCCGATGCAATCCGCCGCCGCGCAGGCGGCGACCGTCCCGGTGATGGCGACCGCCCCCTGGCCGGCCGCGACGACGCCGACCAACCGGGGCGGCTACGCGGCCCCCAGCGAGGCGATCAACACCGACGACTTCTACCTGAACATGGAGCAGATTCCGCCCCCACCTCTCCCCCCCCAGAACGGCGCGGAGTGGACACCGGCGGAACGTCCGATAATCCGTCCGCAGAGCGCGGGGACGGCTCCGCTGCAGCGTCGCGTGTCGGGACAGGTCCCGGCGCAACGCTCGCCCGACGAGCTGGGTGTCGAGGAGTCGGAGTTCGACAAGCCGACCTACCTCCGCCGCGGCCTCTACGCCCCCGAGTAGCAACAGCCGTCAATCGCGCCCCGATAAGGGGCGCATGTCCCTCTCGCTGTCGGGTCTGCTCAACGCCTCTCTGCAGACCGTCTGGCCGGCCGCGTGCGCCGCCTGTGATCGATCGATCCCCGACGAGGCGCTGTTCTGCGCGGCCTGCAACCTTTCGATCAACCCGCTCTGCGGCGCCTGCCACGGATGTGCGCTGCCGATCGGCGATCTCTTCGCGACCGTCGATGGAACGTCACGCTGCCGGACCTGCCGCCGTGTTTCGTTTCCCTTCATCAACGCGACCGCGGGCTTCGAGTACGGCGAGGCGCTGGCAGAAGCGCTGGTGCGGATGAAGCACGGCGGCCGGCGATTTCTTGCCCGCCGGCTGGCCCGCCTGCTCGTCGAGCCGCTCGCCGGCGCGCTCGCGCGCGGCAGGCTGGAACGCACCGACGCGGTGATCGCGGTCCCGCTGCACGCGCACAAGCTCGGCGCGCGGGGCTTCAACCAGGCGCTGGAGCTGGCCCGCTGGGCGCTGGTCGGCCTGTCGCGCGCGCCGGCCCTGACGCCGCGGGACCGGCTGCCCTGCCTCGAGCGCCATCTGCTCCACCGCGTGCGGCCGACGCGCGAGCTGGGACACTCTGGCCCGGCAGCCCGGCTGGCCGAGGTCGCCGGCGCATTTCTGGTGAGCGACACCGCTCGAATCCGCGGCCGGCGCGTCCTTCTGGTGGACGATGTCTTCACCACCGGCGCCACCTTCAGCGAGTGCGCCGACGCTCTCTTGCGCGCCGGCGCCGCCGAAGTTCACGTCCTGGCCCTGGCCCGAGCGGTTTAGCTAGAACCCGATACCAGCTGACAGCACGAAGCCCTGGCTGTAGTGGGCCGGCGACAAGTTCGCGGTTGCGGGATACGTCAGGGGAACGCTCTCCTGCTCGCCGAAGGTATTGATGAAGTAGCCGACCTCTGCGCGGATCTGCACCGAAGAGAGTCGGCCCAGCAGGATCCCCAACGTCGGCTGGAGGACGAGGCCGCTCGCCCCCGCACCACCGAGCGTCATCTCGGCCCAGCGAATTTGAGCGCCGACATAGGGGGTGAAGTCCTCACGCAGGAACGGGTAGTAGGCGCCGAGCGAGGCGTCCGTGAAGAAGCGCCCCTGGGCGCCGCCACCGATGTCGACCGCAATGTCGGCCATCCACGATCGCGCGTCGTACAGCCAGAAGAGCCCACCCGCCGTCAGGCTCTCGAAGTTCTGACCGGCGCTGTTGAACGGGAGCAACTCCGTGAGGCGGACGCCGAACGACTTGTTGGCCTCGCGCCGATTGAGCCTCATCGTCTCCTTGTCGGTGACCGTCTCCAGCTCGGCGCTCTCGCGTACAGGCTTGCCCGTTTGCATGCCGTGCACGAGCCGCTGGATCGCCACGTCGAGCTCGTCAGGCCCGCCCGCGATCAGGATGCTGTCCCAGTAGACCACCTGCGCCGTGCCGGTCGAATAGGCGGTCAGGCGGAGGCGCGCGGAGTTTCCGAAGTGCGTGAGGCGCAGAACGATGGAGAGCTCCGCGCCGACGGAGCTTCCCAGGCGGGCCGCCTCCGCGGCGGTCGGCTCGTCGCTCGACGGAGGCAACGCCATCCCCGGCGCCGTCCCCGCGGGGGGGGCCGGCGGCGGCGGAATCGCCGGCTCGACGACCCCATACGTCCCAGCGCGCTCCAGGTGGTCCTTCAAGATGTCCCGCGCGGCGCGAAGAAGGTCCGGGGCGATGTTGTCGCCGGTCGGTGGGAGCACCGCCACCGTCTGCATGCGCGCGGGAGGCGACGCCGCCGACGCGCGCGGCGCCGCAACGACCTCGACGACGAATGCCGCGAGTAGGAACGAGAGGCCAGCCAAACGGGGGGCGGTGGTCATGGTGTTTTCCTTGTGCGGAGGTCACAGCGGCCGACAGCTACCGGGCCGATCTCTCTGGGGCTATTTGCAAGCGGGGGACCATCGTAGATCGATTGAGACAGAGGCGCGCGCGCCTCTCCAACGAGGGCGACCTGACAGAATTCGGACAAAAATGTCAGCGTCTTGATGGCGTGGAGCGTCAACGGGCGTCCTGTCTTCATTTGCCCGGCGTCGCGCCGTCCCAGGGCGAGGAGCCCGCGCTGGGGGCTGGCGCCGGCGCTGCGGGGGCCTGCGGGACGGCCGGTGCCACGGGAGGAGGCGCGACCCACGGATCATAGGGAGCCGCGGGCGCCCGCGGCCCGAACGGGCCCTGCGGCGTGACCGGCGTGCGCCGAACGAGCTCCGCCTCGGCCTCGCGGCACTCCGACGTCTTTTTAAACCCATAAGCGGCAGACGTAGCGAGCAGGGCAGCGCCGGCACCGAGCACGATGGCGTCGCCCTTCCTCGATCCCGTGGTGCTGCTCGAACTGCTCACCGAGCTGGTTGCGAAGCTGACCGCGTCGAGCAGTCCGATCGTGCCAGCAATCGTATCCAGCATGGGAACCCCGTTGCTGGAGGTGCAGCCGAAGAAGGCCGACGTTCGGTGGTTGGGAGGCGGCCCGTTGACGAACGCGAACGAGCAGCCGCTGAACGCCGTCGAAAGTACGGCGATCGCGAGGGGGGCCAGGACTGTTCGCGGGCGCATCGGGGGTGAGGTCACGAAAGAGTGGAGAGCAAACGCGGTGCCAATCGTCATCTCAGGTGCGACATTGTAGTCTCCGTCGTCATGGCCAAAGCCGCTCCCACCGACGCGGTGAAAGTGCTCGCGCGCAACAAGAAGGCACGCCACGAGTACCACGTCGACGAGATCATCGAGGCCGGCATCGTCCTGGTCGGCTCCGAGGTCAAGTCGATCCGCGCCGGGAAGGTCACGCTCGTCGACGCCTTCGCCGCCATCGATCGCGGCGAGGCCTGGCTGCACCAGATGGATATCGGTGTGTACACCTTTGCACACCAGCGCAACCACGACCCGCGCCGCAAGCGCAAGCTGCTGCTCCACCGGCGTGAGATCGATCGCCTGGCGGGAAAAATTCGAGAGAAAGGGAGCACGCTCGTTCCGCTGTCGCTGTATGAGAAGAAGGGTTGCGTGAAGGCCGAGCTCGCCCTGGTTCACGGCAAGCAGAGCTGGGACAAGCGTGAAGACTCGAAGAAGAGAGAGAGCCAACGTGAGATCGACCGTGCAATGGCCAGCCGCCGCCGCTAGCGCGCTCGCGCTGGCGGCGGCGTTGATGGGCTGCCACGGCCGCACCCCCGGTACTGCCACCGTGACGCCTCCTGCCGAGGCCGGGGTGGTTCCGCTCGACGGAAGCACCCTGACCAGCGACGCGGGCGACGCTGGCGCATGCTCGACCACCATCCAAGAGTGGCCCGACGAGGGCGCCACCCACGTCTCCTGCACGGACGACGTGGGTTACATGACCGAGCCGCCGTCGTCGGGGAACCACTACTCCTGCTGGGCGGCCTACCAGACCTACAGCGCTCCGATCCCTTGGGGGAACCTGGTGCACTCGCTGGAGCATGGCGCGATCGTGATCGTCTACGACTGCCCCGACGGTTGCGATGCCGACGTGGCGAAGATCCAGGCATTCATCGACGGATTGCCGCCCGACCGCGACTGCGCGCCGACGCTGGGGAAGAACCGGATCATCCTGATGCCCGATCCCGATCCGAACCTCGGCGTGAAGTTCGCCGCCTCGTCCTGGGACTGGACCCTGCGCGCCGACTGCTTCGATCCCATCGCCTTTCGTAAGTTCTTCGACGATCACTACGACCACGGGCGCGAGGTGATCTGCTCCGACGGCTGGCAGCCGGCTGCTCTTTGCAGCGACGCCTGCCTGTAGGCGCGCTCAGCCCCCGAACAGCCGTTCGATGAAGAGGTGCAGCTCGGCGGGGGGCGCGTCGATGAAGCTGCGTCCGATCTGCGCCGCCAGCCGGGCCAGCGCCGGTCCGGACTCGGCGGCGCGATCCAGCTCGCGTCGCGCCGCCGTGCGCTCGGCGGCCGGCGCCGCCGGGCGCTGCGCGAGCGCCACCAGCGCCTCGAGCGCCACGAACCGGCGCGTGCTGTCGGCGTCGGAGGTGACCAGCGTGTGGCCGAGAGCGCGCGCGTCGAGCTGCTGCGACCAGACCGCCGCCAGCGCCGGCAGGGCGGCGCTGCGCACGTCGTAGCTGGGATCCCGCACCGCGCGTTCGAGCACCGGCGCGACCCGCTCGGGCGCGCGACCCGCCAGCCGGCCGTAGGCGCGGGCCGCCGCCGTGCGCAGCGATTCGCTGCGCGATTCCATCGCCTCACCGAGCAGCCGAAATCCGGCGTCACCGGGATCGGGCAGCGCGCCGACGCCCGCGACTGCCGCCTCGCGCGCGGCGCGATCGCCGCCGTGGAGCATCGCCTCGAAGGTCGGCAGCAGGTCCCGGGAGCCGCCACCCGCCGCCCCGGCGAGCAGGCGCATCGCCTCCGCCCGCACGCTCTCGGATCGATCGTCCACCGCGCCCCGCACGATCTCGAGACGGGGCGACGACGGCGCCGGTCCAGTTCCGTGAGCGTTCGGGGCGCTTGCGGCCGCCGCGCGCACCGCCTCCAGCCGGACGGTCTCGTCGCCATCGCGCGCCGCCTGCTTGAGCAACCCCCACAATTCCGCCCGGACGGCGGCCGCGACGATCGCCTGGCGCTCGGCGACGTCGCCCTGAACCAGCGCCCCCTCGAGGGCACGCTCCGCGTCGGCCCGGCGCCTGGATGCCGCCGACCCCGGTGCGCCTCCGTCGCCACCGAGCAGCGCCGCCGCCTGCGTGGTGAAGGCGCGTTCGGCCGCGGCGCGGACCTCGCGGTTGGGATCGCCGACCAGCTTCAGGAGGGAAGGAAACGCCAGTTCGGCGCCGGACCCGCGCACGCCGCCGAGCGCCTGGGCGGCCGCGATCCGCACGGCCGGCTGCTCGGCATCGGTCAGTTCGGCGGCCATCCGCGCTGCGCCCTTGGGATCGGCCGCCGCCACATCGGAGAGACAGGCCGCGGCGGCGGTGCGGACCTCGTCGTGATCGTCGCGGGCGGCGATGCGCAGGTAGGGGGACGCCGCTGTCGCGCTCCTCTTGGCCAGCGTGCAAAAGCCATTGGTGGCAGCCAGCCGCGTGGCCACGTCGCTGTCCTTGATCGCGTGCGCCAGCGGCGGCAGCGCGGCGGCGGGCCGGCTCTCGCCGAGGTGCGCGAGCGCCTCCACCAGGCTGCGGCGGACGGCGGGGCGCACCGTCTTCACCGCGCGTCCGAGCATGTCGGCGATCTGGCCGGGATACTGCGCCGAGAGCGTCAGCGCCGACTCGATCGCGGCGCGCTCCACTTCGGGGCTGGGATCCTTGAGCGCCTTTTCGGTGAGATCGAGGCCGTCGCGGCGCAGAAATCCGAACGCGCGCGCCGCCTCGATGCGGATCTCCATCGCGGGATCGTAGAGCATCGACTTGAGCGGTTTCAAAGCATCGTCCGGGCGAGTCGCGGCCACCGCGCCCCAGACCGCGGCGCTCGCCGCCCGCGCCGCTGGCGACCCCTTCATCTCGGTGCGCGCCAGCTCCTCGGCCTCGGCCGGCGAGATGAGCCGCGCATAGAGAGGAAGCGCGGCCGCGCGCAGCCGGGGCGAAGACTCGGGGCGAATTGCCTTTTCCAGCACCGGCCGCAGCGTTGGTGCCGGGGCTCCAGCGCGACGAAGGATCAGCAGCGCGGCGACCCGGACGTCGTCCGCGACCTTTTCGTTGGTCACGACGCGCGCGAGCGCCGCTGCGCTCTCGGCCGGCGACTTGGCGGCGATCGACTCGAACAACGTCAGCGCCGCGCGGCGCGCCCCCGCGTCCGGGCTCTGCAACACGTCGACCAGTGCGTCAACCACCGTTCCCGGCGCGCGCTCGGCCAGCGCGCCGGTCTCCGCCTCGGCCCGTCGGCGAAGCGTCGGATCCGGATCGCGCAGGGCCAGGGTCAGGATGCCGGCGGCCTCCGCGGACGGCAGCGTCGGGGCCTCCTGCAAGACTGCGGCGCGCACGTCGGCGGAGCGATCGGCGAGCGCCGTCCGAAGGATCGCCGCGTGGGCACCTGGCGTCTGCCGGCCCTCGGCCTGGCGGCCATCCTTCTCGCCCGCCTGTCGACGGTCTATGGCCGCCGCGACCTCCACGCCACGGCGGCGGATCTCGGGCGCGTGGTCGGCGAGCGCGTCGGCCAGGATCTCGTCCTCGCCGGCGCCGCCCCGACCGATCACCGAGAGCGCGGACAGGATCTCGCTGCGCGCCGACGGATCGGTGAAGGCCTGCTTGAGCGCCGCCACGCCGTCGGGATCGCCCAGGAGCGCCTTGGCGATTCCGCGCGGCACCGGGCGGAGGCCATTCAGCACCTCGCGCAGCCAGCCGGGGACGTGCGAGCGTCCGTTCGGCCCGGGCGGCGGCGCGTCGAGCGTGCCGGTCGCGCCGCCGGCGGCGATTCGTGCGACCGTGTCGCGCGAGAGGCCCGCCGCGGTGTAGCCGGTGTCGGCCAGGATCGAGCCGAGCGGCGGGTGATTGGGGAGAAAGTTCAGGAGCGAGAGTCGCCGCCGCCCGAGCCGAACGACGATCCGTGCGGCACCGCCGGCGTTGGGCGGATCGAGCGCCAGCGTGTAGGCGCGCCGGGAATCGGCGAACAGCGCCGCCACCGCCAGCACCACCAGCCCGACCGCCAGGCCAAACCGCAGCGCCACGCCGCCGACGCTGCGGTAGACGGCCCGCCGCTCCTCGGCGGTCAGCGCGCCGCGCAGGTTGCGGCTGATGGCGTAGAGCTCGCCGACGCGCAACCGTTCGCTGGCGGCGCGGCGGCGCATGAGCACCCGGCGCGCCCCGGCGGCGCGCGCGCGATCGGCCATCGTCGATTCGAGAACCAGATCGCGCAGCGCCGGATGGGCCAGGACGAAGACCTCTTGCCGTCCCCGCGCCTGCGCAACCAGAAGGCCGCGCGCCCGCAGCGCCGCCAGCGCCTCGGCGCCGAGATCGCGACCATTGCGCGCACGCGCCGCCAGATCGTCGGCCGAGACCGTGGCCTCGGTCGCCGCGGCGACCAGCGCACGCCGGGCGGGCGCGCCGCCCGATTCGGCCGCCACGCGATCGAACCAGGCCGCCGGCACCACCGCGGCGCCGCCGCTCCGCCGGTAGCGCCGCAGCGATCCGAGGCGCAGATCGGCGATGGCGCGCGCCGTGATCTGAAGGTCGATGGCCCGACAGGGGCCGGCGCGGCAGAGATCGGCAGCCACCGCGGCCGCCAGACCGTTTTCGAACGGCGTCCCCGACTGGACCGCGCTGCGCTCGAGGATGTCGGCCACCCGCGCCTCCGGCAGACGCGGCAGCGTGGTCGACGCGCGGGCGCCGATCTTCGAGCGGAGCGCCATCCGCATCGTCTCGAGGCGCGCGAACGCCGCCTCGTCGATCGACAGCACCAGCCGCAAGAGCGGTCCCCCCTCCTCGACCACCTGCGTGGCCAGCGCGATGACATCGGACCCCTCGTCGGCGCGCGGGCCGAGCGCCTCTTCGAGATGATCGAGGATCAGGACCAAACCACCCTTCGCCTCACGCGCCACGCCGCCCAGGTAGTCGGCCGGATCCTGGCCGGGGACCGGGGGCGCGATGCCGAGCCGGCTGGTCTCTCGGACCAGCTCGCGGTCGAGATCACGATAGCTCCCCAGGGTGACCGCCGCGACGCCCCGGCGGGCGAGCGCCGGTGTCAGCCCCGCGCGGAGCAGCGACGTCTTACCGACGCCCGAAGCTCCCATGAAGGTGACCACGCGGGCCTCACCAGCCAGCAGCTGGTCGAGGAGCGCGGTCTCTTCAGTGCGGCCGAAGAAGGTCTCGGCGCTTCGCTCGTCAAACGGCACGAACGCGCCGAAGAGACCGCCGGGGGGAGGGCCGGCCTCAGTCATCCGCCTCTAACTCTGGCGAATGTCGGACTCCAGCATCTCGGGCTCTTCGTCATAGTCCGAGATGATGATCTCTCGATTGTGGGCGTCCGTCGAGGATGGCGTGAAAAAACCTTCCACCAGGTCGGCGACCTCCTCGTGCGAGGTCCCCCGCTTGACCGTGGAGAGGGCGTAGACAACGTGCCCATCATCGACAACTGACAGGAACCCGATCCGCCGCCCGTCCTCGACCGACCAGAGGTCCCACGACTCACCCGCCTGGGTGCGGGTGACACGCGTCGCGTAGAACGTGCGCGGCTCGTGGCGAGTGATGGGCGTGATTTTCGGATCGCGGGGCAACCGTCAATCTCCGTCGGAGGCGCTCAGAATAACGAGCAACTGTCACGACGGCAAGCGTCAGCGGCCAGCTGGGGAGGCCCGGAGATCCATCCAGAACGTGGCGCCCTTACCGGGGGCGCTCTCGACGCCGATGGTCCCGCCGTGCTGCTCGACGATCGCGCGGCAGAGGTAGAGGCCGAGCCCGAGACCGCTGGTCCCCTCGCTGGCGGCGCCGCGCACGAAGCGATCGAAGATCCGCGCCTGCTCGTCGGCGGAGAGCCCGGGCCCGACGTCGCGCACCTCGATCCGCGCGGTGGTGGGCGCGGGGCGCGCGAGGCGCACGGTGACGTTCGAGCCGGCGGGCGAGTAGCGGACGGCATTTTCGAGCAGATTGACGAGCACCTGTTGAATCCGTCCCACGTCGACCGACGCGAGCAGGGGCGCGCCACCGTCGGAAGGCAGCTCGACCACGATCGGCGCTGGCTTACCGCGGCGGAAGGTCTCCACCGCCTCGGTCACGACGCCACACAGATCGACCTCGCGCGGACGAAACGCCAGATCACCCAGATCGGCGCGCGTCTGGTCGAGCAGATCCTCGACCAGCGACGCCAGCCGGCGCACCTGAGCACGCGCGAACGCCAGATCATCCGGCGCCACCGGCTGCCCGGCGAGCAGCTGCCGCTCGGCCAGCTGGAGCGTCATCGCCAGCGGTCCCAGCGCGTTCTTGATCTCGTGCGCCGCCGCGGCGAGCGACAGATTCGGATCGGCGTCCGGGGCGTCCTTCTTCATGCGCGCTCGAAGATGGCGGCGATCCCCTGCCCGACGCCGATGCACATCGTCGCCAGCCCAAAGTGGCCGCGCCGGCGGCCAAGCTCGTGCACGAGCGTCGTCACCAGCCGCGCGCCCGAAGAGCCGAGGGGATGGCCGAGTGCGATCGCCCCGCCGTTCACATTGACGGTCGTCGGATCGAACCCCAGCTCGCGGACGCAAGGGATCGCCTGCGCGGCGAACGCCTCGTTCAGCTCGACCAGATCGAGATCGGCGACGGTGATCCCGGCCCGCGCGAGCGCCTTCTTCGTCGCCGGGATCGGGCCCAGCCCCATGTGCTTGGGCTCGACGCCGGCGATCGCCGATGCGACGACGCGCGCGAGCGGAGGCCGGCCGAGGCGCTTGACCCCCGCCGCCGACGCCAGCAAGAGGGCCGCCGCGCCGTCGTTGATCCCCGACGAATTGCCGGCCGTCACCGTCCCGCCGACCTTGCGAAACACCGGCGCCAGCGCCGCGAGATCGGCGGCGGTGGTCGAAGGCCGCGGGTGCTCGTCGATCTCGAACCGCTTCGCCGGACCCTTTTTGACAGGAAGCTCGACGGCGCAGATCTCGTCGGCGAACCGCCCGGCGGCCTGCGCGGCGGCCCAGCGGCGCTGGCTCTCCAGCGCAAAGGCGTCCTGCTCCTCGCGCGAAACTTTGTAGAGCTCGGCGACCAGCTCGGCCGTCTCGCCGAGCGGGTGCGTCCCGTACATCGCCTCCATGCGCGGGTTGACGAACCGCCAGCCGAGCGTGCTGTCGTAGGCCGTCACGTCGCCGCGCGGGTACGGCTCGCGCCCTTTCCCCATCACCAGCGGCGCCCGCGACATCGACTCGACCCCCCCCGCGACGATCAGCTCGGCGTCGCCGACGGCGATCGCGCGCGCCCCGTCGATGACCGCCTCCAGCCCGGAGCCGCAAAGTCGATTGACGGTCGCCCCGGGGACCGACGGCGGCAGGCCGGCCAGAAGCGCGCTCATCCGCGCGACGTTGCGATTGTCCTCGCCGGCCTGGTTGGCGCAGCCGAACTGCACGTCGTCGACGCTGGCCGGATCGGCGCCCGTTCGTCGGATCAGCTCGGCGATCACCAGCGCGCCCAGATCATCCGGGCGCACGTCGACCAGGGTCCCGCGATGCCGACCGATCGGCGTCCGGACCGCGTCGACGACGAACACCTCGCGCAGTCGCTCGGCCATCGCCCGAGTCTACTAAAAGGATCCCATCGCCGCGAACGAAGGCACCACGCCGCCCGTGGCGTCGCGCATCGGCGCCACGGTCACCACCGGCATCGTCGCGCTGGCCGAGTCCCCGGTCGTTCTTCCGTCGGGCATCTCATCATCGAACCGGCGGGTCCCGAACACGCCCGCGATCGCGCCGACGCCGGCGCCAGCAAGCGCAGACCAGGCTTCGATCGCGCGCGCTTCGTCCGAAGGGTTCGGCGCCTTCAAACATCCGTCGACGTTGAACACGCAGCCGAACACGCCGCCCGCGATCGCTCCTGCCGCCGCCGCCAAATCGACGAACAGCACCCGCTGCCAGGTCGGACCGTAGCCCGACTGATCCGGGAGATACGCGCCGAGGAGGCCCGCAGCCAGGCCGACGTTGAGACCGATGAGCGTTCCCGGCGCAAGATCGAGCGCGCTGGTCGTCGGCACTCCACAGTTGACCAGCGTGCCGGTCGTGGGAATACAGGTCACGTCCACAGGGGGATGATTGTGATTTGTTGGATCCGTGCTCATGTCGAACTGCTCGACGCTGACGGGCCAGTGAGGGCCATAAGGCTGCCATTTCATCGCGATCTGAAAGAGAGCACCGCTGATGGCGCCACCCGCGGCCGCACTCTGGATCAGCCAGCCGCGTCCGTAGGTCGGCGCGTGCTTCGACGACAGAGCGCCCGCGGTGAGGCCGAGCCCCAGTCCCGCAATGCTTCCCACGAAGCCGGCCCGTAGCTGATCGCCGAGATCGGCGCGGCAGGGCTCGGGACAGAGGGGGGAATTCGGCGTTCCCTCGTGGCTGACGACCTGGTAGCCGACCAGGCCGGTCCCGAAACCCTCCGCGGCACCGATCCACATCGCCCCTATGATGTAGAGCGCGCGGTTATCGGGGATGTAGTCGGGGACCAGCGGCGTCGCCAGTAGGATGCCCAGCGCCGCGCCCGAGATGCCGCCGCCCGTCGCCAGCAGCACCGAGGAGACGCTCTGATCGTTCAGATCGCGCCCGATGGCGGCGGCCACGGCGGCAGCGCCGATGAAGGCGCCCAGCACGCCCGAGGCCGCGATCAGCTCGCGACGCCCCGAGCGTTGCCGGTATTTCAGCTGGAACCGCGCGTCGCCGGTGAACACTTTGTGCTCGCCGGGCGCCAGTGAAAGATCGACGGCGCGCGACTCGTAGTCGGGCGCCTCGGCGAAGATCTCGACCGGCCCGGGCGAGAGATCCTGACGGTACGGGTTCCGTGCGCGGTTGCCGTTCACGTAGAGCGTCGCTCCGAGCGGCACGGTCTCGATCTCCAGGCGCGCCGGGATCGGCTCCAGCTTGAAGAAGAGCGGTTTGGTCTCGGCGATGTCGACCTCGACGATCCGGGTTTGCCCCTGATAGTTCGGCTTGGTAACGTCGATGCGGTAACGGCCGCGCGGAACCGAGAAGTTGTTGGGTGCCTGTCCGCCCGCCACCGCCTGCCCCAGCATCCCGACGCGTGAGATCTGCACTGTAACGTCGTCGGGGACGGTGTTGATGACGAACGTGCTCTTGCGCTTGTCGATGCTCTCTATCCGGTCGTGCGCCAGCCCTGCGAACTCCCCGTCGGGCACCTCGGTCACATATGCCTGGTAGTGCGCGCGCGCGTCCTTCAGACGGCCGAGCAGGTACTCGCTCTGGGCCATCATGAACATCGCCGCTGGACGCGGTTTGATCTCGTTGGCCTTGGTGAACTCGATCAGCGCCTGCTCGTGCTCGCGCGCATCGAACAGCTGGATCCCGGTCTCGTAATGTTGGCGCGCCTCCACGGTGGCGTCATCCGCGCGCGCGGGCCGCCCGGCCCCTGCGAGAAGGACCGCTATCACCACCAGACAGGCGCGGGTCGGGCCGATCACTTGTCGGGATAGCCCTCTTTGGACGCCGGCGGGAGCACGCCCCGTTTGACCGATTCGCTCGTCTCCGCGTTGGACGGCGACATGACCGACGCCTTGGCCGGGTGGCGCTCGGGGCGCAGCCGCACCTTGTGGGATGTCGGGGCCGGCGCGGCGACGGCCCGAACGGGAGCGGCCCCCGGAGAATCCGCGGGCGCTGTCCTGGGCGACGGCGCGAGCTCGACCGGCGCCGGCACCGGACCGGGCGCCATCGCCACGCCTGGGCGCCGGAGCGCCGCGGTGACCCCGGCAGCCAGCACCGCCACCGCCACCAGCACCAGCGGCCAGCGCTTCGGCGCCGCCGCTCGCACCGGCCGGGTGACCCCCTCGGCCGGTCGCGTGCCGACGTTCTGGTCGCCGGCCAGCAGCCGTTCCAGGTCCCCTTCCAGCTCCGCCATCGTCTGATAGCGGCGCGCGCGATCCTTCTCCATCGCGCGCATCACCACCGCGTCGACGGCGTCGGGGATCCCCAGCTCGGGGCGCAGCCGCGACGGCGAAAGCGGCTCGTGGGTCAGCACCTGCGAGATGATCTGCAGGTAGTTGTTGGCGCGAAAAGGGACCTCGCCGGTGAGGCACTCGTAGAGCAGCACGCCGAGCGCCCAGATGTCGGCCCGGTGATCGAGATCCTCGTCGCCGCGCGCCTGCTCGGGCGACATGTAAAGCGGCGTGCCGAGCAGGATCCCGGTGTGCGTCAGGCGGTAGGCCTCGGGGCCGTCGTCGCCCCCCGGCTTGACCGCCTTCGAGATCCCGAAGTCGACCACCTTCACGAAATCGGCGTCGCCCCGCCGCACGAGATAAAGGTTCTCCGGCTTCACGTCGCGATGGAAGATCCCCTTGGCGTGCGCGGCGCCGAGCGCGCTGGCCGCCTGGCGCGCGATGCGCAGGCTGCGCTCGATCGGCAGCGGCGCCTCGCGCCGTTCCAGGTCGGCCAGCGACTCGCCGTCGAGGAACTCCATGACCACGAACGAGCGCCCGTCGTCGGTGGTCCCGAAGTCGGTCACGTCGACGATGTTCTCGTGGCCGATGGAGCTGGCCAGCCGGGCCTCTTGCAGGAGGCGCGCGACGAAGTCGCTCTGGGCGTGGAACTTCTCGAGCAGCACCTTCACCGCCACCCGCTTGCCGATGAGCGCGTGCTTCCCCTCGTAGACCGCGCCCATCCCCCCTTCGCCGATTCGGCGCAACACCTCGTAGCGGCCGGCCAGCACCGTGCCGATGAGCGAGTCGAACTGCTGTTCGGTTGGCTGCGGCTGAGCCGCGGTGGCCGCGGTCGGTCCCTGCGCACGCTCCGGAACGGTCGGCGCGCTCCCCAGCTTCATCCTCATCGCGTCGCTCCCACGCGCCTCATCCGCGCCCGCCTCATCCGCGGCGGCGATGGCCAGGGCCGCGCCGTCACGTGGACAGACCTCCGTCCCAGTCGGATAGTCGAGGTGGCAGGTCGGACATTTCGGCACGCGCAATTCCAGTCTACAACCGGCGGCGAAGGCTTGACATGTAGAGCCGATTCTTTTCAGAGTTCATCGACGAAAATGGAGAGAGCAGCGCGCGCGTTCATCTTCGACCTCGACGGGACCCTGGCCGACACCATGCCGTCGCACTTCGTCGCCTGGACCAAGGTGGCGGCGCGACACGGGCTCACCTTTCCGGAAGCCCGGTTCTATTCGCTCGGCGGCGTCCCGACCGAGAAGATCGCTGGGATGCTGATCACGGAGGCGGGCCTGACGGTCGACCCGAAACTGATCGCCTTCGAGAAGGAACAGGCCTACTACGACGGCCTTGGCCCTGGCGGGATCGTCGCCATCGAGCCGGTGCTGGCGCTGGCCCGCGGCCACCGCGAGCGGAACGAGGGGCCGCTGGCGGTCGCCTCCGGCAGCCTGCGGCGCCTGGTGACCCGCACGCTGGCGGCGCTGGAGATCATCGACTGGTTCGCCGCGGTGGTCGCGGCCGAAGACACCACGCGCCACAAACCCGAACCCGACGTCTTTCTCGAGGCTGCGCGCCGGGTGAACGCCGACCCTTCGACCTGCACCGTCTACGAGGACACCGACATCGGTCTGGAGGCCGCACGCCGCGCGGGCATGCACCCCGTCGACGTCCGTCTCCTCATTGCCGCCGCCAGGACCACGGCTACGACGACTTCTGTTTGATCCCGAAGAACGAAGCGATCTTGGTCATCAGCTGGTTCTTCTGAACCGCCGTCGGGACGACCTGTGCGGGCGCCTCGCCGAGCGCGACCTGCCGCTGCGCCAGGATGTCGCTGATGATCCCGGCCAGCTCTGGCTTCTCTTGAAGGATCTCCTGAAAGGCCTCTTTGTCGACGATGTAGCACTCGACGTCGGACTTCGCGACCACCGTCGCCGCGCGCATCGCGCCCGTCATCAGCGACATCTCGCCGAAGAACTGCCCGTCGCTGAGCGTGGCGACCTCCTTGAACGCGCCCAGCACCCCGATCTGCACCGCCACCGCTCCGGTGCGAACGACGTAGAGCGAGTCGCCCGGATCGCCCTGGCGCAGGATCGTCTCGCCCGGCCCGAAGATCACCATCCGCATCCGCCGTGACAGCCGATCGATCTTCTCGGCGTCGAGCGCACGGAACACATCGACGCGCGACAGGGCGTCGACCCGCCGCGCATACTCCTCGTCGTCCTTCCGACGCGCGCGGTCCTCGTTCATCTCGGTCAGGTTGATGTTGCGCGAAGGGAACGGGATCTCCATCCCGGCGCGGTGGACGGCGTACCAGATCGCGCTGCGCACGTCGCTGTCCATGTTGTTGGCCCGCTGAAATTCGTCGATCCAGTAGCGGATCGAATAGAGCGCGGCGTCCGCCTCGAAGTCCTGCAGGATGCAGTCGGGCGACGGATCGACGCGCACGAAGGGGAGCGACCGGACGGCGGTGACCAGCACCTCGCGCACGCGCGCCGGTGGGTGCCGAAAATGAACCCGCACCTGAATCCACTGTCGGTGCGCCGTGGTCGGCCGGCTGAAATTGGCGAT